>Ga0308160_10002615_pt1 | contig 21371 bp, 13 predicted proteins | sample PhyFR1_FD_201036 | JGI IMG/M metagenome (GOLD analysis project Ga0308160, IMG submission 201036) | Phyllosphere microbial communities from UC Gill Tract Community Farm, Albany, California, United States - DLSLF.R1 | ecosystem: Host-associated > Plants > Phyllosphere > Unclassified | place: USA...
CGGACGAGCTCGACCAGGGCCAGTACGACGGCCGCAGCGACACCTTCGCCGTCAACTCCGCCGGCATGCTGGTCCGCCGGGACGTCTGGGAGGAACTGGGCGGATTCGACCCCGCCCTGCCCGGAACCGGCGACGACGTCGACTTCTGCTGGCGCAACCGCCTGGCCGGCCACCGCGTGGTGGTAGTCCCGGCCGCGCGCATGTTCCACGTGGCCCACCGCCCGCACGGCCAGGGAACCCCCGCCGCCGCCCGCAAGGCCCAGGTCCACCTGCGGCTCAAGCACGCCTCGGCCTGGAAGGTGCCCCTGCATGCCATCGGCGCCCTACTGGGAAGCCTGTTCAAACTTGTCCTGAGCATCGCGCTCAAGGACCCCGGCCACGGTCTGGCCCAGCTGGTTGCCACCCTCGGCGCCCTGGCCCGGCCCGCCGCCGTCCTCCGCGGCCGCCGCAACGCCGCGCGCACCCGCCGGATCCGCCGCTCCGTGATCAAGGGCCTGCAGACCCACCGCCGCGAGGTCTGGGCCCACCGGCGCTCCCTGATCGAATCCCTTGGCTCCGACGATGCCGAGGGTACGCCGGGCCAAGACTCGCTGGGGGAGCAGCCCAGCGGCGACGCCGCCGACGACTTCGCCGCGCTGGCCGCAACTGACCGCGGCTGGGTAGGAGCCGGCGCGCTGCTGGCGGTGCTGCTCGCGGCCGCGGCCTCGGTGGCAGGGCTGCTGAACATCTTCCGTGCCGACGCCGTCACCGGCGGCGCGCTGATCCCGCTCTCCACCGGGCTGGGCAGGATCTGGGACCACGCCACCGGCTGGTGGGTGGAACTCGGCGCCGGGCTGCCCGGGCGCGGGGATCCCTTCGGCTTCGTGCTCTGGTTCCTGGGCGTCCTCGGCGCCGGGAACGCCAACGCCTCGGTCGTGTGGCTGCTGCTGCTGGCCATGCCGCTGGCGGCCCTGACGGCCTGGTTCGCCGCGGGGGCCCTGACCCGGCGGCGCCGGCTGTGGTTCATCGCCGCGCTGGCCTGGGCCGGTGCCCCGGCGCTGCAGGTGGCCCTGAATCAGGGCCGACTGGGTGCCCTGGTGGCCCACGTGATGCTGCCGCTGCTGGTCCTGGCGCTGCTGCGCGCCACCGGCACCGTCCCCGGCCGCGGCCGCTTCGCGGTGCCCGCGCCGGGGGAGCGCCGCTTCACCGAGAAGCCCCCCATCAAACCCGGCATCAACGGGACGCCGTCCTGGACCGCCGCGGCCGCCGCCGGGCTCGCCCTGGCGGTCGTCACCGCCGCAGCCCCCTCGCTCCTGGTGCCCGCCCTGGTACTGATCGTCCTTGGCGCGGTCCTGCTGGGCCGCCGGGGACGGACGCTCTGGTGGTCGCTGCTTCCCAGCCTGGCGCTCTTCGTTCCGTTCGCCCTCTCCGCCCTGGACCGCCCGCGGGCCCTGCTCGCCGACCCGGGCCTCCCGCTCGGCTTCGACGCCGCGCCGCTCTGGCAGCAGGCGCTCGGCCAGCCGCTGCGCTTCGACGCCGGCGCGGGCCTGACCGGGCTGTCCCTCTTCGGCCCCGGCCCCGTGCCGTGGGCGCTGTTGCTGGCCCTGCTCGCCGGGGTCCCCGTCCTGGTGCTGGCGCTCACCGCGCTGTTCCTCCCGGGCCGTCGCGGCACCGGCCGCCGGCCCCGCCTCGCGCGCAGCCTCTGGGCCGCGGCGCTCGTTCTGTTGGCCGGAAGCTGGCTCGCCGGCCACCTCGCCGTCGCCGCCAGCGCCGAGGTCCTGGTCTCCCCGTTCTCCGGACCGGCCGTGTCCGCTGCCGCGTTTCTCCTGCTCGGCGCGGCGCTGCTCGGCGCCGAGGCGCTGCTGGACGCCGCCGCCGCAGCCCGCACCCGGCCCGTCACCGCCGAAGCGGAGCCGGGGGCCGAGCCGGACGCCGACGCCGCGGCTGACCGGGCCGCCACCTCCCGGCCGCTTCCGGCCCGCGCATCCGCGGTCCCTGCCTTCCTGGTGAAAGGATCTGCCGCGGCCGCCGTCGTCCTCCTGGTCGCTGGGCCGCTGGCCGGGCTCACTGCGTGGTCCGCGCACAACGTACTGCAGACCGCGGCCCCGACTGCCGGAGCCGCCCCCGCCGGAACTGCCCTCTCCGGAGCCGCAGGAACCGATGCTCCGGCCGCGGGACCTGCCGCCGGCACCGACGCCGCGGATGCCGCCGCCGGTAACGGGGCGCTCGGGGTTTCCCGGCTGCTCCAGCCGGGCCGGGCCACGGCGCTGCCCGCCACCGCCATCGACCGCGGCGAGGGCCCCGAACAGGCCCGGACCCTGGTGATCTCCGCGCAGGACAACGGCGGATTCGCCGCCTCGCTGATGCGCGGCTCCGGCACCACCCTGGACGCACTGTCCGCGATCGCCTCCGCCCGGCCCGTTATCGGGGCGCCGGGCGAAGAATCCGTGCGGCTGGACGACACCGTCAACGGCACGCTCCGCTCCGTGGTCGCCACCATCGTCGCGGGCCAGGGCGTGGACCCGCGCCAGCAGCTGGAGGAATTCGGCGTCGGCTTCGTGGTGCTCTCGGCCACGGACAGCTCGGCCCAGCTGACGGCCAGCCGGATGGACGCCGTCCCCGGCCTCGTCGCCGTCGGGCAGACCGACGTCGGATGGCTGTGGCGCATCACCCCGCTGCACCGGAGCCAGCAGGGCCCGGCCGACGCCGCGGAGGTGGCACACCGGCTGCGGATCGTCGACGGCTCCGGGGCCACCACCAGCCTGCTGCCCGCCGGACCGCTGGACGCCGAGGCTCCCGTTCCGGACGGCCCCGAGGGCCGGCTGGTGGTCCTCAGCGAACGGGCCGACGCCGGATGGAGCGCTTTCCTGGACGGCAAGCGGCTCACCGCCACCACCTCGGACTGGGCACAGGCTTTCACGCTGCCGGCCCGCGGCGGACAGCTCAGCATCCGCTACGAGAACCCCTGGGCGCTCTGGACCGGAATCGGGCAGGCGGTCGTGATCGGGCTGACCGTGCTGCTGGCCATCCCCATGCCCGCCCGCCGCCGCAATGCCGGCATCTCCCGGGACGAAGCGTCCCTGCGGAAGGAACACCAGCATGCCTGACGAACAGCACCCCGCGGCCCGACCCGAAAGCTCCGGCGAAGGGAGGGCGGACGGCAAACGGGACCGCAGCGCCCGCGGCAAGGAACGCCAGGGGAAAGAACGCACGTCCAAAGCATCCCGGCCCACTGATTCCCGGCCCGTTGATTCCCAACCCACTGACTCCCGGCCCACAGCGCAGCGGCTGAAGACACTGGCCCGCCCGCTGGGTGGAGTCCTCGCCGGCGTGGTCCTGGTTGCCGCCGGCGGCGGCCTCGTCGCAGCCACGGCACTGGCACCCCGGACTCCCGGCAGCAGCCCGCTGACGGCACCGCAGGCCGCGGTCCCGGCCGGCAACCTCGTGGCCGTGTGCCCCGCCCCGGCCCGCCTGCTCCAGGCCACCCCGGTGGGCACCGATCCGCAGTTCAGCCCCGAGTCGGCCACGGCCAAGAGCACCGTCTCCGCCCTGGTCCTGGGCAACGGCTCCGGCGTACTTCCCAGCAGCCGGCTCGCCGGCCTCACCGGCGGCCCCTTGGTGGAACTGGCCAAGGCCCCGGCCGCGCCGGCCACCGCGAGCCCGGCTCCGGCCCCCGCGACCACCCCGCCCGCCCCGCGCGCCGCCGTCGCCCAGCGCGGCATCGACGCCGTGAGCATCCTCAGCGCGGACGCGTTCGGGGACCAGCAGCCCTCCGCCGCCGCCGCCATGAGCTACGCCGCGGACGACGGCGACCTCCGCGGCACCGCCGCCGCGGCCTGCCAGAGTCCCGCCAACGACCTCTGGCTGGTAGGTGCGGACACCTCACTGGGCCGGACCGCCGTGCTCAACCTGAGCAACGCCTCGGGCACCCCGGCGACGGTCAACCTCGACCTCTTCGGCGCCAAGGGCGTCATCCAGGCCCCCGGCAGCCGCGGCCTGCTGGTGGCCCCCGGCACCACCCGCTCGATTGTCCTGGCCGGTCTCGCGCCGGGACAGGACAGCCTGGCCGTGCGGGTGCGCAGCACCGGCGGCCCCGTGGCCGCCGTGATCCAGCAGAGCGTGCTCCGCGGCCTGACGCCCGGCGGCGTCGACTTCATCACCCCCGGCACCGGCCCGGCCACCCGGCAGGCCGTCACCGGGCTGGACATCCAGGACCCTGCCGCCCTCGGCCCGCTCACGGCAAAGTCCGGCTTCGAGGACGCCGGCCCCGCACTCCAGATCGCCGTCCCCGGCGCCGCGGACGCCGTCGTGGAGGTCAAGATGTACGGCCGCGACGGGCAAAAACCGCTGCCCGGCGGCGGCGTCGTCACCGCCAAGGCCGGCTCCGTCACCACCGTCCCGCTCGCGGGGGTCCCGGCCGGCCACTACACCGTCTCGGCCAGCTCCGACGTCTCCTTCACCGCGGCCGCCCGCGTCACCCGCGGGCTCAAGGCCGAGGACCCCACGGACGTCGCCTGGGCGCCGTCTGCCATCAGGCTCGGCAGCCAGCACCTGGTGCCGGTCCCGGCGGCCGGCAGCCGCTTCCTGATGTTCGGCGCCCCGGACGGGCGCGCCACCATCTCCTACACACCGGTCACCGCGGACGGCAAAATCCGCAGCGCCACGACGGCGGACATCGCCGGCGGCACTACCGCATCCGTGCAGATCCCCGCCAACGTGGAAGGCTCCGCGGTGGTGGGTTACCTGGTGTCCGCGGCGGGGGAGGCGGCTTACGGGGCGGTCCTGCTCGAACGCGACGGCAAGGCGGACGTGGCCACGGTGCCGGTAACCCCGGGCGCGGCCGGCCAGGAAAAGGTCGCGGTTACCCTCGGTTACTAGTAGCGGCGGCGGTAGACGGGGTCGAGCGTCTCGGGTGGAACACCCAGCATCTCTGCGGTGCGTTCGACGACGACGTCGTGCACCAGGTCCGCGAGTTCCTCCCGGCTTCCGCATGCCTGCTCCACCACGCGGCGGTAGAGCGTGATCACCGGGCCCTCGGCCGCCGTCGCCGGCACGTAGGCACCCATCGGCGCGGGGGAGCCCTCGGCTACGAGCTGTTCGAGCTGCGGGGGGATGTCCTCGACCGCGAACCGGACCCCGTCCAGCGGCTTGCCCCAGATGTCGTGGAGGCGCTGGGCCGAATCGAGGACGAAGTCGTCGAAGCGCTCCGCCCGGGTCCGGTACCCCGGCAGGGTGGGCATCAGCAGCTCACCGCGCAGGCCACGGCCATGGCGGTTCCTGCGGCGTTCGCGGAAGCCCCGGACACGGCCGCCCTCGGCGGCGCCGGGCTCGGTGAGCCGCACCGTAAAGCCGGAATCGTGGGGCAAAGACTGCATACCTCGACTCTAAACCCGGCGCCCTGATTCCGCGATATGACGGGCCGTACGCGGTCGCGGGCCCTCCTGCGGTGTTTCAATGCGGCCCCGCAACCGTGTGGGGGAGTAGTCTGTGGTGTCGTGGGTGCAATTCGTCTCTGTTCAAGGTCCGCCTGCCGGAATTCGGCGGTGGCGACTTTGACGTACGTTTACGCCGACTCCACCGCCGTTCTCGGCCCGCTGGCCACCTACGCCGAACCGCACTGCTACGACCTCTGCGAACAGCACGCCGGGTCCCTGACGGTGCCCCGCGGCTGGGAGGTCCTGCGCCTGGCCATGCCCGCGACGCCCGCCGGGCCCGGCCCCGACGACCTGCTGGCCCTGGCCCACGCCGTCCGCGAGGCCGCCGGACGCCCGGCCGCCGCGGGCCAGGGTAACGACGCGGCCCAGACCCCCGGGCAGCGGGCCAGCCATCCAGCACTGGAGGCCCCGGCCACCCCGGAGGGCACACGGCGCGGCCACCTGCGCGTCCTCCGCGAACCCTCCTGAGCCCCGAATCAGCGGTAGGCTGGGGAAGAACTTTCCGTAAGCCACCGGCGCCCGACGCGGCGCCCCCAGGGAGCCTTCGCCATGCCAGGTCTTAACGTGCCATTGATCAGTTCCGAACTTCTCTCCGTGCTGCGCTGCCCGGTCACCGGCTCCACCCTGGTCCAGGAGGGCGAGGAACTCGTCGCCACCAGCCCCGACGCGCAGGGCCGCACCCTCCGTTACGGCATCGAAGACGGCATTCCGCTGCTGCTCCCGCCCGAACTCCTGGCCGCCGCCGGCTCCGCCGCGTCCGACCAGCACGACGGCGGCGCGCCCGCCGGACCCCGCCACGCCGCGGACTAGGACCTACCCCAAGGCAGTCCACGGCACGCCACCAAGGTGCGCCCGGCCCGCTTCCCATCGGAACCGCCCGCGGCTCCGAACCCCTGACAGCCCCGTGCTTTCAACCCGACGCTTCCAACCCGGCTACTCCAAAGGATTTTCATGACCTTCGATTACAAGATTGCCGACATCTCCCTGGCCGAGGCCGGCCGGCACCAGATCCGCCTCGCCGAGCACGAGATGCCGGGCCTGATGGCCCTGCGCGAGGAATTCGGCCCCAGCCAGCCGCTCAAGGGCGCCCGGATCGCCGGCTCCCTGCACATGACGGTGCAGACCGCCGTGCTGATCGAGACCCTCACGGCACTGGGAGCCGAGGTCCGCTGGGCCTCCTGCAACATCTTCTCCACCCAGAACGAGGCCGCCGCGGCCGTCGTCGTCGGCCAGGGCACGGTCGAGGACCCCCAGGGCGTCCCCGTCTTCGCCTGGAAGGGCGAGACGCTCGAGGAATACTGGTGGACCGCCGAGCAGATCCTGACCTGGCCCGGCGCGGACAGCAACCCGGACCTGGGCCCGAACATGATCCTGGACGACGGCGGCGACGCCACCATGCTGGTGCACAAGGGCGCCGAGTTCGAGGCCCTGGGCTCCGTCCCGGCCGCCGGCGACGACGAGTCCGAGGAGGGCCGGGTCTTCCTGTCCGTCCTGCGCGCCTCGCTCGAAAAGGACCCGCAGAAGTGGACCCGGATCGGCTCCCGCCTGCTGGGCGTCACCGAGGAGACCACCACCGGCGTCCACCGCCTGTACCAGCTCGCCGAACAGGGCAAGCTGCTCTTCCCGGCCATCAACGTCAACGACTCGGTCACCAAGAGCAAGTTCGACAATAAGTACGGCATCCGCCACTCCCTGCCCGACGGCATCAACCGCGCCACCGACGTCCTGATGGGCGGCAAGGTCGCCGTCGTCTGCGGCTACGGCGACGTCGGCAAGGGCGCCGCCGAGGCGTTCCGCGGCCAGGGCTCCCGCGTGATCGTCACGGAGATCGACCCGATCTGCGCGCTGCAGGCCGCCATGGACGGCTACCAGGTGGCCACGCTTGAGAGCGTGCTCGCCGAGGGCCACATCTTCATCACCACCACCGGCAACAAAGACGTCATCCTGGCCGAGCACATGGCCGGCATGCGCGACAAGGCGATCGTGGGCAACATCGGCCACTTCGACAACGAGATCGACATGGCCGGCCTGGCCCGGATCCCCGGCATCAAGAAGGTCGAGATCAAGCCGCAGGTCCACGAGTGGGTCTTCGACGAGGGCACCGACGGGGAGAAGTCGATCATCGTCCTCTCCGAGGGCCGCCTGCTCAACCTCGGCAACGCCACCGGCCACCCGTCCTTCGTGATGAGCAACTCCTTCGCGAACCAGACGATCGCGCAGATCGAACTGTTCACCAAGGCCGGCCAGCCCGAAGGTGAGAAGGAGTACGAGAAGCAGGTTTACGTGCTGCCGAAGATCCTGGACGAGAAGGTCGCCCGGCTGCACCTGGACGCCCTCGGCGCCACCCTGACCGAGCTGAGCAAGGAACAGGCGGAGTACCTCGGCCTCGACGTTGCCGGCCCGTTCAAGCCGGAGCACTACCGCTACTAGGAGCTCCCCGGGAACATTCCCTGAGTCTCCCGGGAAGGCCCCGGGCCCACGGCACCCGCCGCGGGCCCGGGGCCTTTTTGTGACCGTATCGTGCCTCGCCCCGGCCCGGTCCGGCGCCCGATTGCGCCTAAGCTGGCAAGGTGACGTCTGGAAGGACCCGAGTATCGTGACCGTCTCAAAAACCTGGAGCACCCGCCGCAAGGCCATCGTCCTGGCCGCTGTCTGCGTGCTGGGAGCCGGCGGAGGAGTCTTCGCCGCGGCCGGGCCGCTGGCCCACCCGTCCTTCGCCTCCGAGGCTTCCTCGCCGGAGCGGTCCACCCCCGGACTGGCCTACCCGGTGCTGCCGCCGGTCCAGCTGACCGCGGCCCCGGCGGATGCCGCCACGGCCGTGAACCCCGCCTCGCCGGTGACCCTGAAGGTCGGCAACGGACGGATCGACCGGGCCTCCCTGACCAGCGAATCCGGTGGCTCGGTGGACGGCACACTCAGCGCGGACGGGTCCAGCTGGACCGCGTCCGGGCCGCTGAAGTTCAACTCCCGGTACACCTACACCTACACGGTCATCGACGCCGCCGGCCGGAGCACCACCTCCACCCGCAGCTTCACCACGGTCTCCACCGCCAACGAGGCCGACGCCGCGATCTACCCGCTGGATGGAATGAAGGTGGGCGTCGCACAGCCGATCCAGATCACCTTCAGCGAACCGGTCCTGAACCGCGACGCCGTCGAGAAGGCCATCAAGATCACCTCCACCTCCGGACAGCCCGGAGAGTTCCACTGGTTCAGCAACACCATGGTCCGGTACCGGCCGGAGAACTTCTGGGCCGCCAACAGCACCATCACCATGGACATGCAGCTCTTCGGCGTCGACCTCGGCAAGGGCCAGATCGGCAACTTCAACAAGAAGGTCACCATCCACATCGGGGACAAGAAGACCGCGATCGCCGACGCCACCGCCCACACCTTCAAGGCCTTCATCAACGACCAGCAGGTCGGCGAATGGCCCACCACCATGGGCGACACCCGGTTCCCCTCGGCGCGCGGGTACCTGGTCCTGATGGAGAAGTACCGGGTGGAGCACATGAGCGCCGCCTCGATCGGCCTCAAGCCCGGTGACCCGGCCTACTACGGCGAACTGGACGTCAACTTCGCCACCCGGCTGACCCCCAGCGGCGAGTTCATCCACCAGGCCACCGACTCCGCCCTGCCCTACATCGGCAAGACCAACCTCTCGCACGGCTGCATCGGGCTGGGACCCGACGGCGCCCAGTGGGTCTTCGACAACATGACCGCCGGCGACGTGGTCCAGGTGGTCAACACCGAGGGCGACTTCGCCGCGTTCGACGACGGCTACGGCGACTGGAACATCCCATGGGCCCAGTACGCCAACTAAAGCGCCGGAGCAGGCTGCCCGCCGTCGCGCTCATCTGCCTCCTCCTGGCCGCGGCCGGCATCGGCTCCGCCACCGCCCCGGTCTGGGCCGAGGAAAAGCTGCCGTCGGAGGCGTCCGCGCCGATGCGCTCGGTCAGCGGACTCGCCGTCCCCGTGCTGCAGCCGCTCGAACTCAGCGTGACGCCGCTGGACGGCGCCGCCGGCGTTAACCCGGCCTCGCTGCCCGCGGTGAAGGCCGTGAACGGCCGGGTGCTGGAGGTAACGCTGCGGCCCGAGACCGGTGGCGACCCCGTCCCCGGCAGCCTCAGCGCCGACGGCACCACCTGGACGGCAGAGCAGCCGCTCGACTTTGACACCGCCTACCGGTACCGCTTCAGCATCGTCGACGGCGCCGGGCGGACCACCGTCCGGGAGCAGCGGTTCACCACGGTGGCCGCCGCCAACGAGGCCGACGCCGCCGTCTACCCCCGCGCCGGCAGCCCCCTCGGCGCCGGCCAGCCGCTTGAGATCATCTTCAGCGAACCGGTGAAGAACAAGGAGGCCCTGGAGCGGGCCGTGACGGTCACGGCATCCTCCGGCCAGCCCGTGGCCTGGCGCTGGTACTCGGACCGGCGCGCCCGGATCCGGCCGGAAACCTTCTGGGCCGCCAACGCCACGGTCAGCGTGGACCTGCACTTCTTCGGGGTGGACTTCGGCAACGGAATGGTGGGCAACGCGGACACCCGGATCGGCTACACGGTGGGTCCGCAGCGGATCGCCGTCGTGGACGACACCACCAAAACCATGAACGTCTACATCGACGGCGCCCTCGCCCGCACCGCGCCGGTCACCCTCGGCGGGGAGGACTGGCTCTCCCCGACGGGGTTCGCGGTGATCATGGAGCAGGAGCGCAGCTCCCGGTTCAACGCCGGCAGCATCGGGCTCAAGCCGGGGGACAAGGGCTACTACCCGCCCCTGACAGTCGAGTACGCCAACCGGCTCACGACGTCGGGCGTGTACGTCCACCAGGCCCTCGAGTCCGCCTGGGGCGCGGTGGGCCGGGCGAACGTCTCGCACGGCTGCGTGGGGCTGCTGCCGGCGGACGCCGCGTGGTTCTTCGCCACGATGAAGCCCGGCGACGTGGTCCAGACCCTGAACACGGGCGCTCCGCCGGTGGAACCCCTCGAGGGCTTCGGCGACTGGAACATCCCCTGGAACGTGTATGCCAAGCGCTAGGGGAGTCCGGGGAGTTTGGCCACGAATCGGTGACGGTCCGGGGTGGCACCTCCCCGCGGCAGAAACCCTGACGGTAGGCTCGAGAACAGATATGAGGTGCGGCCCGGCTCGACGCCCGGACGCGCGGAATCCGACGGAAGCGAAGCAGCAGTGACTGAGAAGAGTGCCACCCCTCCGAACCGGCCGGAGCCCGACCTGGACCCCGCCGGGGACTCGGACGAGCCCGCCTTCGAGTGGATGAAGCCCTCCGGCGCCGCCGCCTCGAAGCCGGCCCCGGGCAAGGACAGCGTTGCAGAACCCGGCGAACGCCAGGGCCGCCGCGCCGAACGGCTCGCCGCCGAACGCCGCGCCGACGAGCGCACCGACGAGCGAGCCGGCGGTGGCCCCGCAGGCGGCCGTCCCGCGGGGGAGGAGGCCTACCATGAGGCCCTCCCCACCTCGGCCCTGCACGTGCGCCCGCCCCAGGAAGAGGTGGAGCGCCGCAACGCCGAACGCGAACAGGCCGCCAACGCCAAGCCCGTGACACCCCGGGTCATGCAGGTGCTGCTGGCCGTCTGCTTCCCGGTCATCCTGCTGGTACTTGCCGTCCGCGCCGTGACCAGCCCCCTGTTCCTCTGGGCCGAATACAACCGCCCCGGCTTCCCGGGCGACGGCTACGGCTTCAACATCGATGACCGGATGACCTACGGCTCCTACGCCGTGGACTACCTGGGCAACTGGTCCGGCCCGCGCTACCTGGGCGAACTGGTGAACCGCAGCGGCGAGAAGCTGTTCAAGGCCGGCGAGGTCAGCCACATGGCCGACGTCAAGACCGTGATGCTCTCCTCCTTCGCGGCGGGGACGCTGCTGGGCATCGTCAGCCTTGTCGCCATCCTGTACCTGCGCCGCCGCAGCACCGGCGGGGTCCGCCGGGGACTCTTCGCCGGCTCCATCGCCACCCTGGTGATCATCATCGGCCTGGGCGTCCTGGCGGTGCTCGGCTGGGAACAGTTCTTCACCGAGTTCCACCAGATCTTCTTCGCCAACGGCACCTGGACATTCTCGCTGCAGGACACCCTGATCCGGCTCTTCCCGGCCCAGTTCTGGAGCGACGCCGGGATCGCGATCGGCGCCCTGGTGCTGCTGGCTTCGCTGCTGACCCTCATCCTCACCTGGCCCACCCGGCGCCGCCGCGGCCTGCCGCCGCGGACCGGTAAGGCGAAGGACACCGTTGCCAGCGACGCGTCGGCGGACGGCGGCCCCGCCGACGCCGACACGTCCACCGAGGCGGCGCTCAAGGGCCGCCGCTTCAAGCGCCGCGGCACCCCGTCCACGGATGCGCCCGCAGAGGTCAAAGCTGTGCCTGACACTGCGACGGAACCGGCCACGGACGCCGCCCCGGAATCCGTATCCAAGGGTGCAAGCGCCCCCGCCGGCCCCGCAAAGTCCTAGCTCCAACCTCCGCGGCTGCCACACGCGGCCGCAGCTGCGGCGGGGCACCGGCCCCGCCGCACGCTCAGCCGTAGATGCGGTTGATGTGCTCCTCGTAGTCGCGGACGACTGCGGCGCGCTTCAGTTTCAGTGACGGGGTCAGGTGGCCCGACTCGACCGTGAAGTCGGCGTCCAGGACCACGAAGCTGCGGATCGACTCGGCTTTGGAGACCAGCCGGTTCGCGTCGTCGACGGCGGCCTGCAGCGCTTCCCTGACCAATCCGGAGGAGGCCGCCTCGGCGGCTCCCATCAGGGGGATGCGCTGCGCGGCGCACCAGTTCTCCAGTCCCTCGGGGTCCAGGTTGATCAGCGCGGAGACGAACGGCCGCCCGTCGCCAACCACCACGGCCTGGGCCACCAGCTGGTGCTCGCGGATCTTTTCCTCCATGGGCCCGGGTGCCACGTTCTTGCCGCCGGCGGTGACCAGCAGGTCCTTCTTGCGGCCGGTGATGGTCAGGAAGCCGTCCTCGTCCAGGGCGCCGAGGTCGCCTGTGCGGAAGAACCCGTCGGTGAAGGCCTCGGCGTTGGCCGCCTCGTTCGCGTGGTAGCCCTTGAAGACGCCGATGCCCTTGACCAGGATCTCGCCGTCGTCGGCGATCCGGATGGTGGTGCCGGGGATCGGGATGCCCACGGTTCCCACCTTCGTCCGGGACGGGGTGTTGGCCGTGCACGGGGCCGTCGTCTCGGTCAGGCCGTAGCCCTCCAGCACCGGGATCCCGGCGCCGCGGAAGAAGTGCGCGTCGTTGGCGCTCAGCGGGCTGGCGCCGGAGACGGTGTAGCCCAGCTGGCCGCCGAACGCCTGCCGCAGCCGCGGGTAGAACACCTTGTCGAAGAGCCCGTGCCGGGCGCGCAGCAGGAGGCCGGGCCCGCGGCCCGCGCCGCGGGCCTCGGCGTCGAGCGCCCGGGAGTACTCGACGGCCGTGGCGGCGGCGGCGTCGAACAGCTTGCCCTTGCCCGCCTCCGCGGCCTTGTGCGAGGCGCCGGCGTAGACCTTTTCGAAGATCCGCGGCACCACCAGGAGGAACGTGGGCTTGAAGGTGCCCAGGTCCTCAAGGAGTTCCTTGGCGCTGCCGGTGTGGCCCAGCGTGGTGCCGGCGGCCAGGCAGACCACCTGCACGGCGCGGGCCAGCACGTGCGCCAGCGGCAGGAACATCAGCGTCCGGTTGGCGGGGTTCAGCAGGATTTCGGGCAGGAACAGGACGATGTTTTTGGCCACGGTTGCGAAGTTGCCGTGAGTGATCTCGCAGCCCTTCGGCCGGCCCGTGGTACCGGACGTGTAGACCAGGGAGGCGACGTCGTTCAGGCCCGCCGCGGACCGGTGCCGCTCCAGCTCGGCGTCGCTGACGCCGGTGCCGGCGGCGGCCAGGCTGGCCAGATTGGGGGCGGCGCCGTCGAAATCCATCCTGACCACGCCGAGGACGCGCTCGGCGAGCAGGGCCGAGGAGTCCAGGACTCCCTGGACCAGGTCTGCCTTGGCCTGGTCCTCGACGAAGACGCGGCGGGCGCCGGAGTCGTGCAGGATCCATTCGACCTGGCTGGCGGAGGAGGTTTCGTAAATCGGCACGGTCACGCCGCCGGCGAACCAGATGGCGAAGTCCACCACGGTCCATTCGTAGCGGGTGGCGGACATGACGGCCACGGTGTCGCCCGGGACGATGCCGCCGGCGATCAGGCCCTTGGCCAGGGACCGGACCTGATCAACGAACTGCCGGGCCGGCACGTCCGTCCAGCCGTTGGGACCCTTGCGGGCATACAGGGCGCGGACCGGGTCCTCGGCGTACTGTTCCAGCAGCAGGTCCGTGACATTACTGTCCGGATCCAGCTCCACAAGCAGTCCGGTGCTGGCTTCTCTCACGTCGCGTCTCTCCCGTTCCGGGTCGGCCGGCCGGTGACCGGGTGTCCGCTAGTAATCCTGCCCTAGATCCAGGACGGCATCCACATCCGGGCCCGCCAGTCCTGGTAGGAAATCACTTCGGCCGTCCAGACCGGATAGAAGAACGCCGAGAGCAGCACCGCGCCGACGACGAAGACGGCCACCACGAGAAGACCGGAGCGCCGCCGCCACAGCGGGTCGGTCCGGCGGCCCAGCACCAGCCCCAAACAGTAGACCAGGGCGAGGACCAGGAAAGGTTCGAAGGAGACCGCGTAGAAGAAGAAGGTGGTGCGCTCCGGGTACATGAACCAGGGAAGGTAGCCCGCGCCGACGCCGGCCAGCACCGCCCCGGCACGCCAGTCGCGGCGGCCGATCCACCAGAACAGCAGAACGCCGAGGGCGACGGCGGCGCTCCACCAGATCAGCGGGTTGCCTACCGAGAGGATGGCCGAGGTGCAGCTGGGCAGCTCGCAGCCGCCGGTGCCCTGCTTGGGGGACTCGTAGAAGAACGACGTCGGCCGGCCCATCACCAGCCAGCTCCAGGCGCTGGCCTTGTAAGGGTGGTCCGCGCTGAGGCCCTGATGGAACTTGTACGCCTCCAGGTGGTAGTGCGCCAGGGACCGCAGGGCGTTGGGGATCCAGCCCCATTGCGCGGAAGGGTTGGCCTCGGCCCAGTGCCGGAAGTAGGCGTTGCTGGACTGGAACCAACCGGTCCAGGTGGACAGGTAGACCAGCCCGGCGACCGGGACGATGCTGAGGAACGCCGGCAGGCCGTCCTTGAGGATGCCCCCGGCGATCCAGCCGTGCACCCCGGCGATCCGGCGCGCGCTGAGGTCCCAGAACACGGTGAGGAGGCCGAAGCCGGCCAGGAAGAACAGCGCGGACCATTTCGTGCCCACGGCCAGGCCAAGGCAGACCCCCGCGGCGAGCCGCCACCAGCGCACCCCGAGCCAGGGGCCCGAGGCCAGTTGCAGCCGCGTGGGGACACCAGCGGGCGAAGAGGAGGCCTGCACGGCGAGCCGCCCCGCGAGCCGGCGCCGGCCGTCGTCGCGGTCCATCAGCAGCGCGCCGAACGCCGCCAGGATCCAGAACATCAGGAAAATATCCAGCAGCGAGGTCCGCGACATCACCAGGTGGTGGCCGTCCACGGCCAGCAGCAGCCCGGCCACCGCGCCCAAGGTCATGGAGCGGAACAGCTTCTGGGCGATCAGGGCGAGCAGCAGGATGGAGAGGGTGCCGGTCAGGGCCGCGCCGAAGCGCCAGCCGAACGAACTCTCCGGCCCGAACAGCCACATGCCCGCGGCGATCATCCACTTGCCCACCGGCGGGTGCACGACGTATTCAGGGCTGTCCAGAAGGATGCCCGGGTTGCCGGCGATGAAGGAATCGTTGGCCTTGTCCGGCCACGCCCGCTCGTACCCGCTGACCAGATAGGAGTAGGCGTCCTTGACGTAATAGGTCTCGTCGAAGACCAGGTTGTGCGGAGTGTCCAGGCGGACGAAGCGCAGGATGCCCCCCAGCACCGCGGTGAGGGTGGGGATCAGCCAGTACCAGAGACGCAACGACCGCGGGTAGTCCCGCCAGCTGCCGAGGTCCCCGACCAGCCGCCGGGTGAGGGCGGGGAGGGTGTAGGCCTCCTTGGGCCGGGCAACCCAGCGGTGCCCGTCGAGGTTCCTGCCGCGGCCGGCGGCACCGGCCGAACGTCGGCGGGTCGGAGCGGGCTGCTGCGTGCTTGCGTCGGCGGGGGTGGGCGCGGCCCCGGCTGACCGCATGGGGGTCTGCGTCACGAAGCCCATGCTACCGGCGGCGGCCGGCCGGGTCGGTCCCGCGCGCCGGGCGGCAGTAGGCTGGTCCTGTGGAATCCGAGCCGAGCAGCACCCAGTCCGACGCCCCTGCGGGCACCCCTTCCGGCAGCTTCTCCGGCCAGGGCAGGGTTGTCCTCGCAGCCACCCCGATCGGCAATGTCGGCGATGCCTCCGCGCGGCTGATCGGGCTCCTGGAGACCGCGGACATCGTTGCCGCCGAGGACACTCGCCGCCTGCACCGCCTGGTCCAGAGCCTCGGCATCACGGTGGCCGGGCGGGTGATCAGCTACCACGAGCACAACGAGGCGGCCAAGACCGGCGAACTCCTGGACCAGGTCCGGTCCGGCAAGACCCTGGTGATGGTGACCGACGCCGGCATGCCCTCGGTCTCGGACCCGGGCTTCCGCCTGGTCGAGGCGGCCGTAGCGGAAGGCATCACCGTCACCGCGGCCCCCGGCCCCTCCGCCGTGCTGACCGCCCTGGCCCTCTCCGGCCTGCCCACGGACCGCTTCTGCTTCGAGGGCTTCCTGCCGCGGAAGGCGGGGGAGCGGGCGGGCCGGCTCGCCGAGCTCGACGACGAGTCCCGCACCATGGTGTTCTTCGAGGCCCCGCACCGGCTGGAGCCGATGCTGCGGGCCCTGCACGAACGCTTCGGCGCCGGCCGCCGGGCCGCCGTCTGCCGCGAACTGACCAAGACCTACGAGGAAGTCATCCGCGGTGACCTGCGCGAGCTGCTGCGCTGGGCCGAGACCTCCGAGATCCGCGGCGAGATCGCCGTCGTCGTCGCCGGGTCCCCCAAACGCGAGCCGGGAAAGCCGGAGGATCACGTGGCGGACGTCAACGCGCTGGTCGCCCAGGGCGTGCGGCTCAAGGAGGCCGTGGCCGCGGTCGCGGAGGACACCCGGGTCAGCAAACGCGAACTCTACGCCGCGGTCCTGGCCGCACGCTGAGGCCCCCGCGGCAGCGCGCCGAGCCTTGTGCAGCTGCACAGCGGTCCGCCCGGTTCCTAGTGCGCAGAAGCGTAGACACCCCCGAGAAACCGGCAGTACCGTGGGCAGTAGTTCGGCCCGGCCGCACCCGCCGCTGGGCCCGCCCCGACGGATGGGCGCGACACCAGTCCCCGGGCCCGCCATCCGATCTTTTCCATCCATTGCCGACGAGGGAGTCATTGTGACTGTAACTGCCCAGCCCACCGTTACCGCCGAGCGTGAGGCCGCGCTGCTGGCCTCCGTACCCACCGGCCTGCTGATTGACGGGCAGTGGCGTCCCGCCGCGTCCGGCAAGACCTTCGACGTGGAAGACCCCGCCACCGGCAAGGTGCTGCTGAGCCTGGCCGACGCCGGCCCCGAGGACGGCGCCGCCGCCCTGGACGCTGCCGCCGCAGCGCAGGAGTCCTGGGCCAAGGTCCCGCCGCGCGAGCGTGGCGAGATCCTGCGCCGGGCCTTCGACATGGTGACCGAGCGGGCCGAGGACTTCGCCCTGCTGATGACCCTGGAAATGGGTAAGCCACTGGCCGAGGCCCGCGGCGAGGTCACCTACGGTTCCGAGTTCCTGCGCTGGTTCTCCGAGGAAGCCGTCCGCGCCTTTGGCCGCTACTCGGTGTCCCCGGACGGCAAGTCCCGCCTGCTCGTGGCGAAGAAGCCGGTGGGCCCCTGCCTGCTGATCACCCCGTGGAACTTCCCGCTGGCCATGGCCACCCGCAAGATCGCCCCCGCCGTCGCCGCCGGCTGCACCATGGTGCTGAAGTCCGCGAACCTGACCCCGCTGACCTCGCAGCTGTTCGCCGCCGTGATGATGGAGGCCGGGCTGCCCGCCGGCGTCCTGAACGTCATCCCCACCTCCACCGCCGGCGCCACCACCGGCCCGTTGATCAAGGACTCCCGGCTCCGGAAGCTCTCCTTCACCGGCTCCACCGAGGTGGGCCGCCGGCTCCTGGCCGACGCCTCCGAGAACGTGCTCCGGACCTCCATGGAGCTCGGCGGCAACGCCCCGTTCCTGGTCTTCGAGGACGCCGACATCGACGCCGCCGTCACCGGCGCCATGCTGGCCAAGCTGCGGAACATGGGCGAGGCCTGCACCGCGGCCAACCGCTTCATCGTGCACGAGTCCGTCGCCGACGAGTTCGCCGAAAAGTTCGCCGCCAAGATGAAGGAAATGACCCCGGCGCGCGGCACCGAGCCGGAGTCCAAGGTGGGCCCGCTGATCGACGCGAAGAGCCGCGACAAGGTCCACGACCTGGTGGCCGACGCCGTTGCCGCCGGCGCCGAGACCGTCATCGGCGGCGCCGCCGTCGAGGGCCCGGGCTACTTCTACCAGCCCACCATCCTCAAGGGCGTCACCGAGGGCACCCGCATCCTGAACGAGGAGATCTTCGGACCGGTCGCCCCGATCATCACCTTCGACAGCGAGGACGAGGCCGTCCGGCTCGCCAACAACACCGAGTACGGCCTGGTGGCCTACGTCTTCACCAAGGACCTCAACCGGGGCATCCGGATGGGCGAACGCCTCGAGACCGGAATGCTGGGCCTGAACGCCGGCGTCGTCTCCAACGCCTCCGCCCCGTTCGGCGGCGTGAAGCAGTCCGGCCTGGGCCGCGAGGGCGGCCTCGAGGGCATCGAGGAGTACCTCTACACCCAGTACATCGGCATCGCCGACCCCTACGCCGGCTAGTTCCGGCGAAGCCTGCGGACGGCGCCGCGGAACCCTGAACGGGTCTCCGCGGCGCCGTTCGGCGTTTGCGGGGTGGCCCGGTTGTCCGCGGTGGCCCGGTCGTCCCGGGCCGGCCGCGGGAGGCGGCGCAGGGGGCGCGTGAAGGTGTTGCGCCAGCGGGTGAACAGCGACGGCGGCAGCCACCCGGCGCGCAGCCGGGTTGCCCAGCGGGCGTTGGCCTGCAGGCTGTCGCGGATCAGGTCGATCCGCTCCGCCGTGTCACTCCCGGACGCATTTCCGGACCCACCCGCGGCCCTACCAGTTGGCTGTCCCTCGACCCCGGGGCGGCCGTAGCGTTGCCGTTCGCGCTCCGCCGTCAGGGTCTCCACCGCGGTTCGGGCCGGCGCGTCCGCCCCGTCCGGGACTCCCAGCAGGGGAGAGCCCAGCAGCCGGGCTGCGAACAGCCGGGGCGAGTCGCTGCCGCGCGGCGGCAGGCCGTAGTCCGCGGCGAGGTCGCGCAGTTCCGCCCAGGCGGGCCCCGCGGCGGCCGCCGGATCCTCCGCCGCTGCCCGCAGCCGCCGCCGGCGCACGCCGGCACGGGCCAGGGCGGGCGTGGCCAGCAGCAGCGCCGTCAGCAGCACGCCGCCGGCGCCGTAGAGCAGCGGCCAGGGGATTTCCGTGCCCGCGGCGGGTCCGCCGGCCGCGGCGGGGACGGGTACCGGGAGGGGCGCCGCCGACGTCGTGGGCTTGGGATCGGCCGAGGGCACCAGCCCGTCGTTGTTCTCGTTGGTGCTCGCCCCGCTCGGGGCCACCGCCTCGGTCGCATAGCCCGGGACGACGCCGCGGGAGGGCGTGGGTTCGAACGGCACCCAGCCCAGGCCCTGGAAGTACAGCTCGGGCCAGGCGTGGGCATCGCGGGCGTCCACCTCGTACTCCGGCAGCGCCCCCAGCCCGCCGAGCGACACCGTCGAACCGGTGGGCCGGCCCGGGGCGTACCCGACGGCGATCCGGCTGGGGATGCCCTCCAGCCGGGCCATCACGGCCATCGCCGAGGAGAAGTGGATACAGTAGCCGCTCTTCTGGGCCAGGAAGTCGGCCAGCACCGAGAGCCCGTTGCCGTCATACCCGTTCTGCACCGGCGCCTGCAGCGAGTATGTGAACGCGGGGGAGCGCAGGTAGGCCTGGATGGCCATCGCCTTGGCATACTCGGTGCCGGCCCCCGCGGTGACCGTGTCCGCAGTCTGCCGCACGATCGCCGGGACGTTGCCCGGAACCCGGGTGAAGAGGTCCGGCAGGCCGCGGGGCTGATCGGTGGCCCGGTCCAGGACTGCCGGGGTCAGCTTCGGCGCCACCGACGCGACGACGTACTGCTGGTCGCGGGAGTTTACGTCGATGCCCTTGATGCTGAGCGTGGCCGGATCCCAGCTCCACCGGCCGGTGAGGCCGCTGACGGAGGCCGGGGCGTACGGAACCGGCAGGTACGGGCTGGTGAACTGCCCGGTGTTGACCGCGGTGACGGTCCGGACCTGCTCGTCGGCGGTGACGTCGGTCCCCGGATCGATCGAACCGGTGCCCGGCCGGCGGGTGGCGTCCCGGTCATCCGGGGTCCACGAGTCGCCGTCGAAACTATCCACTGTGACCGAGCGGAGATAGGGTGCGGAGCCGGCGTTGGTGGCATACGTGATCCGTCCGACGCCGGAGGGGCTCCGGAGGCTGTTGCCGAGGCTGATCATCGGGTTCAGGCCGGTGGCGCCGCCCCACGGGGCGAGCCGGGAACCCTGCGGGAAGGCGCCCTGATCGAAGCCCGGCACCACCGCCTGCACCAGCAGCGTCAGGGCCAGCGCCATTGCCCCCAGGACCCCCGCGCGGCGAAGCTGTCCGGGGGTCCGCGCTGAGTCCCCGCGCAGGCCCGACCCGGGGTGGAACCAGTGGCTGCAGGCCAGGATCATCAGGTAGCCGGCGGCCGCGGCTGCGAACGCCGGCCAGCCCACGCTCTGCGGCTTGACCAGGGCAGGGACCACCAGGACCGCCAGGATGCCCAGCCCGCTGGTGGCGGGCAGGGCCAGCGGGCCGCAGAGGGTATCCACCAGGACCACCAGGAGCCCCAGCACCCCGCAGATCAGCAGCACGATGCCCGCGTTCGGCGCCACCGGGGTGCTCTCACCCAGGATCGTCTCATTGGCGCGGCGCAGGTAGGCCTGCAACTGTCCCAGCGTCTCGGCCGTGGGGATGACCCCGGCGATGCTGGACGGGCGGAAGAATGTGCTGGTCAGGACAGCCGCGAGGGACAGGAAGCCGCCCAGGCTGACCACCACCCCCGGCAGCCGGAGCGAGCGCAGCGCGGCGGTGGCGAGGGCGACGGTGAAGACGGTGGTCAGCACGGGCGGGTACCAGGCCCAGCCGCGCAGCACCCCGTTCAGGCCCAGGGCCGCCCCGGCCAGCGCCACGGCGACGGAGAGCGCCATGGCCCACGGTTCCAGCCCGGCGCCGCGGATGCGGCCGGCCGGCCCGCCCGGAGTGCCGCCTGTTTGGCCGCGACCGGCGCCGTTACGGCCGGCGTCGGGACCGTGTCCAGTGGGACCGTTCCCCGCACCGCCCCGGGCCGGGGTATCTGTCAGTGTCATCGCCGGGCCCCCGCGCCGCGGCGGGCGTCGGCGGCCGTCGCCTCGGGGGCGGCGCCGTCGTCGTCGAACGCGGACCACGCCGCGGGCAGGGCGGTGGCGGGAGAGACCGCCACCGCCCGCCAGCCGCCGCGGCGCAGCACCGCCAGGGCTTCCTCCGTCTCCGCCCCACGCCCGGCGGCCACAAGGGCGAAGGCGTTGGCGCCGAACGCGGCCGCCGGCGCCAGGTCCCGGGCCTCGGCCGGGGTGAGCCGGCCCAGGATGGCCAAGACGGGACCGCGCAGGCGGTGGGCGGAGAGCTTGTCCAGCAGCCGGTCATCGAAGGCCCTGGGCCCGGCGTCCCCGCCGGGATGCCGGGGGCCGGTGAGCCCGATTGCGGCCAGGCTCTCGGCGATGGACTGCAGCCCGGCCGCGCCCAGGAATTCCTCGGTGTGCGGTTCCGGGGCGGAGGGGGAGTGGAGGAAGGCGGGCTCGCCGGAGGGGTCGAGGCAGCGCAGAGCGT
>Ga0308160_10002616_pt1 | contig 21370 bp, 16 predicted proteins | sample PhyFR1_FD_201036 | JGI IMG/M metagenome (GOLD analysis project Ga0308160, IMG submission 201036) | Phyllosphere microbial communities from UC Gill Tract Community Farm, Albany, California, United States - DLSLF.R1 | ecosystem: Host-associated > Plants > Phyllosphere > Unclassified | place: USA...
TGGCCAGGATACGGGCGGCAACGGAAATGTCGCTCTGCTCGATCGTGATGCCGGCCGGCTTGGTAAAGGTTTCGATGACCGGCAGGAATGCGTGGGTCGCCAGCAGGGGCGCCTCGTCGGTCAAGGTGTAGATGATGGTCTGATCGCTGCTCATGCGCATTTTCCTCGGTTGGTACTCAAAATTCATGGCCTGCTCGCCAGACGTCGATCCTAACCGATCCCGGATCGCAAACATAGCGGGGTTTGGAGGCCAAGTCTTATATAAGACAGAAGACAAGCGCCATATTATGCCCGACCTTTGGTGCGGATACCACCTTTTACGCACCCGGCCGCTTCAGGCGCCGCCATTCGTGCCGCCATGCCGCACCCGTGCCGCACCACCGCAGTGCAATTTTGATCATGTTTTCTTGGCACGTTTCTTGATACGAAGAACCTGTCGATACAGGAGGAGCAGCATGATGGCGGCATATTTCAACGAAATGGTAGGCGGCGAATCGGGCCAGGTCCGCGAGCACTACCAGGCCTTCGACGCCTGGCTGCAGCGCCAGCCGCCGGAGCGCATCGAGCGCAAGCGCGCCGAGGCCGACCTGACCTTCCGCCGCGTCGGCATCACCTTTGCCGTGTACGGCGACGGCGCCGGCACCGAGCGCCTGATTCCCTTCGATACCATCCCGCGCATCATCCCCGCGCACGAATGGACCGCCCTGCAGGCCGGCCTGGCCCAGCGCGTCAAGGCGCTCAACATGTTCGTGCACGACATCTACCACGACCAGAACATCATCAAGGCCGGCATCATGCCGGCCCAGCAGATCGTCCAGAATGCCCAGTACCGCCCCGAGATGCAGGGCATCAGCGTGCCGTCCGACATCTACGCCCACATCGCCGGGGTCGACATCGTGCGCGCCGGCCAGGGCGAATTCTATGTGCTGGAAGACAACCTGCGCGTGCCCTCGGGCGTCTCCTACATGCTGGAAGACCGCAAGATGATGATGCGCCTGTTCCCGGAACTGTTCGCGCGCCACCGCATCGCCCCGGTCGAGCATTACCCGGACATGCTGCTGGAAAACCTGCGCTCGGTGGCGCCGACCGGTGTCAACGACCCGACCGTGGTCGTCATGACGCCGGGCATGTACAACTCGGCCTATTTCGAGCACGCCTTCCTGGCGCAGCAGATGGGCGTCGAGCTGGTCGAGGGCAAGGATCTGTTCGTCGACGCCGACCAGGTCTGGATGCGCACTATCCGCGGCCCCAAGCGCGTCGACGTCATCTACCGCCGCCTCGACGACGATTTCCTCGATCCGCTGGCGTTCCGCCCGGATTCGAGCCTGGGCGTGCCGGGCCTGCTGTCGGCCTACCGCGCGGGGCGGGTCACGCTGGCGAACGCGATCGGCACCGGCGTCGCCGACGACAAGTCGATCTACCCCTTCGTGCCCGACATGATCAAGTTTTATCTGTCCGAAGAACCGCTGCTGAACAACGTGCCGACCTGGCAATGCCGCAAGCCGGACGACCTGTCGTACACGCTGGCCAATCTCGACAAGCTGGTGGTGAAGGAAGTGCACGGCGCCGGCGGCTACGGCATGCTGATCGGTCCGGCCGCCAGCAAACAGCAGATCGAGGATTTCAGGCGGCGCTTGATCGCCAAGCCGGAAGGCTACATCGCCCAGCCGACGCTGGCCCTGTCGGCCTGCCCGACCTATGTGGAAAACGGCATCGCGCCGCGCCACATCGATCTGCGCCCCTTCGTCCTGTCGGGCAAGACCATTTCGATGGTGCCGGGCGGCCTGACCCGGGTGGCGCTGCAGGAAGGTTCGCTGGTGGTGAACTCGTCGCAGGGCGGCGGCACCAAGGACACCTGGATTCTCGAGGAATAAGGAGTAACAAGCATGCTGAGCCGAACCGCAGACCACCTGTACTGGATGGCGCGCTACACCGAGCGTGCCGAAAACACCGCGCGCATGCTCGACGTGGCATTGCAGACGGCGATGTTGCCGCAATCGCAGTTCGACGCCGAGCAGGCCTGGCGCGCCATGCTCGGCATCTCCGAACTGCAGGGCGCCTTCGATGCCAAATACGCCACCCTGGATGCGAAAAACGTGCTCGCCTTCATGGTCAGCGACACGACGAATCCCTCGTCGATCGTGTCCTGCCTGACGGCGGCGCGCGAAAACGCGCGTGCGGTGCGCGGCGTGCTCACCACCGAAGTCTGGGAAACGCAGAATGCAACCTGGCTCGACCTGCGCGAGCGCGTGGCCCACGACGGCGATCCCGGCGAATTCTTCGAATGGGTCAAGCACCGCTGCCACCTGGCGCGCGGCGTCACGCTGGGCACCATGCTGGCCGACGAGGCGATGGTGTTCATCAGCCTCGGCACCTTCCTGGAACGGGCCGACAGCACCGCGCGCATCCTCGACGTCAAGTACCACGCCGCCAAGGGCAATGCGACCCACGAGATGCTGACCCAGCGCGAGTTTTACTATTGGGCCGCACTGCTGCGCTCGGTGGCCGGCTTCGAGACCTACCGCAAGGTGTACCGCGATTCGATCACGCCGGCGCGCGTGGCCGAACTCCTGATGCTGCGCGCCGACATGCCGCGCTCGCTGCTGGCATGCATGGAGCGGGTCGTCCACAACCTGAAGGCAGTGCGCAACGACGTTTCCGCGAACACCGAAAGGCTGGCCGGCAAGATGCATGCGGAACTGCAGTTCGCGCGCATCGAGGATATCCTGGAAACCGGACTCGACCAGACCCTCGGCCGCTTCATGGAAAACATTTATAAACTGGGCAACGGCATCAGCCGCGATTTCCTGGTCCCGCTGGGCGAGTGAGATGCCCCCGGGCACGCACGGCTTCGGTGCAGTCGAGTACCGAAGTGGTGCGGCACCTGTGCCCGGAATGCGACACGGCAGGGGTGGACACAGCCCCCATGGTGAAGCCTGCATTGTGCCGGCCTGAAATGCCCGTGTAGAATAAAAATTTCACTTAGGAAATCCCAGCCATGACTTATTGTGTAGGCATGCGCCTGGAGGCCGGCCTGGTCTTCCTGGCCGATTCGCGCACCAACGCCGGCATCGACCAGGTCAGCACGGCCCGCAAGCTGAGCGTCTTCGAAAACCCGGGGGAGCGCATGATGGTCCTGATGACGGCCGGGAACCTGTCGATCTCGCAAGCGGTGCGCCAGACCATTTCCAGCTACGTCAGCCAGGACGGCACCACGATCTGGACCGCGCCCACCATGTACGAAGCGGCGCGCATCGTCGGCGAAGCCGTGCGCAGCGTGCACAAGGAAGACGCCGCCAAGCTGACCGAGTTCGGCGTCGATTTCAATATCAGCCTGATCTTCGGCGGCCAGATCGGCGCCGAACGCTGCCGCCTGTTTTATATCTACTCGGCCGGCAACTTCATCGAGTCGCACGACGAGAACCCGTATTTCCAGATCGGCGAAGCCAAGTACGGCAAGCCGATCCTGGACCGCGTGATCACGCCCCAGACCTCGCTCGACGATGCCGCCAAGTGCGCGCTGGTGTCGATGGATTCGACGCTGCGCTCGAACGTCGCGGTCGGCCTGCCGCTCGACCTGCTGGTGTATGAAAACGGCAGCCTGGCGCTCACGCGCTTCGTCACCATCGACGAACAGAACCAGTATTTCCAGCGCCTGCGCATCGCCTGGGGCCAGCAGCTGAAAGCCGTGTTCGAAGGCATCGACGCGCCGGTCTGGGATGCCGCGCCCGCCATCACGGACAAGGTGCCGTCCTCGGCGAACCTGCACAGCCGCCCGGTACGGGTGCCGCTGCCGGCCGGGCTGGCGCCCTTGCAGGCATCGAAACCGCTGCAATCGCTGGCCGAGCAGCCGGCCCTCGAAACCCAGCACTGAGGCTGGACTGTCCGCGCACACGCTTTCGTGCGCGTATGGACAAGGGAAAAAATCGGAGTATGGTTGAGGCAAAGTCAGCCTGAGGAGGCCGCGATGTCGATCAAGCCCTTGTCTTTTACGCTCCCCCTGGCCGCCGGCCTGCTGGTCTCGTGCGGCGGCGGCGGCGGTGGTGGCGGCAGCACCGGAGGCGGCACGACGCCACCCGTCACCACCCCCACCCCGCAACCGGTGACGATCAACCTGGCACTCGGTCCCTACGCCAGCGGCCTGAACGCACCCACTTACCTCACTGCGCCGCCCGGCGACACGCGCCAGTTCGTCACCGAGCGCGCCGGCCGCATCCTGGTCATGCGCAGCGGCAGCGCGCTGGCCCGGCCTTTCCTCGATATCCGCACGGCCGTCAGCACCGCCGGCGAAGGCGGCCTGCTGTCGATGGCCTTCGATCCGGGCTATGCCAGCAACGGCCGCTTCTACGTCTACCGCACCGATCTGAGCGGCGACATCGTGGTCGAGCGCTATACGGTCTCCAGCAATGCCGACGTGGCGGATCCGGCCTCCGCGCTGACCATCATCCGGATCCCGCACCCGACCTACCAGAACCACGTGGGCGGCACGGTCGCCTTCGGCCCCGACGGCTACCTGTACCTGGGCACCGGCGACGGCGGTGGCGCCGGCGATCCGAACCGCAACGCCCAGAATCCGGCGTCGCTGCTGGGCAAGCTGCTGCGCCTGGACGTCAGCGCCGCCAGCGCCGCCGAACCCTACCGCATCCCGCCGACCAACCCCTACGTCAACGGGGCCGGCAACCGCGCCGAGATCTGGGCCTCGGGCCTGCGCAATCCGTGGCGCTTCAGCTTCGACCGCGGCGCACTCGCCGGCGGCCAGATCTATATCGCCGACGTCGGCCAGGATGCGCGCGAAGAGGTCGACGTCGAGGCGGCAACCCAGGGCGGGCTGAATTACGGCTGGCCGCGCATGGAGGGCATGGCCTGCTACGGGGCGCAGACCTGCGACCAGAACGGCCTGACCCTGCCGGTGTTCGACTATCCCCATACGAGCGCCACCGGCAGCCCCTGTTCGATCACCGGCGGCTTCGTCTACCGCGGCAGCGCCATGCCGGAGCTGGCCGGGCACTATTTTTATTCGGACTATTGCGCCGGCTTCGTGCGCAGCTTCCTGGTCAGCGGCAGGACGGCAACCGAACAGCGCGACTGGAATCTCACCAACGTCGGCCGCATCGTCTCGTTCGGCCAGGATGGCCAGGGCGAGCTGTATCTATTGACCGATAGCGGCGCCATCTGGACCATCATCAAAGCGCGCCAATAAGGCCAGTCCTACAACGGTAGGGCACGCGCGCCGATTGGAATGGTCGCTCAGGTGGCTACCATCATGTCTACTGACAGTATGCAAAGGAGATCATGATGGCTGGAAATCAACACAATGACTGGGGCCACAGCGACGTGGGCAGCAACAAGGTGGCCGACAAGAGCGGCGTCGGCTTCACCGGCAACGAGCAATCGGATAAGCAGCAGGGCAATGCGGGCGGCACGCCGGCAGGCGAAGCCAACCGTCAGAAAGACGATCCGGGCCAGGATGCCGGCGCTTCCAACGGCCAGGCCTGGCGCCCGGACGTGCCGGACCAGAGCGGCGTCGGGTTTACGCCGGAAGACGGCGGCAATGGCGGCAGCGGCAGCCAGAACCGCCAGAGCGGTGCCCGCGCCTCGTCGTCCGGTGTCTATACCAACTTCCAGCACGCCAACCCGGAAAGCAACGTCAATCCGCCGGGCGCACCCCAGAACAGCCACGGCAGTGCCACCGGACCGCTGCCGGGCGGCGTCGAGGGCCAGTACCAGGCCAGCCGTAACGCCCAGGCCGGCATGGGGGCAACTGCCGCAGGCGGCAACCCGGGCACGCGCCAGGGCAGCGACGACGACGCCTCGAGCCAGGGCATCCATGGTGCCGGTCCCGATGGCGGCGCGCCGGCCGGCAACGGTTCGCGCTGAGCTGCGAAGCACAGCCGTCAATGCTGGAACGGACCCACGTCCTCGCGGGTCCAGCCGCCACTGCCCGGCGCCTTGGTCACCCTGACCAGGCTGGCGCCGGACTGCGCAAACAAGGTGTAATCGGTGCCGTCGCCGTCCGGTGACGGCGCGATTGCCTCCACCTCCGACAGGATCACCACCGGAACGCTCCAGGCGGCCGGATCGGCAACATACACCTGGGGTGCGCTGGTGCAGATCACCTGGCCCGCTCCGTTCAATCCCCATACCGTGACCCGCTCGCCGGTGGCCGCCGCAAACAGGCTGCGCATGCCGTCGAAGGCCGGCCCGGTGCCGAGCGCCAGCGCCTGCGCGCCTTCGTTCTGGTTGGTGGCGGAAAAATAATACAGCGTGCCCTGCGCGGCGACGTACAGGCCGGAGGTATTGTCCGCATTGCGGCAGGCGGCGATCGCGTCGGCGCTGCGGCCGCGCGGCAGTTCCAGATGGCGCGCCCAGCGCGGCTGCATCGGATTGAAGGGGTTATATAGCGGCGCGTACAGCAGTTGCGCGTCGGTGCCGGCCATGCCTGCCAGGTACAGCCCGTCCACGTCCCAGCCGCCGCGGCAGCGCCCGAGGCAGGATGCCAGCACGCGGCCGCCATCAAGCGGCAGCCGGTGCTCGATCCAGCGCGGTCCGGCGCTGCGGCTGGCGCCGCGGCCGAGATCGATCGCATAGCGTGCCGGCCGGCGCGCACCGTCCGCATCGAGCACGGCGTCGACCACCACGAAGGCGCGGTCGCTGGCGTCGCCGATCTGCACCCGGGTAATCGCCAGCCGCCCTGGCGCCGGACCCGCATCGAAAGGGCAGGCGGTCCAGGCCGGTGCCGCGCCCCGGACCACGCTGTGCGCCGCCATGGCCGGCAGGTCCGCCGCCGGATTCGACAGGCTCAGGTACAAATGGTCGCCCGCACCATCGCTCACCACCAGCGCCAGGTGCAGCATCTGCATGCGCCAGGGCACCGCCACCGACAGCGCGCTGGCAAAGGCCGTGCTGCGGCCGCCCGGCAGGTCGCGGGCGATACGCGCACTGCTCAAGTCGTGGCACTGCCAGCCGCGCACCGGGTGAAAGACTTCGCGCGTCATGCACAGCTTCCCGGCTTCGATATGGAACAGCAGCGCGCTGCCCGCGGCGGGCTGGCGCGCTTCGAATCGGGGAGCAGGCGGGGGCTGGGCCAGGGGGTGGTACTGCATCGGTTCACCTGTTGTTTCGGGTCGATCGACAATCGTGATGCAGTCGTCGGGCATGCACGGGACAAACGCGTGGCGGCGCTTGCCGTGTTGCGCGCAGTCTCTTTTGCAAATGACGTGCCACGCCAAACCGGTGTCCAGGGCCGGTAAACGGGGCGGATCGGCTGTCAAAACAGACAAATTGACATGTCAACAGCCACGCCTTACATTGTTTTTTACATGCAGAAATAATGGATTGACAGCAGCGATGTTCGACTCGGACCACACTTTTACCTCGCCGCTGACCGGCACCCCGTATGCCGGCGCGCCGGTGCTGGCGCTGACCGTGCTCTGGCATCCGGACCTGGCGCGCATCGGCGAGCAATACCTGCAGGCGGACGCCGGCCAGGCGCTGGAAGTGAGCCGCTTTTTCCCGCTGTTCGCCCATCCCGGCCGCGATGGCCTCGGACTCGGCCACGGCAGCGTCTCGCGCCAGCCATTGCGCCTGGCGCGCGAGAGCGGCGGCCGGCTGTCCCTGACGCCGCCCGACAGCCGCATGACGGTCGAAGTGAACGGTAGCGAGATCGCGCAAGCGGTCGTGCTAGAACCGGCCCAGCTCGACCGCGGCATCGTGCTCGGGCTGGGCCGTTCGATCCTGCTGTGCGTGCACTGGACCGACCGCCTGCCGCGCGACAACCCAGTGGCCGGCCTGCTTGGCGTCAGCGCGGCCGCCATCCAGGTCCGCGAACTGATCCGCACCGTGGCGCCGACCGAACTGCCGGTGCTGCTGCTGGGCGAGACCGGCACCGGCAAGGAAGTGACGGCACGTGCGATCCACGCCCTCGGCCGGCGTGCCGATCGAGCGCTGGTGGCGGTCAACATGGCGGTCATGAACGAAGGCCTGGCGGCGGCCGAACTGTTCGGCACCGCGCGCGGCGCCTACACCGGCGCCCAGTCGGCCCGCAGCGGCCTGTTCGCCGAGGCCGACGGCGCCACCCTGTTCCTCGACGAGATCGGCAACACCCCGGCGGCGGTACAGCCGATGCTGCTGCGCGTGCTGGAAAGCGGGCAATACCGCGTGGTCGGTGGCGACACCGAGCGCCGCAGCAGCGCGCGCGTGATCGCCGCCACCGACCAGGATTTGTCGGGCCAGGATTTCAGCCAGGCCCTGCTGCGCCGGCTGGAGCGTTTCGTGATCACCTTGCCGCCGCTGCGTGCGCGGCGCGAGGATCTCGGGGTATTGATCGTGCATGCGCTGGCACAGGCGCGCAGCGCGGGTGGTGCCGCGTTGCCGCCATTGCCGTTCGCCTTCGTCAGCGCCTGCGCCAACTACGACTGGCCCGGCAATGTGCGCCAGCTGTCGCACGTACTGGCGCGCGCGCTGCTGCTGGCGCAGGCCGGGCAGTTGCCGCTGTTCGAAGCGCTGGTGGGGGTGCGCCATGCGGTGGCGCCGGCATCGGTCGTGGCAGCGGCGGCGCAGGTGCCGGCACCGGCCAGGCGGCGCGCGCTGGACGAACTCAGCGATGACGAGGTCGTGGCGGCGCTGCACAACAACGGTTGGCAGATCCAGGGGGCGGCGGCTGAACTGGGCATTTCACGGCCGTCGATGTACAAGCTGATCGAAGCCCACCCGGCAATTCGCCGGCCCGAAGCGATCGGGCTGGAGACCTTGCAGCAGGCGTTGCAGCAAAGCGGCGCCGACATCGAACGCTGTGCCGCTTTGCTGCTCACGCCGGCAGAGGCCTTGCGCCGCCATTTGCGTGGGCTGAGCCTGCTGGGCTAGCGTCAGCTTGCCGGGTTGGTGGACACGGCGTTGTCGTCCGGCGCCGGGCTGGTGCCGAACGGGGCGGTCGGGCCGGCGCCGCTGCCGACCTGTGCCTCCGGATCGAAGGCAAACACACGGTACTCGAGACCGTTTGCCCGCTCGATCGCCACGGTCATGATGACATGTCAGAATGCCATTTCAGTTGGCGTAACGCGGGTCGCGTCGCAACGCGACAAAATCCGGCTCGGCGTCGATGGCAGCGGCCGGGTAACCGTAACGTTTCGCCTGTGCCAGCGCCTGCAGCGCCAGTTCGCGCCGCTTCAACAACTCGTACGCAAGCGCTGCGCGGAAATAGACATCTGGACTGTCGGGCGCCGCAGCCAGCGCCTTGGCCGTCAGGGTCATGGCTTCCTCGGTGTCGGCACTGCGCGCCGCATATAAACCCATGCGAGACAGCAAGGTCGCATCGCCGGGCCTGAGGACGAGTTTGGGTGAAAGCAATTGCCGCGCCTTTCGGTAGGCATCACGCGCCGCGCCTGCGCGGCCGGGTATCCACAACAGCGTATCGCCGAGATTGGCCCAGCCCAGGTAATCGTTCGGGTTGCCTGCCGGCGCGCTGACGGCACGCTGATAAGCGTCTGCCGCGCCCACGTAATCGCCACGCTGGAACAGCGCCAGCCCCAGGTTCGAATACAGGGCGGCGTTCGGACGCACCTGCAAACCCTGCTGGACCACGCGCAAGGCTTCGTCCGCGCGGCCCTGGCGCAGCAGTGCGGCGTTCAGGTTGGCGTAGCCAAGACCCGAATCGGGCTGCAGTTTTATACTGAGTCGAAATGCCTGCTCGGCGGCCTTGTCATTTCCCTGTCGGTAATAAACAGTCCCGAGTTCGTCGGCAAATGCGCGCTGCGTCGGGAAGCGGCGCAACATGGCATGGCCCCAGGCCAGCGCTGCGTCGTTGCGACGCATGGCATTCAAAAAGTACATCTTGCCGTAAGCGGCAAAAAAATTGTCTGGATCCAGCGCCAGCGCCCGCTCAGCCTCTGCCAATGCCTGTTCGATTTTTCCCTGATGCCGTAAAACCCAGGCGTGCGCCACATGGCCCAGCGCCAGCGCCGGTTCCAGCCGCAACGCCTGCTGGGCGGCGGCATCGGCACGGCGCAGCCAGGTCTCGTCCTGGGTGTCGGCGCTGTAGCGGAAAACGGCCACCAGCGACATGCCGGCCACCGCGGCGGCATTGTTCGGATCCCTGGCCAGCAGGGCTTCGAAATCGGCACGCGCCGCTTCCAGGCGCTCGGGCTGGTCGAAGGACTCCAATGCATGCAGCGCACGGGCGATGGTCGCCGAACGCGAGAACGGCACCGGTGCCTGCGCATGCTGGACCGCATACCAGCCGCCCAGGCCCAGCGCCAGCGCCAGCGCGGCGCCGAGTCCGGCCTTGCGCCAGCGGGCGCCGGACGATGCACCTGCGGATGCGCCAAGCGGTTGCGGCATGGTCGCTGCCTCCGGCTCGGACGCTGGTATCGGCTCGGGCGCTGGTACTGTCTCGCTTACCGGCGCGCTGGTCTGCAACGCCGCCAATCCAGCCATGACCTCCTGCATGCCGGCCAGGCGCTGTTCCTGCTGGCGCGCCGTCATCGCCCGCACCAGCGCGATCAGCGACGCCGGCGTCGCCGCCGGAAACACCCACGATGCCGAACTCGACTGCATTTGCGCGGCCGCCAGCGCCAGCCCGGACAGATTGCCGAACGGGCGCTCGCCGCAGAGCATCTCGTAGCACACTACGCCCAAGGCGTACACGTCGGACTGGCGGTTCGGCGCCTGCCCCAGCAGGCACTCGGGCGCCATGTAGGCGATCGTGCCCTGCTGCTCGAGCTGCGTGACGGAGGTGGTGGCCTGCGGATCGTCGTGGAAGGCCAGGCCGAGGTCGAGGATGCGCAGCCGTCCGCCCGCGTCGACCATCAGGTTCGACGGCTTCAGGTCGCCGTGCACCAGTCCGCACGCATGGGCCGCCGCCATGGCCGCGGCCGCCTGGGCAGCCAGATCCAGCACGGTGTCGAGGGGCAGCGGGCCGCGCCCGACCAGCTCGCGCAGCGTGGTGCCGGCAATCAGTTCCATGACGATCGCATGGCTGCTGCCGTCTTCCTCGATCGAGTGGATCCGGACGAAGGCCGGATGGTCGAGCGAGGCGGCCAGGCGCGCTTCGCGCAGCAGGCTGTCGGGCTGCCCGAGGACGGCGCCGCTCTTGAGGCGCTTGATCGCGACCTTGCGCCTCAGGTGTTCGTCCCAGGCTTCGCGCACTTCACCGAAACCGCCGGCGCCCAGTTGTCGGCCCAGGCGGTAATGCTTGAACGGCTGCGCCAGCTCGGGGGTGTCGTGTTCGGTGTCGCTGGTGGCATCCATTTGAATGAGCAGAACCAGTTATGGTCTACATTGGGGAATAACAAACAATCTACAGTCTGGCATAAGCTGTTGCGTAGAGCCACCAAAATCTTGCTCTAGCGCCACAAAATAACACCACGATCCGTAGGCTGAGGTGCAAAAAAAAGCCGCCCGGGCGGGCGGCTTCAGCATCCTGGCGGCGGCAAGCTTGCCGCCGCCGGGGCAGGGTAGCGGTTTACTTTTGTGCGATCACCGGCGTCGGCGTCGCCGCCGGCACTTGCGCCGCGGCCGGTGCCTGCGACGGATCGGCCACGTTCAGGTTGAACGCCTTCAGGCCCAGCACGCCGCTGCTGTACTGGCGGATCTGGTTGGCGAACGCCGCGTCCGGGTTCAGCTTGCGGCCGTACGACGGCACCATTTCATGCATCTTGGTTTGCCACTCCGGGGTCTTGAGCTGGTCGCGGAAGGCCGACTTCTCGAGCACCTTCATCATGATCGGCGCAGCGGTCGATGCGCCCGGCGAGGCGCCCAGCAGCGCGGTCACGGAACCGTCGGCGGATGCCACCACTTCGGTACCGAACTGCAGGATGCCGCCCTTCTTCGGATCGTCCTTGATGATCTGCACACGCTGGCCGGCGTTCTGCAGGGTCCAGTCTTCCATCTTCGCGTTCGGCAGGTACTCGCGCAGGGTGGCCAGGCGCTCTTCCGGCGTCAGCTGCACCTGCTGGATCAGGTACTTGGTCAGCGGCATGTTGTCCCAGCCGGCCTGCAGCATCGGACGGACGTTGCTGGTGTTGACCGAGGACGGCATGTCGATCCAGGAACCGTTTTTCAGGTACTTGGTCGAGAAGGTCGCGAACGGGCCGAACAGCAGGGCCGGCTTGCCGTTGACCAGGCGGGTGTCCAGGTGCGGCACCGACATCGGCGGCGAACCGACCGAGGCCTTGCCGTAGACTTTGGCCCAGTGCTGCTTGATCACTTCCTGGTTGGTAGTAACCAGCCACTGGCCGCCGACCGGGAAGCCGCCGTAGCCCTTGGCTTCCGGAATCTGGGTCTTCTCGAGCAGCGGCAGCGCGGCGCCGCCGGCACCGATGAAGACGAACTTGGTGCGCACGTTTTGCGTGGTGTTGTCGGCCAGGTTCTTGATGCTGATGTTCCAGATGCCGTCGGCGCCGCGCTTGATGTCCTCGACCTGGTGGCGCAGCTTCAGCGTCATGCCGGTGTCGGTCAGGTGCTTGACCATGCTGCGGGTCAGCACGCCATAGTTGACGTCGGTGCCGATGTCCATGCGGGTGGCGGCGATGCGCTGGTTCTTGTCGCGGCCGTTCATCACCAGCGGTGCCCACTGGCGGATCTGTTCCGGGTCTTCGCTGTACAGCATGCCCTTGAACAGGTTTTCATGGGTCAGTGCGGCGTAGCGCTTGCGCAGGAAGTCGACGTTGTCGCCCCAGACGAAGGCCATGTGCGGCACGTTGTTGATGAAGGTGCGCGGGTTGCCCAGGTAATTCTTTTGCACCTGGTAGGCCCAGAACTGCTTCGAGATCTCGAACTGCTCGTTGATCTCGACCGCCTTGCTGGCGCCGACGCTGCCGTCCGGGTTTTCCGGCGTGTAGTTCATTTCGGCGAAACCGGAGTGGCCGGTGCCGGCGTTGTTCATCGTGTCCGAGCTTTCGGCGCCGACCGAATCGAGGCGCTCGACCATCTCGATGGACAGGTTGGGCTGCAATTCCTCGAGCAGGGTGCCGAGGGTGGCGCTCATCACGCCGCCGCCGATCAGGACCACGTCGAGCGGCTTGTCCGAGGAGGCGGGCGGGGTGCGGCTGCAGGAAGTCAGGGCCAGGCAGGAGAGTGCGACTGCTAACGATAGTGTCTTACGCATACGTCTTATTAACTAATTAACTAACAAGCTGATTGAAGAAACAGGCTTCAATGGCTTTAGTACAGACGAAAGTCTTTCAGCTAAAGCATGGGGCAGAGCCACGAGGCTCGCGACACGACGCGTAACGAGGGCAACATCGCCGGCCAGGCCTGGAAACCGGGTTTCCGGGCGGGGGCCGAACAAGAGGCGAACGAGACAAGAACGCTTTGGCCAGACGGCCAGACCTGCACGTTCTTGGCGTCCATTGAGCAGGACAAATCCTTTAAGGATGCGAAATTATATTCGTCCAAATACCCGAATAAAAATTATATTTGTGAATGACGGATATATTTAGCGTTTTATTCGTATTAATACGTATCGCTCGATATTTTTTGTCAGTATCGGCAAGCTTATCAATTTGATTCCCTGATGCACGCATCGTTGCAGTTTCAAACGCGCGCCTCCTTCAGAATTATTTTGTGACAATTTGACAGTGTGCGCGCGGAAAGTACCCGTTACCATTTTCCCGCACCCTTTTACCTAACAACACTGAACTACGCTTCCGCCCTGCCCACGCCGGCCAAGGCGTGCGTCATTAAAGAGAGAATAACTATGAACAAACCACTCCTGGTCCTTGCCCTCGGTTCCGCCATGGTGCTGTCCGCTTGCGGCGGCGGTGGTGGCGGCGGCGGCAGCACGGGCGGCGGCACCACCACGCCGCCGGTGACGACCACGCCGCCGCCGGCCACGTCGACCCAATCGTCGATCACTGCCGCCAACGCGACCAGCGCGGCCAGCAATGCGTACGCCGCCACGACCTCGGTCGGCGCGTCGTCGACTTCGCTGACCGACATCCTGACCGGCGTGAATGTCAACCGTGCCAACATCAACACCGTGGCGCCGCTGCTCAAGCTGGTCAAGCGTGCCTACGGCGGCCAGCAACTGCTGACCGGCGTCACCCAGACCCAGACCCAGCAATGCCCGAACGGCGGCACCCTGACCATCGATGCCACCATCAGCAACGCGAACAATGTCAGCAATGGCGACATCCTGAAAGTCACGGCGAATAACTGCGTCGATGGCACCGACACCCTGAGCGGCGCATTCACGGTCAATTTCTCGGGTGTGACCGGCAACATCAGCACGCCTGTCTTCGGCGTCACGATGGACAGCACCTTCACCAACTTCAGCATCGTCAGCGGCACCGACAAGGTTGGCGTCAACGGCGACATGAAGGTCGTGCTGAACCAGACCAGCGCCGGCAACAACACCATCGCCTTGTCCGGCAACTCGCTGCAGACCACCGAGCAGCAAGGCAGCGCGGCGGTTGTGAACCGCACCATCACCGCTTACACGGTGAGCGGCAAAACCGAAAACGGCGCCGACTCCAGCGCCGCCAACTTCGGCCTGTCCGGCACCAGCCCGAAACTCGGCACCTTCTCGTACACCGTGAAGAACCTGGCACCGTTCGCCTTCGCCAACGCGACCGCCGTGGTACCGAGCAGCGGTTCGCTGATCGTCACCGGCAATGCGTCGTCGGTCACCGCGACCGTCGTTCCGAACGGCGTGCGCGTGGACTTCAGCGCTTCGGGCAACGGCACGATCACGAACACCGAAACGGTGGCGTGGGCCGCCTTCCTGTCGTCGATCTGATCGATCCGCTCGACGCCCGGCCGGCTTGAGCCGGTCGGATCGCTGCCAGCCAGCCAGGACGCCATGCGCGTCCTGGCTGGCTGTGTCGTTTCATGTGCCCCGCTTTTCCTCACCCTATAATAAGCAAATGACATCGATCCTTCGCGCCGGCCTCGCCGCAGCCCTGTATGCTTCGCTGATCCAGCCCGCCTGCGCCCAATGGGAAGGCAGCATCGGCCCTAGCGTGCGCAACGTAACGCATACCGAAACTGCCCCCGGCGGGCGCCGCCTGGTCAAAGAAGACGGCTGGCTGCCCGGCGTGGCGCTGCAGGCCGGCTACCGCAGCGGCAAGCTCACCTGGTTCGCCGGCGCAGACTGGTACCACGGCAACATCGACTACCAGGGCCAGACCCAGAACGGCGCCGCGGCGTCCTCCAGGACGGCGACCGGCCTGGCGGCGGGGCGCATCGGCGCCGCCTATGCGCTGCCCGCCGATTATGCGGTGCAGGCCGCCATCGAGGTCGACCGCTGGAAGCGCGACATCCGCGGCACCGCCGCCGCCGCCGGGCTGCAGGAAACCTATCGCTCGACACGGCTGGTGGCCGGCGCCGCTAAAACCTGGCAGCCGGCCGCCGGCAAGGTCAGCGTCGACGCCGCCGCGGTGCTGGCCGCACCGGAACGCCTGCACGTCGGCTTTTCCGGCGTGCTCGATCCGGTGGCGTTCGACACCCGCCGTTCCTACGGCGTGCGCCTGGGCGCCGCTATCCGCCCGGCAGCCGCGCCCTGGCTCGAAGTGCGCGGCCGTTACGACTGGCTCAAGACGCCGCGCAGCGGCGATGCGAGCGTGACCGCCAACGGCCAGTACGCCGGCACCGTGGCCCAGCCCGAACACGAGCGCAAGGGATTCACGCTGACCGTGGCAGCTATGTTTTAAGCGCCAGCCTGCCCGCACACAATTGAATTCGGGTAGGCGAGAGCTATGCCACACTGGGGCAGATAGCGCTGTTATGCAATCTGCAACCAAGGAAGGCGTACTCAATGACGAAACGAAACGAAAACCTGGCCCTGGCCGCCGGTGCGCTGGGGCTGCTCGGCGGCTATGCCGTTGGCAGGATGGTGGCGGCATCGCGCACGCAGGCGCCTGACACCCTGCCGCAGGCCAGCCTGCTCGATACCGTGGCCCTGGCAGTCGACGTGCTGGCGCCGACCTTCGCCAAGGGCGTGATCATCCGCCGCCCCGGCGCCGTGGCGCTGGCCGAGCAATGGCAACTCGATACGCGCGCGGTGCAGCGCCTGCAAAAGCTGCGCAACAAGTACGGCCAGGGGCCGCTGATGCTGCCGCTGCCGATCCGCAAGAAGGCGGTCGTGCTGTCTCCGCAACACGTCTACCGCGTCCTGAACGAATCGCCGGAGCCGTTTTCGCCGGCCAGCAGCGAAAAGCGCGCCGCGCTGTCGCACTTCGAGCCGGAAGGCGTGCTGATCTCGCAAGGCGCGCTGCGCACCGAGCGCCGCCAGTTCAACGACGCCGTGCTCGAATCGAACCAGGCGGTGCACCACATGGCCGAGCGCTTCCTGCCGGTGGTCGACGAAGAAGCCGCACGCATCCTGGCGGCGGCCCGCGCTAAAGGCGAACTCGACTGGGATGCCTTCGCCCAGGGCTGGTACCGCCTGGCGCGGCGCGTGGTGTTCGGCGACGGCGCCAGCGACGACCAGGAACTCAACGACATGACGGTCGCCCTGCGCAAAGCGGCCAACTGGGCCTTCCTGCACCCGAAAAAGAAGGCAACCCAGGCGCGTTTCTTCGCGCGCATCGGGCACTACCTCGAGCGCGCCGAACCCGGCAGCCTGGCCGCCGTCATCGCGCGCACCCCACAAAGCGCCGACACCAAACCGGAGCAGCAGGTGCCGCAATGGCTGTTCGCCTTCGATGCCGCCGGCATGGCCACCTTCCGCGCGCTGGCGCTGCTGGCGACCCATCCGGAACAGGCGCAGGAAGCGCGTGCCGAAATCTGCGCCAAACCCGGCATCGAACGCAAATTTTTACCCTTCCTGCGCGCCACGCTGCTGGAAGCAGTACGCCTGTGGCCAACCACGCCGGCAATCCTGCGCCAGACCACCCGGGATACCGAATGGGAAGGCGGCACCATGCCGGCGCGCACCGGCGTGCTGGTGTTCGCGCCCTTCTTCCACCGCGACGACCAGCGCCTGGCGTATGCGCACCGCTTCACGCCGGCCTTGTGGCTGCATGCGCGCAGCGATCAGGAATGGCCGCTGGTGCCGTTCAGCGCGGGGCCGGCGGTGTGTCCGGCGCGGCATCTGGTGCAGATGCTGTCGAGTGCGCTGCTGGCGGCCCTGATCGACGGACGCGAACCGACGCTGGTGTCAGGGCAGAAGATGGTGCCGGGACGGCTGCCCGGGACCTTGAACAATTACGGCCTGCGCTTTGCGCTGGAGGCCCAGGGCTGACCAGGGACTGGCTCAGTCCTGCAGGCCGGCGACGATGGCGGCCACCCGCGCCATGAAATCCTTGAGGGCGAAGGGTTTGGTGAGCAGTCCCATGTCCGGTGCCGGTGTTCCCTTGTCCAGCACGCTCGACTCGGCATAGCCGGTGATCAGCAGCACCCGGGTCGCGGGGCTGTCGCCGCGGACAGTGTCGGCCAGTTGGCGCCCGTTCACGCCGCCCGGCAAGCCGATATCGGTCACCAGCAGGTCGACCTGGTCGATGTGGCGCAGTTTCGCCAGCGCGGTGGCGGCATCGCCGGCTTCGAACACGGTGTGGCCGGCGCCGCGCAGCACCTCGGCCAATACCTGGCGCAGCGCGGCTTCGTCGTCGACCAGCAGAATGGTCATGCTGCGCGGTGTGCCGGACTGCTCCGTCGCCGGCGCGGCGTCCGGCGCCGCCGGCAGCGCATCGGTACAACGCACCAGGTCGATATGCACCGTGGTACCGCGTCCCGGCGCCGAGTCGAGGCTGACGTGGCCGTTGCTCTGGCTGACGAAGCCGAACACCATCGACAAACCCAGGCCGGTGCCCTGGCCGAGCGGCTTGGTCGTGAAAAAAGGATCGAAGGCGCGGGCGGCGGTATCGGCATCCATGCCGGTGCCGGTATCGCTGACGCTGATGCGGATGAATTCGGCGGCGGCCAGGCCGGCCGGGTGTTGCGGCAACTCGCGGCCGAGGTCGCAGGTGCGGATCAGGAGACGGCCGCCGCCGGGCATGGCGTCGCGCGCATTGATCGCCAGGTTGAGCAGGGCATTCTCGAGCTGGTTCGGGTCGCACGACGTGACGCGCCATGCGCTTTCCAGTTCCAGGTCGATGGCGATCGCCGGCCCCACCGTCCGCGCGATCATCTCGTTCATCGACGTCACCAGCTGGTTGACGTCGGTCGGCTTGGGGTCGAGGGTCTGGCGGCGCGCGAAGGCCAGCAGGCGATGGGTCAGCGTCGCGGCCCGGTTGGCCGACTGCGAGGCGCCGTCGAGGTAGCGGTACAGGTTGTCGGCGCGGCCCGCCTTCAGGTGGAAACGGGCCAGCTCGATGTTGCCGACGATGGTGCCCAGCATATTGTTGAAATCGTGGGCGATGCCGCCGGTGAGCTGCCCGATCGCTTCCATCTTTTGCGCCTGGCGCAGCGCGTCCTCGGCCTGGCGCAAGGCTTCCTGGCCCTGCTTTTCCTCGGTGACGTCGCGTCCCGCCATGTACAGCAGCCTGGCGCGCGGCACGACCGTCCACGACAGCCAGCGATAACTGCCGTCGCGGTGCCGGGTGCGGATTTCGTAGCGCGTGACGGTCTTGCCGGCTGCCAGCTGCGCCATGACGCCGGCCAGTTCGTCGATCTGATCGGGATGGGCAAAACCCGCGAACGGCACCACCTGCAGCTCGCGTTCGGTCCAGCCGAGGGTCTCGGTCATTGCCGGGTTACAGTTGAGGAAATAGCCTTCGGTGGTGGCGATGGCCAGGATCTCCTGCGCCATGTCCCAGAGCCGGTCGCGCTCGGCCGTGCGTTGGCTGAGCAGGTCTTCCAGCCGGTGGTTGGCCTGGTGCAGCGCGGCTTCGGCACGGGCGCGCTCGACCGCATTCCAGGTGCGCTCCGCCATGTCTTCCACCAGTTCGATTTCGTAGGGCGTCCAGGCGCGCGGCGCGCGGTCGTTGACGATCAGGATGCTGGTCAACCGGCCTTCGCGCAGCACCGGCACGCTGATCTCGGCCCGCGTGTCGAGGGCGCGGAACTGGCGCGCTGCCTGCGGGTCGGTCGTGCCGAGTTCGGCATCGATGTCCTTGTGCACGCTGGTACGGCCGCTGCGCAGCGTGGCGAACAGGCTGGCGCCGAAGTTGTCCGTGTCGAACATGCCATGCAGTTCATCCAGCGAACCGTCGGTATGGTTCGAGTGAAAGATGCCATGGGCACCGTCTTCCAGGATTTCACCGAACAGCACCCGGCCGACCCCGAGTTCTTCGCCGAGCAGGCGGCTGCCGCGCCGCGCGACCTCGAGCGGATCGGCCAGTCCACGCAGCTGGTCGGCCATGCGCAGCTGGAAGGCGAGGCGGCGCTCGGTCGTCACCCGCCGCGTGGTGTCGGTACCGGTGCCGTACAGGCCGACGATGGCGCCGCCGTCGTCGTAGATCGGCGAATAGGAAAACGTGAACCAGGTCTGCTCGTGACGGCCGTTCCTGAACATCACCAGCGGCATGTCCTCGATGTAGATCGACTCGCCGGCAAGCGCACGTTCGATCAGGGGGCCCAGCTGCGGCCACAATTCCGGCCAGGTGTCGCGAAAAGGGCGGCCCAGCGCCGCCGGGTGCTTGTCCTGCAAGAACTGCGCATACGGCTGGTTGTAGACCAGGCCGAGTTGCGGTCCCCAGAACACGAACATCGCATGCTTGGCGTCGAGCATGAGGCGGACCACGGTCCGGATCGCGGCCGGCCAGGCATCCGGCACGCCGAGGACGGAGGCGGCCCAGTCATGGTGGGCCATGCGTGAAGCGAGTTCGTCCGTACCTGAGAACAGAGGAGCAGAAGCCATTGTGGACAAGAGGGGGCGCCGGTTGGCGCTGTCATGAGGGGGTGATTCTACCCGACCTCTGCGCCAGAACCCATTCCATGCGGTGGCGCCGCCAAGCGTGCGAGGCGACAGCATCATTGGCGCATTAGTATTGCGGTTACTTGTCCCCATACAGGAGGTATGAACATGACCACGTTCCAACGCATCGTGCTGGCCTCGCGTCCCACCGGCGAGGCCACACCAGAGAATTTCCGACTCGAAACGGTCGAAGTGCCCGCACTGAAGGACGGCGAGGTGCTGGTCCGCAACGAATACCTGACGGTCGACCCGTACATGCGCTCACTCATGAACGAAGGCAAAAGCTACATGCCGCCGGCACAACTGGATGCCACCATGCCCGGCGGCACGGTGGGCGAAGTGGTGGCGTCGAAGAACCCGGCATTCGCCGTCGGCGACAAGGTCTTCGCCAACCTGGGCTGGACCGAAATGGGCGTCTCGGACGGCAGCGGCATGCGCAAGGTCGATGCCGGCAAGGTGCCGCTGCAAGCCTATCTCGGCGTGGTGGGCATGCCGGGCATGACCGCCTGGTACGGCCTGAACCAGATCATGGCCCCGCAAGCCGGCGACACCGTGGTGATCTCGGCCGCCAGCGGCGCGGTCGGCAGCGCCGCCGGCCAACTGGCCAAGCTGCAGGGCTGCCGCGTGGTCGGCATCGCGGGCGGCAAGGAGAAATGCGATTACGTGGTCGGCGAGCTTGGCTTCGATGCCTGCGTCGACTACAAGGCGGGCAAGCTGGCGGCCGACCTGGCGGCGGCCACGCCGGACGGGATCGACGCGGTGTTCGAAAACGTCGGCGGCGCGGTGCTGGACGCCTCGCTGGCGCGCATGAATCCGTTCGGCCGGATCGCTGTCTGCGGCCTGATCGCCGGGTATGACGGCGAGCCTGTTCCAGTGAATAATTTCAGCGCAGTGCTGGTCATGCGCCTGACCGTGCGCGGCTTCATCGTCGGTGAGCACATGGAGTTCTGGCCCCAGGGCTTGGACGAACTGGGCACGCTCGTCGCGTCGGGCAAGCTCAAGTACCGCGAAACGATCGCCCAGGACCTGGCCAACGCGCCCGCGGCATTCCTGGGCCTGCTGAAGGGGCAGAACTTCGGCAAGCAGCTGGTCAAGCTGACCCGGTAACGGCAAACGATCAGGTCAAAGGCCGGGCGACGGACCCGCGTGACCGGGTCCGGCATCGGGCGCATTCCGCTGCAGGCGCTCCACCAGGAAATCAATAAAGGCCCGGATCCGCGGCGACAGGTGGCGCTTGCTGGGATAGACCACCCGGATCGGCTCGGGGGCGGGCGTAAAGGCATCCAGCACCGTCACCAGCCTGCCGTCGCGGAGGGCGTCGTCGAGCATGTAGCGGGGCAGCTGCACCAGGCCGAAGCCCGAGATGGCGGAGGCGCGCATGGCTTCGGAGCTGTCGATATTCACCCGGCCCGGTCCTTCGAAGGTAAAGCTGCCGTCGGGCCCATCGAAGCGCCAGGTGCGGCGCCTTTCCGCATTCATGAAGAAGATGGTGTCATGCTGCGGCAACTGGCGCGGCTCGAGCGGCGTGCCGCGCCGCGCCAGGTAATCCGGGGACGCGCAGGTCACCATGTGCTGCCA
>Ga0308160_10002618_pt1 | contig 21353 bp, 23 predicted proteins | sample PhyFR1_FD_201036 | JGI IMG/M metagenome (GOLD analysis project Ga0308160, IMG submission 201036) | Phyllosphere microbial communities from UC Gill Tract Community Farm, Albany, California, United States - DLSLF.R1 | ecosystem: Host-associated > Plants > Phyllosphere > Unclassified | place: USA...
CGGACTCTACAGAGGCTGTCAACTGTCGTTCATCTGACGGTCGGCACCTCCTCTGAGCGACTATCACGAGCACCGGGGACGCCCAGACATAAGCCCAGTACGACCGCGCCCGACACGGCTCGCACCGCCCAACAAGTCAAGGATCATCTCTAATCTGAACGGGGGCAGCGGGCGCGAGACGACGTGGATGCCGCCGGGTCACTTGAAGTAGGTGCCCGTTGTCATGTCCTCGATGAGGCCCTTCCCGCGGGGCTCCCAGTCAAGGAGCTCCTTCGTGAGGTCAGCCGTCGTCAGGTTGTTGAGCCCGGCGAGCGGGCCGACGACGCCGAGGGCCTCGTGTGCCTGGGCGGGCAGGATCGACCGCGTCTCGACACCGAGGCCGTGTGAGATGGCACTCGCGATGTCCTTGAAGGGGACGTTCTCGGCCACGCCGTGCAGGACGCTACCTGCCGGCGCCTTCTCGAGCGCGAGGACAAACAGCCGGGCGGCATCGTCGACGTGGACAGCCGGCCAGATGTTGGAGCCATCGCCGACGAAGCCGGCAAAGCCGACTTTGCGCGCGGCCTCGATCATGATGGGCACAAAGCCGTGCTCGTCTGGCCCGTGGACCGAGGGCGCCAGTCGGATGCTGACCGTTCGGACACCCCGGTCGGCGGCGGCCGCCAGGACCGTCTTCTCGGTCGCCGAGCGCGGGTTCGGCATCGACGGGCCATCGCGCTCGGTGAAGGGCCGGGTGCCCGACCCGCCGAGCGTGCCGTTGGTGTTGATTAGACACTTATCAGTCCCCTCGAGCGCAGCGAGCATCGTGTCGATGACGCTGGCATCGGTCGCGCACGCCGCCGGGTAGTTGGCCCAGTCGTGGATGAAGCCACAGTGGATGGTCGCGTCGGCTTCGGTCGCGCCTTGACGGATCGTGTCGAGGTCAGTCAGGCTGCCGAGCAGAGGCTTTGCGCCGAGCGCCTTGACCTTAACGACAGCGGCATCATTGCGTGCGAGGGCAAGAACCTAGACGGCCGAGTTGCGAGACCCGTCAGTGACGAGGCGAGGGTTGTCTCTATGAGCAAGGGGTCGCACGCACCTGGTGGTTGGCGGCGATCAGCTGTCGGACGATCCTGGAGCCGATGAAGCCGGAGCCGCCGGTGAGGAAGACGAGCATCGCGGTGCTAAGGTTGATGGATGAAGGGGGATGGGAGTCGGGCTGGGGTAGGGGGCAATGGCGCGTGGACCGACAGACTGGGGACGGCAGGTCAGCAGAAGATGGGACGGCAGGCCTTAAGTACTGTAGCCCGGCTCGGCCTGCTGGCCGTCGGCAGCTCGGCCTGGTTGTCCGCGTCGGCTCCGGTGCGACCATCACCGATGACCGAGCGAGTCAGCATGCCCGAGGTCGAACGTCGAGGGATGGGCCGCAGCCCGAACGGCCGGCCGTTCCGCGCGCGCGCTCAGCGTTTCAAACTCCGTCATCGACCGGCTGCACGTTGACTCGTCGTCAACCGCTCATAGCAGCCTACAAGAAGGTAATCAGCTCGACAACATTGCGGGGATCTGCGTGCCAAAACCATAGCCTGTCCAGCGTCATGAAAAGCAGCCTATCCTCAGATCTGTCGCTACCCCACGTCCTCGATCACCGCACCGGCAGGCCCGATGACGCGGCGTCTGCGCTCGATTTCGTCGTTCAAACCGAAGGAGCATCCAAGAGGCGGCCCCGACGCTAACGGCGAGAGTCACGTCGAGCGCAGAGGGTAGGATGTGGCGCTTGCCGGGGGCTGGCCTTGCTACCTTGAAGAGCGACAAGGTGCCGCTGGTCGGATGCGATTCTGTGGCGAGGTCCGCCGACCCGCAGCCTATTGAGCGTTTCGGCCGGTCTCTCGCAATGACCTCGGATGCCGCCTAGGCGGTCTGAACTTGAGGTAGACAAAGTGGCATCAGGCCGCACTTGGCCTGCGGAGCCGCAGGAGGGAGGGGGAAGCTGTTCGTTGCAGCTTCGACAGAGCGGCAGTCTTCGCTCAGCTCTCCATGCGCTCGAGGGCAACGAGACCGACCAGACGACGCTTGAGCTCGAGTGCGTGGCCGATAATCTGCTGAACGGCGCTGTGCGGTGCGGGCGGCGAGCGGACCTCGACAACGTAGTGGGTCGACGGCATCTGCACATTCGGCCAGACATATGGGCGCACACTGTCAGTCGACGCTCGCGGCACACAGTCAACAACGAAGGCGCCCAACCGAGCTTACTTCGGAAGAAGAGAGCCCGACTATGTAGACCTCGACGCGGAGGCCGACGCTGAAGTCAAAGACGATACCCCGCTTCGTGAAGCTCGAAGTCCTGGTGAGACGAGGAGCGGCTGTCAGAACCACAGCCCTGGTCGAGCCAGAGCTGACGCCGCCTTTTTGGTCGCACCTCTGGTAGCCCATCGCCTGGACGACTTCATCGCCTGACCCGCCGGCGACGACCGACGTATAAAGCACCGGCGTGACGAGCGCCTGAGGCTGCGCGCGAGCCGACTCTGGCCTCTGCAAAGCAACCTAAAGGGGCAGAGGAGGCTGCTGAGTGAGCACATAGCAGAGCGGAAAGCCAAGACCGCACAGCACCAAGAGGTCCACGCACGATGAAGCTAGAGCATAAGCGTCCGGGCAAGGGCGGAACGCAGGTAAGGGAGATCGTCAGCTGGGTCGGGTCGGCTCGAGGCGGCCCATACCGACGGCGAGGCCAGCAGTCGACTCACGTTCTCGGCTTGTCGTCGCCCTCGGTCAGCTTGCGGACACGCAACAACGCTCCCTCTCCTTGGCTGCCGTTCTCGGCGCGGGGAGCCCAGCCGGCCGGCCTGAAGACGGTCTCCTCGAGCTCGAATGCCGTCTGCTGGGCGGCGAGCGAGCCGAGGACGTTAAGCAGCCGGGGCTGGTCCGTCGCCTCGACGAGGCCGACGAGCGAGACCTCAAACAGGAGCTGCTGCTGAGCCGAAGACATCCTCGGAGGAGCTGCGTGCTGAATAGGGCTAGCGACTCAAGAGGGGTGGGGCAGGAGATTGTGGTCGAGGTTGGCAGGCAGGGCTTGGGCCTGCTCACCGAAGCCCTACGCGCGCGCGCGCTGTCGCAGACCGCAGCTCCTCCACCGGCGCGCAAGCTCGAAATCATGGGCTACCTCTCCGTGCATTCTCGAGAACGACTGCCGATGAAGACGCGGCTGCCGTCGTGCTAATCTGCTTGCTAGGTGCTGCCTCAAGGCTAAGGTCGGGAGGGCGGCGTGCGAGACGCGGTGTCGCCTGCCTGGCGGACGGCTGAGTAGTGCGCAGCAGCCCTCGTCTGCTGCAAGCCCGGTTTCACCTCACCTCAGTCCGCAAGCCCGACCACCACAGCACACGCTTGCGAGGGGAGAACGAATCAGATGGGGGACTGAAGCAGCATCTCATGCAGGTCTCTCGAGGTCCTGAGCGAACGGGACAACGCGAGACGGGGGTGAGGCAGAGGCGCGAACGCTTTAGTCGAACTGGAGGACCAAAATTCGACGAGTTAGCGATCAAGAGGGGTTGGTCAAGCGGAAGCAATGAGAACGGTCGCACAAGTCCGAAGCCCATGTCGTCGTCAGACTCCTCGGCCTCCTCGGCCTTCTCCTCGGCCTTGGGGGCGTCACCGCCGGCAGCGGGGGCGGCAGCGGCGGCGGGGGCAGCGGCGGCCTGTTGGAAAAAGTATAACAAGAGGGGTCAGCACGGACAAAATGGAAGCACCCGCAGGGGAAGAGAAGGCGACGTACGAAGGCCTCGGGGTTGGCGAGACGCTCCTTGATCTAGAGTGCAAGAGAGGGAAGGGAGTGTCAGTCAGAATGCTCTGTCGGTAAGGGGGCGAGTGCGAAGGTTTGGGTCGGCAGTCGGCGATGTCGGGAAGGATGTCGCAGGGGGAGTGAGGGGTTGGGCCATCAGGAATACAATGGCTCAGCACAGAGCAGAGACCCGAAGGCCCTGCTCGGCTCAGGATTTTCAGTGTTTAAAAGAAACATCTCTTGGCGGGGCAGCGGTGGGAATCGGAGGCGTGGTGGATCGGAAAGAAAGAGTCGAGCGAGACGAGACGAAGCAGACAGCGCAAAGGAGACGCACCTGCTCGGAGCCCTCGAAGGTGAAGTCGGTGGCGATCGAGACGGCAAGGAGGTTCTTGTAGGCGTTGACGAGCGAGTGGGGAACCGAGGCAATCGTCGGGTAGTTGAGCGCGAGCGAGATCGAAGCAATCGTCTTGACCGACGAGAGGAAGGCGTCGATGAGGGTCGACTCCTCGACGTCGAGCATCTCGGCGCCGAAGAGCGAGCCGTTGTCGAAGACCTGGACGATGGTCATACCGTAGGTGAACGGCGAGACACCGAGCATGTTGAGCAGGGTGGCCTCGGACGTTCCGACGCGGGTGCCGGCCGAGACGACCTGGACGTCCTGGACGATCTCGATCGTTCCACGGGCAATCTTGGTCGGGATCTGGAGGGCCTGGAAGAACGAGGTCTTTCCGGGCTCCATGCCGGTGTTGCCGGCCTCGACCCAGACGTCCTTGGGGGCGAGCGCACCGGCACGGGCCGGGGCGGCGACGACGTTGGCGAGGATCTCGGTCCGGACCTCCTTGAGGTCACCGGCAGTGAAGACAAAGCCGATGTTGCCCTTGACGTGAGGAAGGAGCTTCTCGAACTGGGGGTACTCGGCCAGGATGGTGCGAAGCGCACGGCGGACCATGGTGTTCTTGCCCATGAGGATCGTGGCCTTGCCGCGGAGCGACTGACGGATCTGGTGCACTGGGAGCAGGCGAGAGCGCAGAAGCGGCGCAGGTCAGCGTCTGGAGACGGGCTCGGATAAGGGGAGAGCACGCACTCTGGTTGGAGCCGACGTTGTCAACGTTGACGAGGAAGATCGACGGGTTGGCGTCGATAAGCTCGCGGAGCTTGACGAAGTAGGCCTCCTTCTCGGCACGAGTTCCTCCCATTTTGGCTAGTTGGTTTGGTGGTGGTAGTCTGGAGAGGGTAAGGAGAGGGGCGAGCGAGAGGTCGGCGACCCGGGTCTGACGCAGGCCTTGGAAGGGAAAAAAGGGCTCTCGGAAGGGCGGGGACGCACAGGTGAAGAGGTTGGAAAACGGTCTCCCAAGTGATCTCGCTGAACGGATCAAAGGTTTTTTAAAGACTGCTGACTGCCGAAGAGAGGAGCGAGACGAGGTCAGCAGAGCAGTCACGAAGAGGCAGATTCGCCAGGGACGAGCCAGGCTCAGGGAGAGGGAGGGACCGACAGAGTTGCTTGAGAGAGCAAGGGAAGGAGTGAGCTCGCCCGGCGAAAATTGCCCCTCTCGGCGGGTGGGCGGGCGGCGGCGCGAGCAGAGAAAAAGAACTCGCATTTGCACTCCCCCTCCTCCCGACGCCGACGACCCCGGCCCGACGGCACTGGCCCGTCCGTCGCTGATGCTGCCCAACGCGTCCGAAGTGGGCCAAGTGTGGGACAGACATGCGGATAGGGCAGACGGACGACGGAGGCGCGTGACGTGGCGTGCAGAGAGCAGGAGTTGTATGAAAGAGGGGAGATCAAAGCCGACGGAGGGGACGCACTCGCCGCAGCGACCCCCCCCCCCTAGCCACCGACAGCCGTCCCCCTCGACCGGATCAGCCGGTGTAGCCACGGCCGAAGCGGATCAGACGCGAGCTGAGCGACGACGTCCCGGGTAACGGCGCATCGGCGACCGGCGCCGTGCTCGAACCCGCCTGATTAAGCAGGTGCGCGCGCGAAGCGTGTTCCTGCTGGCCGTCGACTGGTGACTCTGGACGACCGACGTCGCTCACATTGCCAGCCAGCCCGCCGCCAAGACTAGTGTTGGCCGAGGCTGCGTTCATTCTCGCACCAAAGAGGCCAAAGCCGAGCGGCGGTGCTGTCGAACGCGAGCCCCCCGCGGCGGCGGATGAGGGTCCCGGCCGATCCATGCGCTGGCTGGACGGCGACGGTTCGCCATCGAGCTCGAGCGTCGGAAGCTCCTCCTGGTCGGCCTGGTCGAACGAGATCGAGACGGACGACGTCGGCGACGACGCGCTGGCCTCGCTCCGCTGGGCGGCGTCGTAGATCGACGAGAGGTACTGGCGCAGCTCGCGCACGCCGTTGCCCGAATAGACGCAGAAAGCCTCGCGTTGATGGGCATTGAAGTCCTGGAGAGAAGCAATTTCACGAGAGCGGCGTCAGCGGTGGTCCAACTGGCGAGCGGTTGAGGGTAGACGGCCGGCGGCGTACTTTTGGCGGCTGGCGGCAGAACTTTTGAAGGTCGCGACTCTGAAAGGCAGGCACGCCCGTCAGGCTGAGGTGCGTGAGGTTCCGCAGCCGCTGGAGAAGGTAGTGGATCGCCTCGATCGAGATGTTGACGCAGTACGACAGATGGATCCGCTCGAGCGATGACGGCCGCTCGACGAGCGCGTGGATCGCGTGGTCGGTCAAGTTGGCCACCTGGTGCGGGGGAGGGGAGCTCAGTCAGCATCCATGTCGCGCGCGACGACAGGCGTCGGGACTGACCCGCACGAGACCGATCCGCCGGAGCTTTGACAATTGCGAGAGCTCGAGGACGCTGATGTCGCTCAGCAGTGGGCAGCCTAGGATACGAGGGGTTTGCAGGGGCGTCAGCGCACGTCCGGAGACCATGGCGCGCGCCCCGGCTCGTCAAAGCGTACGCACATGCAAAGTCGACGTAGCGGAGGCGGGTGCACGTCCGCGCCAGACGCGAGACGGCGCCGTCGGTGATGCTACGAAGGCCACCCACAGGGTCAGCGTCCTCTCGTCTCTGATCCGCAGCCGAAAGTGAGACGCACCACGAGACGTGACCCATGTGCAGCTGATGCAGGCTGCGACCGAGCCGGCAGATGCTGTTGATACTCTCGTCCGTGAGCTCAAAGCACTTTGCGAGGACGAGGCTCCGGATCCGCGGGGCGTTGGTGATGATGGCGTCGACCGCCTGATCCGTCAAAAGCACGCACGACGTCAGGTCGAGGATCCGGAGGTGATCAAACGATCGCATCCAGTTTGGGGGCGGGATGAGCGTCGTCGAGTTCGCGAGCTCGGTCGTCGACGGGTCGGGCGAGGAGCAGACGGACGACAGCGGCGTCGTCGCCTCGCTCGCCGGCAGGAGCGACGCCGGCGGAAAGAGCGGCCGATTAGCATTGAAGTTGGTCGAGGCGGACTTGCGCGTCGATGGCGGGAAGAGGTAGGGGAAACCTTGGTCGTCGACCTGGCCGCAGTTGGAGAGCCGAAGCTCGCGCAGGTTGGAAGAGTACAGCCAGACCTCGCGGATACCGGCCGCGGTGATGAGCGGGACGTCGACGAGGTCGACCTCGAGCAGGAGCGGACACGACCGCGCGAGCGCGATGATGGAGACGTCGGTGACGAGACTGCATTTGACAAGCTTGATCTGCGAGGGCCGGCGACGATGGGCGGGTAACGGGGGAAGGGGTTGTTCAGCAAGCCGCCCTCTCGAAAAGTCACCAGGAGCGCGCGAGACGCACTCTTCGCAGGAGCCGGCAATTCTCGGCCACCTGGACGATGCCCTCGTCGGTAACGGCGCTGCAGCCGGTCAGGTTAAGGCCCTGAAGGCGCGGGCAGCCGAGGGCGAGGGTCGAGATGGTGACATCGGTCAGGAGCCTGACGTTGGTCAGGTCGAGCGCGACGAGCTCGGGCATGTTGCCGTGGCCGAGGACGGTCTCGAGCGCGTCGTCCGTCAACTTGGAGCAGCCCTGGAGCGTGAGCCGCTCGAGCCGGGCGCACGAGCGCAGGTGGTAGAAGACGCGGTCGTCGATACCTTCGCTGATGTTCATCAGGTTGAGCCGGCGTATGAATTGGGCGTAGGGGAACGTCGCCGGCGGTCGCGCTGGCGGTGGGTTTGGATCGGTCGAGGGCGTGTACGATCGAGGCGGTGGGTCGATGACGGCCAGCAGCCGGTGGAGCGTCGTCAGGCGGTAGAAGGACGGCTTGTGCCACAGGATCTCGACCCCGACCTGGCACCACAGGTGCGATACCAGCAGGCACGTCTTGAGATCTCGCGTCGACGGCAGAAACTTGAAGATCTGGGGGCCGCAAGATCATTGCAAGGGTCAGCTAGCCGTCGCCCGCGCAAGCATGCCGGCCAGTGGCTGGAAGGCGATCACCCGCTGCGCGCGGCTTCGAGGAAGGGACGTACGTGGACCCAGATCTCGTAGGGCAGAAGGTCGCCCGCCGGACAGGCCTCCTTGCCAGACGCCGTCTCTTCGTCGGTGTCGCGCGAGGCCCTCCGACCGCCATCGCCGGCGGCGAGCCCTTTGCCCTTCCAATTGGCGGCTGAGCGCGCCGGGCCGAGCAGCGCGTGCTCGTCAACCTCGAACTCGTCTGGACCGGAACCGTCCGAGACCGAGGTCGACGACGGCGAGGGCGGGGCGGCGACCGTTAAGGCGGCCGGGTCCGAGAGGTGCGGCCGGAGGTCGGACAGGGCGGGAAAGTAGCCAGACATGGACGGTTCGGCTCGGCAGCGATCGCAAGGGCGGCCAGGCGGCGGTGAGACGTCGAGGCGGCAACGGGACGCGAGGCGCAGCGAAGTGAAGCGAGCCCGGTGCGACTCGATGCTGGGGCGATGGAGGCGCGCGTCTCGCGAGAGCTCGTCCGAACCGAGGGATGCTGCGACCGAGGATCAGAGAGGGCCGTCAGGCGAAGGCGATGGACGGGACAGGGCGTCCGTCGTCGTCGCGTGAGCGTGACCCCGATGACCGAGCCCTGAGTTGGGCTGAGGCGAGGCGTTGGGCCAGGATGGACCTGAGCCACTCGGCTTGATCGCTACCGCGATGGATGGAGCGTCGAGCGTGATCTGCCAGCTGTGCGTGCTTGAGACAGACGGTCCGTAAAATCGAGCACGCTAGCCAGAAAGGACAGGAGGGCTATGACGGGAGGAGCAGTTGCAGGTGGCCGTGCAGGGGGAGGGCGCGGGGCGACGGGAGCCGGCCAGTTCGCCTGTCGTCCTCGCCATCACCCTCGGACGGCCGACACGCTCCTCCCAACTCTTTCTCTCAGCTCCGCTTGACCGGAGCTGACATCCTGTTCGCCGCAACGAGATGGAAGCAGCTACTGTTGACGACCTCGTAGTCGACAAGGTGCGTCTGGCCTGAATCGCCGGGCAAGATGGGCTGGGTTGACCTCTCTCTGCCTCCCTCCTTGCTTGCAGACCAAGCTGTCGTCCGACCAGGCCGAGCTGTACCTGCTCCAATACCTCGCTGCCGCCGAGCATGCCGCTCTGACGCTCCCGGTGGTGCGTCCCGATTCTGAACAAGGCTTGAAAGCAAGCTCATCAGGCTGACGCCGCAGCCCGCTCCTTGCCCCTCGGCGCGTCGTACGGCCGCTGCTCTCAGGAGGATCTCAAGCCGGCCCAGGCAGCCTTCGAAACCTTTCTTCTCTCTCTCTTGACCTCGAGTCCGCCGAAGCCCGGCCGGCCAATCAGGCATCTCGTCGCTCGCTGCATCGTCACGCTTCACAAGCGGTCCGAGAACCGAAGCCTGGCCGACTTTGTTCAGGAGATCCTCCGCGTCGCGAGCACCGAAGGCGGCAAGGGCAAGGAAATCGAACGCGAGTGCAGGGTGTGAGTGCTCAGTCTCTGGCATATTGATCGGTAAGCGAGGACTGATCGCTTTGTGTGTCTCTCTCTCCTCTCTCTCAGAGCCTGCTGGCATGTGCTTGGCGAGATTATGAGGGAGCTCGGGGCGAACGTAAGAGCTCTCGTCCGAAGCTCAACCTTCTCCCCTCGCCATCCTCGTCTGTTCGCGCTGAACTCTCCTTTGCCGCCCGACAGAACATGTCCTTCATGGTTGACATCTGCACGGCCTCAATGCGACTGCTGAGGGCGTCTGCCCAGGTCCGTCTTGCCGACTTCAGCTCGCCGCTTGGCTCGAAAGCTGACGCGCGCCAACTCCCCGTCCGCGCTTGCAGCCGGTGATCCTGCGCTACCAGGCGCTCGTGGCGATGCAAAAGGCGCTGCTCACAGCTGGCAAGGCCGTCCCCGAGGCGGTCGGCAAGGATCTGCTCAAGCAGCTTCGGAACGGCCTCTCGGACAAGGCGCTATGCATTCAGCGTGCCTGCGCCAACACGCTCGTCACGCTCAGTCAGACGACGGCGTACGTCAGCGGCCTGTCCGAGATCGAGGCGATTGTCAATCAGGCGATCAAGTCGCTCGACGGGGCCGACACGGGCGCGCGCGGCTCTCTCGCCAAGCTGGTCGCCCACTTTCTGGCTGAGACGCAGCGCGAGGGCTCGGCCCCGGTCGTCGCGCTCAAGAGGAAGGGCCCCAAGAAGGAGGGTGAGGATGACGACGACGAGGGCAAACTGCCGCCGCCAACGACGGATGGCCCGCGGACGCTCCTTTCGCTCAACGACATGTTCAAGCTGCTGTCGACACCATTCAACCGGCCAAACACGACGCGCCGGACGCGCAACGCTCTCGTCCAGGTCTATGCGAGCCTCTTTGCCGCCCTCGGGGGCGACTATGTCGAGGCTCACTACGCCGAGATCGCCCAGCACCTGCTGGGCGACATCGTCTCGCAGCCACGCAACGCGACCAACGTCACGCGGCATGACGTCCTGCTGCTCCGGCGCTACGTCCGCGTCCTCCTCCGTGACCTGATTGGCATCCGGCTGCTGAGCGAGCAGGGTCAGATCGGTGCGATCCGCGAGCTCACGCAGGCCTACCTCAAGAAGTGGCCGGCACTCCTGCCGGGCCAGGTCCCGCCGTCGCACCTCGTGCTCGTGCCCGTCCTCGACGAGATCTCGGGCCTGCTCGACCAGCTTGGTCAGGCGCCGCCGACGGTCCAGGAGGTCCTGCTCGAGCCGCTGCTTCGACTCGTCACTCACCCGGCCCACGCCGTCCGCGTCAGCGCTGCCTGGTGCCTACGCTGCTTCTGCCGGACGACACCCGCCCGGCTCGACAGCACGATCGCGGCCGTCCTCGGCGAGCTCACCAAGGAGATTGCGACTCTCGGCACCCCTGTCGCGCCGGCCGACCTCGGCTCGCGCATGATGGGTCGCGCACTCGCTCTCTCGGCCCTCGTCGCCGTCATCCCCGGCCGGCCACTCTACGTCTCGTACGAAGTCCCGGCCAACATCCTCGACGTCGCCATCTCACTACTGAAGCGGTCCGGCGATCAGGAAGTCGGCATCGCGGCCGTACAAATCGGCGTCGCGTGGACGCTCATTGGCTCGCTAATGACGCTCGGCCCGAGCTTCGTTAAGCTCCACCTGCCGCAACTGCTTGTCCTCTGGCGGAACGCGCTACCCAGGCCAACGTCAAAGGATACCTCGCCCGGCGCCCGGGGCGAGGGGGAGTGGCGCTTCCTGCTCGACGTACGCGAGGCAACGCTGTCGTCCATCCTCTCGTTTCTCCGGCACAACCTCGGCCAGCTCGTCAACCTCGACGTCGCCCGGCGGCTCGTTGCACTCCTGTCCAACACTCTTACCTTTGTGACAGCCTTCAGCACGCAGTTTGCTGAGCGGCTGGGCGAGCAGCAAGTGCCGTCCTCGATGTCGGGCGCCGTTGCCTCGCCCGGCCTGTCGCTGCTCGAGCGCGAGACGATGCTCCGACGGCGCGTCTTTCAGTGCTTTGCGGCTCTCGGCCAGTCGCCGGCAACCGAGTCCCTCCAATCGACGCTCGTCGCCGTAGCCGTTGCCGCCTTCGCCGATCCGGACAGCTACGCAGGCTCGACGACTCAGGCGGCCATCGCCGCGAGCGCAGGCAGCTTCACCACCGTCTGGGCCGCTAGCGACGGCTACGCGTTCGGCGTGACGAGCCTTGTCCGAGGCGACGAGTTTCCAAGCGAAGGCGAGGGCGTCGAGCGTGCAACCAATGGTCTCAACCGCGACGCAGTCGAGGTCGAGATCAGCGCCCTGCTCACCACGCCCGTCCTTGGCGCACTCGACTTTGACCCGCTCGATCTCTGTGTCGCCCCTGCGGGTGAGGCGGCCGACCTGACGCTGGAGCAGCCGCTGCCTCAGGCGGCGCCGCCGGCTACGGGCGTGACCGATGCTGCCATCGAGCTCTTTGCCCTCGCGTTTCCTTCGCAAGATCCCGACGGCCAGACCCGGATTATGGCCGACATCATCACCCATATCCGGTCGACCAAGCTCGAGCGCAACCCGGGCCGCAAGATGGCGACGACGGTCAACGCGGTCGAGGCCCTGCGGCGTAGCCTTCGAAGAGCTATGACGAGCGGTCGTGTCGCTCGCGAGGCCGTCGGGTCAGCTTCGGTCTCAGCGGCGATCAAGGAGGTCCTCCAGGTGCGCCCAAGCCTTCTCGCAGTCGCCCTTGTCGAGCGACGTGGCTGACTCCCTCCACCTCCTGCTCTGCAGGACGCCGTACTTGACGCGGATCTCACGCTGCGCACCGCCGGCAGCGAAGCCCTCGGCAGACTCAGTAGCATCGGTTCGGCTGCCTTCCTCAACGCCGAGATCCAGTGGCTGATCGACCAGATCGTTAACAATCGCAACCCTGAGTCGCGCGCTGGGTGCGCCCAGACGTTCGGCGCAATCTTCACGTACGTCGGCAGCCTGATCGGGACGCCCGTCCTCAAGACGATGGTCAACATTCTTGTCTCGCTCGCCAACGATCCGCACCCGGTCGTCCACTTTTGGGCCGCCGACTCGCTTGCCCACGTCATTGCCGCGGCCAGCCTGTCGTACTCGCCCTTCGTGTCGAGCACGCTCGGCCAACTCGTCGCCATCTACAATGCCGAGACGCACGAGCCCGAGGGCGGGTCGATCGGTAGCGCCAACATTCGGGGTGATCTCCCAGCCTACCAGGGCCTCTGCAAGATCATCAGCGCCCTCGTCGGCGTTCTAGGGCCCGAGCTTGCTGAGGCCGGTCTCGTCCGGTCACTCATCTTCATCGTCGTCGGCGAGCTGGCCCTTGAGGAGGACGAGGGCATCTCGGTCGAGGCGATCAAGTGCCAGCAGCAGTTCTTGATGTTTGCGCCCGGCCAGGTCGACGTCCCGCGGCTCGTCTCGGCCTTCCAGCGCAACCTGACTTCGACGCGGCGGCCGCTCAAGGTAGCCTCCATCAACGCTTTCTACCAGCTCATCCAGCGCGACGCCCCGCTCATGTCCAAGCTCGGTGGCAACCAGCTCGTCGAGCAGCTGTTTGGCCTGCTCGACGACGATCCGAGTATCGAGGGAGTCCGCGATGTCATTGCCAACTGGGCCAAGCAGACGTCGGCCGTCTCCCCGCTCGGCTGGGTCGACCTCTGCCAGCGCATCATGAACCGGACGACGGCCTCCCAGGTCATTGCGACCGGCGCATCGAGTCAGGCCCGTGCCCAAGACGATGAGGGCCAGTCGATCGTCGCCGGTGGCGAAGCCAAGACCGGCGGCACGCGACTGACGACGCGCTGGCGGACGCAGCTGTTTGCGCTGCGCTGCCTGCACTACGTCATCATGGCCGTCCTGGCGGCGAAGCGGCCCGAGCACTTTGACCTGCCGCTCGCCCGGCGACTGGGCCTCAACCCAAAGGTGATGCTCGTCTCGCGCGTCGGTGACCTCATCCGTATGGCCTTCTCGGCTTCGACGGCGCAGGTTACCGAGATCCGGCTCCAAGGCCTCGTCGTCCTGCGTGATGTCATTGAGGTGCGTCCAGCTCTCCTCCTCTTCGCGGGTCTTCGCTTAGGGAGTGCTGACCGAAGCCGCCGCGGGCGCTGCCTCTTCTTGTACCGCAGTACTTCCGTCTGTCGCCCGACCCGGACTTTGAAGGCTCGCTTCTGCTCGAGCAGCACCAGGCACCCATCGCGGCCGCGCTGACGCCGGCGTTCGGAGCGGACTCGACCCCAGAGGTCCTGGCGAGCGCCGTTCAGATCTGCGCCGTCTTTGTCGGCAGCGGCGTCGTCAAATCAGTCGATCGGATGGGTCGCATCCTGAAGCTGTTGACGACGGCGCTTGACAGCTGCAAAGGTCAGCGCCGCACCCTCTGGCCCCCCGGTCCGAGTGTGTGCCTTCGGCTGACACCTCTGACTTCCTGCAGACGCCGACATGGATGCCATCGGCGACCTCAAGAACCTCTCGACTAATGCTGCCATCATGCTCAAGGTCTCGATCCTTACGGCCTGGGCGCGGCTTCAGGCGGCGAGCGTCCACCAGTCGTACCTCCGCGACGTCGTCGGTCCGCAGCGGGCAGCGCTCATCCAGTTTTGGGTCACATCGCTCCGCGACTACGCCCGGATCCAGACCGACCAAGAAACGTCGGCCGGCTCGTCCGCCATGGGCGCCAATGCTGACCCGATGGCGTCGGGTCTCGGCAAGGAAGTCCTGCTGCCCTACTACGAGCTTGCCTGGGCGCCGATCCTCGAGGCCGTCGGCACCGTCATGGAGACGAGCGATCCGCTTGTGATCGCAGCGATGGACGGCACTGAGATCGTCGCCGGAGCCGCTGTGCCCGAGCCGGTGCTGCATCGCTCGGAGCCGACAACCTTCTTCTGGGTCTTGTACGGCCTCGCGTTTGAGGCGGCGGCGACGGCGGCCGGCGATCTCTCGAGCTTCCACTCCGAGTCGGGCACCGCCTCGCCGATCGTCGCCCTCTCCGCCCTCACTCAGCTCGTCGACCGTCGCTTCTCTGGCAACGCCGTCCTCGACGGGCCCATCTTCAACGAGCTCCTCACCCTCCTTTATCGGCTCGCCATGGTCGGTCCTCCGTCGGCCCAGGCGTTCTGTGCCAGGATCGTCGCCTCCCTCGTCAAGAGCCACGCAAGCGAGCTTGCCAAGATCACGCCCGGGTGAGTTGAAACTCGTCTTCTCCTCTCTCGCTGAGTGGATTCCTCTGACCGGTCCTTCCCCTCGCCCCATCTCCTAGCGTCAATGGCGATGTTTCTGGTGACGAGCAGATGACCCCTCTGCTTCGGTGCCTGGCTCTCGCTGCCTTCGTCACCCGCAGGGCGATCCCTTCCGCAGCGGAACCAACAGGTGCGTGTCCTGTTCTCAGCCTGACCATCGAAAGTTGACTCGTCTGACCTCCTCTGACATTGTCTCAGCGTCCTCGACGTCCTTTGCAGCCAGCATTGGGCTCATCAAGCAGGCGCTGACCTCGTTCGTTGAGATTGTCGACGTCCTCCCGGCTAGTCAGAAGGAGGATCAGCTCGCGGTCGCCACCTACCTGTTTGCCGAGTTGCTACGAGACGAGACGGCCAAAGCCGACCTTGCAGGGCCTTGCCTCCCTCTCCTCAAGGCAATCTGCGACCGGGCCTATGCCGCTAGGCAGCCGGGCAGTCACATCTATGCGCGCGTCCTCCACGGTCTCCTTTCGGCCTGCATCCAGCACGTCGACGAGATGCGGTACGTCGTCCCATCAGCGCCGTTGCCTCGGCAGTCCCAGTCGGCATCGCGGCTAATCCGCCCTTGATTCCTCGCCGCCTGGGCTGCAGTGGTCGCACTGGTTCCGCCGTCGTGCTCAAGATCAAAAACAATCTGTTTGCTCTGACGCTTCTCCTGACGACGCTTCCGGCCGATGCGCCGGTCAGTAGGGTTGTCGTCGAGCGGACATGTGCACTGATCGGAGAGAAGCTCGCCCAAGCCGACGAGGTACGGTCCTGTGCATGCGGCTGACTTGTCTCAAGAGCCGCCCGCGCTGACTGAACAATTGTCCGCCCTGTGTCCCCTTTAGGTCGGCGTCGTTGCCGTCCAGTGCGCCAAGACCCTGCTGGCCGCCTCGGCCCGGGGCACGCCTGCGATGCGCTACGCGGTCGGCCAACTCCTCCCGGCTTTCGTCTTGTTTGTCGCTTCGGTTGCCGAGCTCGCCGACGAGGTCGAGAAGGACGAAAGCCGGCTCAACGCGCTTGATGACGTAGTCAAGTCATTCACCGCCTTTGCGCTCGGCCTGCCAGAGGAGGAGCAGAGTGCGTTTTCAGTCCATCCTTGGTCCCAGCCCTCGTTGATCCAGCACTGACCGCTTGAGGCTACGCCTTGACTCAGAGACCCGCGCCTATGCCGTTCTTTTGCCGACCCTCATCCTCTTGCTCGACCCTCAGGCATCGAGCCCGAGCGCCATCCACTCGCGGATCGTCGGCCACCTGCTCGGCCTCGCGCCGCAGTGTCCAGCGGCGTTCCGGGATGCAACGGCGACGCTCACGCCCGAGGCCCGGACGACGCTCGAGACCTCGATCCGGCAGTCGATCGTCCGCCAGCAGGCGGCGAGCACGGCAGAGGTGCGCAAGGCGGCCCCGGTCATCGCGCTCAAGACGTTTGGCGCCTGAGGCGCCTGCTGCAGGTGCCTGCACCCCCCCGCCCCTACCACCCCTAACTGCCGCCTCTGTCCCCCCGCCCTTCCTTCATCTACACGACATCTCATGACCGCCCTTTCCGTCTCTCGGGTGCGGGTCAATGACTGGGTGCCCCTTCTCAGCGCAACCTGTGCACTCGTCGAAACCTCATCGCTCGCGCGGTCGATCGAGGTTTGATTTACTTTGATTCTCGTCGCGCTCCCGGATGAGGCCTGTGCGAGCCGCCCAAGCAGCTCCTCCTGTCTCCCCTCCCTCACTCAACTTTCTCCCCCACCCTCGTCCGACCATCTGCCTGCCTCTGCTTCTCCTCCGCTTGCTTGCTCTCCCTCTCTTCGTTCTCCTTCTTGGTCTTTACTCGCTCGCATGGACGCCGTCCTCCTCCTTCCGCTGCTGTCGCAGTCGCTCTCGTCGGACCCGGCCACCCGCCGGCAGTCTGAGCGGCAGCTCGCCCAGCACGAGTCGGCCCCGGGCTTCCTGATCTCTGTCCTCGCCATCGTCCAGGGCGCGGGCGAGGCGCCGATGGAGATCCGGCTCGCCGCTGGCATCTACTTTAAAAACGCCGTCCGCAAGATGTGGGCCGAGGTACGTCCTCGCCCCCTTGCCAGCGAGCTGTCGGCCGTCGGCGAAAGCTCCGCCGACCGACGCGACGCCGCCCAGCCTGATGTCGCTCGTACGTCGCTCGCTGACCTTGGTCTATCTTGGACGACCTGCTGTTCACCTACTACAGGAGGCGACCCCGCTCGTACCGTCGCAGCAGGACCGGCAGCTGATCAAGGAGCAGCTCGTCCCGGTCATGATCTCGCTCTCGACGCCGCAGCTCTCGAGGCTGCAGGCACAGGTGCGCCGCACGACTTGCTCCGATAGACGATCGAAAGGGAGAGCTCGCGACTGACATAAATCATTCGCCGGTGATGCTACAGGTCGGAGAGGCCGTCGCTTCCATTGCCGAGCTCGACTTCCCGCATCAGTGGGAGGGCCTCGTCGCAGTGCGTCGCCATGGTCCCGACCCTCCGCCGCGCGCTCTGGTTCTGATTGCCTTCCTTTTCCGCTGCAGCAACTCGTCGGCTCGATCTCGCAAGACAACTTTTCGATCAACATCGGCGTCCTCCAGACGGCGCACTCGATCTTCAAGCGGTGGAAGTCGCAGTTTGCCTCGGACGACCTCTACCGCGAGATCCTGCTCGTCCTGTCCCAATTCTGCGTGCCCTACCTCGAGCTGTTCAAGGTGCGCCTGCCGACTCACCTAGCAACGGCTGGAGCCTCGCAGCCGCCAGTAGCTGACCAGCTGTTGCTCTTTTCGTAGCGGACCGACCAACTCCTCAGCCTGCCGCCAGCGCAGCTGCCTCCGACGGCCACTATCGCGCAGCTCGGCCAGACGCTTCTGCTCCTGCTCCAGCTATTCTACGACCTCAACGCCCAGGACCTGCCAGAGTTCTTCGAGGACAACCTTGCCCTGTTTCTCGGCGATGGCAACGACGTCGGCCTGCTCGGAAAGTACCTCCGGTGGGAGCGGCCGGAGCTCGTCGGCGACGAGGACGACACGACGCCGTCGCCGATCGACAAGATCCGCGCCCAGATCTGCTCGATCCTCGAGCTCTTTACGATGCGCTACTCGGACGCCTTCACGTCGGCCCTGCTGGGACCGTTTGTCCAGCTCGTCTGGGAGTTCCTCGCCGGCCCGGTCTCGCGGGCAGAGAGCACTAAGCAGGACGTCCTCGTCTGCCGGGCGCTCGGCTTCCTCGGCGTCGTCGTAAAGATGGGCACGAACAAGGCCATGTTCAGCCAGGACGGCACGCTCGAGCGGCTGATCGAGATGATTGTCCTGCCCAGCATGAGCCTGCGTAGTGCGTCGAGCCCTCCGCTCAGTCTGTGTCTGTCTAGCACACCGAACTGATCGTCCGGCGCCCCTTCATTTCCGCAGCGCACGAGGAGGAGATGTTTGAGGACGACCCGATCGAGTTCATCCGGACCGACATCGAGCCTTCGACCGAGAGCGACACCCGGCGCCAGGCGGCGACTGACTTTACACGGGCCCTAATGGAGCAGTTCGAGGGCGAGGTCACAAGCATCGTCAAGCGTTACATCGACGCGTACCTGCAGGTGGGTGTCATGCTTTGCCTCCCCCCTGTGGCCCAGCTCGCAAGGTGGTTGACGCCCCCGCACCGAATTCCCACAGCAATACGCATCGAACCCGGCCGCGAACTGGAAGAGCAAGGACACGGCCATCTACCTGCTCACCTCGATCGCCTCGCGGGGCGCGACCGTCCAGCACGGCGTCACCTCGACCAACGTCCTCGTCGACGTTGTCCAGTTCTTTGGCCAGAACGTCTTCCCCGACCTGCAGAACCCCGAGGCGAGCCCAAACGTCTTCCTGCTCGTCGACGCCATCAAGTTCCTCCACACGTTCCGGAACCAGCTCACGAAGGAGCAGCTCCTCTCGGTCCTTCCGCTCCTCATCACCCACCTGTCGTCGACCAACTACGTCGTCTCGACCTACGCGGCCACGACGATCGAGCGCGTCCTCTTTATCCGAATCAACGGCCAGGCCCAGTTCTCGCAGGCCGACGTCCGGCCGTTCGCGCAGGACATCTTGACCGCCCTCTTTGGCCGGATCGAGGCCGGCGAAACGCCCGAGAAGATGGCCGAGAACGACTACCTGATGCGATGCGTCATGCGCGTCATCCTGACGGCCCGCCAGGCGCTCACGCCCGTCTACCCCGGCGTCCTCCAGCACCTCGTCGGCATCATTGGCGAGATCAGCAAGAACCCGAGCAACCCCAAGTTCAACCAGTACGCCTTCGAGTCGGTTTCGGCACTCATCCGGTACGTCTCTCGAGCCCCGACGGCCTCCAGCCGTGACAGCAGTCGAAACTGAACCCATGCTCGCATGCGCTTCCTCGCTCCTTCATAGCTTCGTCGCCGAGGGCACGCCGTCGTCCCTCGCCCAGTTCGAGGGCGCCCTCTTTGGGCCGATCATGGCCGTTCTACAGAACGACGTCGTTGGTGCGTTCGTCCCGCGGTCTGAACCCAGAGGCCAAGCTGCTGATGTTTGAACGCTTTTGCCTGCCCGTCTCAGAGTTCGTGCCCTACGTCTTCCAGATCCTGTCGCAGCTCCTCGAGCTCCACCCGGTCAACGAGCTGCCCGAGGCCTACTCGAATTTGCTCGGTCCGCTCCTGACGGCCGCCCTCTGGGAGCAGCGCGGCAATGTTCCCGCCCTCGTCCGGCTCTGGCGGGCGCTCCTCCGCCGGGGCGCCTCGCAGATCGTCGGCGCCAATCAGGTCCAGGCGCTGCTCGGCGTCTTCCAAAAGCTCATCAGCTCAAACGTCAACGACATCCACGGATTCACCCTTCTCCAGGCGCTGTTCGAGTGCCTGCCCGTGTACGTCGCCATTTAGCACAAGTCTCGTCGCTCCGTCGCACTAAACCCCCCCACCCCCTCCCTGGTTCCTTTTCCTCAGCTCTGCTCTGCAGCCCTACACGCGGACGATCCTCATGCTGCTATCGACCCGGCTCCAGTCGTCCAAGACGCCCGCCTTCACCTACTCCTTCGTTTACTTTTTCGCCTTCGTCTTTGCCATCAAGAGCGACGGCCTCACGCCCGACTTCATCATCGCCCAGTACGAAAGCGTCCAGGCCGGGTCCGTTGCCTCCCCTCGCCTGCTCGAGCGTTCTCTCTCTGCGCCCGCGTCCCTTTGGCCTGCTCGCTGACGACCCCACTCGTTCCGCAGCATCTTCCTTGGCATCCTCCAGTCGATCGTCTTGCCCCAGCTGCAGAAGACGGCGGCCAAGGACCGCAAGGTCATCTCGGTCGGCATGACGCAGCTCCTGACGCAGAGCCACTCGATGCTCTCGGAGCCGTTCGTCAAGGCCTGGTGCGTCGTGCCCTCCGCGAGCGGTCCTGCCCTCGCTCGAAACGCGTGGCTGACCCTCTTCCCCCCCCCCCCTTCCGTTCCTCCCTTCTTGCCCTCGTTCGTTCGCTTGCGCGCGCACGCGGCCAGGCCGGCGACGATGGACGCGACCCTCGGCCTCCTCCTCCTCCCGCAGGACCTGACGACGCCGACGGCCGGCTCGATCGAGGACGACCTCGGCACGCTCGACCCGGAGGACGCCGGCTTCCAGGCGTCGTTCGCCAAGCTCGGCGCCTCGGAGGCGGCCGTCCGCGAGGACCCGGCAAGCCACGTGACGACCGACGAGAAGACGTTCCTCCGCGCCGAGCTGACGCGGCTCGGCGGGCAGGTCGGGCCGCTCCTCCAGCAGGTCAACGCCGAGGCCCTCTCGCGCCTCCAGAGCTAGTTGCCACCCCTCCGCCGCCGCCGCCGCCGCCGCCTTTTTCCCAAACCATGACTTGACGGGTCTGCTGCCGGCCGTCGTGCGGCAGGCTCTCGGAAGAACAACATGCCACTTGAACAAGATTGGAGGGAGCTACGAAAGAGGCCGTGGGGGAGGGGCTGATCAGAACCCGACGGCGCAGCAGGGCGCCGGGACGGGCGCGCCGACCGCCTGGCCCGCGAGCCAAGCGACGCAAGCGGCGACGAAGGCGCCGAGGAGCCGGAGGTCGATCAGGCCGCGGTGGTGGGCGTGGACGAGGCCGGCGGCGAGCGCCCCGGCGACGAGGTGGGAGCCGACGAGCGGAAGGTAGGCCGGCCAGGGTCGCTCTCGTCGGCGGTGGTGGCGGCTCGGCGTCACGGCCGCTGCTGACGGCGACGAGGACGCCGAGGCGCACACTTCCGTCGAAGCGGCCGGCCGGACGTCAGCAGCAGCAGCAGCAGCAGCAGCAGCAGCAGCAGCGAGCTCGGCCTGCTGCTGCTCTGGGAGGTAGTGCTGGCCGAGGCCGGGCAGGCCGTCGATCGACCTCGTCGAGCGGGCGATCCAGTACTGCCTCAGGTCTTTCAGGCTCGGATCGGGGTCGATCGGGCCGGCAAAGTCGGTCGTCGCCTCCTTCCTGGCCGCCCAGCGGTCGAGGACGGGGCGCTCGGCGACGAAGGCAAACTCGGGGATCGAATAGCCGCACGAGCTGCCGACCTTGCTGATGGCGAGGACGACGATCGCGCGCGAGCCCGGCCGCTCGGTGCCGGCGGGGATGCGCGCGTGGTACGCGGCCGAGCCGCG
>Ga0308160_10002620_pt1 | contig 21342 bp, 34 predicted proteins | sample PhyFR1_FD_201036 | JGI IMG/M metagenome (GOLD analysis project Ga0308160, IMG submission 201036) | Phyllosphere microbial communities from UC Gill Tract Community Farm, Albany, California, United States - DLSLF.R1 | ecosystem: Host-associated > Plants > Phyllosphere > Unclassified | place: USA...
TAGTCGTCGACCTGCCCGATATCAAGCCCGACATCCGTCTGCTGCGGCGATCGCCCACCCCACCTGTCGCTCCGGCGCCGAGCATCCAGAAGACGGGCGTCGCCAGCTGGACCGAGGCAGATTTGCCAGCCGCATGCAACATGCGCGGCGCAGCAAACCAGCTTGCCAGGGACAAAGCGCGCCGGCACTTTCGGCTCCGGCAGACGTGGGAGCTCGCCAACCAGTGTCGGCTGGTGACGAGTTTCAAATGGATCTCCGGCGGGCTGGCGCTCGACTGGAGGCTCGAAGCGTCGCACGGCACCTGGACCAGGCTCTACCCGACCGAGGTTCGCAATGCTGCGCCCGAGGTCCGCCGGCGTTTCCTGGACGGCGAGGTCGCCTCGATCGAGGCCAAAGGCTGGACCGTCATGCTCGCCGAGGAGAAGCTGGCGGACGACGGCTCGGTCGTCGGCGTCTCGGTCGCCTGGCTTAACGACGCGCCGGAGCCTTCGCTTGCGCCGACCCGGCCCCCCTCCGCCAGAAACCCTCCTCGTCCGGCCTCCCCTGCGGAGATTCAATCCATGAGTCGACCTGCACCTCCTAGAAGGTCGGCCGAGCCGGTGAGAGTTGTCGTCGATCTTTCACTGGCGCCACCGCCCTCGGCCTTGCTGGCGGCCGCAGCCTTGCCGCCTGTGCGCGTCAAGCCCGAACCGATGGACATCGACGTCGCTGCCATGCCTCTGCCCACAGTGCGGCCGCTTCCGTTGGCGAAGCCATCGCCCGAAGCGCCTCAACTGAGCATCGCCAGACCGCGAGACGCTGCGCCGTCGTCGCCACTGCCGCCAACGCCGCCGGCGCAGAATGAACCGAAGGCCGAGCCCAAGATCGACGCTGACCCGATGGGCAACCCTCTGCTCCTCGTCTCTCAAGCGGTCACCGTCTCGCAGCGCCTCCAGAGCGCCAGCAACGCGCACTATGATCTGGAGGCGATCGAGGCCGCCCAGGTCGAGGTCCGGCTTCTCCTCGGACAGGCCGGCGCCGTCCTCAACCGCCTGGAGCACATGCGCGCCGAGGCCGCGGAACGCGCGATCCAAGGCCATCACCGACCTGGCGAGCAGTCGCGCTCATGATTCTCTCACGATCACCCACACCGCATAGCATCGCGAAACCCTCGATCAACACTGCACTACACTCACACGTAACGACCTCATGCCCTGCCTCTGCTCTACACATGCCTCACGACGCTGCAGTCTGCGGAAGCGACGCGAGTAGACGAGCCGATGGAGGTGTGAGATGGGGACACCGAATTTGCAGCATGTGATCCGGGCTACAGCGAAAAGCTGAAGAAGCGGCTCCGCTGGGCGCCGCCTTCGGCCCCTCCGCCGGGGAGGCCGATCCGCGCGGCCAGCTGCCGGTACTGGAGCATCGCCAGCTTGCGCCCGCGCAGGAGCATGACCGTCACGCCGACGATCAGGAACAGCACGTTGGCCGTCTGCATGTAAAGACAGGCTCGTCAGCAGGAGGGCCTTCTGCAGCAGATGCGGAGGTCGGAGGACGCACGACAAACTCCCAGTAGTCCTGGCGCTCCTTCAAGACAACCTTGCCGCACGCCTCCCAGGCCGGGATCTCCTTCTCATGTAGGTTGCTGAGCTCTCCGCCCTCTGCCGGCGTGATGTCGTGGTGGGCATGGCCTTTGGGGACGCAGTGCAGCAGCCGCCGATTGCCGTACGGCTGGCAGAACGGCTCGTTGCGCTGCGCGGAGGGGCGGCCGTTGGGCATAGCCTCAGCAGCTCGAACGACCAAACGAGGACGGCACGAAGGGCAGGAGACGAGACGCACCTGAGACTTGGGACACGGCTCACATTCTCCGAATGGCCGGCAGTCGTACTGCTCTTTCGACGGCAGCTCTCCAGCTCGGCCGGCAGGAGTGCTTGCCGCTGCGGAGGGCCGAAGGACCGACAGCAGGACGAGCAGGAGGAGCACCCAGCGGCTGCTATGAACGACATCCGCGGCAAGCACCGGCAATTAGCCGCAGTTTCCGGCTGGGAATACCATGCGAAGGGTAGCTTGTGATACTGATCAGACGTACGAGGAGAGGGAGCTCATGGTGGCTCGCGAGATCGTCGAGGGCGGCGAGCAGCGAGCTGGCGTGGCCGGCGGCGTGACGATGAACGATTGATCGACCGTCCAGGTGATGGCAAGCGCGGTAGAGCACCGATGAGATGCCTGCTACGAGCTTGCAAAGAGGGCACTGCTGTGTTGGATAAGAAGGCGGTCCTGGTTCGAGTGCCGGGGCGGAGGGCCAGCCTGCTGGCAGGGCTGACGCCGATGAGCCGCGCGTCGTCGCGCGCGACGAGGCGAGGCACGTACGCATGCACGCACGGCGGCGCCGGTGCATCTCTCAAGCTCGTCGAGAAGCTCTTCCTCATGTTTCCACCAGAAGCCAGACTCTCGAGCCTCTGCGCCGGCCATCAAGATTAGATACATGCTCATCCCGTGAACGGCTTGGTGCCGTGCGTGCGCCGGCCGCTCTGCGGACCCTTGTCGCTCCCGAGATACTGCGGCAGGATCGTCTCTGCTGGCGTGAGGACACCGCCGGTGCTCCGCGAGGGCGGCGCGGACGAGACGCTTGGCGGTGGGAACGAGGCAATGATGTCGGCGAACGAGGCGTGTGTGCCGGCCGGCAGCGGGTCCTGGACGATGTTGTTCTCCTTGAGCTGGGCGACCTAGTGGTTAGAGAAGCACAAGAGGTGTGAGTTGGAGCACGACCCAGGCAAGCTGGCTCTAGAGATTGACCTGCGAGCGGGTGACCGTGAAGAGATTCTCGGGCAGGCGCTCGAGGACGGCACCCTGGACCATGCCGAGCGCAAAAGGCAGCGAGATGATGGGTCGCGTGAGCTCCGCGTACTCGAGCGTGAGCTTCATCAGGTCCTTGTAGGCGTACACTGAGGCCGGACAAGCACACGAGTCAGCCGGCGCTCTTGCGTAATGAGAGAGGGAAAGGCACACAGGGCTTACCGGTCGGGCCGCCAGCCTCAACGATTTTGCCGTTAACCGTGGCAGCAATCTTCTCATCCGACGAGCTCCGGCTGATCACCTCGACCGCCCGGGCAATGTCTCCTGCGTAGACCTGCAGCGCCTGGGAAGTCAGTCTGGCGCTAACGTCGGGTCAGGCTGTGACCTAGACGTACCGGCTGGAAGAGGGACTTGCCGCCGCCGAACACCGGCAGGAAAGGCAGGATCTTGCCGAGCTTGGCAAAGCGCTGCAGGAGGTGAGTCATCTTCCGTCAGCTCCAAGGGCTAACCGCGCCTGCCGCGCAGACGTACGGTGAAGAAGCCGTCGCCTGGGCCAAAGACGAGACTGGGGCGGATGATGGTTGCCTTCGGGTCGGTTGACAGCACGGCCTGCTCGCCGAGACCCTTCGTGCGCCAGCTGCAAAGAGTGAAGCAGGTCGTGTGAGCTCATGTGCCCCCAGTTGTCCAGGTAGCGGGCCCGGGCCGCACTAGTTAATCTCCGAGTCTGGGTTGGCGCCGATGGCCGAGATATGGATGAGCTTGGCGCCGACGCGCTGCGATGCGCGGGCAACCTGCAGGGCGGGTGCCGACAAGCAGTGAGCTTCAGCATCAGACTAACTCGACAGACCCCCAGCGGAGCGACTGACGTTCTCGGCTCCGTGCCACTGGACCTGGTCAAAGACGGCGGGTGAGTCGTGCATGATGCTGCGGACAAGATTGACGGTCGGTCGTCAGCCCCGCTCGGTCGCCATCGCGGCCGATCGGACACGGGCATGAGCATTCAGACTGACCCTACGAGGTTAATGACGGTGCTGGCGCCCTCGAGTACGCTCTCAAGGCTGGTCGCACCCTCGCCGGGCCGAGCGATGTCGACCCCTCTCGCTGGGGCCAGGACCTGCCGACCGAGATGCTTGAGCTCGCCGTAGCGACGCTCCGGATTGCGGCTCGCCAACAGGACCTCGTTCGACGACGAGACGCCGACGAGTTGGCGTGTGATGTAGCTCGCAAGGAAGCCGGCTCCGAGGATGACGGTCCGCTGCTTGGGGTTGGACGAGCCGGAGGCGAACGAGACGGGCGAGGACGGAGGCATGGCGGACCGGCGAACGAGGCGACGGGATGCGGTGGCGGCGGCTGAGTCGGAAGGGTAATGGCGAGGGCAGAGCCTGTAGATGGCAGAACAGCGGCTGCTGTCTGGTGCTTCGTGGTTTTGCTGTGAGGTCGAGAGTGATGGGCTGTTCGTCGTTGAGCAGGCGGTCAGCCCGGCTTCGGGCACGGGCCGAGATCGACGATGCTCCTCTGGCGGACGCAGCAGGCCGTCATTCCGCGTCGGCGGCCGCCGATGCGTACGTATGACGCCCGTCGCGTCCACCTGCACCTGAGCGCAACATCCTTCGCGTGAGAGTACGACATGCGATCTATGTAGACGAGCGAGGAGAAAGGAGGAGCGCGCATGCGCTATGGATGTACCTACAGAGCCGAGCGAGGGAAGCGAGGGCGAAAAAGCCGATTAGAGGGCGCCGCTCAGGGATACAAGTGGAGGGGTTGAGCCGACGCGTTTTTGTGTGCGGGAGGGGAAAGCAAGGGCAGGAGCAGATGAGGTCTAGTTGAAGAGAAGAGTAGAAGACCCGAAGGCGTGTAGTGTAGATGGGCTGGATCAGCCCCGGTGGTAGCCCAACGCCGAGCCGTCGGCCGGGGAGGATGGCGTGGAAGCGCCAGCCTCGCGCTCAGCGTCGGCCTTCTTGTCGTCATCGACCGAGTGAATCGTGCTGTCGTCGTCGAAGGTCTCGAAGACGTCCTCGCTGTCGACCTCACCCAGGCCGGGAGGGGGGAAAATCGTGTTGAGGCCGTACCAGAGCGTGCACGAGACGGCCCAGCCTGATAGAGCGCATGCGGAGAAATCAGCCTCTTGTCAGGCAGCTGACGAGGGCATGGCAGACGTGAAAGGACGGACCGAGCAGCCAGCCGAGGTACGAGACGTGGACCCAGCCGAGCGAAACCTTAATGCTGCCGCTGCTGACCGAGTTGAGCCAGCCGGGCAGGCAGGGGAAGACGGCGAGCGCCCAGACCACGAAGGCGCGGAGATTGAAGCCTGAAGGGCGAACAGGTCAGCAAAGGGACTTCAAGGATGGAAGAGTCGCCGACCAGGGGCTCACCATGCGTGTACCAGTAGATCGAGCTCTTGTTGGCCGTGTAGAGGTCCGAGAGCTTGATCTTCTGCCGGCGGATGAGGAAGTAGTCTGCCATCATGATGCCGGCGAGCGGGCCGAGGAAGATCGAAAAGCCGGAGAGCACCGAGATGAAGGCGTTGGCCGTGTTGAGGAACTCCCACGGGCAGACGGCAAAGCCGACGATGGCGACAATAAAGGGACCGCGCCGGCCGTTGACGTAGCGGGGCAGGAGGGTCGAGAGGTCGATCGAGCCCGAGATGGCATTGCCGGCGACCTGGTTGGGAGAAGAGAGACGAGTCAGCACGACGTCTAAGAGCAAGGAGAGCATCAGAAGGTGGGACGCACGTTGACGCAGAGCTGAGTCAAGAGATGAAACAGGGGACGCGTCAGCAAAATAGAACAGGACAGATGACTCTGAGTATGAACGCACCTGAGAGGTCACAAAGGTCAGGGCGAGGAAGAAGACGGCCGCACGAGCGCCAGCGGAGCCCTCCTCCTCCTGGATGACCTGCATGAGCTTGTAGGGACGCCAGAGGAGGCCGTGGTCGGGGTAGAAGCCGGCTACAGGCGGGCGACGGCGGCAGGCGGCAGGCGGGAGACGTCAGCAAAGGAAGGGGTCGAAGGAGGGCTGCGACTGGACGCACCGGCGCAGGACGTGACGACGAGACCGATCAGGCTCGAGAGGACCATGCAGACCGGGATGACGAAGATTTGACCGAGGACCTGGTCGCCCTCGCGGCGAGCGTACCGCGTGAAGTCTGGAATAGGCAGGAAGGTCAGCGAGGGTAGCGGCGACTACCAGAAGAGAAGCAGGCGACGACTGACCAGACTGGTACATGATGGCTCTGCAGCGCATCGAGCTGGAGTGCGTCAGTGAGGGGCGAGGAGGGCCGCACAGAGAGCCAGAGCGACGCACCCGGCCCAGCCGCCGATGCCGGACGACACCGACTTGACCATCGCCCAGCCGAGGGCAGCACCCTTAAGCCGGGGCTTGCCGAGCGTCTTGCTGACGTCGAGCAGGAGCGGGCCGCCGCCGCCCTGCTTGGCGAGCGCCCAGATCATGAGGGCAAGGACGCCGACCGTGACGGCGACCGAGGAGAGGACGGCCGGGATTCGGTAGCGCTCGGGCCGGATCGCGAGGATCGGGAGCGAGAGCGTCCAGAAGAGGACAAAGCAGATGAGGTCGTTGGTCTCGAGGTGGGCCGAGAGCGGGAGCGTGTTCTCCATCGTGTAGAAAGAGGGCGCCCACGTGCCGATCATCACCTTGATGACCTGGCCGCCGAGCCACGTCTGGTAGCCGTACCTGTGCGTGACCAGCAATCGAAGTCAGCGTCAAAGGGGGGTCGCAGAAGCGTAGCCGATCGACATGGGATAGGCGAGGACGCACCAGCAGAACGAGAGGATGAGCCGCTGGCAGATGACGAACCAGGCGCCGCGGATGCCCCAGCCGGCGCGGTTGCCGACGGCAAAGGGGATGTGATACCGGCCGCCTTGCTGGCCGTTGGCGACGAGGGCGCAGCCGATGATGACGGACGAGATGATGTCGGTCACGACGGCCTGCCAGACATTGAGGCCCTGGGATTTGTGTGCGAGCGGAGGAGGAGCAGGAGGAGGGGGTGAGGGGGTCCTAGGGTCAGCGCTGCGAGGAGCTCCCCCGTCGGCATCGTCGAGGCGGACGCACAAGCGAGAGGACGGCCGAGGCGCCCGTCAGGCCGCCGATGTTGATCGAGGTCGCCATCCAAAACCAGAAGAATGTCGACTTGGTCCACGTTCGGCGCGAGGCCGGCAGCGGCCGGACGTCGTCGTTGATGTAGTAGTCGTGCTCGCCAGGGACCTCGATGGCCTTGTTGAGCCGGGCGAGGAGCGTCATCACAGGCGACACTGGAGGGACAAGGACGAAGGGCGACGTGGGAGAGGGAGCTGGGCTTGGGAGAGGGAGCTGGGCTGAAGGGTCGTCGATCGGGCCGAGAGGGAAGCGGCTAGCCGGAAGGAGGAAGAGGCGGGGCCGGCGGGGTGGGTTGAACGGAGGCTTGCCCGGGGGTCGGCGGCGGTCGACCTTTGTAGGGCTGGGGGTCGTGTCCTTGCGATCCTCGTCGAGTCACAGAGGTCGGGGCTGGTGCTCTCGCAGGGCACAGGGGACTGTGGTGATGGTCCTCCTTTTGGGTGCGGCAGACGGCCGCCCTAGCTGGCTGGCCCCTCCCTCCGAAAGCTGGGCGGGCCGGGCGAACCCGTTGGGGGCGCTGCGCCCCGCTGGCCCGTGCGCGGCCGAGGAGTCCGACGAGCCCGCAGCGACTGGCCCTGCCCCTGCCTGCAGCCCAACAGATCGTTTGCTTCCATCGCGCGCCTCTTACCAACCCCAAGTATCGCTCGTGGACCTCTGGGGGGACACAGCGGTCGACGGCGCCAGAACAACGGCCGGAAGAAGACGGGCCTGGACGGGCCCTGCTTTGGTTCCTCTGCGAGGCAGGCGGGCCCCTCGCACGGCGAACGCGCCATCGTCTCGAGACCAGGCGAGAGGACAACCCGGGCGGGCCGGGAGCGGTCGATTGCCGCATGCCAGAGCCAGCCTCCTCCTCAGTGGGATCGGCGCTTGTAGCCGGCTTGTCCGCTCAACGTGCCCATCATGAGCGAGCACTTCTCCTCTCCTGCACGAACGGCTGTCGCCGGTCCCCTTCGCCTGGCCAACCGCCTTATTCCCCGACAGCAGACCGAGTATGTATTTTGGATTTTCGAGCTCATGAATCGTGTCCCACCTCTGCTCCCATTTCGCTTCCCGACCGGTCCGGCCAATTACTCGGCGGCGGCGGTGGCGCGGGTGTAGAGCTGCTGAGCCCGGTGGTGGATGATGCGCTTGATAAGGCCCTCCTTCTCGAGGTACTTGATGGCAGCGCGCGCAACCGATCCGTTGACTGTGGGCGGGCGGAGGAGGGCAGGTCAGCGGCTGTCGGCGTGCCGGAGAGCAGGCAAACGAGGAGGACGCACCCTTGTGCCGGTCGATGAGGACCGACTGGGAGATGACCTTGTAGGTCGGGACCTCCTTGATGATCTTGTCGTAGGTCGGCTTGTCAACAACGACGGCGTTGTTGGCCTAAAAGCAGAGACGGGCAAGGGAAGCGCATGGTCAGCAAACGATGACGAGCAGGAAGGGCCGCACCACGCGAGGTGCGCGACCCAAACGACAGATGGCGAAGCAGGTATACAGACCTTGTCCTTTACCTTGCCCTTCGACCACTTCTTCTTCTTCTGGGCCTTTCCAACTCCGGAGGCGGCTTTGGCTTTGGGAGGCTGGTGGGAGAGGGCAGAGGCGACGGAGGGATCAGCCGCCTGCGGGCGAGACGCGCAGGGGGGCCGCGCAAGGGCCACAGGGTCCACAGGGAGCAGCGGTAGCAAGCAGCAGCAGCAGGTCGGGAAGGTGAGGCGGCAGGCGGCTGAGCGAGGTGTCGAAGGCGGAGGGCGAGGTGTCGAGAGTGAGCGCAACGGCGGTCGACGAGCCCAGGTCTCCTCCCACCAGTCGGCACCTCGATGCCTCGCAGGCTCGCGCAGGTTCAACCTGACCCCTGGTGCTCGCCCTGGACCAGGCACCACCCCTCTCCGTCTCGCGCCGGGATGGTTTGTCGAGGAGAAGTGGGAGGCGACAAAGGTCGGGGCCTGGTCGGGCTCCGCCGGAGGAGCACCTCGGAAGTCGGACGAAGACCCATCGCCGAGGTCTCCGGTCGACGAGCGAGTGGACGAGTCGATGAGGTCGACCGAATGCCGGAGGGTGCCTGCCAGGGCCTGCCTGCCTGGTTGTGCTGCTGCGTGCGTGCTGCTGCTGCTGCTCTACGCTCCTGCGGACCCTCGAGGGGCGTGGCCGGCGCAGAGGGAGAGAGGGACCGACCATCTTGAGGTAGGTGACTGCACAAGGTAGAGAGACGGAACGAACGGCCGAGCTTCGAGGCGACGACGAGGGCCCAGCCGAGCCAGGGCGCCGCGCCCGGCGCCGCACCAGAGTCGCCCTCGACCGCGCGCGCGCCCACGCCGCCGTCAGCGCGCGCTTGCCTGACTTGGGGTTTGGCTGGGAAATTGCCCAAGCCAGCCCCAGCCGTCGACCACCGACAAAATCCTGGCTCCGCCTGTTGTCAAGGGTCCGTTCCAGAAAACCCTTTGGGCTTTCTGCAAGAACCCTTTTTGGGCAAGCCCGAGCACGGCCCGGGGCTTACCTCAGCCCCGCGCAGGGCGGCGGCGGTCGGCGCGCGCGGGCAAGTGCCTCGGCCTGAGGCCCGCTTCGGATGGCAGCTTGACCGTCACTCGACTCACCTCAAGTCACCTTCCGTCAGTGCTCGCCCAGAAGCAGGGCCTCGTCGCAACGCAGGGCCTATGAGGCCAGACCGCTGATCGTGTCGCCCGCTCTCTCTCGAACCTTTGATCTTGTCATCTTGGTCGTTGCGTCCTCGCCGCCCGCCTGAAACCCGCGCCCCGCCCGAACCCGCCGCGCGCGCCGCTCTCGACCTTTGCGCCTCGACGCACACCTCCCACCCCTCCTCCGCCTCTCACCTGCAACAGAAGTCAGTACCGCAATTCTCTACCAGCCTTACAGACGTGCGCGCTCGCAGCGACACAGCAGCTCGAGGAGTGGCAGCAGCCGCAGCACGCAGCAGCCATGACGGGGTCGGGACGGGTCTTACGTTGCGCTCGGGCACGCAGCTTGTGCGGGCGCACCGACCCTTTGAACTCGGGGTCGGCTCGACCTGGTCCTGCCCTCCATCCGCTCCTGGTCGAGCAGGCAGGGTAGCCTCACCTGCTCCTGCCGCTGCCGTCGCTGTTGAGGGCGTGTGCTCTCTGGGTCGACTCAGTTGGACGGGTCATCGCTGCTGCCGCCTCGCTGCTGCAGCCTTCGTCGCTATCGTCGCTGCGGGTCGCCCTCTGCCGTCCTCCCAGACCAGGGTCCTGACCCACATCATCCGTCCCTCCATTCTCCAGCATGTCCAAGCGCACGAAAAAGGTCGGAATCACTGGAAAGTACGGAGTCCGTTACGGAGCCTCGCTCCGTAAGACCGTCAAGAAGATGGAGGTCTGGCAGCACGGCACCTACGTACGGCCTTCTTCCCTCGCCTCCCGCCTGCCACGCGTGCTGACCGCCGTTCTCGCTACCTGCCCACGACAGACCTGCACCTGGTGCGGCAAGGACGCCGTCAAGCGCACCGCTGTCGGCATCTGGAAGTGCAAGGGCTGCAAGAAGACCGTCGGTCCCCCTTCTTGGCTCTGCTGCTACTCGCCTCGTCTTTGCCGCTCACCCTCAGCTCCTCGTCTCGCTCTCGTCCTGCCGTCACCGTGCCTCGCTGTTGTCCACGCTCGCCCACCGACCAGACCGCCGGTGGCGCCTGGCAGCTCCAGACCACGGCTGCCCTCACCGTCCAGTCGACCGTCCGCCGTCTCCGCGAGCTTGCTCAGGCATAATTCTCCCCTGCGGATCGATGCGCCTGCGGAAGAATACCTAGTGCGCGGGTCTAGACGGTACTCTGTGTGCACGGAGATAAGGGCCGGGGAGGGACAATGCCGCATAGGGGCAGGAGCTTGGCTACCGATCAACGCCGAGTCTGCGCATCGTGCGCTCCGTGCACCGTAAACCGAAAGCCGGGCCTCAGTTTGCGTGTCCCACCCATCCGCGAGTGAGGCTGGGAGCGAGAGCGCAAGACGTCATGGTCGAGAGCGGAACCTACCTGCTGCGCTCCAGCACGGACGGACGCCTCAAGGCCAACTCTCCTCGCCCTCCTTGGAGTCCCACTCACGCCTACCGACGCCGCCGCCGAGCGTCCGCCAGCGCTCGAGCGCGCGCTCCTTCCTCCGCTCGGCCAGCGCACAGACGCCCTGGTCGCCGAGCCAGTAGCCTGCGTGCGTCTCGGCGTCGTACGTCCCAAAGTCGACGTTGCCACCGAAGGAGCGCTCGACGTGCTCGGCCGGGGCGAAGCTGGCGAGCTCGGACGCCGGGTCTGAGGGCAGGAAGAGCTTTGAGCGCGTGACAGGGTCGAGGAGGGGCGAGATGACGCGGAAGAAGCCGCGGATGAGGAAGGGCACGTTGATGACGTAGGCTGGCGGAGGTGGTCCAGCGACAGCAAGGGGGTCAGTGCGTGGGTCGAGCGCGGGCCATGGGCAGGACATACCGGTACCGAGCCGCTCCGGGTAGTGGTCCTGCAGGCTGCGGGTCGGGTGAGAAGCACGTCAGCATCTTCACCGCCAATCGGCCGCGTCCCAGGCGACCCGGCAGGGACGTACATGTAGAGCACGCGCTTGGACGTGCCCATGCTCGGGCTCTTGCCCCGCGCGCCAAAGTTGATGAATAGGTCGAGCTTCTCGACCCCGCGCGGCATCAGGTGCTCGGCCATCGTCATGATGTAGAAGACCTGGTGCAGCTGGCGCTCCGACTCGGCCGTGTTCTGCAGCGCGGGCCGCATGTCTGCGCAGACGTCACCGGGAGCAGGTCAGCTCGCGAGCTCATCGACGCTAGCATCCTTCGGATGCGCACACCAGATCGGCCTCCGGTCGTTGTCGTAGCCATAGAGGATCTGCTTGCCCGTCTCAGCCTCGGTGCTGGGTCCGTCCGGAGACGGGGAACGAGAGGCGCGTGTCAGCTGCGCGCGCCTCCAGCGAACGAGAGCAGGTCGTTCAGGCCAGCCAAGACGTCGAGCCTGCACCGCCGACAGAGAGCAAGAGGGCCCAGAAGACGAGCACGCACGACAGGTACTCCCTTGTGAAGCTCTCGACGCCGAACTCGCGCCGCCAGGCGAGCGTCTTCGCGAGCCGGTCGCGCGCCTGAGCCTCGTCCCATTTTGTCGCCCGGAGGAAGCGCAGGAAGCACTCTTCGCTCAGCCAGAACTGCTCGCCCTCGGTCAGGCGTTCGGTGTAGGCGATCGGCTTGCAGAGCTCGGGCACCGCGCTCGAAGATGGGACGGCGACCGTCAGGCTCGGGTCGCTGAAGTGGGCGATCAGGTTGTCGAGCGAGGCCTGCTGCGAGGCCGTCATGGTCAACCGGTCGAACGGCGACGCCGCCGGCGGGCTGAGGCTTGCGACCGGGTGGGTTGGCGGGAGGATGACGGTGGGCATCGGGATCAGAGATAGCAGCGGGAAGGACAGCTGGTGGGCCGAGCGGCGGTGGTCGATGAAAGGTCCTGGACTGGGCTGGGCTGATCGAACGACAGGCGCGTCGGAGGGACGACGGGCGGGCTGACGGCACGCAGAGGCGATCGGCGCCGGCGCCGGCGCCTCGGCGTCGTGACCGGCCGAGCCTGCAGCTAGGAGAGGGAAGGCGACAGGCCGACGACGACGCCCACACCCCGTCTCCTTGGACACGACTGCTCTGCTGGTCCTCTCCCCCTGCCTGCCAGCAACAAGCCCTGCTTGCGAGCCGAGTGCCCACCCTTCTCGCAGAGGTCTCGACCAAGACAACCTCCACCCTCCTAGGCCTCTAAGAGACGGCCGCCGCCCGGAACCGCCCTCGCTCGACGCATCCGACGGCCTCCGACTGACGAGACCCACCCGACCCGGACGCCCGACCCGGCCCTTAGACTTGCTCAAACCGCAGCGCAGCATGTCCGACCGGCTGCCCGAGGACGACGACGAGGACGAGGACGACTTTGACGAGGATGAGGACGAAGACGACGACGACCTCGATGGCGGCAAGGACGCCGACGGCCGGCCGATCACGCTCAAGCCGGGCGACAACCCGCGCAAGACGTGGCGAGCATGTGCGGACCGCCTTGTCGAGCTCGCTTCGACTGCTCGCTCGCTGACAACCAGTCCCCTACTTGCTCTCTGCGAACTCCCACAGGCGACCTTTGCCGGAAGCGCAAGGTGAGGAGAGGGTGAATGCCCTGAAGTTGCCTCGACATCGCTGATCGAACCACTTCCCTGCCCCTCCAGCAACGCTGCAACGGCTTCGAGATGCCTGACCATCGGTGCACAGTCTGCATCAACTCGAACCAGACGTGCACCTACGTCGAGGACAGCAAGAAGCGGGCGCCGCCAAAAGGGTGCGTCGCCCACTTCGCCGGCCGGGCCGGCTGCTGACCGCGCCCGCAGTCGGCTTGCCCAGCGTCCCTTCATTCTTGCTCACCAGCATTGCTGACACCTTGCGATGCACCTCTGTCTGCCTTGTGCAGCTACGTCGAGTCGCTCGAGGCCCGTTGCAAGAAGGCCGAGGCTCTCCTGATCCAGGTACGTCAAGACGGCACGGCACGGCCAACCCCCGCAGGCGCGGTCAGATCCTTGGCATCGCCCGGTCGCCGGGGCTAACGACGATCCGGGCCGCCCCTTTCATCAACATCGCCAGCTCGTACCCAACTTCAACCTCACGAAGCAGCTCGGACCGCCGCTAACCAAGGAGACGTTCTCGCGCTCGAACAAGAAAGGGCCGGTGCCGAAGGCCGAGCGATTGGCGCGCGAGCAGCAGCGCATCAAGGCCGAGGGCCTGGCCGGCCTCGGCTTCGAAGGTCTCCCCCTCGCCGACGGTCGGGAGAGTGGCGGCCTCCGATCGAGCTCGCACCTCAGCGAACGCGGACCGGGTGTCCTGCTCCCTCCTCACCTGGCAGGCGCCGTCGCTTCCTCGTCATCGTCGTCCTCACCCTTCTACCCTCCGCAACCGCCGCCGGGCGCAGGGTACCCTGCCCAGCCGCCGTACCCGCTCGCTAGTGCTCCTCACCCAGCGGGACCGTACCACCCGCCTCACGCTGCTCACCCGGTCTATGAAGCCGACTACTCTGCAATCGGTCACCGGGGCCCGCTCCCGCCGCCGGCCGTCAGCGCCGAGGCTGCCGCCGCCGTCGTCAAGGCCGGCCGCGAGCGCGAGGAGGAGGAGGCCGACCTGATTGGCTTTGTCCAGCTCGCGCATCGGGACGAGCAGCTCTTCAAGCGCTTCATGGGCCTCGTCAGTGCCCTCCCGCTGCGCGCCGGCTCGCACTTGCGCCGCTATGACTGACACCGGGGTTGGCGCCATCTCCCTGCAAAAAGTCGTCTGGTCTGCCCATCATGTACTCGGCCCTCGGCTTCAAGTACGGTGCGACGCCGGCCAAGTGTGCGTCCGCTTTTCTCGCTTGCCGTTCCTCTCTGTTGAGCTGATCCAGACCCACGTGCTCGATGATTGCGACGATCAGTCCACCTCGAGCTCAAGGCTCACCGGACGACCTCGCGCTCGCGCTTCTGGCGCATCCCGCCTTGGGAGTCAACCCCGACATGCTTCTCGTCGACGGCCGATCCCGCCGCGCCCGCCGCCGTCACCCAGACACCGGCTGGCCGGCCGCCTTGCCCGCAGCTCGCAGCGATGCGCGACCAGAACCCCTTCGCTAGCTGGCCGGCGGCCGAGCTCGCTTGGAAGCTGATTGCCGCCTACTTTGACCGCGTCAACCTCGTCGTCCCGCTCCTGCACCGGCCGACGTTCGAGTCGTGCGTGCCGATGGCGCACTCCTTCCTTCCCGCGGGCTTCTACTGACCGCTAAGCCGTTGGGCCGCCTTAATGCATCAGGCGCTATAATGCTCAAGCGTACAACACAGACCCCGGCTTCGCGCGGACGTGCCTGCTCGTCTTTGCGGTCGCGAGCCCGTACGTCGACGACGAGCGGGTGCTGTTCCCGAAGGAGGACGGCACAACGTACGGCATCGACTCGGCCGGCTGGATCGTGCGTCTTCCCCCCGCGTTCTCACTGCTCGTGCAACCGCGACTGACTCTGAGTCACCTCTTCGACAGTACTGGCACGGCTTTGGCCGGATGGTCAGGCACCGGTTGGCCCCGACAGAGCTGTGCGACCTCCAGGTCGCCGTCCTCCTCGTCCAATTCCTCCGCAACAGCAGTCAGCCAGGCTCGTGCTGGATCATTGTCGGCGAGGGCCTACGCTTTGCTCAGGTGCGACGTGCTCGCAGGAACCCGCAGCGTGAGATGGTAGGCTGACGCGCGGTCGTCTTGTCCTTTTGTGCCCTCCAGGACGTCGCCATCCACCGCAAGCGGGCCAAGCGGTCGAGCGATCCGGTTGAGAATGAGCAGTTCCGGCGCGCATTCTGGTGGTGCGTCCCGACGACGGCACGCAATCCGAGCGTGGAGGCTAACCCCTTTCTGCCCGCCGACAGCCTGTATGCGCTTGAGCGCGAGTGGTCTGGTTTCCTCGGCCGGCCCTTCCTGCTCGCGGAGGAGGAGTGCGTCATCGTCCTCTCACGGTCGATGTATTAGTTTCTGGCGCTGATCTTCCGTCCTCTGTCACTATCAGCTTCGATGTCGAGCTGCCGTTTGAGTGCGATGACGAGTACTGGCAGACGGGCAGCTCGGCGACAAACTTTGTCCAGCCGGCCGAACACCAGCCATCGCGCCTGACGGCGTTCATCCTGACGCTGCAATTGCAGAAGATCTTTTCGACGATCCTGAAGGAGCTCGTACGTGCCGTTCTCGAGCCGGAGCCGCAGACTGCAACCGAGGCTGATCCGACGCCCGGCACCGCAGTACAACACGAAGCGCGCGCGCGGCCGATCGCCTGCCGAGGTCGTCGAGTCGCTCGAGCAGCAGCTCCAGGAGTGGCTTAACGTCCTGCCGCCCCATCTCCAATGGGACCCGAACCAGCCCGAGGACACGTGGTTCCGCCAGGCGGTCGACCTCCACCTGCAGTACAACATTGTCCTCGTGCGTCCTGCGTGCGATCACTCGCGACGCTCGCTCCTGCGACTGACCAAGGCACCCCTCGCATCGCACACTTGCCGCTAGACCTACCTCCACCGGCCGTTCCTGCCCTCGCCTCGCAAGCCGACGACGTCGTCCTCAAGATCGTTTACAGCCTGCATCAGCGCCGCCCACGCGATCGCGTCGATCCTGCACTGCCACTGGCTGAGGACGCGCGAGATCTACCTCCACGTCTTTAACACGGCCTATGTGCGTTTTTCCTGCCACTTCTCCATTGATTCGACCCGCTCGACCGATCTGATGCGTGGCGCTGTTCGTTCGCAGACGGCTGCTCTGATCCTCCTCGTCGGCTACTGGTCGACGCATGGGAGCGATGCGCAGGCGGCCCTGGCGTCGCTGACCAAGCTCGAAGGTGCCATGGGCGAGGGCGAGAAGGTCTTCTTCGGCATCGGTCGGGCGCGGTACGTCAGATGTCGCCTGCTTCTCCGAGAAATCCGAGCTGATGCCCCTCCTCTTGCCTCGAAACAGGGACGCCGTCACCGTGCTCAGCGCGCCGCGGGTTGAGCCTCCGCCGTCCGTCCTGGGCACCAAGCGCAAGGCGTCTGGTGGGGCGGCGCCGGAAGCACCCGGCCAGCCGCCGTGGGAGTCTCGCCGGCCGCCCCCGCCGTCTGCACCGATTGCAGGTCAGGCGATGCCGACTGGCGCGACGTCGGCAGCGCCGCATGCACCACCACCCCCACCGCCACGCTTCTCGCAGTCGGTCCAAGGAGCGGCCTATCCAGCGCAGGCTTTGCCGCAAGGCTACGTCCGAGCGCACTCGCGCAACGGCGAGTGGGGCGATCACCCGACCTACGGCTCGCCTCGGACACCGGCCTTTGGTACGTCGCCCTCGACGTCGCAGGGCGCCGGCTCCGAGAACGACTCGCTCCACCTCGGCCTGTTTGCCGACTGGGAGATCGGCTTTGGCGATCCGACGATGACGCTCTTCCCGTCGGGCTCGGGCGAGGACTACTGGCAGGGCAACGGGCCTGACCCCCAGCAACCGCTGCCGCCGGGCTTCACGGCCGGCTACCCGGGCCAACCTCTGGCCGACGGCCGCTACCCTCCGGCACCGCCCGTGTACTCCCACCAGCAGCAGCAGCAGCAGCAGCCTCCGCCGCCGATGCAGGGCGGGCGGCCGTCCGTGGCGCGCCCGCAAGAGTACCCGCCGCCGCTTCCCAACTACCCACCCCCGCATTGATACCCCTTTCAGACCTCGCCCCTGGATCTGAGCCCGTCCGTCACCAGTCTTCTATGCGCCGTTTTCCGCCGCTGCCAGTGCTGTCAGAAGCAGACGGGGAGCAGCCATCGATTTGAGCTAGGTGATGCGGACCGAGCTCAGGTTGCTGCAGGACGCGGTGGGTATGAAGAATAGAGGTGGAAGGGGTCCGAGATCGACAGGCCGGAGGGCGGGTCGAGCAGCGTCGAGTCAGGACAGTGCACGACGAGTGACAGGATCAGGAAGGGCCGACGCACGCGCAGTTGTGCAGCTGCCGAGAGAGCCCGACGCAGGCGTTGGCCGGTAAGTGGGCCCCAGGGCTGACGGAGCTGGGCAGGAGCGTCAATCAATTGCTGGCCTGGCAGTAACTACTTCGCGCCACGACCCGACTCACAATGCATCGCGTCACTTCCTGTCGAACCACTCGGGCTGCTAGACGGTGTCGTCCTCGTCGAGGAAGATGGTGCCGACGTCGTCGAGTATGCGCGCCATCTGGTGCACGCCCTGAACCGACCGAGCCCGCCTGTTGGCAAACGAGAGCGTCTGCTTCTGCCGCTTTTCGTCTGACATGCAGCCCGGGAGCAGGCCGACTCGGGACCGGTGGGGGAAGCGCTCGGGCGCCTTCTTGAGCCGGCGGTAGATGGAGACGGCGAGTTACAAGACCGGGTCTCTCTAGCCGAAGCCAACGCCGTTGCGGTGCGACATGGGGTCCTCCCAGTCGGCAATGAAGCTAGTATCCGAGGTCCAGTCGTCGCTCGGCGGTTCCTCGTGGTAGTGCACCCCGGGAGCGATCCGGAGCGTCTCCAGGTGCGCGTGACCGACGTCGAGGATATATCTGGGGTGGCCGTACTGGAAGGCGAGCGTGCGGAGCTGCGGGAAGAGGCGGGGCGGGCTGAGCTGCTGCCCGAGCGACACGCCGACCGGCTCTTGGTTGTAATGCTGTGCCCGCAGGCATAACGCAAAGAGATGTGTCGACGTAGGAGCTTGGGGAGGAGTAAAGGGAAAGCGCATTCGGTCAAACCCTCAAGGGAGTGCGTCTCAACCAGGGCCGGCATGTAAGCGAGCCCATGCCCAGGGAAGTCGTAGTGTCTTCCAGTGATAAACTGATGGCAGCCGAAAGATCGATGTGAGCCGAGGTCGAACCAGGTGGTGAGGGGTGGATAGTCGTCGAATTTGTTGGTCATGGGTTAGATGGTGAGATCTGAGAGCACGGGCCGACGTTGCAAGACTGGGCCGTCTGGGAGATTTGTTGGCCAAGGGACACGCAGTATTTTGAGGTTGGGTTGGGAAGGAGGTGAGCCAGAAGGCATAGCCCGCTGGTGGCATCAGGATAGAAGGTAGGGCTGCAAAGCAAGCTCTTGACAAGCTCCCCGAGCTTCGGCTGGTCACGAAGCGCATCGAAAAGACTTTGCGCGAGCCGGGGCGGGTAGTACGGTCTCTCGAGATGTTGATGTGACCGAAGAGTTTGCGCCGGGACTGGGCCTGGTCGACAGAAAGGGTTCGACTGTTTTGAGCACGGTCGTCAGGGCGCTCATGAGGCAGGCCGCCGAGACGAAGCTCATCACGCGCATGAGCTTGACACGCGACCCGTCATCCTTGGACCGCTCGGTGTCCTCGAGCGCATGCTAGAAGACGAGTAGTTGGAGCTTGGGCAGCAAGGGCTGTAGCGATGGCCTACAGCAGGACGGGCGACAGGGGGTTAGCGGCGGGGAGACCAGTCGACCGCAGGAGGCAAAGGCGAGCGAGGGCAGGCGACTGACACGCTGGGAGGCTTCGGTGAGGAGCTGTCTGAACAGAAACACTGGTGGAGACGGGCTCCTGGGAGTGAGAGGACGCGAGGAAGCGTCCGGCTGGGGGACAGGGGTGTGGGGTGAGGAGGTCGAGCGGCGATGAAGACGGTTTGGAGGCAGGCAGGCGGCGAGCTTCAGCAGGCGCGCCTCCTAGCGCCAGGGCCCTTGCGAGTGGTCTCGTCTGGCATGTCGGCAACTACCCCAGAAGCCTGGTTTCGAGCGGACAGAGAGTTCGAATAGTATGGTAGTCGGAAGGACAGATGGCAGAGCCAACTGCGGCTCGAACGGCTCGGGACGCTGCGCAGTCGTCGTCGTCGCCTGCGCGCGCGGTGCAATGCGTACGGCGCCGTGGACTCCACTCGTGCCGCCGACCTCTCGCACAGCGGGTGGCTAGGTCGCGCCTCGGAGGACCAGAGCAAAGGTGCGGTGACCAAACCGCGCATCGTCAATCGCGGAACTGCTGGGACTGCTCTTCGGCTACCTCGGCTTCGGCTGCAGCGAGGAGCGCTTCCTCAACCTACTTGTCGATGTCGTTGGATCTGTCGTCCGCGCCTCCTGGGCCGTCGGGCTCTCGCTGTTCTCGGAGCCCAGCCGGCCTTGCAGTCATGACGATAGAGTTTTCTCCGATCAGACCTCTCCCTCGCCTCGCGCGACCGCCGCCTTCCGGTCGGCCTCCTCCTGCTCGATCGACCCCGGCAGCGGGTTCTCCTCGATCGGAAGGAGCGAGCCGAGCAGGAGGACGGCGAGGACGAGGATGAGGATGAAGATGACGCGGAGCGATGCCAGCCAGCTGTTGGTCGCTTGGCGCTGGACGTCGGCAGGGAGCGTGAGGATGTACTTTGTCGAGTCGAGGATCCTGAGGATGACCTGTTGCGTTCGAGGGGAGCGTGAAAGGGACCGGCGCGGTGGGGAGGGGGGAGTCAGTCACCCGTCGGCGCGATCAAAAAGGTTCGACATTGCGGGCGCGAGACGGACCTGCTCGTCGTCGATCCTGGCTCGCAGGTTCTTTTCGAGCAGAGCTTGGAGCAGAGTCGCCGAGAGCGAGACGCCGAGCACCTGGCCCGTCGTGCGAAAGAGGTACGAGACTGATCGAGACGGGCGGTCAAGGGAGAAAGCTCAGCCGACCGAGACGAGAGAGCTAGCCGGGCGATATGTGGTGGGTGGGGGGAGGGGGGGGGAGGGGGAGGGTTTCGGGCGCACCTCCGGTCGCGACCGAGATCTGCTCGCGAGGTACGCTCGAGAGGAGGGCGACAAGCGTCGTCGTGAGAACGCAGGAGAAGCCGAGACCCTGCGGTGCGCCGTTGGGTTCAGCACGAGGCCCGTAAGCGATCCCAGGCGACGAGGCCGAGGAGGGGGCGTGCCGCTCACCGAAGGGATCATCGTCAGGTAGAGCACCCATTCGGGCGTGTCGTAGTCCCAGAAGATGAAGATGACGCTCGAGGTGATGATGCCTAGGAGTTGGGACGGCAGGCAATTTGGGGTGAGCGAGGGGGGAGCGGCGTCCGATCTTGGGGAAAAAGTCCAAGGGGGCGACTGACCACATGCGCCCGCGAGCTCGAGATAGTAGTACTTGCCCGTCTTGCGCATGATGGCGCCGGCGCCGAGCGAGCCGATCATGATCATGCAGCTGTTTGGGATCAAGTGGCTGCCGGCGTTGGCCGATGTCCGGAGCAGGACCGTCACGAAGAACTGGAAATACGGGGGGGGGGGGAATTCAGGGCGGTCGGTGTTGGCGTCTGATCTCAGCCATCGCACGCTCCCGCGGGGACCAGCGAGGGAGTGGGCTAGCACGCGGCCACTTACCAGCGGGACGTTGTAGAGGACGGCAAAGCTGACGATGGCGATGATGAGGTTGTTGAGCGCGACAAAGCCGCTCGTCCGATGGGCGAGGAGACTGAGCGGCATGACGGGCTGGACAACCCAGCTCTCGACGGCGACAAAGGCACCGAGGCTGAGGCCGCTCGCAATCAGGAGGCCGTAGATGGTCGGGTCGCTGAAGGGCAGGCGCGAGGTTGTCTTGAGGCTCATGCTGGAAGGAAAAGGAAGCGGGCCGCACTCGCTCGTCAGCGCAAGCGAATCGAAAGATCAGGCGGCAGCGGCAAGAGGGAATTCTGACGCGAGGAGGAGCGTCCCGATGCCACCGACAAGCGTCAGAGAGCCAAGGTAATCGATCCTATAGGGTTGCGAGCCCGCCGCGGGGGGGGGGGGAGGTCGATCAGCTTGCTGTCGAGAGGAGGAGCTGCACGACCGACTAACCGCTTGACCTTGTCCCAGCCGCTCGTCGGGGAGGCGAGGAACGACTTCGGTTCCTTGCACTTGAGAAAGATGAGGAGCATGCCGCCGAGGAGGAGCGGCGACTGGCAAAGGAAGGCGATACGCCAGCCAAAGTTGTCGCTGATGTAACCGCCGAGAGGCGCGCCGCAAGCTGGCAAGAGGACAACCGATCGGGGGGTCGACGAGGCGGGCCACGCCAAGAGGTCAGCCGATGGTGACGAAGGA
>Ga0308160_10002621_pt1 | contig 21339 bp, 20 predicted proteins | sample PhyFR1_FD_201036 | JGI IMG/M metagenome (GOLD analysis project Ga0308160, IMG submission 201036) | Phyllosphere microbial communities from UC Gill Tract Community Farm, Albany, California, United States - DLSLF.R1 | ecosystem: Host-associated > Plants > Phyllosphere > Unclassified | place: USA...
ATTATCGGTAAACATTAATTCTGTGACAGAGACCACATCATTTTCATTGATAACCGGGATGACCTGATGCTGCAATAAAATTTCCAGGCAGTTTTTGATGTTGAGGTAGTGCAGGCGATCTCGAAAATCTTCTTTGGTAACCAGTACCTGCGAACAAAGCAGACCTTGTTCCTCGAAGAGCTGCATATAAGTGTTGATGAGCTTGATTTGCCCGATTGATGCAAGCAGCTGCCGGGCGGCTACGGTGTTTTGTTTTTCAGAAATCTTTATCAAACTCCTGCCGGATGCCACTGCGCCGGAAGAAATTAAAATTACTTCTATGCCGTCTTGTTTTAGCTGAACGAGCTGATCAACCAGGTGGCTGATCCTTTTGAGGTTGGGCAGTCCGTCTTCCTGGGTCAGTACATTAGAGCCAACTTTTATTACGATTTTCTTATACGATAAAGGGAGGGGCATAGGAAATTAGGTATAGGGCATGAATATGAAATACAGAGAAGCGCTGTTAATGGCAATTTAGCAGAAAATAGTTAAACAATCAAGGTTGGTAAATCGATGCAGGGCTCTAATCCGGGCTGTGTTTGGACATGCAAAAATGGGTGAATTATAGAGGGAGAAAAAAGAGTTTGTACCTTGAGGAAAGAAGTTACGATTTTTCTGTCTGAAATTTCAAAATATTCGGAAAAAAATATCCTCGTATCTTGCTGATAACGAGGTGTTTTAATTGTTGAAACTGCTTTTTTCCAAGTTTCAATCTAAATGTAAAAAAAATGAATTTGTATTGCACAACTGAATATTTATTTAAACCTTTGCGCTTCAATTAATTTAAAGCGGGATTTAATACAGAAAATGAGTAAACAAAGCATACATAAACTTTCCATTATAGAGGCAAAAGTACTTGCTTCTAAAAGTTTGTTTATTGAACGTTTACGACCCATATTTTTTGCGCCGTCTAACCGGCATACCTATACACCCCGCATTTGAGTAATCCTTACTCATGCCTCTGAGCATTACGCTCCAACCAATTAACCATAATTTTTTTATTTTTTCGTTATATAAAATAATGAATATAAACGATTTTATAGTGCAGGTTGCACTACCTGAACATCGTGTTTTTGCAGAAGAAATCTGTAATGAAATGGCAGAATCAGCAAAAGCCCGCGGAACTGGAATCGCAAAACGTTCTCCAGCGTATGTTGCAGGGAAAATGATCGACGGTAAAGCAGTGATTGCTTTTCATAACGACGGTTCATGGGCAGGTTTCTGCTATATTGAAACCTGGAGCCATGGTCAGTTTGTGGCAAATTCCGGATTAATTGTAAGTCCCAAGTTTAGAAAAGCAGGTTTAGCACATGCCATTAAGGAGCGCATATTTGAGCTTTCACGTACTAAATATCCAAAAGCAAAGATTTTTGGTTTAACTACAGGTCTTGCGGTGATGAAGATCAACTCTGATCTGGGCTATGAGCCTGTTACTTATTCGGAGCTTACGCAGGATGAAGAGTTCTGGAAAGGCTGCCAAAGCTGCGTTAACTTTGAGATTCTGAAAAGTAAGGACCGCAAAAACTGTATGTGTACAGCAATGCTTTATGATCCGGCTACGCAAAAGCATGATGTAGCAAAGAAATTTGCTGAAGAGCTGCAACGCAAGCCAAAATTGTATGAACGTTTTATGCTGATGAAGCAAAAGTTAATCATCAAAAAGAATCCTTTATTGTTTTTATCGCTCTTCAAGTAATCGCAAATCATCCCGGATCACCCAGATGGGTGCTCCCATAACAATTGAATATATATGAAAAAGAAAGTTGTTTTAGCTTTTAGCGGAGGATTAGATACCTCATTTTGCTGTATTTACCTTTCCCAGGATCGTGATTTAGAGGTTCACTCTGTTATTGTGAATACAGGTGGTTTTTCTGAAGAAGAATTACAGGAAATTGAAAGACGGGCTTATGCACTTGGTGTAGCTTCTCATGCCGTTGTTGATGAAACAAGCAATTATTATGATGGTTGTATAAAATATCTGGTATTTGGTAATGTGCTTAAAAATGCCACTTACCCACTTTCTGTTAGTGCAGAACGTGTAAGCCAGGCTACTGCAATTGCCAATTATGTAAAGAAAATAGGTGCGGATTACGTGGCTCATGGTAGTACCGGCGCTGGAAACGATCAAGTGCGATTTGATATGATCTTTAACATCATCATTCCTGAAGTTGAAATCATCACACCGATCAGAGATTTAAAATTATCCCGCGAAGCGGAAATCAAATATTTACAGGAGCATGGTGTTGAATACAGTGCTGAAAAAGCAAAGTATTCCATCAATAAAGGCTTATGGGGTACATCAGTAGGTGGTCAGGAAACCTTGACATCCAATGAAATGTTACCTGAAGAGGCCTGGCCTACCCAGGTTACCGAATCTGCAAACCGCAGAATTGAACTTACTTTTACCAAAGGTGAGTTGACCGGAATTGACGGTGAGGTAATGGAACCAGTAGCTGCCATTCAAAAATTACAGGCCATTGCGCAACCTTATGGTATTGGTCGTGATGTGCATGTTGGTGATACCATTATTGGTATTAAAGGTCGCGTAGGTTTTGAAGCTGCTGCCCCAATATTGATCATTAAAGCACACCATACTTTAGAAAAACATACATTAACCAAATGGCAATTGTCATGGAAAGAGCAATTGGCATCTTTCTACGGTAACTGGTTGCATGAAGGTCAGTTCCATGATCCGATTATGCGCAACATCGAAGCTTTCCTTGCTGATACACAAAAAGCGGTTAGTGGAAAAGTGTTTGTTGAATTAATGCCATACCGTTTCCAAATCATTGGTATCGAATCGGCACATGATTTAATGAGCAGTAAGTTTGGTAGCTATGGTGAAATGAACAATACCTGGTCGGGAGAGGATGTTAAAGGCTTCTCTAAGATTTTTGGTAACCAGGTGATGATCTGGCATAAAGTGAACAGCAATGAAGATTAAAGCCGGAATTGTTGGAGGTGCAGGATATACAGGTGGGGAGATGCTTCGCTTGTTGCTGAACCATCCCGCAGTAGAAATTGATTTTGTACTAAGCAGTAGTAACGCAGGGAACCTGATTTCTGATGTGCACAGTGATTTGTATGGTGACACGGATCTTCGTTTTTCAGAAACACTAAATCAAAATATTGATGTATTGTTTCTATGTGTGGGACATGGGGATGCCAAAAAGTTCCTTGATGCAAATCCAATCCAAAAATCTGTAAAGATTATTGACCTGAGTCAGGATTTCAGATTAAAAGCAGCCGCCGGTTCCGATTGGATTTATGGTTTGCCAGAGCTAAACCGTGAAAAGATCAGGACTGCAAATTACATAGCAAATCCGGGTTGCTTCGCTACAGCGATACAATTGGCCTTAATGCCATTAGCAGTGAAAGGGCTGTTAAAAAATGAGATTCATATCAATGCAACAACTGGCTCTACCGGTGCAGGTCAAAGTTTAGCTGCCACTTCGCATTTTAGCTGGAGAAATAATAATCTTTCGGTTTATAAAGCCTTTGATCATCAGCATTTGAATGAAATCGGAGAAAGTATGCTGATGCTTGATCCGACTTTTGAGGCGGGCATCAACTTTATTCCACAACGTGGTGATTTTACCAGGGGAATTCTGGCATCTATGTATACTGAATCTGAACTTTCTGCGGAAGCGGCGGTAAAATTGTATGAAGACTATTATGCCGATGCTGCATTTACACATGTAAGCAAAAAGAACATGGATTTAAAGCAAGTAGTAAATACCAATAAAGGGCTGGTATATGTTCAAAAACATGGCAGCAAGCTGTTTGTAATAAGTATTATTGATAATTTATTGAAAGGTGCCAGTGGGCAGGCTGTTCAAAATATGAACTTAATGTTTGGATTTGAAGAACGGCAAGGCTTGAATTTAAAGGCTTCTGCCTTTTAGATCCTGTCTATTTTTAACCTGGCCATCTGGTCTTTAAACCTTTAAAAAATGAACTTATTTGATGTATATCCTTTAAACGATATTGAAATTGTAAAAGCTTCCGGCAGCACTGTATGGGATGCAAACGGACAAGAATATTTAGATCTATATGGCGGCCATGCCGTGATTTCTATTGGTCATACCCATCCACATTATGTTAGCCGACTGACCGATCAGTTGGCTAAAGTTGGTTTTTATTCCAATTCTGTGAAAATCCCTTTGCAGGTAGCCTTGGCTGAGAAACTTGGTCAGGTATCCGGAAAAGTTGATTACCAGCTGTTTCTATGTAATTCTGGTGCTGAAGCAAATGAAAATGCGCTCAAACTGGCATCATTCTATAATAAAAGAAAAAAAGTAATTGCCTTTAAAGGCGCATTTCATGGCAGGACTTCGCTGGCGGTTTCTGCTACGGATAATCCAAAGATCATTGCACCGGTTAATGAAACCGATCATGTGGTCTTTTTGCCTTTCAACGACGTTGCTGCATTGCAAGAGGCTTTCCATAGTTTTGGTGAGGAGATTTCTGCTGTAATTATTGAAGGAATTCAAGGTGTTGGTGGTATTAAAGAAGCTTCTGTGGAGTTCTTAAAAAGCATCAGATCTCTTTGTGACCAGTACAACGCAGTTTTTATCGCAGACAGTGTACAGTGCGGTTACGGGCGTACAGGAGATTTTTATTCTCATGATTATGCTGGTGTTTCTGCCGACGTTTACACCATGGCTAAAGGAATGGGTAACGGTTTTCCGATTGGCGGAATTTCCATTGCACCTAAGTTTCTGCCATGGCACGGCATGTTGGGTACCACCTTTGGTGGCAATCACCTGGCTTGCGCAGCAGCTTTAGCTGTACTTGAAATAATGGATCAGGATCAGCTGATGAAAAATGCTGCGGAAGTTGGTGCTTACCTGATAGCTGAACTTAAAAAGTTTGATCAGGTGAAAGAAGTTCGTGGCCGTGGATTAATGATCGGCATAGAATTACCTGCTGAACTACCTAACGTAAAAAAAACCCTGCTTTTTAAACACCATATTTTTACGGGTGAGGCTAAACCAAATGTTATCCGCCTATTGCCTGCCTTGAACCTTTCTAAGGCGCAAGCGGATCAGTTTCTGGAGAAATTTGCCTTGGCTTTAAACGATTAATTGAATTCCATTATGAAACAATTTACCTCAGTACACGATGTTCAGGACGTTGTATCCCTGGTTAAGGATGCATTGCTATTGAAATCAGATCCATATAGTAACCAGGATTTGGGGAAAAACAAGACGCTTGGGCTTGTTTTTTTAAACCCAAGTTTACGTACTCGTTTAAGCACGCAGAAAGCAGCCCTGAACTTAGGGATGAATGTTATGGTGATGAACATGGATAAGGACGGCTGGGCACTGGAAACGGAAGATGGTGTGGTAATGAATGGTACTACTGTAGAACACATTCGCGAAGCCGCCGCGGTAATGGGTACTTATTGTGATATTTTAGGCTTGCGCTCTTTTCCGAAACTGAAGAACCGTGAGGAAGATTACAACGAAGACTTCTTTAACAAATTTGTGTCTTATTGCGGTGTGCCTGTTGTGAGTCTGGAAAGCGCTACGCGCCATCCATTGCAAAGCCTGGCTGACTTGGTTACCATTAAGGAAACCTGGACAGCAGCAACCAAACCTAAAGTTGTACTGGCCTGGGCACCACACGTGAAAGCATTGCCGCAGGCAGTTCCAAATTCTTTCTCTGAATGGATGTGTAAAGCTCAGGAACTTGGAATGGTGGATTTTACCATTGTACAGCCGGCTGGTTATGAGTTAAACGAATCGTTTACGCCAAGTGCGAAAATTGAATATGATATTGATCAGGCCCTGGAAGGTGCAGATTATGTGTACGTTAAAAACTGGTCCAGTTATGCGTCATACGGTGAGGTATTGCCTTATCCGGGAGGTTGGATGATGACCAACGAGAAGTTGAAGCTAACCAACGATGCAAAAGTAATGCATTGCCTGCCGGTAAGAAGAGACCTGGAATTGTCGTCTGAGATTTTAGATGGCCCTAATTCTTTGGTGATTCATGAGGCGGGGAACCGTTTATGGGCAGCACAGGCGGTTTTGAAAGCGCTCTTACAAAACCTATCTTAGGCATTCATCTCAGCATAAATCCATGGAACCGACTAAAAAACCATTAACCATAGTAAAGATAGGCGGTAATGTAATTGACAATTCAGCGCAGTTACATTACTTCCTGGAAGATTTTTCGGCTTTACCCGGTGACAAGATCCTGGTACATGGCGGTGGAAAAGTTGCGACTGACCTTGGTGTAACCATGGGGGTGGAAGCAAAGATGGTTGATGGCAGGCGGATTACGGATATACAGACGTTAAGAATAGTAACCATGGCTTATGCCGGGTTAATTAATAAAAATATTGTGGCCCAATTGCAGGCCAGAAATTGCAATGCCATTGGTTTAACCGGTGCTGATGGAAACACCATCAAAGCGGTAAAGCGCCCGGTGAAAACCATCGACTATGGTTTTGTAGGGGATTTAGATGATCAATCCGTTTCTGTACGGACCATCACCGCGCTACTGGATGGGCAGTTGGTGCCTGTTTTTTGTGCCTTGACACATGATGGGGATTCCCAGCTGTTAAATACCAATGCAGATACCATTGCTTCAGCGATAGCCGTGGCCATGTCTACAGCAAATGATACCACACTGATTTATTGCTTTGAAAAGAAAGGTGTGTTACGTGATGTTGAAGATGAAAGCTCCTTAATTAGCGAAATTAAGCTGGAGGAATTTAGTGGTTTGCAGCAGTCGGGTGTAATATCAGGAGGAATGATTCCTAAATTGCATAACGCCTTTGAGGCCATTAAAAGTGGTGTAAAAGAAGTGCTTATCGGCCATGCTGATGAGCTGCTTAAGCATACAAGTAGAAGGGGTACACGCTTAATCAAATAAACCATGGGAGAGTTGAAAGGCAAAATCGCCATCATTGGCAGTGGAAATATCGGTGCTTCATTGGCTGCGGGCCTGGTAAAATCAGGGTATGCGGAGCCGGGACAAATCATCCTTACCCGCCGTAATGTTACAGGGCTAGCCGTTTATGCCGCGCAGGGATTTAATGTTACTTCAGATAACGCGGCAGCTGTGGCTGATGCTGATATTGTTGTGCTTTGTGTGCTTCCTCAACAGTTGAATCATTTACTGGACGAAATTGCGCCCGCTATTGATGTTAATCAGCATCTGGTGATTTCTGTAGCGTCGGGTGTAAGTTGTGCTGATGTCCGCAATAAATTCTCTGCTGGTTTGCAGGTGGTTCGTGCCATGCCCAATACGGCGATAGCCATTGGCCAGTCTATGACATGTGTAGCTACAGATAACGCATCAGATGATAATGTACAGCTGGTTACCAGGATGTTTGAAACCGTTGGTTCTGTGGTAAAAATCAATGAAGACCTGATGACTTCAGCAACGGCCCTATGTGCATGTGGTATAGCGTTTTTCTTAAGGGCTATTCGCGCAGCATCTCAGGGTGGTGTGGAAATTGGTTTCCATGCAGAAGACGCCTTGAAAATGGCGGTTCAGACGGCTAAAGGTGCTGCCGACCTGTTACTGCAAATGCAGTCGCATCCGGAGCAGGAAATTGACAAGGTGACTTCACCAAAAGGATGCACCATTGCAGGTTTAAATGAAATGGAGCATAACGGCTTCAGTTCGTCTTTAATAAAAGGTATAAAACTATCCGCCACCAAAGCGGGCGAACTCTATAAAAAAGAATAAATATGATCGGGAAACTGCAAGATGATGCAGTAGCATTGTTGAAAGAACTCATTACCATCCCTTCGATAAGCAGAGAAGAAGACAAAACTGCGGATGTTATCGCTGCCTTTTTAGAAAAGCATGAAGTGCAGGTACAACGAAAGGGTAACAACGTCTGGGCTTTTAATAAACACTTTGATCCCATCAAGCCAACTATACTGCTAAATTCTCATCATGATACCGTAAAGCCGAATTCCGGCTATTCAAGGGATCCATTTCTACCAGAAGTTAACGATGGTAAACTTTATGGTTTGGGTAGTAATGATGCGGGTGGCTGTCTGGTTTCGCTGATTGCTACCTTTTTGCATTATTATGATTTTACTGATTTAAAATATAATCTCTGCCTTGCGGCAACGGCTGAAGAAGAAATTTCTGGGGTTAATGGGCTGGAAAGCATATTGCCGGAACTCGGCGTACTGGATTTTGCCATTGTTGGGGAACCAACGCTGATGAACCTGGCCATTGCTGAAAAAGGGCTTATGGTGCTGGACTGCGCAGTACATGGCAAAGCCGGCCATGCGGCAAGAGAAGAGGGTGATAATGCTATTTATAAAGCTTTAAAAGATATTGAGTGGTTTAAAAATTACCGATTTGCCAAAGTATCTGAATTGTTCGGTCCGCTCAAAATGTCGGTAACGGTAATTAACGCAGGTTCGCAGCACAACGTGGTGCCGGAGCTTTGTAGTTTTGTGGTTGATGTACGGGTAACCGATGCTTATACTAATGAAGAAGTGCTTAAGATCATCAAGACCAATGTAGATTGTGAAGTAAAGCCGCGTTCCACGCGTTTGAAGCCATCCTCGATTGATAAGGAACATCCAATTGTACAAAGCGGACTTGCTATGGGTAAAAGCACATATGGGTCGCCTACGACCTCAGATCAGGCTTTGCTAAGCATTCCATCACTCAAGTTAGGGCCTGGCGACTCTGCACGATCACATATGGCTGATGAGTATGTATATGTTCAGGAAATTTATGATGGTATTGAACAATATATTACGATGCTTAAGCCTGTAATTTCTTTGTAGCGGAGTACATTTAATTTTATTTTACAACAAAAATGGCCCGCATGCGGGCCATTTTTGTTGGGTATTGTGTGTGAATTATCTTCCTAAACCAGCTTCAATGAAGCCTCTGTATGCACGTTTTGCTTTGTAGTCTTTACTGAATAACAAAGGATAATCATGATCGCTGTTTTTGTAGCCTTTGTTAAAGAATGAATCTTTATCGCCTACACCCCATGTTGTGATACCCCATTGTTGTTTTTTAGGTACGTTTTCCATGTAACCTTTAACGATTGCTTTGAATTTGTTTCCTTGTTCCATAGCAAGATCATCTGTTAATACAAAGGTTTTAGCTTTTTGATATTTTACGGAGATGTCAATTTCAGAGATGTGAACCAATAAACCAGCATCTGCTGCAAGTTTTAGATTGGTGTTAATTTTGTTCACATCAATACGTACTACGGTATGCATCTGGAAACCCATTCCGTCGATTTTGATGCCTCTTTGTTTTGCAGTAGCCACAAGTTCCATGATTTTACGCATTTTCTTGCCACCGAATTCCTGACCGTAGTCGTTGTAGAACAATTTAACGTTAGGGTCAGCCTGCTGAGCATATTTGAAAGCTTTGAAGAAATATTCTTCACCTAATTTACGTAACCAGATGTTGTCTTTGAAAGTACCATTGTCAGCAATTGCTTCGTTAACGACATCCCATGAGGTCACCTGACCTTTGAAGTGAGATACTACCGTGGTAATGTGGTCTTTTAATAACTTATCGAAATCAGCCGAAGTACCTTTGTAATTTAACAACCAGCTTGGCATGGTACCATCTTTTGCCCAGATTAGGCAGTGACCATGAAGTACCATTTTATTTTCCTGTGCAAATTTTGCGATTGCATCTGCTTTTGCAAAAGTATACTTGTCTTTTTCTGGGTGGGTAGATTTAAACTTGAAATTACTTTCAGAGCTTAATCTATTAAAGTCTTTTTTAAGCGTTGCTGCATATAAAGGTTCTTCTAAACGTTCCTTTACAACTGCGGCACCAATAGGGAAATCAAAAACGCCTTTTAACGTATAATTTTTAAGATGAAAACTTCCTGCCTCTGCAACCTCATTAAGGTCGCTGGCTGACATCACTGTTTCCGTTTGTTGTTCGTCTGCTGGAATTAAATCTTCATCCGTAGAAGATTTACATGCAGTGAAAGTAGTAGCAAATACTAACAAGCCAAGGGCTGCTGATTTGAAATTGAATTTTGTGGTTTTGTTAAGGTAGGTAGCCTTCATGTTGATGTTTTTATAGGGATGATTATTTTGTTGTTGTTTGACACTGCAATATTACGCAACAAAAATGTTATTTATACTATACGTCAAATATTTATACGGTATTTGTTGCTCTTTGGCAGGGTATTTGTTTTTGCTTGCGCCTATTTTTATACACTATCCCCAGCTTTTTTTAAACGCATTCACCATGCTTTGAAAAATTACTTTAATCCTGAATGCTTACCTATAGTTAATTTAACGCTCTTTCGTTTCTACTGGGTAAACTCAATTATCTATTAATAAACGAATTAACGCTTTATTGTACGATGCTTGCTGCATTGATTTTTGCAAAATATTACGGTGATAAATACCCGGCTTACACTATCGTTTTACGTGAAAAATTTCAAAAAAAATCATCGATGACATAGGAATGAAACTTTTAAGGGTAAAATCGGGTCAATTTCTAATGAAATTTAGGAGTATTGGTTCCTGTTTTTGGGTCAAAAACGCGCGGTTTGAGGAAAATAGGGAAAAACCCTGTGCGACTTTGGGATTTTACGCATATGTTGCTTTGTTGATTACAACCAAAATTTACCATTTGCTGATTTGCATTTGCAGGATCGTTCTATCCTGAATTATCGTTGAATTTGATTATCGATGATGTAGGCCATATCGCGGATATCACCCAGCACACCCGCTCTTATTTTTTATTGCTATTTTTGCAATCACTTAATAAGAACACACGCATGAAGATTTGGCAAAAAAACGTTGACGTCAATAAAGACATAGAAACATTTACTGTTGGGCATGACCGGGAACTGGATTTGGAAATGGCCACCTTTGATGTATTGGGTTCTTTAGCGCATGTTGAGATGCTGGAAAGCATTGGTTTACTTACTGCCGAAGAGCTAAAAACGGTACAGGTAGCATTGAAGCAAATTTATGCGGAGATACAAGCTGGTGATTTCGTTATTGAAGATACCGTTGAAGACGTGCATTCGCAGGTGGAATGGTTGCTAACCCAACGTATCGGTGAGGCTGGTAAAAAGATTCATAGCGGTCGTTCAAGAAATGATCAGGTACTGGTAGACTTGAAGCTATTCTTTCGTGCAAGCATTGAGGAGCTGGTTAACAATACCTCTGCATTGTTTAAGCAATTGGTTGTATTAAGTGAACTTCATAAAGACAAATTACTACCTGGTTATACGCATTTGCAGATTGCTATGCCATCTTCTTTCGGGCTTTGGTTTGCTGCATACGCAGAAAGCCTGGTTGATGATCTGGAGCTGATGCTTGCGGCCTGGAAGATTACCAATAAAAACCCTTTAGGATCAGCAGCAGGATATGGATCTTCATTTCCATTGAACAGAACCATGACCACTGAATTGCTTGGATTTGAGCGTCTGAACTATAATGTGGTTTATGCCCAAATGGGCAGAGGGAAAACGGAGCGCATCCTGGCTCAGGCCATGTCATCCATAGCGGCTACTTTAGCAAAGATGTCTATGGATGTATGCTTGTTCATCAACCAGAATTTTAGTTTCATCAGCTTTCCTGCAGAACTGACTACCGGTTCAAGCATAATGCCCCATAAGAAAAATCCGGATGTATTTGAACTCATCCGCTCACGTTGCAATAAGATTCAGGCCCTGCCAAATGAAATTGCGATGATGACCACCAATTTACCATCAGGCTATCATCGGGATCTACAGCTGCTGAAGGAAAGCTTATTCCCGGCTTTCACTTCTTTGAACGACTGTTTGACCATGGCAACGTACATGTTACAACATATAGACGTTAAAGACGGCATTCTGGCGGACAAAAAGTATGCATATTTGTTCAGTGTAGAGTCTGTCAATGACCTGGCATTAAAAGGTGTACCTTTTAGGGAAGCCTATAAAATAGTGGGAGAAGAGATTGAGAATGGCACATTTGAGCCTGGTACGGCAGTAAATCATACACATGAGGGCAGCATCGGGAATCTTTGCAATGCCCAGATTGAAAGTATGATGGCGGAAGTACTCCATAGTTTTAACTTCGAAAAAGTAAATCGTGCCATTGAAAAACTTGTGGCGCAATAATTTAATCAAATAACAATGAATGTATCTTTATTAGCAAATGCCCTGGTTGGGTCAGAGATTATCAAAATTGGCAACGAGGTAAATGAACTAAAGCGAAAGGGCGCGAAGATTGCCAATTTAACGATCGGAGATTTTGACCCAGCGGTGTTCCCAATTCCTGAAGCATTGAAATCAGAAATCATTGCTGCTTATAATGATCATCAAACCAACTATCCCCCTGCGGATGGTATTTTGCCTTTACGTGAGACCGTATCAACCCTTTTAAAGGATCGTTTGAATTTAGATTACGGCACTGGTGATATCTTAATTTCTGGTGGCTCCAGACCTTTGATCTATGCAACGTACCTTGCACTTGTAGATCCAGGTGATAAAGTGGTGTTCCCGGCACCATCATGGAATAACAATCACTATTGTACACTTTCTTCGGCTAATGCCGTTGTGGTAAACACTACGGTAGAGAACAATTTTATGCCAACTGCTGCTCAGTTGAAGCCCCATTTGAAAGGCGCGACATTATTGGCGCTATGTTCTCCTCTGAATCCAACAGGTACCATGTTTACTGCCGAACAACTGGAAGAAATATGTGGTATCGTTTTGGAAGAAAATAAATCGAGATCAGCAGATGAGAAGCCTTTGTATTTGATGTATGATCAGATTTATTCAATGCTGACTTTTGGCAAGACACATGTTAATCCTGTAAGCTTGCGTCCGGAACTAAAAGATTACGTGATCTACATTGATGGTATTTCTAAATGTCTCGCTGCAACCGGCGTTAGGGTAGGCTGGGCATTTGGTCCTTCAGCAGTGATCTCAAAAATGAAAGCACTGCTTGGGCACGTTGGCGCCTGGGCACCGAAAGCGGAACAGGTTGCCGTAGGTAAGTACTTCTCTTCGGCCGTGCAAGTGGATGAATTTCTAGCTGGTTTTAAGGAGAAGATTCAGTTGAGCTTAAATGCCATCTATGATGGTTTCCAGGAATTGAAAAATGAAGGTTTTCAGGTTGATGCAGTGGTTCCAATGGGTGCCATATACCTGACTTTAAAGATAGATTACATTGGTAAAACTACGCCTGATGGAACTGTATTAAAAGACAGTGCCGATGTGAATTTTTACCTTATCAAAGAAGCACAATCGGCTTTGGTGCCATTCTCCGCATTCGGAAATGATCACAGCATGCCTTGGTTCAGAGCTTCTGTTGGCGGATGTTCTTTAGAGGACATCCAAGCGATGATTCCGAGAATTAAAGCAGCTTTAAGTAAGTTAAAGTAGTAAATATTTAACCAGTCCATTTGGGCTGGATTCATAAACAAAGAAGGCGACCATTGGTCGCCTTCTTTGTTTATGTCTTCTATTTAAACTCTGATGTCTTGTGGAACTCAATATCCGGATAATCACGCATGGTCATATTGATCATAAAATCATTATCTGCCAGGAAAACCGGATTGCCATCCTTATCCATACCGATATGTTGTTGCTTGCGCTTCAGAAACTCTTCCAGTTTCTTTTTATCTTTCGACGTCACCCAATTGGATCTTCCGTAAGTTAAAGTACGGAAATGCGCTTTAGCGCCATACTCATGTTCCAGACGGAAAGCAATTACCTCAAACTGCAGGTCACCTACCGCACCAATAATTTTACGGTTACCCGGTTGCTGTACAAAAAGTTGTGCAACACCTTCTTCGGTTAACTGCTGTATGCCCTTCTCCAGTTGTTTCGTTCTTAATGGATCTCTATTCTCTACTTCTTTAAAAATCTCCGGAGAGAAGCTCGGAATGCCTTTAAATTGAAGTTTTTCCCCTTCAGTTAGGGTATCTCCGATTTTGAAGTTTCCGCTATCATATAATCCAACTACATCACCCGGCCAGGCTTCTTCAACAATGCTCTTCTCATTGGCCATGAAGTCCATTGGGTTGGAGAATTTAAGTTTTTTATCCTGTCTGGTGTGGTAGTAGAATTTGTTACGTTCAAATTTTCCGGAGCAAATACGCAGGAAAGCTATCCGGTCGCGGTGTTTAGGGTCAAGGTTGGCATGAATTTTAAATACAAAGCCACTGAAATTCTTTTCTTCTACCGTCACCATACGCTCTTCCGCTTCACGACTTCTTGGGCTTGGTGCAATGTTAATGAAGGTATCTAACAATTCTTTGATACCAAAGTTATTGATGGCACTTCCAAAGAAAACCGGTGCAAGTAAGCCATCAGTATATAAGCTGCTGTCCAGATTGCCATAAACGCCCTCTACCAGTTCAAGGTCTGTTTTCAGTCCTTCAAGTTCTTTTGGCTTCAGGAAGTTGGTAAGTTTCTCATCTTCCAGGTCATTCACTTCGATTACAGGCTCACTGATTTTCGTTTTATCAGGTTCGAACAAATTCAGGTGTTTATTGTAAATGCTATAAACACCTTTAAAAGTATGCCCCTGGCCAATTGGCCATGAAAGTGGGCAAAGGCTAATACTCAGTTTATTTTCTATTTCATCAAGAAGGTCAAAAGCATCCTTACCTTCCCGGTCCATTTTATTAATGAAAATGATCACAGGAGTATTCCGCATGCGGCAAACGCCCATCAACTTTTCTGTTTGTTCCTCTACACCTTTCACACAGTCAACAACTAGGATTACGCTATCCACCGCAGATAGGGTACGATAAGTGTCTTCAGCGAAATCTTTGTGACCTGGTGTATCCAGAATATTGATTCTTTTGCCATTGTATTCGAATCCCATTACAGAAGTAGCCACAGAGATACCACGTTGCTTCTCAATTTCCATGAAATCCGAAGTATTACTTTGATTGGCTTTATTCCTTTTCACGGCACCTGCAGTATTGATTGCACCTCCGAAAAGCAGGAATTTCTCGGTTAAGGTTGTTTTCCCGGCATCGGGGTGACTAATAATGGCAAATGTTTTTCTTTTTTCTATTTCTGGGTGGATCATAAAGGATTACGCCTGTGTGAATAAGGCTGCAAAGATAAATATAATATAAATAAGAAAAACCGGCACTGGGGCCGGTTTTAGCTGATTGCGTTTGATATATTATCCTCGTCCACCGCGACTTTCTCTTCCTCCACTTGCTCTTGAACTGCCTGCATTGTTATTACTGCGGGTTTCGGCAGAGCGTTGAGGTGACTGAACACGTTCCTGACGTTCAGGTCTTGTCATTTGCTGACGTTGTTGCTGCTCGCGCTGTTGAGATTGTTGTTGTGCACGTTGCTGCGCTTGTTGTTCCCTTTGCTGATTTTGCTCTTGAGTCCGTTGTGCATTACGTTGCTGCGCTTGTTGTTCCCTTTGCTGATTTTGATCTTGGGAACGTTGTGCATTACGTTGCTGCGCTTGTTGTTCCCTTTGCTGATTTTGCTCTTGAGAACGTTGTGCATTACGTTGCTGTGCTTGTTGTTCCCTTTGCTGATTTTGATCTTGAGAACGTTGTGCATTACGTTGCTGCGCTTGTAGCTCCCTTTGCTGATTTTGCTCTTGAGAACGTTGTGCATTACGTTGCTGCGCTTGCTGATCCCGCTGTTGAGTTTGTTCTCTTGAACGTTGTGCGTCTCTTTGTTGTTCCTGGGGCTTATTATCCCTGTTCATTACATTTCGGTCCACAGCATTCCGGTTGGCATTCGGGCGTTCCATACGCGCATCGTTTCTATTGTTTACCCGGTTATTGTTCGCTCTGTCGTTTCTGGCAATAACATCCCTTTGCACTGCGGCCCTTGGAGCAGCATTACGGTTGTCTACACCACGTGCAGGGCGAGGGTTATAGATGTTTACGGTATTATTAGAAATACGGCTTCTTCCCGGGCGGTCTGTCCGGTTGATGTTGTAAACAGGAATATCCCGGTTAAATACACGTCTCACTTCATCCCTTCTGGGACCAGTATAATACGTATTACGGTTGTGTACGTAAACATTATTAATGATTACCGTATTGGACAAATAGCGGTGATTTCTGAACGAACGATATCTTGGGAAACGGTTAATGTAGATATTTGTCTGCGGAACAAACACCCACCAGAAGCTCGGAATATTAAATCCAATGCTGATGCTTGGACCTAAAGGTGCCCAGCCGTAATTTCCGCCACCAATTCTCCAGTTCACCCATGCAGGTCCCCAGGTGGTATCTGGAATCCATAACCATTGATTATAGCGGTCAGTAACCCATCTGCCATAGTGGAAAGGTGCCCATCCCCAGTCATAATCAGATACCCAGGTATTTCCATATTCAGTCATTACCCAATGGCCGTTAGAATAATAGGGTCTGAAATCATCCTGATCTACATCCGGACGCCAGACATATCCATATTGTGGATCCTGGATCCAGGTTCCGTAAGGAGAAAGTTCATCATAGAAAGTCTGCAAGGAGATATCCTCATCGTCTTGTGCCAACACTTTCTGCGAGATTCCGGTAAGAAGGAGCATGAGCCCCAGCATAATTGCCGGTAATTTGATCATGTTTTTCATTTTGAGATTGATTTGTGTGTGTTGTCGATTCCTAACCTAAATCTTATATCGGTATGAGTTGCAAAGGATAGTAATGGTTTAATGGAATCTGAAAGTATATTATCCTGTTATTCTACCATTATTCAAAATATTGCAACTTGCTAAAGTTTTGAGACCTAATTTTTTAAAGTGGTATACAATTTACTAATTATAAGATGTATAATCAATTGTAAAGGTTGCATGTGACTTAAAGATTATACAAATAACCTTCAATTTTCTCTTTAGAAGGATTAATTATCGTCCTTTGTAAATCTAAAATTTTATTATGCAAAAAGGGGTTCTATTTTTAATACCTGTACCATTGGCGGAAAATGCCGCTCAAAAATCTTTTACGGCCTATAACCTGGATGTCATCAATTCCATTACTACCTATATTGTTGAAAACGAAAAAACCGCCCGCAAATTTTTAAAAGAGGCTGGTATTAAAACGCCACAAAGTGAGTTGCAGATTCATGATTACGGCAAACACCAGCGTGGCGGCTCTATGGTGCCTTACTTTAAGGAACTGATGACGGGAAAAGACGTTGGATTGATGAGCGAAGCCGGATGTCCTGGGGTAGCAGATCCTGGTGCAGAAGTGGTTGCAGAAGCGCACAAGCGTGGCATTAAAGTGGTACCATTGAGCGGTCCGAATTCCATCCTGCTTGCCCTGATGGCTTCCGGATTTAACGGACAAAGTTTCACTTTTCATGGTTACTTGCCGATAGATAAAACCGAGCGGGCAAAACGGATTAAGGAGCTGGAGCAATCGGCTCAGAAAAATAAACAGACACAGATTTTCATAGAAACGCCATTCAGAAACAATCATCTGTATGATGATATTCTTAAAAATACGGCGCCGCAAACGTTGCTTTGCGTAGCCAGTAATTTAACAGCGGAAGAGGAATTTGTAAAAACTCAAACCATCGGGCAATGGAAGCAGGAAAAAATTGACCTGCATAAAAAGCCAACCATCTTTTTATTGTACCGCGAACACTAGCGGTACATATTCTTACTTTCTATAAATTCCAGAACCGCATCAGGCACAAAGAACTGAACGTTCTTATTTTCCTTGATCGCTTTCCGGATAAAGGTGGAAGAAATTTCCATGTTCGGCGTGTCCGTAATTTCGATGGAAGGGTGGTCTTTCCATTCCGAAATGTCATAACCAGGCCTCGGATAAACGTAGATCTTATGATTGGCCAGTAACACCTCGTGGTTTTTCCATTTCTTTAAAGAGGCAAGGTTATCAGCCCCCATGATCAATGAAAATTCCCTGCCGGGATATTTCTCCTGGAGGTAAGCCAGCGTATCCACCGTATAAGAGGGCTGTGGCAGTCCAAACTCAATATCACTTACCTTGAGGTGTTCCGCATGCTCTGTGGCAAGTCTGGTCATCTCCAGCCTGTCGTACATATTGGTAAGCTTCCTTTTGTCTTTAAAAGGATTATGCGGAGACACAACCATCCAAACCTGGTCCAGATCCGTAAAGCTGGCCAGGTAACTTGCAATGATAAGGTGACCGGTGTGCACCGGATTAAAGGAACCGAAGAACAAGCCTACTTTCATCAGCAATTGAAAATACTATTTAGATAAAAAGTCTGAAACCAGTTGCTCTGCTTCTTTGCAGGCAGTTTCAAGGTCGTAATTTTTCAATATCACATCAAATTTGTCAGCATATTGTAGCTCCTTTTCAGCTTTGATAAACCTTTCCTGTAGTTTTTCTTCACTATCGGTGCCTCTTCCACTTAAACGTTCTTTCAGCACTTCCAAGGATGGGGGTTGCACAAAGATAGCAAGCGCATCCTCTTCATATTTACGTTTTAAACGTAAGCCGCCCTCTACATCAATATCAAAAATTACGTGTTTGTCTTCATTCCAGATCCTTTCGATTTCTGAACGTAAAGTGCCATAAAAGGTACCGCTGTAAACCTCTTCAAATTCTACGAATTCCTGGCGGGCTACACGATGTAAGAAATCCTCTTTGGTGATAAAATAATAGTCATTTTCATGAACTTCCGCACCTCTGGATTCGCGGGTAGTTGCTGAAATGGAAAAGCTTAAGTTTGGAAACTTGTTTAAAAGATGCCTTACAATAGTGGTTTTGCCGGCACCGGAAGGCGCTGAGAATATAATGAGTTTACCTTGTTTCATTTATGTTATTTTGAACCTGTTACAGTACGTTCAAGAGCTGTTCTTTTATCTTTTCCAATTCTTCTTTCATGCCTACAACCAACTGCTGGATTTGAGCATCATTAGCTTTAGCACCCATCGTGTTGATCTCACGACCAATCTCCTGAGAAATAAATCCTAATTTCTTGCCATTAGCATCCTTACTTTTTAAAGTTTGAATGAAATAATCACAATGACTTCTTAAACGGATTTTTTCTTCTGTGATGTCAAGCTTGTCGATATAATAGATTAGTTCCTGCTCCAGTCTGTTCTGGTCTACATTTACTTTTCCAACATTATCTTCTAAAAATTGATTTAAGCGGTTGCGAATCTGTGGAATTCTAAGGGGTTCAAGTACTTCAATCTGCGCAAAAAGTTCCAGAATGTTTTTGATACGAAGTTCCAGATCTGTTTTAAGCACTTCACCTTCTGTAATTCTAAACTGATTAAAGTTATTCAATGCGTTAAGGAAAGTGGTATGAACCAGATCCCATTCACCTTCATTAACCACTTCTTCAGCATATGAAATCACTTCAGGAAAGCTTAATACTGCTTGTAAAAGGTTGCTTGAGTTTGCACCAAGACTAACATTAATGGCTTCAAGCTCGCGGTAGTATTTGCTCAAAAGGGCAGCATTAATGGTTGCGCCTTTAAGGTTTTCTTCTCCACGTTCAATATTGATGGAAACGTTAACTTTCCCACGCTCAATGTCTTTACTACAGATGTTGCGTAAAAGAAGTTCTTTTTCTGAAAAAGCGCGGGGCAGTTTTAAATTGAGTTCCAGAAACTTACTGTTTAAGGATTTGATCTCTACAGAAAACTTCCCGTTTTCATGATCAGTAGAAGCCAGGCCAAAACCTGTCATTGATTTTATCATGTGCAAAGATAGGATTTATTGTTAAAATGCTTAAATCGGATAAATTTTAATGTCTTTTTCTTACTGCTATTTTGACTTTTTAACAAAATTTAACTTGCTGCTTGTTTAACAATCGGTAATTTTACTTCTTACCATATACATGAAACGCAGACAATTATACCATATCTTATTTTCCACATTTCTGCTTTTCCAAACGGCCGATTCCTACGCGCAGGAGGAATTTCAATTGAAAGGTGTGGTCATGGAAAATGGAAGCAACAATAGAATTGCCCTCAGTGAAATCACCAATAAGCGTAATAAGTTTGTTGTTGGCAGCAATGACCTGGGTATTTTTCAGATTAGGGCGGCAATAGGCGACACGCTCGTGGTCGTTAAAAGAGACTTCGGCGACCGGGAAGTGGTGGTTGTTTCCAAAGATGATATCGTGCTTCGTCTTAACCGTACGACATTAAATACAGTTAATATTTACGGGCAAAACAGAAAGGCGGAGTTAGACGATATGAAGCAGGAGTACCGCAATAAAGGCTCTTATTATGCAGGTAAACCGCCCTTGCTATCCTACATATTTACGCCCCTTACGGCCATCTATGAGCTTTTTGGTAAAACACCAAAAAACGCTAAACGTTTCAATAAATACTATACCACCGAAATGCAGCAGACAGAAATTGATGCATTCTTTAATGAGGACCTCATCAAAAAGAATACGCCGCTGACCGGAAAGGATTTAGAAAATTTTATGCTGAACTACCGTCCGAATTATGAAAAGGCAAAGAATTGGACCAACTATGACGCCATAAAACACATTCGTGACTCTTATGCGCAATATATAGATACCTTAAACAAGGTGAAATAACTGCTGCAATTAGATGGCAAGTGCTTCACAAGCTTTTTCTGCAGCTAATTTCTCTGCATTTTTCTTGTTATAATCACGGCCTATACCGCATAATTCCCCATCAACTAAAGCATGAATGGTAAAGAGTTTAGCACTTTCACCGGCATCATTTTCCACCATTTCGAAAGTGAAATCTTTTCCCTGTCGTTGGCACCATTCAATTAGTTTGCTCTTGAAGTTAGTTTCTGTAAGTTCCAGGGTATGAATGTCGATATACGGTTTAACGATCCGCTTAAGCAGAAATTCCCGGGTAAAGTCGTATCCTTTATCAAGATAAACTGCACCAACCAGCGCTTCAAAAGCATCCCCAAGCATGGAGTGGTGTTTAGACTGCATGTTTACCATCTTCTGATCAAATACAATCAGCTGATCAAAGCCCATCTTGCGGGCCAATTGGTTCAGGTTTGCACGATTCACGATCTTTGAGCGCATTTCAGTCAAAAAGCCCTCCTCTTTATAAGGATAGCTTTTAAACAGTAATTCTGCGATTACGGATCCAAGAATGGCATCACCTAAAAACTCCAGACGCTCATTGCTGGTCTTGCTACCGTTTTTTAATAATTTGGCGACAGAACGATGTCTGAACGCCATTTTATATAAAACTGTATTACCTGGAATAAAGCCTAAAATATTTCTAAGTTTCTTGATAAATATCTTATCCGCAGAGAAATATAGCTTATAAAGTCTAAGCAATGGAATCGATGGTTAAAGAAACTAACATGATATTATTCTTCGTACTTTTTGAAAACAACCGAGGCATTGTGTCCACCAAAACCGAATGTATTACTTAAAGCTGCACG
>Ga0308160_10002623_pt1 | contig 21337 bp, 18 predicted proteins | sample PhyFR1_FD_201036 | JGI IMG/M metagenome (GOLD analysis project Ga0308160, IMG submission 201036) | Phyllosphere microbial communities from UC Gill Tract Community Farm, Albany, California, United States - DLSLF.R1 | ecosystem: Host-associated > Plants > Phyllosphere > Unclassified | place: USA...
AGGGGACTTCGATGATCAATCGTTTGTTCGGTACGAGCGCAAGGCTCGTCCACCTGGCCAGCCAGCCAATCACGTTTTCACAAGTGAGCAAAACGGCGCGTGGTCTGTTGACCACAATGCAACACACTTTGACCGTGTTCGGTCTCTCGGCAGTGGCGGTACTGGCCCTGCTGTACTTGAATCCAGATGCAGCGAAGAAAGTTTCGCAACTGCTGCACCCAGAAACCGTCGCCGCACCTGTCAGTACCGTCGTCGCGACCGCTACCCCAGCCCCGGTCCAGGATGCCGCGGTGGACACCACGCAAGACAAGGCCGACCACAAATACCTCGGCAACAGCAAGCAGCAACAGAACGTCACCTCCTGGCTGGCCAAGCGCTACCGCGTGGCCGGCGACGCGGCCAACATGCTGGTCTCGACGGCCTACACGACGGCCCACGAGATCAAGCTCGATCCCCTGCTGATCCTGGCCGTGATGGCCATCGAATCGGGCCTGAATCCGTTCGCGGAAAGCCCGATGGGCGCCAAGGGCCTGATGCAGGTGATGGCCAAGGTCCACCACGACAAGTTCGAAAGCCTGGGCGGCGCCGAAGCCGCGCTGAACCCGGTCGCCAACATCAAGGTCGGCGCCCAGATCCTGAAGGACTACGTGAAGCGCACCGGTTCCGTCGAAGGCGGCCTGAAGACCTACGTCGGCGCGGCCGACATGGAAGACGATTCGGGCTACGGCGCCAAGGTGCTGGCCGAATACAAGCGCCTGAAGATGGTTGCCGGCGGCAAGAAGGTCCCGACCGTCACCCCGGCGGCACCGACGCAGATGGTCGTCAAGGCCGCGCCGGCCGACAAGCCGGCTGCGGCACCGGCCAAGTCCGAGGAAGCACCCGCGGCCGAGCCGAAAACGGACGCCCTGGCGACCTTGTAAGCAACGATCGTTCACTCCTCATGCCACCGCTTGCGGTGGCTTTTTTTATGCCCGCGACGGTAGTGCACCGTAGGGGACCTCACAGCCACGGACAACAAAAAAGCCACCGCGCTTCCCAGCGTCGGTGGCTTTTTGCCGCCCTACTATATATAGAGGGAATCAGCGCCGTGCGTCGGCCCCGACCTCTTCCGGACGCAGCTTCGACGCCAGCTTGTCGAGCACGCCGTTGACGTACTTGTGGCCGTCGATGCCGCCGAAGGACTTGGTCAGCTCGACCGCTTCGTTGATGACGACGCGGTACGGGATCTCCGGGTGGTTCTTCAGTTCGAAGGCGCCCAGCAGCAGCACGCCGTGCTCGATCGGCGACAGGTCGGCCACCGGACGGTCGATCAGCGGAGCGATGGTCTCGCGCAGCTCGACCGAGGTCGTGATGGTGCCGTTCAGCAGCGACGAGAAGTACTCGCCGTCGGCCTTGTCGAAGCCGTGGGCGGCGCGGATGTTGTTGGCCACCTGGCTCGATGGCTCATTGTTCAGCAGCCATTGGTACAGGCCCTGCAGCGCGAACTCGCGCGCGCGGTGGCGCGGCGTGCGGTTCTTGCTCGGGTTGGCGTGGGTGGTCTTGTCAGTCATGTTCGTCTTTCGCTTACTCTTCTTCTTCCTCGGGGTGCAGCTCTTCCAGCGCCAGCAGCAGGTTGGCCATCTCGACCGCGACCTTGGCCGCGTCGGCGCCCTTTTCCGCCATGCGCACTTCGGCCTGCTCGTCGGTCTCGGTGGTCAGCACGGCGTTGGCGATCGGAATGCCGTAGTCCAGGCCGATGCGGGTGATGCCGGCGCCCGACTCGTTCGAGACCAGCTCGAAGTGGTAGGTTTCGCCACGGATCACGGCGCCGAGTGCGATCAGGGCGTCGAACTGCTGGGTCTCGGCCATCTTCTGCAGGGCCAGCGGGATTTCCAGGGCGCCCGGCACGGTCACGTGCAGGATGTCCTCGTCGGCCACGCCCAGGTGCTTCAGCTCGGCCAGGCAGGACGACAGCAGGCCATGCCCGACGTCGGCATTGAAGCGCGCCTGCACGATTCCGATGCGCAGGTCCTCGCCTGTCATGTTGCTCTCATAAGTTCCTACGGTCATGGCTGCCCTCTTCTTGATATGTTCGTGTAATAGATATGTATGGTAACGCGTCAGGCCGACGGATTCGCAATGTATCCGGTGACTTCGAGATCGAAACCGGTCATCGACGGCATCTTGCGCGGATTGGCCAGCAGCTTCATCCTGCCCACGCCCAGGTCCTTCAGGATTTGCGCGCCGATGCCGTAGGTGCGCAGGTCCATCGTCGCGGCGCGGCCGCTCGGACGCGCGCCCGGCGCATCCAGCGAAGTGAACTGCGCGAACAGCTGCTCGGCCGTCTCGCCGCAGTTGAGCAGCACGATGACGCCCGAGTCGCTCTTCTTGATCGCTTCCATGGCCGAGGCCATGGTCCAGGAGTGGGTGGTGGCGCGGTGTTCCAGCACGTCCAGGATCGACACCGGCTGGTGCACGCGCACCAGGGTCTCGTTGGCGCGCTGCACGTCGCCGTGCACCATCGCCAGGTGAGCGCAGCCGCTCGGCTTGTCGCGGTAGGCGACCAGCTTGAATTCGCCCTGCGCCGTGTTCAGGGTGCGCTCGGCAACGCGCTCGACCAGATTTTCTTTCTCGCTGCGGTAGTGGATCAGGTCGGCGATGGTGCCGATCTTGAGGCCGTGTTCCTTGGCGAATTCGATCAGGTCCGGCAGGCGCGCCATGGTGCCGTCTTCCTTGATGATCTCGCAGATCACCGAGGCCGGGGTCAGGCCCGCCATTTCGGTGAGATCGCAGCCTGCTTCGGTATGGCCGGCGCGCATCAGGACACCGCCCTTCACCGCGCGCAGCGGGAAGATGTGGCCAGGCTGCACCAGGTCGTCCGGCTTGGCGTTCCTGGCGACGGCGACCTGGATGGTGCGGGCGCGGTCGGCCGCCGAGATGCCGGTGGTGACGCCTTCGGCCGCTTCGATCGAGACCGTGAAGTTGGTGCCGAAGGAGGTGCCGTTACGGCTCGTCATCATCGGCAGGGCCAGCTTGTCGCAGATTTCCTCGCTGAGGGTCAGGCAGACCAGGCCGCGCGCGTGGCGGATCATGAAGTTGATCGCTTCCGGGGTGACGAAGTCCGCCGCCAGCACCAGGTCGCCCTCGTTCTCGCGGTCTTCCTCGTCAACCAAGATGACCATCCCGCCGGCACGCAGCTCGGCAACGATTTCCTGAGTACTAGAAATAGACATTCGAATCCTTGAAACGGTGACGCATCGTGCGTAATCCGCTATTTTAAAGGATTTGTTGCCGTTTAACCGAGTCCGATGCGAGGAACTCGACCACATGGACGCAAAAGCCAGTGTGTCAAATACAACAACTAACGTTGCACACGTGCAACAGAATGCATTTATTCAAAAGTAATTGTTAAATTCCATGTTTTAATAAGCAACTTTGTGGTGTATGCGACATGCAAAGGATTATGATTTACAAGGATCGGGTCTAACGCGCCGGCGTGCTGCCGCCGGTGTATTCATGGAGTAGTCATGCTGGTACCAATGTTCACGCATCAGTTCACCGCCGCAGCCCGGGAGCGAAACTGATGGCCACCATTCTCATCGTCGACGACCGGCCGAGCAACCGCGCCTATCTGCTGGCCCTCCTCGGCTTCACCGAACACCGGCTGCTGGAAGCCGAGGACGGTGCCGCCGCCCTGCAACTGGTGCGGGCCGAACACCCGGACCTGATCATCACCGACATCCTGATGCCGACCATGGACGGCTACGAGTTCGTCCAGCGCCTGCGCGCCGACCGCGCCCTGGCCGCGACCCGCGTCATCTTCTATTCGGCCGTGTATGCCGAACGCGAGACGGTGGCGATGGCGCGCAGTTGCGGCGTGCAGACCGTGCTGTCGAAACCTTCCGATCCGCAGGACATCATGGCCGCGGTGAACGCGGAACTGGGCCTGTCGGCCGCCGCACAGGCCAGCGCCGCTACTGCCTCCTCCACTGTGCCCTCCGCCCCGGCGCAGCAGGCGCGCAGCGCACCCGAGCCAGCCGCGCCACCTGTTCCGCCGCCCGCCGACAGCCGCCTCGCGACCCGCCTGGCCGCGCTCGAAGACATGTGCCTGCGCCTGGCGAGCGAGCGCCGGGTCGAGGGCCTGGTCGACCTGTTCCTGCAGGCTGCGCAGCGCATCCTCGACGCCGACCAGCTGGCCCTGTGCCTGCTCGAAAGCGACGAACGCACGGTCAGCCACCTGGCCGCGCGCGGACTCGACGGCGCTCAGCTGGCGCCGCACGCCACCGGCACCCGCCTGCCCGGCGCCCTGCTGCAAACGCGCGAAACCCTGCTGCTGGCCGAGGGCGACCCGCTGCTCGCCACGCTGCCGCCCGGCCTGCCGCGCTGCGGCTCCTTCCTCGGCCTGGCGGTGCGCGACCAGCGCCACCTGCATGGCTGGCTGTTCCTCGTGCGCGCGCCGAGCGCACCGGCTTTCGAACGCGAGGACGCGCGCTGGGCCGCGACCCTGGGCGCCCACCTGGCGGTGGCCTACGAGAACCTGAACCTGTACGCCGTGGTCCAGCGCCACGCGGCCCAGCTGCAGCTGGAAGCGACGGCGCGCGCCGAAGCCGACGCCGCACTGCGCGAGAGCGAACACCGGCTCGAGCTGGCGCGCCAGGTTTTCGACAGCACCCAGGAAAGCATCATGATGACCGATGCCTGCGCCAACATCGTCGCGGTCAATCCGGCCTTCGAGCAGATCACGGGCTTTCGCGAAGCGGACGTCATCGGCAAGAACCCGCGCCTGCTGCGCTCGGGCCGCCACGACGCCGGCTTCTACCGCTGCATGTGGAACGGCCTGGAACAGGATGGCCAGTGGCGCGGCGAGATCTGGAACCGCCGCAAGAACGGCGAGGTCTACCCGGAGCGCACCAGCATCAGCGCGGTGCGCGACGACGCCGGCAATCTGACTGCCTACGTCTCGGTCTCGACCGACCTGTCGGCGCTGAAGGCGGCCCATAACCAGCTCGACTTCCTGTCGAACCACGATGCGCTCACCCTGCTGCCGAACCGCTCGCTGTTCCACGACCGCCTGCAGCAGGCGATCGCCGCGGCGCGCCGCGACGGCAGCCAGCTGGCCCTGCTGCTGGTGAACGTCGACCGCCTCTCGCGCATCAACGACAGCCTCGGACACGCCGCCGGCGACGCCCTGCTGCGCGAAGTGGCGCGCCGCGCCAGCGAGGTGGCGGGACCGGCCGACACCGTCGCGCGCCTGTCCGGCGACGAATTCGTGCTGCTCACCAACTGCGACGATACCGAGGACATCATCTTTACCGCCCAGCGCCTGATCGAAGCCATCGCCCAGCCGCATTCCGTGGTCGGGCACGACGTGGTCGTCACCGGCAGTATCGGCATCAGCGTCTTCCCGCGCGACGGCGACGTACCGGGCGACCTGCTGAAAGCCGCCGACGCGGCCTTGGCGCACCAGAAGGACGCCGGCCGTAACGGCTTCCGCTTCTTCAAGGGCGAGATGAACGCCGAGGCGATGCGCTGGCTGGCGCTGGAGACGCGCCTGCGCCGCGCCATCGGCCAGGCCGAGCTGGCCCTGCACTTCCAGCCGCAGGTGGCGGGCGAGGATGGACGCGTGCTCGGCATGGAAGCCCTGCTGCGCTGGCACAGCTCGGAGCTGGGCCGGGTCTCGCCGGCCGACTTCATCCCGCTGGCCGAGGACACGGGCCTGATCCTGCCGATCGGCGACTGGGTGATCCGCCAGGCCTGCCTGCAAAACAAGGCCTGGCAGGACGCCGGCCTGCCGCGCGTGCCGGTGGCGGTCAACGTCTCGGCGCACCAGTTCAAGGCCGGCACGGTGCCGCAGGTGGTGCGCAACGCCCTGCTGGAATCCGGGCTGGAGGCGCGCTATCTCGAGATCGAGCTGACCGAAAGCGTCATGATGGGCGACACCACGGCGGCCGAAGCCCAGCTGGCCGAGCTGCGCGCGATGGGCGTCTCGCTCTCGCTCGACGATTTCGGCACCGGCTATTCCTCGCTCGGCTACCTGTCGCGCTTCTCGCTCGACAAGCTGAAGATCGACCAGGCTTTTGTCCGCAACATCACGGGCGACCCGCGCAGCGCGGCGATCGCCCAGGCCACCATTGCGCTGGCCGAAGGCTTGTCATTGCGGGTCGTAGCCGAAGGCGTCGAGACCCTGGCCCAGCGCGACTACCTGGGCCGGATCGGCTGCAAGGTGCTGCAAGGCTACCTGTACAGCCAGCCGCTGCCGGCGCGCGAGATGGAGATCCTGTTGCAGGCGGGGTGCATCACGGTGTAAGAAGCAGTAGGGTGGAGTCCCGACTCCACGCGTTGACGTGCGCCCGTACACCGCGCGGCCGGTACAATGGCCGCTCGACGCCTATCCACGGAAGCCCTGATGTTCGCTCAATTCGTCCGCTACGCCTGTCTCGCCGCCGTCCTCTTCCTGCAGCCTTTCAGCGCCGGCGCCGCCCTCAAGCTCGACGCGCCGATTCCCGTCGGCCCCCAGGTCAAGGTCGGCAAGCTGCCCAACGGCCTGACCTACTATATTCAGAAGAACACGCGCCCCGAGCGCAAGCTCGAACTGCGCCTGGTCGTGAAGGCCGGCTCGATCCTCGAAGACGAGGACCAGCAGGGCCTGGCCCACTTCGTCGAGCACATGGCCTTCAACGGCTCCACCAACTTCAAGAAGCACGAGCTGGTCGACTACCTGCAGTCGATCGGGGTCAAGTTCGGGGCCGACCTGAACGCCTATACCTCCTTCGACGAAACCGTCTACATCCTGCCGATCCCGCTCGACCGCCCGGAAAACCTGGGCAAGGCCTTCCAGGTACTCGAGGATTGGGCGCACGGCCTCTCCTTCGACGAGGACGTCATCGAGAAGGAGCGCGGCATCGTGCTGGAAGAACTGCGGCTGGGGAAAGGCGCGGGCGACCGCATCGGCAAACAAATCTACCCGAAGATCTACAACGGCTCGCGCTATGCCGAGCGCCTGCCGATCGGGAAGGAGGAAGTGCTGCGCAGCTTCAAGCCGGAGACCCTGAAGCGCTTCTATCGCGACTGGTACCGTCCCGACCTGATGGCGGTGGTGGCGGTCGGCGACATCGATCCGAAGACCATCGAAAAGCTGGTCAAGACCCACTTCTCGAAGCTGAAGAACCCGAAGCCGGCGCGGCCCCGCGTATATGCGGAGATCCCGCAGCGTGAGGAGACCGAAGCGGTGGTCGTCATGGACAAGGAAGCCGGCGGCAACAGCATCCTGGTGCGCTACCCGGTGCAGCCGGTACGCGAGCCCGACACCGTGCGCGGCTACCGCGAGCAGCTGGTCGAAGGCCTGTTCACGGGCATGCTGGGCGCGCGCCTGCAGGAGCTGTCGCAGCTGGCCGAGCCGCCCTTCCTGCGCGGCGGCAGCGCCCTGGGCAAGCTCACGCCCTTCTACAAATCCTTCAATACCAGCGCCGTGATCGGCCCCGGCGGCGCGCCAAAAGCGATCGACGCCCTGGTGCGCGAGAACGAGCGCGCGCGCCGTTACGGTTTCGGCCAGGCCGAACTCGATCGCGCCCGCAAGAACATGCTGCGCAGCTTCGAGCGCCTGTACAGCGAACGCGAGAAGACCGATTCGGGCGCTTACGTGGCCGAGTACATGCGCAACTTCCTGCAGCAGGAACCGATTCCCGGCATCGCCGCCGAATATCGCTACGCCAACGAGATGCTGCCCGGCGTGACGCTGGACGAGATGAACGCCTATGCGCGCCGCACCATCCCGGCCAACTCGGGCAAGCTGGTGATCTACACCGGCATCGAGCGCGCGGACACCCCGCCGCCGCAGGGCGAGGCGCTGCTGGCGGCCCTGAGCGCGGCGGAAAAGGCCGAGGTCGCGCCGCACGAGGAAAAGGCGCTCGGCAGCCAGCTGATGGCCAAGCCGCCCAAGGCCGGCAGCATCGTCAGCGAAACCGGGGACAAGGCGCTCGGCCTGACCTATCTGACCTTTTCGAACGGCGTCAAGGCGATCCTGAAGCCGACCGATTTCCGCAACGACCAGATCGTGATGAGCGCGGCGCGCTACGGCGGCCAGAGTCTGTTCGGCGACGCCGACATCCTGAATGCGCGCTACGCCAACGCCATCGTCGCCAGCATGGGCCTGCAGGACTATTCGCCGCTCGACCTCTCGAAGGTCCTGGCCGGCAAGGCGGCCGCAGTGACCATGGGCCTGGCCGGCTACAGCGAAGTGCTGGGCGCCTCGTCCGGCGCGACCGACGTCGAGACCATGCTGCAGCTGCTGTGGCTGCGCTTCGATGCCGTGCGCCGCGACGAGGATTTGTTCAAGTCCTTCATCGGCAAGCAGGTCGAAGCGGCGCGCAACCGCCTGGGCCAGCCGGGCGCGCGCTTCGGCGACGCCGTCGTCGCCACGCTCTACAACAACCACCCGCGCGCGCCGCGCCCGCTGCGGCCGGAGGAATTCGAGCAGATCAGCCTGGACCGCAGCATCGCCATCTACCGCGAACGCTTCTCGAGCGCCAAGGACCTCACTTTCGTGATCGTCGGCAGCTTCGATCCGAAGGCGATGAAGCCGCTCCTGGCCACCTATCTCGGCAGCCTGCCCACGCCCGACATTCCGACCGCCTGGCGCGACGTCGGCCTGCGTCCGGTGAAGGGCGTGGTCAAGCGCGCCGTGTACAGCGGCAGCGAACCGAAAAGCACGATCTCGCTCACCTTCACCGGCGAAGCGCCCTTCTCCGAGCCTGAGCAGATGCGCCTGCAGGCCCTGGTCGAGATCCTGAATATCCGCATCATCGAGGTGCTGCGCGAACAGCTGTCCCTGATCTACGGCGGCAGCGCCAGCGCCCAGCTGGGCCGCATCCCCTACGGGAACTACACGCTGTCGGTGACGCTGCCGACCGGTCCCGAGAGCGTCGACAAGGTGTTAAAGGCCACCTTCGACGAGTTCGAGCGCATCAAGCGCGAAGGCCCGAGTGCGGGCGATCTCGCCAAGGTCAAGCAGAACTGGATCCAGAACCACCGCAAGGCGCTGCGCGAAAACGGCTACTGGCTGGGCCGCATCCAGGCGGCGCTGATCGACGAGACCGATCCCGCCGACATCCTGACGCACGAGCAGCGCGTGAATGCCCTCAGCGCCGGCGAAGTGCAGGAAGCGGCGCGGCGTTACCTGAACACGAAGAATTACGTGCAGGTGGTGCTGTATCCGGAGAAGAAGGCGGAGGCGGCGGTGCAGCAGGCTGCGAAGGAAACGCCGACTGTACCTGCGAACTGACCCGTAAGGTGGGCGGGTTTCCCGCCCACGCGTTCAACGTCGACGAATCGTTTATTTCAAATACTTCTCGAACCACTCGATCGTGCGCTTTCTCTGATCGAGCTGATGCTCCGGCTTGCGAATCGCATGCCCTTCCCCATCGTAGATCACCAGCGCCGTCGGTGTGCCCATCGCGCGCAGGCCGTGCCAGAACTCCATCGACTGCACGGCCGGGGTCTCGACGTCGCGCTCGCCCACGTAGAGCAGGGTCGGCGTCTTCGCGTTCCTGATCGATTCGATCGGCGAGGCCGCGCGGTAGATGGCCGGATCGTCGTACATGCTGGCGCCGAAGAAGGGCACCATCCACTGGTCGATGCCGTTCTGGCCGTAGTAGCTGATCCAGTTGGCGATGCCGGCGCCGGCCACCGCCGCCTTGAAGCGCTGGCTGTGCGTCACGCCCCACATGGTCATGAAGCCGCCATAGGAGTGTCCCATCAGGCCCAGGCGCGCGCCATCGACCGGTGCCTGCTTGATGACGGCGTCGACGCCGGCCAGGATGTCGCGCCAGTCGCCGCCGCCGAAGTCGCGCCGGTTCGCCTGCGTGAAGGCCAGGCCCTGGCCGTAGCTGCCGCGCGGATTCGGCTGGAACACGTAGAAGCCGCGCGCCGTCAGTTCGCGTACCAGCGGGTTGCCGAATTCGCCTTCGGCGACGAAGCGCGGCGTGGCGGCCGATGCCGGTCCGCCGTGCACGATCACGACCATCGGACGCTTGATCCCGGCTTTAGGCGCATTGGCTTTCCTCGGGCCGATCAGCCAGCCCTGGCTGCGCATGCCCTCGTTGGTCCAGACGATGCTGCGCGCCGACACCTGGGGCGCGAACCCGGCGTTGTCGCGCGTGATGGCCTTCAAGGAAGGAATGCGTCCGGCGAGGATGCGCGGCGCCTGCTCGTAGGATTCGACGACCGAGACGGCCGACCCGCCGTCTGCGCTGAACACGATGCGCCCGTCCGCCGACCCGTTGCTTGATACCGCCGCGCCCCACTGGGTGCGGGCGGTTTTCGCAAGCGGATCGATCGCCACGATCGCCATCTCGCTGCCCTGCAGGCTCGATGCCAGCAGCTGCGTGCCCTTCCATGCCAGGCCGTTGAAGGAGCCGGCATAGTTCGGCGTGACGTCGACGGGTTCGCCGCCGCCGAGCGGCACCGTGTAGACGTTGCCGCCGACCGAGCCGAAGTCGCTCATCAAACCGCCGACGAAAGCGACCGTGCGGCCGTCGGGCGAGACGTGCGGCAGGCTCATTTGCATCTTCGGCGCCGCAATCACGCGCAATTCTCCGCTGCCGATGTCGACGTGGCCGAGCGTGGCGACCCACCAGTTGTTGTCGCCATTGCCCTTGGCGCTGGTGGCGACGAAGCCGCGTCCATCCGGCGTCCAGTCGTATTCGTAGACGAAGGTGTCCGGCGGCGAGACCAGGCGCAGGGTACCGCCGGCGGCCGGGGCCAGGGCGATGCGCTGGGCGTCTTCCTCGATACCGATCTCGCCGACCTGGCGCGCGCCCGCTTCCACCGCGCCGGTCTGCTTCTTCGCGCCCACGGTCGCCAGCAATGCGATGCTGGCGCCGTCGGGCGACCAGCGCGCGGTATTCGCCACGCCTTTCACGCTGGCCGCGGCGAGCGTCTTGCCGTCGCGGGCGACCCACAGCGTGGCTTCGCCCGTCTCGCGATCCGATGCGATGAAGGCCAGTCCCTTGCGGTCGGGCGACCAGGACGGGAAATCGTAGGAGCAGGTGGCGCAGGGATCGTACTGGGCCGTGATGCGGCCGCTGGCGGCATCGCGTACGACGATGGCGGCGTGGGCGCGCTGGCCCGGGATGCCAGGGTCGCTCGATTCGATGGCGGCGATCGATTCGCCGCCGGCGCTGATCGCCACCGAACGGTAGTCGCGCATCTGGGCGCCATGCGCAGCCGTGGCGGCCAGCAGGGCCGTCCCCAACAAAGCTTCCTTGATTCTCATCTGCTCTCCTCGTGATGAGCCGGCTCATGGGCAGGCTCATGTTTATTGTGGAGCGCAGTCTACGCGCATTTGATTGAGTCTGGAGCGCAACAGTTTGTATGCGGACGGAATAATCTTGCTTGCACTTAAGAAAGATGAAGGCGGATCGTTGACGCAAAGCTAAAGTGGAAGTTCGACCTCAGCAGGAGTTGACCATGATCTACAAGGATAGCGACAACAAGATGCCCGTCGTCGCGATACTCGAGCGCATGCTGGCGCTGGCGGGTCCCGACAAGCGGCCGCTGATCGCGCAGGAACTGCGCATGATGCGCGCCGGGATACTGGCCGAGCGCGAAGCGACCGCCCTGATCGACCTCTACCTCAAGGATTCGACCCGCACCGCGGTCGTGCACGACTTGCGGCTGGTCTCGAACGAGGGCGCGGCGGCGGCGATCGACCATCTGCTGATCCACCGCTCGCGCCGCTTCTACCTGCTCAATACCCGCCATTTCTCGCACGGACTGAAGATCACCGAGGACGGCGAGTTCCTGCGCTGGAGCGAAGCGGACAAGCGCTACGACCCGATCGCCTCTCCGTTCGAAGCGCTGGCGCGCCAGGTCTCGGTGCTACGCGACGCGCTCGAAGCCTTCGACCTGGACGACGCACCGGTCGAGACCCTGGTGCTGCTGGCCCCGAACGCGCGCATCGACCGTCCGCGCCGCTTCGACAGTGACAGCCTGCGCGTGATGAAGGCCGACCAGTTCATGGAGAAGCTGAACAACGGCCCCGAGAACGCACAGGTGACGACGCTGGCAAAGCTGCATGAGCTGAACCGGACGAGGATGTCCGCATCGATCGGCGACATCGCCCAGCGCCTGATCGCCCTGCACCGCCCGTCGACGGCCGACACCATGGCGCGCTTCGGCCTGCGCCGCGATGCGGCCTTGCCCGGGCCGCGCACACCGGCGCCACCCGCCGCCGACAATGGCGGCGCGCCGGAGACGCAGGCGCAGGATGAGAATCAGGCCTTGGCGGCCGACAGCATGCGCTCCACGTAGCGCGCGATCAGGTCGATCTCGAGGTTGACCTGCGAGCCGGCGCGCAGGTGCTTGAGGGTGGTCACCTCGATGGTATGCGGGATCAGGTTGATCGAGAAGCGGCAGACCTTGGCGCCGTCGAGCGTCAGGTCTTCGACGCGGTTCACGGTCAGCGACACGCCGTTGACCACGATCGAGCCTTTATAGGCGAGGAACTTGCCCAGCTCCTGGGGCGCATCGATCACCAGTTCGCGCGATTCGCCGACCGGTTCGAAGCTGTGCACGCGTCCCAGGCCGTCGACGTGGCCCGACACCAGGTGGCCGCCCAGGCGCTCGGCCAGGGTGAGCGCCTTTTCCAGGTTGACTTCGCCCGGCGCATCCAGGCCCACGGTCTTGTTCAGGCTTTCGCGCGAAACATCTACGCAAAAGCTCGACGCATCCTTTTCGACTACCGTCATGCAGGCGCCGTTGATGGCGATCGAGTCGCCCAGGGCGACGTCGGCCAGCGGCAGGCTGCCGGCGTCGATCTGCAGGCGCACGCCCGCGTCCAGGCCGCCCGCCAACGGCGCGACCGAGTTGATGTTGCCGACGGCGGCGACGATTCCAGTAAACATGCTGCGATTCCTTCAGGTTGGTTCTTCGTTATTCAGTCTGGCCAAAACGCGCAGGTCGGCCCCGACCATGGCGACGTCGTGGAAGCGCAGGTTGACCTTGTCCGCCAGCCGCTTCAAAGGCGGCAGCGCGAACATGCCCTGCCCGGCCCCGACCAGGCTCGGTGCCAGGTAGACCAGCAGTTCGTCGACGCAGCCTTCGCGCACCAGCGAGGCGTTCAGCTTCGATCCGGCCTCGACGTGCACTTCGTTGATCTCGCGCCGGCCCAGCTCCAGCATCAGCGCCGGCAGGTCGACCTTGCCGGCCTGGTTCGCCAGCAGGATCACCTCGTGGCCGGCGGCGCGCAACTGCGCTTCCTTGTCCGGATGCGGGACGGCGGCCACGATCCAGCACGGTTCGCCCTGCAGGATCTTCGCGTCCAGCGCGATCTCGAGGCGGCTGTCGACGATGACGCGGCGCGGCTGTCTTGGCGTATCGATCCCGCGCACGGTCAGCTGCGGATCGTCCGCCTTGACGGTCCCGATCCCGGTCAGGATCACGCAGGCACGTGCGCGCCAGGCATGGCCATCCTGGCGCGCCTCAGGCCCGGTGATCCACTGGCTCTCGCCATTCTCCAGGGCCGTCATGCCGTCCAGGCTGGCCGCCGTCTTGAGGCGCACCCAGGGACGGCCGCTCTGCATGCGCGAGAAGAAGCCGATATTCAGTTCGTGGGCCTCATTGGCCAGCAGGCCGGATGCGGTTGCGATGCCGGCCGCCTCCAGTTGCGCCATGCCGCGCCCGGCGACCAGGGGATTGGGGTCGCCCATCGCCGCCACCACGCGTCCCAGTCCAGCTTCGACCAGGGCCTTCGAGCAGGGCGGCGTGCGGCCGTAATGGCTGCAGGGTTCCAGGGTGACGTAGGCGGTGGCGCCACGCACGTCGTTTCCGCGTGCGGCCGCGTCGCGCAGGGCCTGAATCTCGGCGTGCGCCTGGCCGGCCGGCTGGGTATGGCCGGCGCCGATGACTTCGCCGTCGCGCACGATCACGCAGCCCACGCGCGGGTTGGGAGCCGTGATGGTCATGCCTTTCGCGGCCCATTCGAGGGCCAGCGCCATCGCTTCCGTATCGTTCTTGATCTGCACAGTATTCGTTCGCGTCCTAGCCCGGCGCCTCCGCGCCCTCGCAGTTGGTGTCATGCGCCGGGTTGCAGGCACGCGCCCGCCCCAGCATGTTAATTTTAATCCGGCGGATCGCGCCGCCATGAAACAGCGACAGCGTGCCCCAGCGCGCCGCGCCGCTCGTGCTGCAGCTGCGCCCGGCGCCATTGTAGGCGATGTAATACGGCGCTGCAGGACTCGTGAAGGAGAAGTCGGCAGTCAAGCCGGCCGCGAGTGCTTCGTGCTCGGCAAGAATGTCGTCTCCGGGTCCGGGCAAGCCATTGCCGTCGCGGTCGGCGAACACGGTCCAGCCCTGGCGCCAGTCGGCGCCCGCCTCATCGCGCGGCAGCACCAGCACATGCTGGTTGCGCGCGATCGCCTGGGCCCGCGCCAGGCCGATGGCGTTGAACAGGTCGTTCGTGGCAGCGCGCAGCTGCTGGGCACGCAGCAGGCCCCCCAGATCCGGCAGCGCCACGCCGAGCAGGACGGCGGCGATCGCGGTGACGGTCAGCAGTTCGGGCAGGGAGAAGCCGCGCGCCGGGGGCAAAGGCGGCTTCATGGCCAGCAGCGGTTCGAGCTTCCGCTGGCGCCCTGCCCGCCGCGGCTGTCCAGGCTCAAGGTGCCGCATTCGGGATCGGCGAAGCGCGCATCGACGTTCGCCGTACCGGGCCGCGCGCGCAGCCGCACGCAGTCGCGCAATTCGCTGTCCGGGCAAGCCTCGGCGTCCAATTCGTAGAAGCTGGTGGCGGCGCCGCTGCCCGACCACCAGGGCAGTCCCGCGACCGGCTCGGCCTGCGAGAAGGCGACATAGGTATGGTGCAGCGCGTGGTGCTGCTCCTGCCGCTGCATGGCGCCGATCAGCGCGACCTTGCCCTCCATGCGCCGCGTCTTCGTCAGGTAGCCGGCGTAGCCCGGATAGGCGACACTCGACAGGACGGCAAGGATCAGCAGCACGACCAGCATTTCGACCAGGGTGAAACCGCGAGACCAGGACATCGTTTTCTCCTCGATTCAATTGGACGCGGCCCGGTGCAGCTCGGGCCAGTTGGCAATCTCGCGCCAGCCCAGGCGCTTGGCCGGAATGGTGCCGGTGGCGCGGCGGTAATAGCTCTGCAAAACGACGACCGTCGCGGCATCGGCGCCGACGCCGAGCGCGGTGATGCGAAACAGGGGCTGCGCTGCCGGCGGCGAGGCGGGCAGCAGTTCGACCAGGTAGCGCGGCGCGGTGGCCGGCAAGCTGCCGCTGCCCGTCGGCAGGGTCCGTCCGCTGAAGCGGCCGTATTCGACGCCGGCCTCGCCGGCCAGGTCAGCCGCCTGCCACGCCGGGGCGGCAGCACCCGACGCCGCCCTGCACAGGCCCGTCTTTTCTGCCCGGCCGCTGCAGCGCTCACTGAACGCGTCCGCGTCGAGCGCGGTAAAAATCGCGGTACGCGGCGAAGCCGGGCCGGCCGCACCCTCGATGTCGCGCTCGGCGTCGCGCAGCGCCGCCTCGGCCGCCGCGTGTGCGACCTGGCGGTCGCGTTCGTAGCGTGCCGACCTGGCGCCCGCCAGCGCGGCGCGCGTGCTGGACAACGCCATCATCAGCAGCGCAAGCATCAGGAACAGCATGGTGACGAGCGCCGCACCGCGCTCGGATGATGGGCGCCGCATGGCCGCCTCAGGGCTGCGACGCACTGGCCGCGAACACGGCCGTGAACAGGCGCCGCGCCGGCGCCGGACGGGCGCCATCGAGCTCGGTCCGCATCAGTTGCACGCCCTTGTCCGCGCCGCCCTGCGCCGCGCCGTAGGCCGGTCCGAAGAGCGTATAGCCGACCGGCTGCACGGGCGCGCCGGACGCCTTTTCGCCGTGTAGCAGCAATGCCACCCGCACGCTGGCGACACGCTTCCAGGCCGTCTTTTCGTTGCGCTCGCCGGGCGCGAGACCGGCGTCGAGTGCAGACAGTGCGCTCGCGTTGACGTAGCGGTTCGGGATGCCGTCGGGCGGCGTGTCGGTATCCACCCCATACAGCACCTGGAAACCGTCGACGCCGGCGACGACCGCGTCGGCGCTCCAGTTGGCGGCGCCCTTGTACTTGCAGCGCAGCTCGGCCAGGCCGTCGCCATTGCGCGCGACATAGAAGATGCTCCAGCCCTCCTTCGCCTCGTGCACCGGGAAACCCGCGCAGTCGACCACGCTGCCGTCGCCATCGGGCGCCTTCCCGGCGCCTGGATAGCGCAGGGCCAGCACATCGCTGCCGTTGACGGCGCTTGTCACCGGATCATCGATCCCGAAGCTGGTCTTGACCAGCGAACGGCTGTCCAGTCCCGCCAGCGGCGCCGGCGCGTTCTTGTCGGGCGCACCGTGGCGCTCCCAGTCGACGAAAGCGCCCTGGCGCACCGCCCGTCCGATCAGCGCCAGCGCATAGCGTCCGCCATCGTCGATGCCCGCCGCGTCTTCGTGGGCGACGTAGGCCTTGTTGGCACTGATCATCAGGGCCGCGCCGGCCAGCAGCACGCCGAGGCCGACAGCCAGCGCGACCAGCAGCTCGGCCAGGGTCATGCCGCGCTGCTTGCGTGGATGCGCCTTCATGCCGCCACCACGATGACGATCCGGGGCTGGGCCGTGGACGCACCCGGCGCCTGCCAGCCCAGCTTGACCACGACCGGCGCACCGGCGCCACCGGAACAAGTCCACTCGAAGGCTTGCAGGGCCGCGTTCCAGCCGCCGGCATCGCGGCAGACGGCGATGCGCCCGCCGGGAAAGGCGTCCTGCACGATGCGCGCCGCCTCGTAGAGATCGAAGGCGGCCAGCTGCGCGGGATTGCAGGCGGCGCCGAAGCACTGGACGGGCGGCGCATCGGGTGCGCCGCCGGCTGCGTCGTAAGCGAAACCGAGATAGGGATTGGACGCGTCGGGCAGCGCCATCTGCGCCCCATTCACGCGCATGCGCGCGCCGAGCGAAGCGGCCAGCTGGACGGCTTCGGATTCCAGCGCCGCCTGCTGGCGCAGGCGCGCGCTCGACAGCTGGGTACCCGCCGCACCGGCCACGCCGAGCGCCAGCACGAACAGGGCGACCAGGACTTCGATGAGGGTAAAGCCATGGGATCGAGCGCGCTGCAAGGACCACCTCCACGGTTCAAGGCGCGGGAATTCGCGCGAACCGAGAAGTTAACAGCGCAGCCATGCGCGCCCCTGCGCTCGCTCAAGCGTGCGCAGGCGGGTCGACAGCGTTTGATTTATTTGCGGGAGTGGCCCACTTCGACCAGCGCCTGCTGGAACTCGGCCAGATCCTTGAAGTCTTTATAGACGGAGGCAAAGCGGATGTACGCAATCTCGTCCAGGCCCTTGAGCTCCTGCATCACGAGCTCGCCGACATAGCCGGTATCGACTTCGCGGCGGCCGCTGGTGAGCAGCTTTTCCTCGATCGAGGCGACGGCGGCGTCGATCGCCTCGGCCGAAACCGGGCGCTTGCGCAGGGCCAGCATCAGGCTGCCGCGCAGCTTGCTGCTGGCGAATTCGGTGCGGCTGCCGTTTTTCTTGACGATGATCGGCATCGACAGTTCGATGCGTTCGTAGGTGGTGAAGCGCTTGTCGCATTGCACGCAGCGGCGCCGGCGGCGGATGGCGTCGCCTTCCTCGGATACGCGCGTATCGAGGACCTGGGTGTCTTCATGCTGGCAGAACGGACATTTCATGGGCGCCGGTGGTACTGAATGATGCTGGCTAATGCAAAGGAACGGCAGCCGGACACCCGGTGCCGTTCCTGAACTCTACTACGTTTGCTGCTAAACGGTGATTCCGCTTACTTCGCGTACACCGGGTACTTGTCGGTCAGCACCTTGACTTCGGCCTTGACGCGCTCGATGGTCGCGGCGTCGTGCGGGTTGTCCAGCACGTCGGCGATCAGGTGGCCGACCTTGACCGCGTCTTCTTCCTTGAAGCCGCGGGTGGTGAAGGCCGGGCTGCCGAGGCGGATGCCCGAGGTGACGAACGGCTTTTGCGGGTCATTCGGAATGCCGTTCTTGTTGCAGGTCATGTGTGCCTGACCCAGGATCGCTTCCGCTTCCTTGCCGGTCAGGCCTTTCGAACGCAGGTCCACCAGCATCACGTGCGACTCGGTGCGGCCCGAGACGATGCGCAGGCCGCGCTCGGTCAGGGTGTTGGCCAGGGCGGCGGCGTTCTTGACCACCTGTTTCTGGTATTGCTTGAACTCGGGCGACAACGCTTCCTTGAAGGCGACGGCCTTGCCGGCGATGACGTGCATCAGCGGACCGCCCTGGATGCCCGGGAAGATCGCGGAATTGATCTGCTTCTCGTACTCGGCCTTCATCAGGATGATGCCGCCGCGCGGGCCGCGCAGCGATTTATGGGTGGTCGAGGTGACGAAGTCGGCATGCGGCACCGGGTTCGGGTATTCACCCGCGGCGATCAGGCCGGCGTAGTGGGCCATGTCGACCATGAAGTAGGCGCCGACTTCCTTGGCGATGCGGGCGAAGCGCTCGAAATCGATGCGCAGCGCAAAGGCGGAGGCGCCGGCGATGATCATCTTCGGCTTGTGCTCGCGCGCCAGGCGTTCCATGGCTTCGTAATCGATGTCTTCCTGCTCGGTCAGGCCGTAGGAAATGACGTTGAACCATTTACCCGACATGTTCAGTGCCATGCCGTGGGTCAGGTGGCCGCCTTCGGCCAGCGACATGCCCATGATGGTGTCGCCCGGCTTCAGCATCGCGAAGAAGACGCCCTGGTTCGCCTGCGAACCCGAGTTCGGCTGGACGTTGGCCGCTTCCGCGCCGAACAGTTCCTTGAGGCGGTCGATCGCCAGCTGCTCGGCGACGTCGACGTATTCGCAGCCGCCGTAGTAACGCTTGCCCGGATAGCCTTCGGCATACTTGTTCGTGAGCTGGGAGCCCTGCGCCTCCATTACGGCCGGCGAGGTGTAGTTCTCGGACGCGATCAGCTCGATGTGATCTTGCTGACGGGTGTTTTCCTTCTGAATGGCGTCCCACAGTTCCGGGTCAACCTTGGCCAGCGTGTGATCTTTTGCAAACATGAACAAAACTCCAATCGATAAGAGAACCGGACAACGGCAATGTCGGATCGGCGCGCGGCCCAGGATGCAGCCGGCCACGCGCAATGCACGCGAACCATTGTCGGCTGCCCAGGCGAACGGCGGATGAAATCTCACACTCCCCGGTGGGACCCCACCTTTCCCGTACTGAAGTACGGTTTTCGCCAGTTGTGTGAGACATAAATGGACTCAGGATTGTATGTGAAGCGCCCGCCGAGGGCAAGGAATGCCCTGCCACCCCGACAACTTCTGCGATAGGTCAGACAAGATGGTCATTTCGGCTACAATCTTGCTGCATCCGCCACCAGAGGAATCCACCATGATCGTTTTCATCACCGGCGCTTCGGCCGGCTTCGGCGCCGAAATGGCGCGCACCTTCGTCCGCAATGGCCACCAGGTCGTGATGGCCGCACGCCGCATCGAGCGCCTGCAGTCGCTGGCGGCCGAACTGGGCGAATCGGCGCTGCCGGTCGAAATGGACGTGACCGACAAGAAGTCGATCGAGGAAGCGCTGGCGATGCTGCCGCAATCCTGGCGCCAGATCGATGTCCTGATCAATAACGCCGGCCTGGCGCTGGGCACCTCGCCGGCCCACGAAGCGCCGCTGGAAGACTGGGAAACCATGATCGCCACGAATTGCCAGGGCCTGGTGACGATGACCCGCGCCCTGCTCCCGGCCATGGTCGAGCGCGGCAGCGGCCTGGTGATCAACCTGGGCTCGGTGGCCGGCCACTATCCTTACCCGGGCGGCAACGTCTACGGCGCCACCAAGGCTTTCGTCGAGCAGTTCACCCTGAACCTGCGCGCCGACCTGGTCGGCACCGGCGTGCGCGCCACCAACCTGGCGCCCGGCCTGTGCGGCGGCACCGAATTCTCGAACGTGCGCTTCAAGGGCAACGACGAGGCGGCGGCCAAGGTCTACGAAGGCACGACGCCGCTGACGGCAAAGGACATCGCCGAGACGGCCTATTGGATCGCGACCCTGCCGCCGCATATTAATGTGAACAGCATCGAGATGATGCCGACCTGCCAGGGTTTCTCGCCCTTCAACATCAAGCGAGTGTAACTCGTAGGGTGGGCGCCCCGTGCCCACCGACGGACGCGCAGCCAATACGCCTGGTGGGCACGGGGCGCCCACCCTACGGCACAGCGTGCGCCCCGTCTTCGATAATTGTGAGAAAGTGTTACAGTTATTGTCCTGACAGCGTCGTCTCTCGTCTACTACGCCGCGCTCCATGGATTTTTCCTGCGAACACACCGCCGTGCTGTGCCCGGCGGTGTGTTCGCTAGCATACATACGCGCGCTTAGCGTAAAATGTTTCCTATTATCATTTTTAGCAAATAAGAATGCCTGCGCCTTTCACCTGGACAGTACGGGTTTACTACGAAGATACGGACGCCGGCGGGATCGTGTTTTACGCGAATTACCTGAAGTTTTTCGAGCGTGCCCGCACCGAGTGGCTGCGCGCCGCCGGGGTCGACCAGCAAGCCTTGCTCGACCGTGAAGGCGCCGGCTTCGTCGTGAAGAGCGCCCACCTCGACTATCACGCGCCGGCCCGTCTCGACGACCAGATCACCCTCACGCTGAGCGTCGAAAAGCTCGGCCGCGCCTCGGTCGAGTTCGCCCAGAAAGCCTATAAGGGCGATCTCCTGCTGGTCGAAGCCCGAGTCAAAGTCGGCTGCGTCGACCTCGCCGCCATGCGTCCACGCTCGCTCCCGAGCGATGTGGCTGATAAAATGCGTGCCGCTTGATCCATTCAACAATATTGCTCATTTGCTTTAACACCCGATGACCCCATCCCACGACCTTTCCTTCCTTGCCCTCATCAGCAATGCGCACCTCATCGTCCAGCTCATCATGCTGCTCCTGCTGGTGCTGTCCGTGGTCAGCTGGTCGTACATCTTCCGCAAACTGTTCGCCATCCGCGCCGCGCGCCGCCAGACCGAGCAGTTCGAGCGCAGCTTCTGGGCCGGCGGCAACCTGCACACCCTGCACCAGTCGGCCTCGGCCCAGCGCGACCAGAGCGGTCCGCTGGCCCGCATCTTCGAAGCCGGCATGGGCGAATTCATCAAGGGCAAGCAAGCCTCGCGCGATGCCCTGGACATGGGCGCCGTGCTCGACGGCTCGCGCCGCGCCATGCGCGCCGCCTTCCAGCGCGAGCTCGACGGCCTCGACCTGCACCTGAACTTCCTGGCCTCGGTCGGTTCCGTGTCGCCTTACATCGGCCTGCTCGGCACCGTGTGGGGCATCATGAACGCCTGCCGCGGCCTGGCC
>Ga0308160_10002624_pt1 | contig 21332 bp, 34 predicted proteins | sample PhyFR1_FD_201036 | JGI IMG/M metagenome (GOLD analysis project Ga0308160, IMG submission 201036) | Phyllosphere microbial communities from UC Gill Tract Community Farm, Albany, California, United States - DLSLF.R1 | ecosystem: Host-associated > Plants > Phyllosphere > Unclassified | place: USA...
CATCGCTTCGATGTTTTTAGATTCGCTAGCGCTCTGCAGGACCAGGGCCCAGTGACGCGCAGATGGGTTCTCAATCGATCGAAATATGGAAAGAACTCGGGAGAAGGGGAATGATTGCAAGACCATTGCCTTCATTCCAGTCGCTATCACCGAATCCGCCTTCTTGTACTCTTCGGGAATCGTCTCCCACCTGCTTGCGACCCCAGCCCAATCGCCGGATTCGACATAAGCATTGAGTAGAGCTGACCATGTCGCTGCATCAGGCTGGACGTTGGCGGCCAGCATAGCTTGAAGAGTGTCTTCGGCACCTTGAGGATCTCGACGTCGACCGTAAATGCTGATAATGGATGTATAAGTATGATTGTCGGGTGTCGTGTCGGATGGGAGGTAGTCGGAGATGTTTTTGTACAGATCCAAGGCCTTCTCGTCCTGCTTGACCCGTATAAGCATTTCCAGAACCTGGTTGAAAGGTGTTATCTCGGGTTTGTATTGCAAGACCGGTTTCAGGTATTGTAAAGCCTCGTTGGCGTGGCCGCCGGTCACCGCTGCAAGGAGAAGGTATCGATTCTTTTGATATTCCGCTCTCGCCGCGGGCGCGACCCAATCAGCATAAGCTGCTTGAGTCGCTTCCAAATCGCCTCGTCCGGCATGTAACCTGGCGATAGATCGACGATCAACCGAAGATGGTTCGGCGGTAGTGGTGATCAACTCCCATATTTGCTCCATCTCCTGCGTGACGTCGACCTCGGATTCCGATAGATGAAAAAGACAAGCGGTAAGGTTATCGTGGACCAGCGGTCGATTCTCCCGGATAGCGTTGAATACAAACATGGCCGCCTGTATTTGATGGACAGCGACGAGGTGTCTAAACAACGCTATGACGTCCTTGATCATGAGGTTCCGCAGGACGTTGTGCCGGATCTCGTCGTGATGTTTCATGTTGATGAACAACTCCAAAGCCTCTCGACTTCTGTCCGCGTCGCCGGCAATGAGACCAAAGTGTATTCGCTGAACCCGCAATCCTTGATATGACGAGTCGGCGACTGAGATCGAAGCTGGTACCTTGGATAGCCATTTGGTCCACATTTTGGTGAGGTCAGGGACATTGTTCCTTCTGGTCTTGTCGTAAAAGAGTTTCAAGAATTGATCGCCTCCCTTTCGCATCACACCTATAGCATCCTCCTGATTTGCTCGACTAAGGTAAAGCGAGATTGCGCGAAGACAAGCTTTCGACATCCACGTTCCTGATCGAGTGACTCCCCGTCTGATCGCCTTGCTCATTTCCTCCTGTGCGCTTTCATGATCATTGACTTCAAGCAGCACCAAACCCTTGATGGCATGTACCACTGCCCTTTCCGAGCGATTCCTCAATAAGTAGAGTGTGTTTCGTGCCTCTGTCGTTTGTCCCAACTGGGCAAGGCAGTAAGCCCGCATGACATTGCCGAGATCCGGCGTATCGTTACGAAAAGCTGAAGGGCCCGCGTCGTCCACGGCAGCCACCATGTGTTGTAATTGTCCAGATAGCCAAGCCCACTGCGAAGGCTCAGCCGATGTGAGGTAGATGACGAAAATGGCTTCTAGCGTAGATATTTGAGCTAATTGACCTGATTGGCACTTGTACGATTCGAATGTAGACCGGAACTCGGTGGGAGAGGTGATTTCGCCTGAGAGAAGGGATTTGTTGAAAGGTTCTGGAAGATATGACCAAGGTGGAGAGACAAATTCGTTACGTCGAGGTATTCCTGCCTTGGGGCGATCGCGATTATCAGGATCCGGCTGAAAGGGCGATAGCAGCGGTGTATCGTCGTAGGTCTCGGTTTCCTCCTCGACAGCCTGTGCAGCAGCAGCATGTCGGCGAACAAGGCGTGAAGAGGGTATAGTAGATGGCACGAGGCGTGAGCGAGTATGTGTAAGCTACGTCGTCAGCACACTCCGATTCAAGTTCAACTAAACTCACTAGAATCGCTGTGAACGACGATCCAGATCCTCCAGAACTATGATATCGACGACTCTCGTGTACATGTCCTTTCAATTTCGAAGAGAATGATGGACCAGGTAAATAATCGGCTTGAACGAGCTGTAGGACGTGTCGAATTATAGATGGATCGACCCTTGTCCGACCCCTCGTTAGGGCTGGGATGAGGGCGGCCATGATCGGCTCGATATTTCCGGGGCGAATGGAAGGTAGTGATCTTTCAAGGCCGGTACATCGATCCTATGCTGCTGCAGTGAATATGGGGTGGGTGATGTAGTAAGTTGACGTAGGGGGAGAGTGATGGAGTGAGTGACGATCGATATTTTGGGTGGCAGCTTTGAGGAGAGCGGAATCAAATAAGTATGACTGCTGTCTACTATGCCATGCATGACCATGGAGCTGCTTACAGTTGAGTAGTCGCTATAGGGCTGGAACCAGAGAGCGAGGTAGTGCATTCAATACAACATCTGGAAACAATCTAGCCTCCCTTCAATACCATCCCATCCAAGACACTAAGCCCTCCCATCGCTCAAAACCTTCAACATCTCCTCATTCTCCTTCTCCAACTTACCCAATTTCTCAACATTCTTCCCCATCTTCTCCAATAACCATTTAGCTCTTTCCTTAATAGCGGAATGTTTACCCATTCCTAACCAATTACTTCCATTTACACCGAGTTTATCGTCTCCTCCATCTGCTGTTATTTCTTTCAAAGTTGATAGTTCAGTTTCGTAAGCTCTGATTTTGGATTCGGCAGAGTCTATCACTTGAGTATTGAACTCGATTTGATTTGATGATTTGAAAACTGGGTCTGTGATGTTAGCTTCTCCTTACTTTGAGAATATGGAGTGATAGCGACTCACCATTGACGAGTTGCTGGAAGGCGTATCTATACACTGGTTTTCCTGGTTTCACTTTCGAAGCCCTACCCTCGACATAACTTATTCCAACCAGATCATGTTCCTCCATTGCTTTGAGAGCCTGTTCGTGCCCCTTGAATGGGAAATCCTGTAGTAATCTCGAGTATGAGGTCTACGTCATCAGCTTCTTCCTCGACGGTGTGTACGTAGATAGCTTACCTCGCCATGTTTAGCCAATTCCGAGACTACTTTCCAAGCCTGAGCCCTGGTCCATGGTAAACTCTTCGCATCCTCCGCATCATCCCCAAATGCTGCTTTCCTTAATTCAACAACATTCTTCGAGATCAAATCATCAATTGCAGGCTTGATTGGCGTTCCAGTCCTAACCTTGTAAACAAGTGTTTCAAGGTCAACCATCCGCCCACCAAGTTTGGCTACTTCCGTACTATCCTCCGCTGACAAGGTCAATTTCGATCCCTTTAACTTATCCTTGACATAGGCCAAAGAGTTTGCTTCGTCGGCGTCGGCCAAGGAAACACTGTTGAGTGGTTTGGTGGGTAATGCTTTCGTTAAAGCCTTGGTAGCTATTGAGGTATCTGTAACCACAATCACATGGGCTATACGATTTTCGACAAGTGATGATCCCCATTCGGCAAGGACATTCCAGACGTCACCTTTACCAGCTTTCTGAGCAAAGTTCTGAAGTACGACAATCGGTAATGTCTTGATGAATTCGGCTTCTTCATCGACATCGGTGGTAGACTTGTCGTCGACAGGAATCGAAATGAGAGGTAACGATTCGAAAGTGGGCGGAACGGCTTCACCGGCAATTGGCGCTGTATCGTCCATCATCGGTGGTGTGGCCTTGGCGGCAAAGAGATCAGTGTCAAGAGTAGGTTCCTCGCCGTAACCAAGTTCCGACATGACTCCATTACCAGCCACACAATCAAGTCGACCATCATGCCATGCTCCCCTTTTGATGAGATCTAGGCGTCGATGTCGTTCTTCCTCCATCTTGACTTGATCCGCTGCGTCCTGTCGTTTCTGTTTATGGTCGTTGCGAAGGTGAGTTGAGGTGTCTTTGAGAGCATTTCCGACAATCTCAAGGACTTGGCGGAGTTGCTGATCTATGGGTGTGGAGAATCCGGCTGACGGTCAGCTCGGCCGGTGACTATACGAGCTTACCTTTCTGACCAATCAGACCGACAGAGGCAAGATCGATCATACCGTTGATAGAAGACAGGAATGAAAAGACGGGATAGTATCCTACTGGTCAGCGGATTCGACCTTCTGAGATGTGACATACCAGTTTCCTCAGCAAGCGCACTAACAAGTCCAGCATCATTCTTTGCCTTGCCAATTTCAGAACAATCAATAACAAGAGCAGGTCTACCATCAGTCACTCTGATGGTGTATGAGACTCACTTTTCCTCCTTCTTCAATACCCGACTAAGCAAACTCTGTTTACCACTACCAGGTGGTCCAGTCAATGTAATGAACGTAGAGGGGTATTCCGATAACCACCTCTCCACACTCTTTTCGGCATCTATACGATCCCGCCAGGCGTTTTGGCCTACTAGGTCCGAATCTGGGTCATCGGGCCCGTTGGAGGAAGAGGAATGGAACATTGATAATGATTGAGGGAGCTTGAACCGTTGACGGATTGCTAATCATCAGCCCTCCTTCTAACATATCATTTAAAGAGCAGGAAATCACCTTTGATCAAAGAGTAATTCTCCAAATCCCAAGTTCCCTCCAATTTCGACCGAACAAAGAACGCTCGTATAGGATCAAAGAACTGCCCATTAGCCTCTTTCCTCAATCCCGAAGAAGGGGTACTGACTGTGTATGAGAGAGTACCAATCAAGAAAGCCAAAGCAGGCAACACTAAACGAGGATGTGAACTCAACCAATCCCTTATAGCATGCGCTTTTAGTGGTCTTTCATAATACAGCCTTAAGCGGGATAGTGTAATCTTTTCTTCCGAAGGTCGACCTGAGGCTCGGAGTGTGAAATCTGCTGTGTTCGTCGGAGTTGAGTAACCGTGTAGCTGTACATCAGTCCTCTCTCAGCATTGTGGGATGATAGAGTGAGGGGACGTACGGCATTGATTGCTGTGACTGCTGGGGAGAGTCGGGAGAAGGAGATTGTAGCGAATCGGAGGGAACCGGCTGGGACGGGTGCTGGCGGTGTTATATCGGATACTCGACCGTATGGCTTTGATATCAGCTATCCTCTAGTACCGAAGGAATGGGAATCAGAGCAGACTTACTCTAAATAATGTATACAGCATTTCTTGGGAAACGTCCGGTCCGTCAAATTCCACCCTCAACCTATTCGAGGGGAATCTGTTCATATCCTACACATCAGCTCTCACGCATCAAATATCTGCCATTGGACTCACCTCGGTCCACTGCCTACCCTTGACTAACCATACCCTCCCATCCCCCGCTAAAGCTTGAATACCCCTCATCCCAGTCCCACTACCCTTAACAACAGTCCCATCAACTTCATTAACCCCCACCCCGACCGTTCCTCGCATAGCATATAACTCATGTCCTGGTACTCTTCCCAAATCCCCACTTTGTCCCCTGGTCCAATTCGCCCACTGTTGTCCTAACCAACTAGGAAATCCTCCATGTTTCTTTGCACTCTCAACCAGTTGAGGCATGAACAACCTCCCCGGTGAAGCTGGTTTCGCTAAACTCCTTTCGGGCAATGCATTGATAGCCGATAGGTCCTTGTTCAATTCCTCACCTTCTTTATCTTGAGTTTGAGGGGAGGAGGGGGGGATATAGGAAAAGTGCATAAATACACCACCGTCTTTACGGGATATTTCCCATGATTCAATCCTAAATCCGTTCCCTGTGATCTCGGAGCCTATGTCTGACAGTTGTTCCATTAAGGAATCTTCTCTGAGGCGAGCAATGGCGGGCCGAGGATCCCAGTAGGCGAGTTTGATAGGTAGGACATTTGAGATGAAGAATGAAGCGGATTGGCGGTCTTCCTCGGCTGCATCTTCGGTTATAGGCAATGTAGATTGATAGCGTCTTGCCAGTGCCAAGGGCGGTAGTCTGGATGCTAGTAGGCGGCGCGGTGCAAGTACCTGCCGTAGCGGTCGTGGCCGTAACATGGTTGTGATGTGACAGAACAAGGTGACAACAGCACAAATCTCGGCAACAAGACGCGAATTCACTTGACGTCATGATCGTCCGCCACCCTATATTACATTGGGACGTGAGGTAGATCCATACATACATGGTACGAGTACACTACTTTTGACCAGGTATACTACTTCCCTCCTTCTTAACATGCGTAAACATACCACTAGCAAACCACCTATCATTCGCAGCCTTGACTTTATCATTCTGAGCAGCAGCCAAAGACGGCGTAACAATCTCAATCCCTTGTACAGGCGTGAAGGATAGTGAGGTGGATGTACCTGATTCGGCGGATTGGGACTTTCCAAGCATCTGAGTACGGAGTTTGTTGGCTCGTGATAATTTGGCTAAATGTCAGCTGAGCCCCAAGGAAAAAGTGTGTGGGACCTACCTTTACTTCTCGAGTCAACGACTTCACTCCTGACTCGTCCTGTACCTGCACCGATCATACCCAATCCAACCGACTCGTCATCCATATCAGCCTCTTGCTCTGCTTTACCGAATTCCATCCTGTTCTGTAACTTCCTGATCTCAGTCTGGGCATATGCCTCCTTCTGTTTCCTTGCCCTGGATTGTCAGCTAAATCCACCAACAAAGAGTAGAACGAAGCTTACCTCTTTCCACCTCTCTTCTTCTTATTCGTCTCCTGGGGGATTGGAAGTGCTTTCGTCATTTTATTTGGTGGTGGTTCCGCCATTTTCACAATTCGATTCGTCAATTCCGACATCATTTTCCTCCCATAACTCCCATCTCTTGCTCCTTTGGACGCATCGATCCTAGCTGCTAAAATCACTTTTGCAGAAACAGCTTTCTGTGCCCTTCTCCTATCTTCCGGCTGAGCAGATTGGACGATTTGTGACTGAAAGATGAATCCTGTATGACGTTGTTGACCTGCTGCTGAAAATTGGGAAGTTGCGAGTGATTTCTTGAGTGCACCAAATAACATGATGTTACATGCTGGTGTACGTGATACCGCTTGTAGACCACCTGCTAGACCGAGTAGCTTTGCTGCGATGGCTGTACCGACAATTGCCGAGATGTTTGGTGCGACCGCCGTGATTCTTGATTCGACGTATGCAAAGATCTTTTCTCGTGCGTCCCTTAATTTCGTAGCGACCTCGACGGCGGTTTCGACAGTTTTCCATTCTTGAGGTGATAATTTCCTTCCTTTCGAATTGGTTGCTGTGAGAGTGATGGATAGGACAGTGGCGGAGGGAAGGACTGATGGGAGAGGTGCTTTTGTCAAATCGTCGCAGTTTGCGATACCCTGTACAGCGGCAATGTAGGTCCATGGGTCGTAGATGAGTTGTTCCAGTTCCGGGAACCTGGGGGCGTAGTGATCTCGGATAAATTTGTGGACTAGTAAGATTTCGTTATCGACTTCGACAGACATGTTGTTGGCCGTGACGACGAGGTGATATTCCGGGTTCTCATTCAATGGCCCGCCACTAGATGAAGACATGTCGGTGGGGTTATTAGAGTATTTGTCGATTTCCTATACATCAGCTTGAGTCTTCACCTTGAGAGATCTAGCTTACCTCGATGACCTCCCTCAATCTCTTGCCCGAGATCAACTTTGAAACCTTATTAACATCCTCCACACTGGTCAAATCCGTGTTCTCAACATCCTCCGCGTCCAGCTCTTCAGCAGGCCGTACACCACCTTCCGGTACGAACCCAGCTTTGACATCCCCATCCATCTCATCATCTTCATCATCCATCCCCCCACCATCTAAAGCGTCCATTAATCGTTTCTGACCCGCGACTAATTTCGTAGGTAAAGGTGGCGGACCCATGTTACCGAATGGTGAGTCGGCTGGTTGTTTCGATGTAGAGGCTGATGCCTGTGGAGCGACGACTTCATTATCTGATCCCCCATCGTCTGAGAGACCATCAAAGTCTGCTAATAAAGCGTCTGCTAATGACATGGTAAGGTATATGATATAACTGGTAACAGGTTGACGAGGATTGACTTTACTGATATCCATAAATGAGGGGCGTGAATAAAGAGTCATGAACACCCCACTTAGAGTACTCCTATGTCCTAAGTCGTTCATACACCTTTATTGCAACATGCGTTTCCTAACAACCCTACTAGCTCTAGCTCTAGCTATACCAGCTCTAGCAGACCGTAGTAAATGGGTCGAACTAGCTTCTAAATCGAAAAATGGAATCATCAAGCTCGACTCGGCTTCTTATGATGAATTGTTAAGTGCCGATAGGGATTATAGTGCTTTGGTCCTTTTGACCGCATTGGCACCTCAATTCAAGTGCGAACCTTGCCAGTAGGTCCTATTCCTCCTCCTCTTTGACTTCCAATAGATACTTGTTGGGAATAAGCTGACGTAGTAGCAAGTTCCAACCATCTTTCAATCAGGTTGCGGATTCATGGAGGAGAAAGTCGTCACAAGTCAAGGACGGCCATTTCTTTGCTCAACTCGATTTCGCAGACGGTCAAGCTGTATATCAGAGGGTAAGCTATCTGTCAACTGTTTCTGAATGAGCTGATGGTTAGCTCGGTCTGACATCTGCCCCAACCGTTCAATATCACCCCGCAGCAACAGGTCCCAACAAGTCCAACAAACTCTCGGTAGTCTCCTACGATCTAAACAGGCAGTCAGTCTGCTCCTATTATCTCTACATAACGGAACTAACGGCCCAGGGGCCTAGGTCCAGAACCCCTACACGCCTTCATATCCCCCCTAACCCCAGCCCATTTCAACCTACACAGACCATTCAACCCAATCCCATTCCTAGTCATCCCAACAGTCCTCTTACTAGGTGCATTCACCTTATATTCGACATGGGACCTCCTCCTTCCTCTTGTTCAGAGTAAGATCATTTGGGGAGTTTTCTGCCTGGTCTTGATTCTTACTTTTACTTCTGGATTCATGTGGAATAGGATCAAGAATGCTCCTTATATCGGGGTTAGTCAGAGTGGACACGTCAGCTGGATTGCTGGAGGTTATCAGAATCAATTGGGTATTGAAAGTCAGATTGTTGGGATTACTTGTGAGTGGCTTTTGGGCTGTCGAAGCACTCCTATGATAAAAACAAGAATAAGTGAACTGACCAATAGATGGCCTACTTGCATTCTGCATCATCGCCCTCACAGTATTCGTACCCTCTCAAACATCCGCAACGAAACAAAGAGCCGGCGTCTACCTATGGCTCGCAGTCCTCATTTTCGTCTTCTCCTTCTTGTTCAGGTTATTCAAAATGAAGAATGGATCGTACCCATTCGGACTCTTGTTCTAGGAATTCCAGGAAAGAGGCGATAGAAGTATAGAGAGATTATGCATACAATGCTGCACCCCTCAGTCTCATTGATCTAAGGTACTCATGATGTAAGAGACTAATGTACTAATCTACGCCTGAGGGCAACTACTCGGCCTTTGCCTTTTTCTCTTCTCCACCATTCTCTTCCTCTGCTTTCCTCTTGATCTCTGTACTACCATTCCCACCCCCTCCGGCCACAGGTTGAGGTTGAACCTTTTTCACAGGCTTTTTCCTGACCATACTCGTTAAATCATTTACAGGTCCAGCATCCTTACTTGCCCCTGACCCCGACCCAAAGCCGACAGCTTCCAATACACCCTCTCCAGTACCATTACCCAACAAATGATCAATACTCTGACTAATCAAATCACCCCCTTCAGGCGCAGCTTTCAATTCTTCAATTTTAACTTCCAAATCCCCAATCAAACTACCTACATCCTTGATTTCATTCTCTTTCTCCTTGTTACTCATCTTCTGAACACTCTCGTTGGATGTTGGTGTTTCCCCTTTTAATTCTGATAGTAACGATTTGAATCCTGATAAAGCTGTTTCGACGTGTTTCAAGGCTTCTGAACGTTTTTGAGGGAGGAATTCAAGGGCGGTTGCTAGTTGATAATGTGTAGAGGCGAGTGTTCGGGATGATGAAGCGAGAATTTTGGATTGGATAGAGAGGGCAGAAGAGTAATCCGCTACTGCCTGTGGAAAGTTTTCTATTCGTCAGCCACTCTCCATATTTCGTGCATCACACTTAGATGAGAGATGAAAGGACGTACCGGTCTCGCAAGAAACATCCCCTAAGGCAAGATATGTATCTGCCAATTTCATCTTCTCCTCCTTCATATCCCCTTGATTATCCTCCAGAAGCTTGATATAAATGGTTCTCGCAACATCAAGAACCTCCCAAGCGGCATTATAATCGTCCTCAGGTTCTTCCCCTCCTTCTCCTTCTCCTTCTCCTTGCTCCTCCTGCCCTCCCTCTTGATCTTCCTGCCCGGCATCCTCATCTGCATCATCGCCTTCCCCCTCGAATGTGGGTTCAGCGAATGAAAATCCTTTTCCAACGGGTTCTTCATCATCTTCTTCTTTTGCTTTTCCTAGCATAAGCTATCGTTCCCAATGAGAAGGAAAAGGGACATACCAGCATCGGCAGTTTTCGTTACTTCCTCTTTACCCATTACCCCCTGTTGACTGAACCCAAGCTCGAATAGTGCCTTGCCATATCTGAGTAAAACAGGTGCCATGCGGGCATCGAATTCGTCATAGATCTCTCGCCTGACATGTCAGCATGAATGTGAGCGGTAGCGAACGCTTGCGGCTCGAACGAGTGGCCATAGGCAATAGGTATGAGCAACGTACATGTTCTCTAGCGCCTCTCCGAAATATCCAACAGCCTCCTCCCATGCCTTGAGAGCCATCGATTTGCCTCCCTTCGCAATCAAGTTATTAGCATTTTCCTCAATTGCAGCCTTGTCAACCGGGGCTTTCCCCTTCTCCGCCGCTGTCACTGTCGCTGGGGTGGTCCCTTGTGTGACTTTCGTCTCGGTCTCGATATCGGGCGTTGGTTCGGACCTTTTGATCAGCTTGCGAAACACGTCCGAGAGCGGAGTAGCTTACATTTTTAGTTTGATGCTGTACTTGTCAGGTATAGTGAGTGATATAATGAACATTGATTTTCAGCACTCACTTTACGCGACGCGTTCATGGAACGGAGTATAGCGTGATCTCCGTCTCCTCTACTACTACTTGTGTTCAAACCATGTCCATTGACTGATCGCAGCCGCATGCATATTCATAAGTTTCGTGAAGGTATATACAATAATCTCCATACAAGAAAGCACAAGCTAATAATCCCCAATATCTCTCGTAACACTACTAAAGTTTCCAAATGGATTAACTTCCTCTTTACCTCTACTAGCACTTCGACTCCTACTACCCATAGGTTCAGTCGAGGGGGAGGGTGAACCTCCAGTTAATTCCATTGGAGTTTGGATTCCTGGAGTTAGAGATTCTGTTGATAAGACTGCTGAAGCGTGGATTATATCGTCGCCCCGCTCTAGGTCTACTGATTTGGAATCTCGCATGGCTCGGAAGTTTATGGCGTCGATTCCGTTTGATTCAGCTGGGATTATCTGGTTGTTAGCTATTGCTTTTTGAGGTGAAGGGGATGGATGTAGAAGGGCATACAGGTGGAGTCATATGACGTAGTAATCCCCAATTAACAGACGTAAACCACTTGTGTGCTTTAACTTCACTAGCCCCAGAATTCGATCCCAGTCGTTTGTGTTCATCTTTAATCAATAATTTCTTGATGGCGGATTTACATAAGCTACTCATCAGTCACTCGTCCCAGTTCAGAGTGAAGTCACTAACCTGGTAACCGGTATCGAGTCCGTAAACATGACATCATTCTTCAAGACATTCGCAAAAGTAGCATTCCGATTAGGACCTTTAAAAGGAGTAGTCGCAAACTGTCATCAGCTCGTGATCCTTATCTCCATTTCGCCAGGCAAGACCAAAGACTCGCCCTGGTGGGCTATGTAAGACTCACAATCATCTCGTAAACAAGAATCCCCAATGTCCACCAATCAACAGCACTAGTATGTCCACACCCCTTGATAACTTCCGGTGCAATATATTCTTCTGTTCCCACGAACGAATTCGTCCTAAAGTCGGCGATACAAGATCGTGTATCTACAAGCATTGTCTATCATCAGCTTACTTCCTAGCAAGAGAAAGACGTAGCTTACTCCATTCGGACCACCTGATTTGATAGTAGCAGGTGCACCACCCGGTTCACCAGATTGTTTTGATAAATCGAAATCAGACAACATGATATGTCCAGATTGATGTAGGAGGATGTCTGTCATTAGCGAAATCGAGATAGGGGTACTTACTCTCAGGTTTCAGATCCCGGTAGATGTATCCGTTCAAATGAAGATATTCTAACGCAGCGATGACCTCTGCAGCGTAGAATTTAGCGTGTTCCTCTGAAAGACACTTGTTTGGGCGAGTTTGGAGTGCCCGGAAGAATTCTCCTCCCATGCAGTACTACCATTAGATCGAGTATGAAGCATGGAGAGATGACTCACGTCAAGGACAAAAAACAAGTAATCCTGAGATTGGAATGAATGGAATAGAGTGACGATAAATGGATGATTTGAAGTTGCCAGAATCTCCTGTTCCGCCAGTGCTCTCTTGATTTTATTTCGTTTAATCATTTCCTTCTTTGACAGGACTGTCATGAGCCTCTTGTCCAAATTGATTTGTATGTGTGGTTACCTTTCATAGCAAACAGCTTTTCCGTCTTCTTCTCCCTGACTAGGTATACCTTACCTACATCCCCTTTGCCAAGTAATTTGATTTTCTGGAAAGAACTAGGAGTCACTTCCACCTAATCATTAGCTCCTCTCTTCAAAATGGAACTCGGACATACAGATCTCGTCTTAATTGAATTACTAGAATAAGTCCTCCTAAATACTTGTTTATGATGACTTTCCCCTGCTACCCCTAATCCCAATTGAGCTTGTATATCCTTTGTTTTCGCACCACTACTGATCGTAGCTGCCCTTTGACCCCTTACTCCTGTTGGATTTGGGTTTAATGAAGATGTCACAGTGGGTTTATGTGGACTTGGGGTATTTCGTAGTTTTGTAGGTGATTCGATCCCGTTACCATTCCCGTCTTCTAGACCCAAGCCCCCTGTGGGCGATTCCATGGCTTTATCCTGTGATGTAATGACTATCACAGGTGAAGATGGGATTGCAGATGACGGGACGGGCGGGACGGGCGGGATATCCGTTGATTGCGATAGTAATGCTTTTGTATTTGGAGCAGAGACGACTCGACGAAGCCATCGGGTTGCTGCTGATCCTTTTGATGGGGTATTATCCTTACTTTCAAGTGGAGATGGCGCTGGTATGGGTGGTTTCCGATTAGGTGTCCTCGGTATCGTACCTGATGTCTTGTCGTTCGATTCTGAAGGTGATAACGAAGATGATCCAATGGACTGATCTCTTGAAGTACCGATTCCTAAACCTTTATATTTATCCTGCTTCCCTTCTGTAGGTCTAGTTGGACTTTTGTCTCGACCAGATTTGGCTGGATTTGAGAAGAATCGAGCTTTAAATCCACCAAATGAAGATCCGGGCGAACGTCCTCCAGACGAATGAGACGGACCAGCAAGATGACTGTTGGTTTGAGAAGAGGATGAATGGGATGAACGATCGGTAATGGCCGTAACGCTTTGACTATTACTATACTTTCGAGCTTGTTCACCTGAAGATTCATTTTCGTTGGAATTTGATAATGAAGTCGAAGTGGTTGTTGTTGGGAAACTATCTTTTCGTCCATTTCCATCCCGCAAAGCCCCTAGGCCAGTGAGATCTCGATTCGTCTGAACATGACCAACATCATGATTCGGGGTGGGGTCGTGCTGATGATGAACCTGGACAGGGGGGAAATACGATAATGGTTCGGTAAAACTTCTCTCGGCTTGTGGTCGAGGGGCTGGATTCGTAATTGTAGTAGAGGTGTTTGAACTTGTACTTGATGATAATTTATTCTTTCCATCTTCACCAGAAACCGACCGTTCTTTTCCTTTGAGATTACTATTACTCTTGCCCATTTTGAAAACCGTTTTCCATTTCGAAGAAAGTGTACCGCTTGAACTACTAGATGGGGGAGTTGGAAGGGGGGGAGAATCAGATGATCTATATGCCGACTCGGAAGAGGGAGAGGCGGGACGTGATGCGAGTGAAGTCATGGTATCTATATCCGTAGTCGATGCTGTTCCGTCACCAGTCTAAGGGTCGATTGAGGTGGTGTATGTGAACTGTCGTGTGTCGAGCTATACCATGTGTAGGTAAGGTGGAAGGTTGTAGAGGTCGAGTGATTTAAAGCAATATTGCCGGAGTGTGTAGATGTCCAAACGCGTGTGTGTATTGTGTTGAGCTATGCGTTTTGGCTAGGGGAGTTATCGTAATATGGTAATGCTGAGTTATACAACGCGGTCTAGATTGATTGATACTGATAGGAATAGAGTGATAGAGTAATGGAGTAAAGGGTAACAAAGAGTGGAGGTTCAACTGAACGCCGGCAAGGTATTATTGCTCTTTGTCTATCCCTATCCTTGTCCCGTGAAACGAGTGTGTGGTCTTTTGGCTACTGATAGAGGTAGAGTCTATGGTGGATGCATGTGCATATACATGGTCTTGGCAGATCACCACCACCTCCCGCAGTAACCATTACTCAGGGTGTGATATTTGATATTTAATTACTCTCTCTCATTCAGCCCAAGCCTCGCTACGCGATCGACGGGGGTAATTCTGGGGTACCTGCTCCATCAGGTAACGCTCGCCATATGAGACGTTGAATGCTCAGTGCCGATATTTCTGTCGAGCCTGATCTTGTGAACAGCTCGTACAGATACATGCACTTCATTTGATACACAGCAATACACGCGAGTCAGGGCTTATCCTGGAAAAGTCGGTAGAAGGGCGTCGTAAGCCATCCCGTTCCATCCCGTTGTGGACCCGGGAAGCTCTGAGTCAGCTATACCAGATAGCCCCTTGGGACTCTTGCTGGCTATCATATAGGCAAGATGTTGCTTACGACCTGCTGGGTTGCCCACCTGCCCGCCGGACTCACTCCTACCAGTGACATTGATTTCTACCCAACTGGAGTATGCAGCTACGAAGCCCTTCTACCATGGTTTCACCTTCTATCCAATGACCCACTGATAATTGGGCAAGTGGACGAGTGTCAGAGACATTAGCAGGTATTCTGACGAAGCCTGAGAATTAGCTCTTGGATTCATACCAGAAACACGATTGGATGATCAATCACTTGAAAGTACGCCGGTTAGTCGGAATGATGATCTGGTTGGATCCTTGATTTAGTAGGATTGATGATTTGATCGGATTGATGGTAAGCATGGAAGGTCGACGACTCCGTAGGCCCTTTGAAGTTCATTGAAAACTGCTGCATCTGTTGTACAATACAGTACAATATCATATCGTATCACTGCTGACCCTGCTGATAACCTCATACACCGACAACTGAATCCAAATCACCGAAAACTCGAAAACGGGACCTAAGCAGTAGCCTGAGCCTGCTGCTGGACAGCCTGTGCGGTTGCCTACTCATCAGCTTGATACAATCAGATTACGTGAGCTACATACCGAGGCATCAAGCTTGGGTCGCTTTGACTGGTAATCCTTGATTGCTGATTTGATAGCATCTTCAGCGAGGAGGGAGCAGTGTACTGATTGTCAACTCTTTCCAACTCTGTATGAACGAAGGTGACATACGCTTAACAGGAGGTAGACAAAGTTCTTTGGCGATCTCTGTATTCTTTACGTTTCCAGCTTGCTCCAAAGTCATTCCCTTGACTCGCTCTGTCATATAACTGCTCGAGGCGATAGCGGAACCACAACCGAAAGTCTTGAATTTCACATCGGAAATAACTCCATTATCATCAACTCGGATTTGTAGCTTCATGACACTATGTATCAGATCGACCCTATAAAATCGTTTAGAAAAGGGACTTACTCTCCACAAGCTGGAGCACCGACTAATCCAGTTCCAACATCCATATCCTTCTTGTTCATATTCCCAACATTCCTAGGGTTCTCATAATGATCAATAACTTTCTCGTGGTATCCCCTCTTGGCCACTTGAGCGATCGCCTGTCTAGGGAGAGCAGTAGCGGGTCGGATCGATCGAGATAGGACTGATCGGGACGATGAAGCCATTGAGGCGGTTGAACGTAGTAGGACTGCTGATCTCATCATTGTGTTTATTGATGTATAGTATAGTATAGTATAAGATATTTCAGTATCTATGGAGTAAGTGACGTTCGCCTCCCGGCAACTAAATTCGGCAATTTATAAAGTGTGGCACCTTTGATTCCGTGTTCCCACGTGGTCCTGGTATAGGCGCTGAGTCTATTCACCGATCCTAGGCAGTAAGAGTGGGTCAAGTGGATGGTAGTGTCATCAGGTGATTAGCTTCAGACCGTACAGTCCAGGAAGAGGAAGATGAAGGACAGTATGAGGTAAGATAGAGTCCAAGCGTGCCGAGAGTAAGCATATCGAGCCGACTTACCTTTCGTCGACGTCGATTGAGAATAAAGTTCGAAACGTTCTTACCCCCTTTACGCCATCAATCTGGAAATTCAAGCCCAGGAAACACACATCCAGTTGTGTAGTACCCTTCAAAGCGCGTCCCAGACTCCCGTTTCAGCCTTTAAAGGACGGTAGTAATCAACGGGATAGATATCCTTTCCCCATGTCATTTCTGGGAATTTACTAAAAACTTGACTACGCGAGCTTGAACCTTACGACCGATTCTCTCATGAAATCGGGGAGTCTTGTCTAATACTGTATAGTTATATTTGATCTTATTCACGACAGACGGGCGACGCGACGATACACGATGTTACGACTGTTCATAACCCTCGCTCTCGTTTTCACACATCTAAATGTTGAAGTCAATGCTCAAAGGGGTGGATACGGAGGAGGAGGTGGATATGGCGATATAGACGGGGATTGGGGGGAGAATGAAGAACCACCAACAACTCAGGTCGTCACTCAGACTAAAGTTCAAACACAAGTTCAAACAAAGGTCCAAACTCAAACTCAAGTACAGACCCAGGTTCGGACGATGGTATCCACCGCTACTGCACTTTCAATCGCTCCCACGACGGTGGTACAGGTTCAAGCTACTACAGTAGTCAAGATAAATACAGTGCTATCATCGATCATCGTTCCCCCCTCCAACACGCCCTCCACCCCATCTGATTCATCGATATCATCTTCACCCCCACCTTCCTTGTCACAAGCGAATCCAGATCAATCCCAATCCCCACCCCAACAATCAGAAGGTCTTACAGTATATGATCTCCCGTCCTCAAGTCAAATAGAAGGAGGAGGGATAACGACAAGCACCATCGGAGCTGCAAGTGAGGTATCAGCTCCAATAACGAGATTAACGGGGACTGTAGCTACTTTAAAGAGTGGGATGGAATTTCGGACGACTGGAATCCCGAATTTAGGTGATGGAGCTCAAGGGGTCGTTTATGGACATGTAAGTTGACGAGGGTTCTGAAGTGCTGATTATTAGACTACGAATCAATCCAATGGGTCTAAGAGAGTGGTGGTAGGTCTGGGTGGGGTTGTAGGGGTTATACTTGGACTGGTAGCTGTTTTGTGGTAGTGGACAATGTCTCATTTCATCTTGGGCGCCATATGACTGTGTGCTGTAGAATAGGAGTATTCGCATATGTATACTAATGTACGTCTTTTAGAATATGTCTATGCATTGAACGGTACGAGTACAGCAGTATCAAGCTCAGTGAAGAGAGGGATCTACTTCTTCCTAAACGCATTCTTGGATGCACTCCTACTAGGATCCCTCCTCTTGGTTCTACCACTCTTACTCTCCCCTTCACCTCCTTCCTCCTCTTCAATACCCCTCTGCAGACCATGTCCGAATCTCTCGACTTTATCAGCCCGTTTCTTGGGTGCACCACCATCAAACTCTTCTTCAATCCTATCCTCCGATTTGGATGAACCAGTAGGAACGAAAGAAACTTCCATTCCACCATCTCCTGATCGTCGCATTGCCAGGACATTTGATAATCTCGGATCTTCTTTTTGGACGGGTTTAGATTTAGAAGAATGTAGTCGTTGACCGAATGATGATGCTGTGGTAGGTCCTGAGGAGGATTGACCAGCTTGGAGCTGGGGTCGGTACTGGTATGCTCGTAGGAGTTGTCTCTTTTCTTGATCTGGATGGAGTTTTCGTGGATCGTATTGTTGTAAATCACCTTCATCCGAATCATCACCACTTCCTTCCTCTTCGTCATCATCATCTTCATCATCATCGTCATCTTCAAGACCTGATGAAGCGGCACTATCATCCTCTTCCTCCTCCACTGCTGTTTTCCTACTTCCTTTGCCATTTGCCAAATTGGCATTATGGACAGTAGCAGGATTAAGAAGAGCAAACTCTCTAGATTGCTCATCAACCTCATACTCTGGATCTTCAAACAATTCCTTGAATCGTGGATCGACCAATACACCACCTTCTTCATTCGCTTTACCCTTCTTGGCGGCGGAAGCTTCGGATCGACGTAGTCGCTCAGCGAGAGCTTTATTGACTTTGGGTTGTTCTTTCTTGGCTCGAATTCGGGATTCGGCTTTAGCTTCCATTCGAGCATTGATGAGTTTCTCTCGGTGTTCATCGTAGGAGTTGGGGTTTGCCATGAGTCGTGCGGTAGAATATAATTTGAGCGAGAGGAAGTAACCGTGCATATATGGTTTGAGAGCGGGTGTACCGATAAGGTGTGTGAGACCGAGTCTGATATCAGTATCTCCCTGCTCATTCAGGTAAAATGTGACTCACGTTTCGAGCTCCTGCTTGTCGACAAACTTGTAGTCGCTGTATGCGCCCTGTGCAGCAGCGGACGTATCATCCGCCATTTCTTCCGTGACATTATCCAAGAACCCAGCCCATTTAGGAGCAGGTCCAATTTCGGGAATATAGTATGAGCACATTTCGGGTGCTTCGCATGATGCAAGTATAAGACCCGAGTTGGGGATTGCGTGTAGGTCCGTGAGGGGATTGGGAGGGTGGAGGGATAGGTAATTTGTGCTGGGCTGTCTCATTAGCATTGACTCTTTATAGAGTAGAGGGAGACTCACATCCTGCTTGCCCCAGACTTTAATAACTTTACTATCCGCACTAATGACTCTTCCTGAATCTTCTTGAGCTCCACCGCCTCGTAACCAATCCACCCTCTTTACTGGTTCTCCATACCCTTGATCTTTCACTGCGAACGGCGAAGGACTTCTCAAATCGTACAGCAAAGTATGTCCGCTCGAAGTCCCAACCGCCAAAGAGAGTCCATCAGTCGGGTGAGAAGCTAGACTCGTGATCGACAATTTCCGTAATGGAGGAGCCAACATTGATTCAGTATCGATAGTCGTAGCTGGAAGTAAAGCTTCAGAGGGTAGGCATAATCTCGTTAAAGCCGATCTCGATCTTGGATCCCAGAACTCGACCACACCGCCACCACCATCCAATCCGAATGACCATAGACCATGGCGGGGGTTTACGTCTACTACGTTTACTCCTTCTACTTCTGATTCCCTGTCGTCTCCCCATCCCCTTGCTATTTCTAGTGGAGTCATGTAACGTCCTTCTTCGAGGTTGAAACGGTATATTTCTGTTCCTGTACATCCTACTAATGCGTCGGCAGAGGGTGAATGGTATCCTAAAGATCGGCCATAGGTTGGTAATCTGATCGAATGGTGTAGTCCACCTTGAGTATGGAGTTGTAATGATCGATCTCGTTGGAGGTGTAGCGATTTCGTCCAGTCTGTGGATAACATCTACACATCAGTGTCATATCCTCTCCACCGATGAAGTGGACAGGGGACTCACCACAAAATCCACATTCTCCGCTTCAGTAACCCTCTCAAATTTAACAGCCAATTGATCAAGTTCCCAGACTTTAATCATAGGCTTATAAGTCCCAGTAGCCATAACATGTTCCCCATCCTCCGTACTTTTAATTTTAATCCCAGACCCAGGGAACGCGAAATCCTGAATCAATTCAAGTGATCCTAATTGATGTTGAGTTTTAACTCTTTTCCTCTGCCCTTGAGCTGTACGGGTTGGTTTGGTTTTGATAGTGATCCATGATGGAAGGGATGCTGCTGATGTTGATGAGGGACCATTTGTAGTGTAGATCTTTGGGGATGACATTGCTGCCGGGGGCTGAGTGGTGGACGGTGAAGAATATAGGGGTAGTAATACAGAGAACGGTGGCCAAGAGATGAATTGAACTTTTTGGATTTAAGCGGGGTGTTTAACAGTTGGTCAGGCACACATCTATCGTCAGCGGTACAGGCATGAGTACAATCAATCACCTATACCTCGACACATCAATCTGCGACTAGGTCAAGAGTAGGAAGAGCAAGATGTCATTCAGATTACCAGTATCCCTCACACAGGTGCTGAGGCATACGATCACCCCTCCGAAGCAGGCATCACCATCCCGCTTCTTCTCCAGTCAACCGGTCTACCGATCACAATGTCTTTCAGCAATAGCACGCCGCCCGATCCCTCTTTCCCTTCAACTACCTCGTAGTACATCAAAACCAACAACATCATTCTCTTTCCTTCGATCGTTCTCTACTACCCGGCAGAGTATGATGCGGCCCAATTATTTCCCTAGATCAGGTAGAAGTGGAAGTGGGGGACCAACACCGAAAGCTGGATTCTTCCGTCGCCTCCTTATCCGCCTCGAGTCGTATCCACATACATACATCGTGAGCCCTCCGCCTTTATTCACTTCCTTGTGGAAATGGCTAATGAAAGATATACGGTCTACTAGGTCTAAACATTGCAATTTACTTTCTATGGGAATACGCCAAAACATCATATCAGCGATTCAGAGATCCATCACTTTACAAATTCATGACGAGGAATTTCTTGATTAACGAGGCGAATATCCAAGCTGGGAGAATATGGACGTTTGTGACGAGTTGTTTTAGTCATTCGAGTGGAACTCATATTTTCGTCAATTGTCTAGGACTTTACTTTATGGCACCTGCCGCTGCTCAGTATGTCGATCCTGCGCATACCTTCATCCCTATCCCCGATAACTTCACCTGCCTCTCAGCCGACATGTGGGAGAGGAGCTGATGATAGATTACTCGGAAACGTCAGATTCTTAGGGTTCTACTTAGTTGGAGGAATCGCTTCGACAATGGCATCATTATTCTGGAGAAGGATCAGAGGAGATCATACGACAAGTAGTGAAGGTGCCTCTGGAGCGATTTACTCTTGTATGGGTACGTCCATTCTCTTGTCTCTTTCACTGTGTTCACCCTTCTCTCTTTCCTCTATTCTCCCTCCTCCGAGTCTTCCGATGCTTAATCCCGCGACTCTCCTAGCTACACGCCTTAGCCGTTGAAAAGCCCGCTGACAAATAGCATTCTTCGCTGCAATGTTCCCTCAAACTCAATTCCTACTTTTCTTCGTGGTCCC
>Ga0308160_10002625_pt1 | contig 21329 bp, 18 predicted proteins | sample PhyFR1_FD_201036 | JGI IMG/M metagenome (GOLD analysis project Ga0308160, IMG submission 201036) | Phyllosphere microbial communities from UC Gill Tract Community Farm, Albany, California, United States - DLSLF.R1 | ecosystem: Host-associated > Plants > Phyllosphere > Unclassified | place: USA...
AAGTTCCTGCTCGCCTATGTCCTGCTCAAGCTCAAGCTCGTCCGGGGCAAGTGCCTCATCTTTGTCGCCGACGTCGACCGCTCGTACCGGCTCAAGCTGTTCCTCGAGCAGTTTGGCGTCAAGGCCTGCGTCCTCAACTCTGAGCTCCCGCTCAACTCGCGCTACCACATCGTCCAGGAGTTCAACAAGGGTGTCTACGACTACATTATCGCGACCGACGAGGGCGGCGCGGCCGATGGCGCCGACGAGGACGACGAGGACGAGCAGGAGGAGGCAGGTGCCGAGGTGACTGAGGAGCAGGAGGACGCTGAAGAGACTCCGCAGTGTCAGTCAACCAGCCAACTTCCTCGCTATCTTGCCCCGTGGCCGTCAGTCCGACTGACGCTAGACGCACCCCGCACGCAGTCCTCTCGACGGCCCACGACTCGACTCCTCTGCCGTCCGAGCCGTCGTCGTCCAAGCGGCAACTGTCGCCCCCTCCGGCATCCGAGGCCGAGGCCTCGTCGTCGATCAAGCCGGCCAAGCGGGCGCGCAAGAACGCCGGCGGCGCGGCCAAGCAGGATCGCGAGTCGGGCGTCTCGCGCGGCGTCGACTTTGTCTCGGTCGCCTGCGTCCTCAACTTCGACCTGCCGACGACGACGCGAGCCTACACGCACCGCGTCGGCCGGACGGCGCGCGCCCACCAGTCGGGCCTCGCCATCTCGTTTGTCGTCCGCGCCGCCGAGTGGGGGACCGACAAGGTACTCAGTTTGCCGAGCGCCAAACGGGACGAGCAGATCTTTGAGCGCATCCGGTCCGAGGCCGCCGGCGACGTCAAAGAGTGGGACTGGGGAGGGCGCAAGGCCGAGGTCGAGGGCTTCCGCTACCGGATGGAGGACGCCCTGCGGAGCGTCACTAAGAAGGGCATCCAGGAGGCCCGACGCGAGGAGGTCCGGCGCGAGCTCCTCAACTCGGAGAAGCTCAAGGTGCGTTTGCCGAGCTCTTGCCGTCGCGATGCAAGGCGGTCGGAGCCGATACTGACTGACGGAGCGCGCTTCTCTCGCCCCCGCTCTCCAGGCCCACTTTGCGTTGAACCCGAACGACCTCAACTTCCTCCGGCACGACGGCCCGCTCCACCCGACGCGCGTTCAGTCGCACATGAAGCACGTCCCGGGCTACCTGATGCCGCGCATCTCGACCCTGGCCGGCTCGGCCGCATCCGCCAACGCGAGCGCAGCCGCGTCGGGCGTGCCCGAGGGCGCGAGCGAACCTAGGCAGGGCGCCGACCCGCTCGTCCCCTTCAACAAGCCCGGCCGCGGGCGCGGTCGCGGCCGCGGGGGCCGGGGCGGAGGCGGTGGCGGTCGGCGCTCGCTTGGCGGGCCAGGCGGGGGAGCCAAGAAGCGCGACCCGCTCAAGACGTTCAAGTCATGAAGCGGGCTCGTCGGCGCGCTGACTCGCTTCTGATGGAGATGCTGCTGCTTTCGCTGAGTCCTTGTGGTCGCGTGGTGAGGAGGAGCGATCCGAGAAGGCGTCATGCGTGATACAGTCTAGGCCGAGAGAGCGTCGCAGGGGAGAAGGCGACGAGGGCAAGCTAGTGGTGCAACAGGTCAGGCAGAAGAGGCGGCGGCAGCTTAGGCCCGGCCGTAGGTGACCTCGGTCGCCGGCTTGTTGTCGAAGATCTGCTCGAGCTTGTCCATGACCTCGGGCGTGAGCTTGTCTGCCAACGCGGAAGGAATGGAGGAGAGCCATGTCAGGGGAAGAGAGATCAAAGGAGGGAGCAAGTCGGAGGCCCGCCCGAGGACGCACCGAGGATGTCGAGCGCGCCGAGGTTCTCGACGAGCTGCTCGGGCTTGGACGCGCCCAGGATCGCGGTCGAGACGTTGGGGTTCTTGATGCTGGAGCGAGCGCGAGCAGGGGGTGATGCAATGCGTTAATTCGAGCTTGGCGCCTCCAGTGAGCCGATCGAGTGAGGCGACTCACGTCCAGGCGAGGGCGACGAGGGTCGAGGTCGTGCCGATCTCCTCGGCGAGGGCCATGAGCTTCTTGACCTTCTCGGTCGTCGCCTTGCCCTCGGGCCTTTGCAATCAGCGCGCCAATTTGAGGCCATTTGCTTGTCAGCAAGGATCAGTGCACCAGACGGCGCGAGCAGAGGGGGCGCACGAGTTGAGCTTGGCGACCGTTTCCTTGAAGAACTCTGGGTTGGTGTCATACCGCGAGCCCTTGGGGACGCCGTCGACGTACTTGCCGCTGAGCTGGCCCGACTCGAGCGGGCTCCAGATGGTCGTGCCGTAGCCGAACTTCTTGAAGAGCGGCTGGTACTCACCGTTGACCTTGCCCGGGTGGAGGAGGGAGAAGTGGGCCTGCAGAGGGTGGTTGTAAAGGATGGCGGTCAGCAGGGTCGAAGGGCGGCGCAGGATAGATTGCGGCAAGCAGGCGGGACGGACCTGGTCGCAAATCGGACGGATCATGTTGAGCCGGTCGGCGATGTTGATGGCCTCGGTGATCTGCTCGGCCGTCCACTCGGACGTGCCCCTGCAGCCCGAGAGAACGCTTTCGCGTCAGCGGCGCAGCCTAGGGGCTCGAACGGAGGATGCAAATCGGGACCAACCAGTAGAAGGCGAGGCCCTGGTCGATGCACCAGTTGAAGGCGCGGACCGTCTCCTCGATCGGAGTCGCCACGTCCGGCCGGTGGGCCATGACGATGTCGACATACTCGAGCTGGAGCCGCTTGAGCGACGCGCGGAGACCTGCGCAGGTGTCCCGAGCAAAGCAGAGTCAGCCCGAGCGTCTTGTCGACGGCGGGAGCTGAGCTGGAGGACGGCGCACCCTCGACAATGTGCTTGCGGCTGCAGCCCCACTCGTTGATCGTCCGCTTGTCGGCCTTGCTGCCAAAGAAGATCTGGACGAGTTGTCGGCGTGCGACGGACGGACAAGGTCAGCTCTACTTGTGCCTGGCACGATCTCGAACCCGGCTTGCCCGGGCAGAGCAGACGAACCTTGGTGGAGATGACGATCTCCTCGCGAGGGGTGCCGAGGATCTTGAACGCCCGGCCCCACTCCTCCTCCGACTTGCCGGCGGCGTACGTCTCGGCGTTGCTGGAGGTGGGGAGCACACCGGGTGTCAGCGACGTCGATCACCGAGCGTCTGGGTGCTCTGAGTCAGTCGCAAGATGAAGGGTGCCCACTCACTCGAAGAAGTTGATGCCGTTCTCGAGCGCGATCTTGAGCGTCTCGACGACGGGGTCGCCTTGCGTTCGGAGGGGGGTGCCGGGTCAGGGCGCCCGCATGGAAGCCAGCCGACAGCAAAGCACGCACCGAAAACAGTTCCGCCTGCCGTGAGCCAGCCTCCGATCGAGAATTTGCTCACCTTCAACCCGGAGTTGCCGAGGTTGGCATAGACCATCTGAGGCGGGGTCGAGCTCGCCGTCAGTTGTTGCGATGGCGTCGGAGGGGCGCTCTCCCATCGGCGCCCTCCCCCCCCCCGCCTCCCTTCCCTCCGGAAGATTAGCGGCGTGACGCACCTTGCCCATCTTGAGGTGGACGACCTCCTTGTTCTCGGTAGTGGACGACATGGTGGGTGATGAGAGATGTATGTCGAGGGGTTGGGGATGTGATGGGTAGCAGAGGGAGGGGGAAAAGAGGAGGGGGGGGGGGCGACTCTCATCGGCCGGGGTGTCGCCGCGAGCCGCCCGAGCGCGGAGACGGCCAAAGCCGAAGGGGCAGCGAGCCCTCCACCTTTTCGCCCCGGCCGGCTGACCGACCCGCCTATTCCCATCGCAGCCGGCGTCCTGTCGGCTGTCGAACAGAGGATAGCGGCTCATGGTACAGGTGCAGCAGGGTACAAGGCTGGAGGAATCCAAAGCTGTAGAGCGAGATGGAGCAGTAGCAGACGGCCGCCCGCGCGCCCCGCCTCACATCGGCAGGAGCTCGTCGTCCTTGAGCTTGGCCATTGGGTCGTCGGCGTCGTGGCTCTTTGCGAGCCGGTACGCCTCGAGCTGCTCCTCGGTCACCTCGTCCGAGCCGCCGGCGTCGGCGGCATTGTTGTAGCGGCTCTTCTTGCCCGGCCGGAAGCCGCCGCCCGTCTGCTCCTCCTCCTCCTGCTGCTTCCGCTTCTTCTCCTCGGCCAGCGCGCGCTCGAGCTTGGCCTTGTCGAGCTCGACCTTGCCCTCGCCCAGCCGCTTCTTCTCAAACTTGCGCGCCTCACTCTTGTCGCCGCTCGCCTTGTCTGCCGGTGGAGGGGGCGAGGCTGACCGCCGGCCGTCGTCCTCGGCCAGCGCGGGCGGCGGGGCGTCGAGGTACTTTTCGCTCTGGGCGAGCAGCTTGTCGACCGTCATGTCGGCCGCGAGCCGCTTGCCCGTCTCGCCCGTGCAGTACGAGCCGTGGAGCGTGTTGTGGCAGCAGGCGAAGCCCCAGGTGGCCGTCGTGAGCGAGTACCACGAGCCCCAGACGGCCGTGTGGTTGCCGGGGAGGACGTCCTCCTCGTACTTGGACCGCGGGACCGCCCGCTCCTTGCCCTTGATAACGTTGCCCGCTCGCGAGTATTCGACGTCTGCGAAATGGCAGGAGCGTCAGTCCAGCTGTGTGCCGCTTGCGGAAGGCCTCGCGCGGGTGGGTGGGTGAGTGGAGGGGGGGGGAAGGGGACGCACACTCCTCCGTCTGGCCGGTCAGAAGCTCCTTCGGCAGGCCGCCGAGGTGCTCGGCCCCGCCATACTTCTCGAGAATGCCGACCTTGCTCGTATCGCGGAGCGTCTCCTTCTTCTCGAGAAACTGCTTGTGGAGGATCGAGCCCTGGGTCGGGTTGGCGTTCATGTGGACGTCGTTGCCCCGGGCGGCCGAATTCCAGGCAAACATCTGGAGCTGCTGGATCTTGTGGGCGTCGCCAGAGTAGCGCAGGAAGTTGTCGCCGGCGAATTGCATCTGCGAACGGGGGCCGAGGCGAGGAGCGGTGCGTCAGCTAGAGGAGCGTGCGGAAGGGCGGGCCCATCGAGGCCGGCGACTAGAAGGGAAGGTGACTTACGTCTTCGGGCCGGGCGCCCTTGACCGGAGCCTCGCGCATACTACGCGTTTTCGGGTCGTAGTGCGCCGAGTCGGCGTCCTGCGGGCGTAAAGCGGAGGAGATGCGTCAGTCGGCCGGACGATGGGGGGAGGCGCAGCGAGAGGGCCGACGACGCACGAGGTTCATCAGGTACTTTGCCGTGTCCTCACGAATCCGCAGGTTGCGGACGGTGATGCGGCTCTTTGTGTCGACCTTCTGGCCGGCGGCGTCGGCGGCGTCGGCATACTTGTCCTCATCGACGTCCTCCTCGTCCGAGCTGCCAAAGTCGTCGTCGCCGCCGGTGCCGGCCGCCTTGGCCTTGCCGGCCTTCGCGACCGCCTTGACGGCGGCGAGGTCGGTCGTCGTCTGGTTGTCGATCTCCTCCTCGCGGATCTTCTTGCGGGCATCCTCGATCGCCCGGTGCTCCTCGTACACCTTGGCGTACTCGGCCGGGTCGTAGCCGTTCCACCGGTCGCGCTTCGTGTCGTAGTCGCCCGTGACGTTCTGGATGACCTCGTCGGCGACGATGCCCTTGCCGGTAAACTTCGCGCCCTTCTTGCGCGGCCGCTCGACGCAGTCCTTGGCCTTGTGCGTGATGGCACCGCAGTTCTCGCACGCGCCCTTGCGGAACTTGGTCGCGGCCGGGCCGGCCGTCTGGCCGCGGTCGTACCAGCCATCGAGCTTGGAGGACGAGGCGTTGTACTCGGGGATCCGCTGGTGGTTGAGCGACGGCCGGCCGGTGTCAAGGTACCACGGCGCCTTGGTGATGTACTCTGCGGCCAGACGAGGGCGGAGAGTGTTGGAGTGGGGGTGCGGATGAAGGGGTCAGCCTTCGGGCTAGCGATCTCGCGCCGACCAGCAGCTGTACGGCTCCGCTCAGGCGAAGCCGAGCACGGCGACAGACACTCATCGGAGCAGCAGCAGCAGACGCACCTGGGATATGCGGGTTGATCGCCCGGCCCTCCTCGTCGACCTCGGCAGGGACGGTACCGGCCTTCCGGGCGGCGTCGAGGTCCTTCTGGCGGCGCCACTCCTCACGCGAGAGCTTTCCGGCGGCTGGCGGCGGGGGAGGGGCGGGAAACATAGTCAGTCGGCCAGCAGGTTGGACGGATAGATGGAGAGACCAGGCCATCGTCCGGACGTACCGGCAGACATGATGGGACGAGCTGATGAGAGGTGCGTATGGGTGGGTCGGGTGCCAAGGTTGGCAAGGGGGTGGGTTGGGCGGCCGGGCTCGCGGCGGGGAGGGATCGGCCCTCCCGTCGTGCATGGCCGAATTTCGGCAGCCCGCTGCGCCGCCTGCCCTCCCAGCGTCCAGCCTGTCCACCCTCCGAACCTCACCTCGACCCTTTCCTCGCAGCAGCCACCATGGCCTCGTCCCCTTCACGCCCTGCCAAGCGGCCAAAGGCGCCCGTCGCCTCGTCCTCCAAGGCGCCTCCGACGCCCGCCCGGACGGCCCGGCTCTTTGCGCCCTTCCGCGCGCTCGGCTTCATCACGACGGCCCTCCCGCTCGCCGTCCAGGCCCGGGCGTCCGCGCGCCAGACCCAGGGGCCCAAGGTGACGATCGTCTCGTCCCTCGGCTCGTCCTGGGCCATGTGGGATGGCGACAAGATGGGCCTGCTGTTTGTCGGCCCGAGTCTCGGCCACGAGATCAGGGCGCTCGCCGTCAAGTTCGACAGCGTCTACGCCGCCGTCGGCCCGCACGTCGTCCGCTTCGAGCGCGGCAAGGAGGTCAGTCCCTGTCGACCCGACTCTTGGCCTTCGTGCAATGCTGACTCCCAGCTCTCGCCTCCAGGTCGACCGCTTCACGGCGCCGAGCGAGGACTCGGTCATCACCCAGCTCCTCATCTTTGGCACCCAGCTCCTGGCCCTGACCGAGGCCGGCGACGAGCTCCTGCTCTTCAACCTCGAGACGACGGGTGCGTGCAAGAGCCCTTGCACGGGCCTCCCGCAGCAGGCCCGTCATGTCCACTAACTTCGAGAAGACCAGTCAGCTGACCCTGATTTGTGCCGTGCGACCGGCGGCCACTCGCAGAGCTCTCGACCTCGATCCCCCTCCCAACCGACTTTACGGCGACGCACCTCCTCCACCCGCAGACGTACCTCAACAAGGTCGTCCTCGCCTCGACCTCGGGCGCGCTCGCGCTCTACAACATTCGCACGCGCACCCTCCTCTACACGTTCCCCGCCCCGCCAGCGGTCGGCCTCAGCCCGGCCGCAGGGGCTGTTACCGCCCTCGCCCAGTCGCCGGCGATCGATGTCGTCGCCGTCGGCTACGCCTCGGGCCTCGTCAGGCTACTCGATCTCCGGCTCGACGAGGAGCTCCTTGCCCTCCGGATGGAGGGTGCCATCTCGGCTATCGGCTTCCGGACCGACGGCGAGCCGATCCTCGCGACCGGCAGCGGGGACGGCGACCTCGCCCTCTGGGACCTCAACAACCGCGGACGGCTCGTCCACCTCGTCCGGACCGCGCACGAGGGCGGCGTCAGCACGGTCGAGTGGATCCCGGGTCAGAGCTTGCTCGTCACGAGCGGAGGCGACAACGCTATCCGGGTCCGTTCTCTCGTCCTTACTATCTAGCACACGCGTGCGCGCGCGCTGCGCCCCTGGACTATGAGTGAGCAGGCGCGCTGACATCGAGCCCACCCCTTCCCCTCGGCCGCCGCAGCAATGGATGTTTGAGACGCCCTTGTCGCCTCCGTCGCTACTGAAATTCCGGGAGGGCCATCGCGCGCCGCCGTGCCTCATCCGCTACTACGGCGACGACGGCAAGGCGATCCTGACCGCCGGCGTTGACCGGGCATTGCGCATGACGAGCGTCGTCCGCGACTCGCGGAGCAGGGAGATCAGCCAAGGTGCGTGCCGCCGCCTTTGATGATTTCCATCCTCGCCTCTCTTACCCTCCTGGTCGCCGCGTCCCGCGCGCATGGTGCGGCCCGGCGACCCCTCGACATGATGAGCAAACCAAAACTACACCAAACTGATTTAATGAAGCTGAGGACCCCCTCCGGGAGGCCGCTGACTTCAAGTTTTATTCCACGTCTGATCCTCACCTCCCTCTCGCACTCTCCCTCTTCTCTCACACCGGTCGCCGTTGCTCTCTCTCACCGCTCTTTGATCGCTGACGCACCCTGTTCTCGCTTTGCCCGCCCCAGGGAGTAAAAAGCAGCACCTGCTGTCGTCGTCGGAGTCGCTCAAGTTGCCGCCGATAACGGCCCTCTCGTCCTCGACGGCCCGCTCCAAGGACTGGGCCGACATCCTCTCTGCCCACCAGCCGTCGGTCAACTCGGCGATCGGCACGAAGGGCGCGCAGAACCACCTCACGCGGACATGGTCCGGCAGGGATTGCAAGGTCGGCCGCTTCTCGCTTGCCGCACCGGGCGGCAAGGCCGATGTCGCCAGCGCCGTCTGCGTCACCGCGTGCGGCAACTTTGGTCTCGTCGGCGGCGCCATGGGCAAGGTGTCGATGTGGAACCTCCAGTCTGGCCTCGAGCGCAAGAGCTTTGCGCTCCCGTCCGAGGCCAAAGTCGTCGGCCTCGCGACCGACTCGCTCAACCGCGTGCTCGTCGCCGCCGGCGCCGACGGCCTCGTTGAATTCTTCGACTTCCACTCGACCCAGCACCTCCACTCGCTTGGCCTGCCGCCGACACCAGAGTCGCCCTCGGGCGGGACCGTCTCGGCTATCGCCCTCCAGCGCGACTCGAACCTGCTGGCCGTTTCGTGCGCAAACCCGCACCGAGTCCTGCTCGTCGACATCGAGACGCGCAGGGTCGTCCGCGACCTCCGCGGCTTCCCTTCGCGCATCCTCGACCTGGCCTTCTCGCCTGACTCGCGCTGGGTCATCGTCGCCTCGGTGGACTCGGTCGTCCGGACGTTTGACGTCCCTTCAGGCTCGCTCGTCGACGCCTTCCGGACCGAGAGCATCCCGACCTCGCTCGCCTTCTCGCCGACGGGCGATTTCCTTGCCACGGCCCACGCCGACAGCGTCGGCGTCTACCTCTGGGCCAACAAGGCCCAGTTCTCCGAGGTCGCGCTGCGAGCCATCGAGGAGGGCGAGGTCGGCGAGATCGCGATGCCGACCGTCCAGGGGCTCGAGGACGACGACGGTGAGTTTGCGGCGGCAGCAAGAATGCCGTCAAAGCAGGCCGCTGACCTCTGTCCCTATGCCGTTGCAGAGCTCGAGGGTGTCGAGGACGTCGGCGCACCGGAGCAGAAGGACCTCTACCTGACGCCGGACCAGCTGTCGGGCGAGCTCCTCACGCTATCGCTTCTGCCGAGATCAAAGTGGCAGACGCTGCTCAACCTCGAGGTCATCAAGGCGCGCAACAAGCCCAAGGAGGCACCCAAAGCGCCAGAGCAGGCACCCTTCTTCTTGCCCTCGCTCCAGAACGACAACCAGCCGCAGGCGCGCGTCAGCCTGGCCGATCAGCTCGGCGCCGGCGACGAGGGCCAGGACGGCAGCGCCGGCAAGAAGGACTCGCACCGCTTCATGGACAGCACCTTTTCGCTCGAGACCGAGTTTACGCGGCGGCTGACGAGCGAGAACGTCGACGGCGACTGTGAGTGCCGCTGCAGACAAGTTTGGCTCGTCTTCTGGCGCTGACCTCGCAGGATCCACCGTTCGTTTGCCTCTCAAGTCGACGCCTTCTTCACCCACCTCAAGTCGCTCTCGCCCTCGGCGACGGACCTCGAGCTCCGGTCGTCGCTCGTCTCGCTCGACCACCTCGCCGCCTTCATCCACGCCCTCGCCCAGCGCCTGCGCTCGCATCGCGACTTTGAGGCCGTCCAGGCCTTCCTCGCCGTCTTCCTTCGGATCCACGGCGACGTCCTCGTCCAGAACGGCGAGGAGCTCCGCGAGCCGCTGAGCGCGCTCAGAGCCGAGCAGGTTCGCGAGGGCGAGCGCCTCGGCGAGCTCTGCGCCTTCTCGTCCGGCGTCCTCTCGTTCGTGCGCAACGTCCAGGCTTGATGCGATGGACACCGCTCCCCAGCTCACTCTGCGATCAAGCGGCCGCCATCCGGTCCTGCAGCCGAGGGCAGAAAAAGAGAGGGGAAGGTTGGTTGGGATGGTCTCTCAGTCGAGGGAGGAGAGCCTCTGACGTGCAGGCACGTTTCGAAGTATCGCTCTAGAGGGAAGGCGACCGCAAACTCGGGCTGCAGGTAGAGCGCGTCGCCGGTCGCCGGTTCTGCGAGCGGCGCAGGCGTCAGGAGAGGTTTGTAGGAAGATGGCTCGAAACGGCAAACAGGCTGTAGAGGTAAGCCTCGTCGGCGATGCTGGCCGGCAGACAGTGCAGGTTCTGGCCGCCGGAGGCAACAGCGGCTGCAGCGACCGGACGGGACGGGACGCTCAGGCAATTCAAGGCTTGGGCAGATCGCCAGACAGTCACTCGCCAAGGGCTCGCAGCACGACACAGATCCGGCGGCCCTCGACATCGAGTCAGAGCGTTTGGCCCTTATCGCCCGTGATGGTCGGCCACTCCCTTGAAGCGAGTGGCTCGGGTGCCGTCGTGACGGCGGGGGTCGAGGCGTCGTCGGCAGGAGGCGGCGTTGCATGCGCAGTCTTTCCCGGCGACGCCGACGGGAGGTCACCTGGCGAGTCGGGTAGCGTCAACACGGCTTGCTGTGGCACCGGGTGGAGGGCCGGAGGGAGTCTCACCATCGAGCGAGGTCCGCGGTGTAGCTGGGGTGGGAAGCATCGTGGTGGGTGAAGGTTGCAGGCGGGACGAAAGAGGCGGGCGGGCTCAGCCAGCAGCCGGCTGATAGCTCGGCGCGCAGCATGGCCTGGCCATTCCGACGTAGTTCCGCGCGGAAAACAAGAGCACATTGTAAAAGGTCGTGAGAGATGATACAGCGTGATGAGGCGTCAAGGGAGGGAAGGGGAGAGAGGAGGTGGAGGGCTTCGAAACGGAGATTTTTGGTCGGTCAGGCTGCGCTCGTCGGCCCGAGATTCGCCGACTCGCGCTCAAGACGTTCGACGGCGCCGTTGCGATACGCTCGAAAGGTGACGACGCTCTGGGGCAGGGCCGATCGCTCGCTGTCGTCCTGATCATCGGACGGCAGCGTGAGATCCGGGCGCTGGTCGCCTTCGACGAGAGCAGGCAAGCTGGCTCGCCAGCCGCGGCCGATGGCGGCCGTCTGGAGTTTGAGCGCGTCGTAGACGTCTTGCTCGAGCAGGCGGATTGTGACGGCAACCATCTCGGCCTCCTGCTTGTACGTGTCGAGCATGCCAGACAAGATCGCCCGGAACTGGCCGTACGACCCGCGGGCTTTGCCGTCGTCGGTCGCCGCACCGTCGAGAAGCCGCTTGAACAGCGGCGGGAAGGAAAGGCTCGTGTCGGACGACGACGTCACGAGCGAGGCAAGCGACTCCTGGACGAGCCACTGGAGCGCCGACAGGAGCGTCGGCTGCGGCGCTTCGTGGCCGGCGCCGCCGAACGAGCCGTCGATGGAGAGCGAGCGGAGCGTCGGCGTGCTCGGCACCTGATCCGCGTCGGGCATGCCTGCCGAGATCGAGTGGACGAGATTGAGTAGCGGTTGGAGCAGGTTGAGCCACATGTCCTCGAGTGGGAGGTCCGTCGGCGGGCCGCGTCCTTCGGCTCGGGCTAGACAGATCTCAACCGCGACCCGGGTGACGTCCCGGAGATCCTGGAGCTCCGGGGCGGCCGCTTGTGATGCGCGGCGATGAGCCGAGGCGGAGGGTTCGTCGAGGAAGCGGCTGGCGATGCTCGCACCCGACTCGTCGACGAGTCGGCCGACCCGCTCGAACGCAGCTTTGGTCTTGCCGACACGGTTCAGCGCCCAGACGACCGCCTCCGGCACCTTGCCGGCCTCGCAGACGCGTGCGACCTCGGCGAGGTCAAAGTAGTCCGGCGGCGCTCCGCGGAGCAAGGGGACGACGCCTCCTGGGTCGTGCTCGCATAGCAAGCCGACGTAGGCGTTGCGCGCGGCGAGCGGCAGCCTGGTCGAGGGTGACGTCAGGCTTGGACCGGCGGCAACGACGTCGTGCATGGCTTCGTCCAGGTGGTCGGCCGGCGTCGGCTCGACGAGCGCTCGAAGATAGCCGTACTGCTGCCGCGGGTTGGCCGCCAGGCGAGCGAGCGCGTCCTCGTGCGCCGAGGGCAGGAAGTAGTCGACGAGAGCAGCGACCTGACGGACGCTGATGTCGGCGAGTCGCGGGACGACGTCGATGACCGCGACCTGCAGATCGTACGAGAGCGAGGCGCCGTCGCTCGTCGCTGCCGCCCGCAGGACCTCCTCGACGCTCGGAAAGACATCGTCGTCGGCCTCTGGGTCGTCGATGTAGGCGTTGATGAGCGACGGCCAGCGCCGCTCGGACCGGTAGATCGACCGGAGGATGCGGTAGAAGCCGGCGGCCTGGAAGCGCGAGAGCAGGCCGAGCCGGTCTTCCGGGGTGTAGGCGGACAGCAGGTACTCGACCGCGAGCTCGCGGTCCTCGCGCGTGCTCTGATCGGGATCGTCGGTCAGAGCCGAGAGGATGCCGTGGAGCGTCGGTCGGGGGAGCTGCAAAAACTGCGGGTACTTGGGCAGGTTGCGCGCGACAAAGATGTGGAGCATCGTGCCATCGCTCGCCGAGAAGTCGTCGGACGCCATGACCTCGAGCAGGATCCCGACGATGGCCTGCCTGCTCGTCGGCGTCTCGTCCGACTCCTCGTCGTTGAGAAAGGCGTCTTCGAATGCGATGTCGAGCGCGTGGAGCAGCGACTCGGTGTCAAACTGCAGCAGGAGCCGAAGGTAAGGGTAGTCCGGCTCGGCGCCGTTTAGCGTCAGGCTCGTCAGGACGTAGTCGCCGGTCGTCGGTGAGGTCGCCGTCCGGTGGCTGAGCAGGAAGGCGTAGAGTGAAGCCTGGGCGGCTGAACGCTGCGCCTCGGGAATGGCCTCGCCGGTCGGGTAGGTCGAGCCGGCGAGGACGAGCGAGAGGTAAGCAAAGATCTTGTAGGCGTCCGGGACGAGCTCTTCGGCCTCCTGGTCGAGCGAGGGCAAGGCAGCCTCGACCCGGGCTGGCCGCGAGCTACGCTGCACGAGGATCGTCCGGATGAGACCGACGAGGTGGACGACGGGCGAGACGTAGTCGAGCAGCGCCCGATTGTAGACGTAAATCAGCGCGTCCCAGAGCCGGTGCCGGCGGCAGAGCTGGATGGCCTGGTTGATGTCGAGGCAGGCCGGGTCGATGTTCCAGACGAGCGTCTCGAGCGCGCCGAGGTCGCCATCGGCGTCGTGCAGCTCGAGCAACTTCTGGGCAATCTGCGTCGGCAGCGTGCGGACACGGCCGTCGACGACGAAGGGCTCGAGCTGGCGGCAGAAGATGCCGTCGATCCAGTTCGACTGGTACTGGTCAAAGACTTCCTCGAAGAGAAAGTCGAGGTCGCCGAGCGCGAGGCACGCCACCGCCGCGTGCGCCACGAGACCCTCGAATAGCATCGTCCGGTCGACGCCGCGGCCGTCGTTCGACTCGTGCGTGCCGTCGGTCATGCGGTCCTCGGAGAACGTGTAGCGGACGGAGGCTCGGAGGAGCTCGCGCAAGCGGACACCGACGACGGTCCGACGCTCCTCGTCCGAAGTGGGCAGGCCGAGCAGGGTGTTGGTGAAGGCGCCGGTGTAGTAATCGGTCGTCAGGCGAATCGCGCCAAGGATCTCGCCCGCCTCCATCAGAGCGAGGATGCGATCGGTCCACGAAAGGACGGTCGCGACGCGCACGTCGGTCGTCGTCTGCCATGCAAGAGAGACATGGTGAGCTTAGTCCTCGGGCTGCTCGTCGTTGGAGGGCGGCGACAAGACGTACGAGAAGAAACGTCTTGCCCTTGTAGACGCTCAGCCCGGCCGGCTGACTCGAGCCGGCACTGGTGACGAGCTGGTTGGTGTCAAATGACGAGTGCTCGGCGCGCTCGAGGGCCGTCACGTCGACGACCTCGATGCCGATCGATGTCGTGAGCAAGAGGTGCTGTGTGAGGGTGGGTGGTGAGCGGCTGAAGGTGATGACGAGCAGGCGACAACGTGCACAACACAACGTACCGTTTGGCTTTGCCACTGCATCCCAAGGACGGTGCTCTTGGCCTCCCAACGACCGTCCTCGATAAAGTCGAGCTCAGTGCCACCCGTGCCCAGCCCTGGGCCTCCTGCACGAAAGCCATCCGGCTCGCGAACGACCCGGGCCGTTTTGACGAAGCGGACCGAGGCGCCCCACGAGAAGGCGAGAGTCGGCTCGAGCCCGGCGTGAGCAGGCCGCCAGACGGCCGAGCCGGTCCGATCGGGCCCGTCTCCGCCCTCGCCGGCGCGCATCCGGCGGAACCACGTCCGCGGGCTCGGCTTCAGGCCAACGATTACGAGCTTGGCCGGCGTGAGGAGGGCGGAGAACTGAAACGTGTCTGCCGGATGGGGTGCGTCTAATGAGAGTGGCAGGGGCGCTGCAGCGAACAGCGTCGTCGGGGCTTTGCGCTTCGGCGGCCGTCCAGCCGGCGTCGATGGCGGTGTGGGGTCTGGGTAGCTGCCGAGGATGCGTAGGACGTCCGTTGAGTCGACGCCGAGCACGCGACCGAGCGAGTGGTAGAAGGCCATGCCGCGCTCGTCGCCCGAGACGATCGCCGTGTGGCGCTTGCCGACGAAGCCGACGTGCAGGATGCGAGTGCCATGCAGGTGGCCTTCCTTGCGGCCGGATCGGATGGCCGAGAGGGGTATTGGCGCGACTGAGCGGGCCGGGGTCGAGAGCGCCGAGGCGAGGTGATAGAGGTAGAGGTGGCCAGAGGCGTGGCCGACGGCGATGTAGGTGTGATCTGATGTCAGCTCGAGAGCCGTCACCGCTCCAGCCTCTGCGACTGCGAGTGGAAGAGGTTGGCTGCGTGTCAGCGTACTGCTTTTAAGTACCGCAGTCGAGCGCGGTACTCACGGATCGCCTCGTTGCCGAACCAGCCCTTCTGCTCGCCCCTGAAGTCCCAGACACCAACCCAGCCGGCGCTCGTACCAACGCAGACGAGTCCGCCAGCGACCAGTTTGGTCGGCCGGCCGAGCTGCTCGCGTCTCAGACCTGAAGGCAGCTGGCCGAGGGCAAGCGCGGCAAGTTTGGCGCTCGACTTGGACAGCGCTGGTGATGTCGGGGGATAGAGCGCCAGCGAGATGCGCTGCAGGACCGACCACCGAAAGGGATCGTCTTCGTCCCGATCAGGCCGCCGAGCCTGATCGGTGTCGGCGATGCTCGAAGACCCGGCGGTCACGCCGGTGGCCGCCCGTCCAGGAGCGCCCGAGGGGTGTAGGACCGAGTTGATGGTCGAGGACGATTCGGATCGCGACAGCTGGGAGAAGTGGGACGAGGCGCCAGACTGCTGCTGAGCGCCTGGCGGGAGAGAGGAGAGCGTGTTGACCGTCGAGGTCGAGGCGTGGCGGTTATGTGAACGGAGGCGCGAGACGGTCGGGTCTGCGTGCGAGGCGACGCGACGGGCGGATCGGATCAGCACGGCCGTTGCTTGCTTTCAAGCGGACAGCAAGCAGCTCACGAAGGAAGGCCGGTCGGCCGAGAAAGGAGGGCTTGCGCGTGGTGGCGAGGGACGGCGAAGCGGCGGCGTCGATCGAGAGATGCTCGGTGAACCCACGCTGGGCTGAGGAGAAGCTCGCCGTCGTGCTCCGCTCGGACGACTGTAAGTCAGGCGCAAGCACGGTCGGTCAGACACGGACCTCCAGCTGCATGGCAGATTGAGCTGCGGGCAAACGGACCGGTGCGGCTTTCTCCTGGAGAGCGATGCCCTCGAGCTCGAGCTCGCCGGCATCCTCATCCTCTGCCCGCGCCTGTTCCTCGCCGAGGATGTCCTTCATCTCGCGGCCGTAGCGCTGGAGGAGCGCCTTCTCGTCGACCTGCTGATCGACATCGAGCCCCCATTCTGCCCGGCGCGAGGCCTGGAGCTCAGGGTCGGGTCCATCACGACCGTTGTAGAAGAAGCCGCCGTCGCTGCGGTTGTCGTCGTCGTCGACGCTGTCCGCGACCTCGCCCCCGGCTGCACCGTCGGTCGCTCGCGGGCCGCCGCCGGCAGAGGGGATGCCAAACGTGCCGGCCGCAAGGAGCTCCTCGAGCCGCTGTGGGTACTCGGACGTCGGCGTCGCGACCTCGGCGCCAAAGTCAAAGAAGGTGTCGTCCTCGTCGTCTTCGTCGTCGTCGTCGTCGTCCGACGCGGGCCGCGACAGCTTGCGGCCGGCCCGGATCGTGCCCGCCGACGACTGGCTTCGGCTGCGAGCGGGGTTCATGCGGGAGGCGGGGGCGCGCGGAGGAGCAGGAGGTGCTGACGAGACCTCAGACCGAGCTCGGTGCGGCCATGCAAGAGGACTGGGAGCTGGGAGGGAGAGGTATGGTCAAGCAAGTCCAGCAGGAAGCGATGGCGGCGGCGACGGCGGCGACGTCGGACGGTCGTGCGCAGCCAATCCATCTTGGCAGGTCGATCCATGCGCGACGGCAGGACCCAAGGCTCTTGCTCAAACCGCCTTGCCTGCCGGTCGCCCGCCGCCCCGGCCGCGCCTTGCGTCGTCTCCAGCTTCTCCTCCTTGTCAGTCGTCAGTCGTCCAGCAGGCCCGCTCTCTTCTCCTACACCGGCAAGCTCGTACCTTCTTCTTCAACATGCATCTTATGTACAGTGAGTGTGTTGCCCTACGAAGCTGGGAGGCCCTCCGTCGGGAGCTGCTCATTGACCGCCTGCGCCTCGCCTTGCCTGACCCTCCCACAGCCGTCGACGACGCTGGCAAGCGGTGCGTCCGGTATCAAGGACCGCAAGCGACCTCGGAGGCCGCATCGAGGATATTTGTGCTGACCTCCTGCTTCACCCACGCTCGCTCGCCGGCACCTCTAGGGTCTACACGCTCAAGGTCCGTCTGCCCTCCAGACGCTTCCGTTCGGGCGGCGCAGCTCGCTGACCTCGTCCCTCGCCCCTCTGTCCGAGCAGAAGGTCACCGCTACCGGTCGGGTCGCCAAGTCTGCTCACCCGGGTTCGCTCCAGCTCCCACTTGCCGAGCCAGCTTCCCAGAGGTAGCTGGATTTATCCGGGTCGCGTCCGGCTGACCTCGTCGAATCCCTCGCGCCTATGCCCTTACAGCACGCTTCTCGCCGGACGACAAGTTCTCCCGGCACCGCGTGACGGTTCGTCCCCCCACGCCTTCGCTCCGTGGCGTGCCCTCGCTTGGCAGAAGCACGGATCTGACCTGCCGTTCACCTTCTCCTTCCACAGATCAAGAAGCGCTTTGGCGTCCTCCTGACGCAGCTGCCCCAGCCCCCTCTCTAAGCGGCTTACCAGCCCGAGCAGAGGATCGGACGGGTGGCAGTGGCGTGTACGATTGGAGACGCTCCCTTCGCAGACGTCGGGAGATGTAATGCTTTGACGACTGGCTTTTGCTTGTGCGCCGCCTGGGAGGACGCCGACGGGGGAGCGTGGGCGCGGAGGACTGCAGCTCTCAGCCGGCTCGAGTTACGGCCGGCAGACCCGTACTCCAGCGCCAGACTGCAGCTACTGAGGCACAGCCGTCAGCGAGAGCAGGCAGACGTCGATGCGCAAAGTGAACGATGTTGTAGTCGAGATGACCGTCGCCGGTCGGACGAGTCCGCAGCGTCGCAGGCGAGCCGCCGTCGAGCTGCGAACGACCATCTCAGCTCGGTGCACCTTTACTCTCGACGCTCGCTCGCTCTTTCGTTTCAGATTCCCCGGCTAGCATGATCTACTCGCTCTACATCTTCTCGAGGTCCGTCGCTCATCGTCGCGTTCGATGGCGCGACGCTGCCTCGCCAGGCGCTGCCCGGCTGACGAGCAGCTCGTCCCTCCGGCTCTCGCAGGCACTGCGAGGTCATCTACTACCAGGACTGGCACCGCCGGACGCCCCTGACGCGGGCTCCGCCAGGCGCAATCCTGCCCAATGTCTCGCCCTCGGTCAGCGTGCCGCTCTCCGAGGGCCGCGAGGGCGGGGGTGGCAGCACGATGGCAGCCGGCGCAAACCAGCGGAGGGGCGGCTTGCCGTTCGACGAAGAGGCGAAGCTCGTCTACGGTGTCGTCCTCAGCTTGCGCAACATGGTCAAGAAGCTCACGGGCTCGTGCGTATCGCTTCAGCTTTGCGCTCTGCTGGTCATCCGGCGAGCTGACCCAGAGCCGTGCTCGTCTGCCTCGCTGTCCCTGGCTTCGCAGGCCGACGTCGCAGTTCCAGAGTTACGCGACGCCGACGTACGCCTTGCATCTGTTCGAGACGCCGACCAACGTCCGCTTCGTGCTCCTGACGTCGCCTAACATCGATTCGGCCCTCATCCGGAACGTCCTCCGGACGCTCTGGGGTGCCGAGGGCGCCTGGGGTCGCTGGGTGACCGGCAATCCGGAGAAGCGCGGGGCCTACCTCGAGGAGGAGGAGCGCGAGGGCGTCGACAGCGAGTCAGGCCGGACCTCTTGTACCGACGTCCCTTGCGGTGCCAGTACCGACCTGACACTTCCTATCTGCTTTCTCTGCGACAGACAATTCCGGCGGGCGGTCGATGCCCAGATGCGGGCCCTGCCATACTACGCGACGCCTTAGTTGCCGCCCGCTCCTTCACGCCCTGCGACGACACGCGTGCGCCCGCCGAGACGAGCGCGCCGACCATGACCCCCACTTAACGACCACACGCACCCCGTAGCGAGAGAGGGGCTGCCAGTGTCGCGACAGACGCTGTACAACAGTTAGCATCCGATAGCCTGGCGCAGCTACCAAGCTCGTGGAACCTCAGTCGTCGTGGATGACGATCATCGGCTGCTCGTCGACGACGACCTTCGGAGCGTCCTCGACGGCTGAGACCTCCTGCTCCGGCTGCTCTGTCTCGTTTTCGTCCGGCACCGGCCCGGCGCCCTCCTCATCGTCGTCCGACGACTCCTCGCCCGGCCGCTTGAAGACGATCGCGGCCGCGCCGCCGCCAAGCTTGCGCTTCTTGCCGGCCCCGCCGTCGGCACCGGCCTCACCAACGCCAGGACCAGCTGAGCCCTCGTCGTCGCCGCCAGCCTTGGCGCCGCCCTGGCGAGCCTTCTTCTTCTGCCGCTTGAGCCGGTTCTTGGACGTCTTTGCGTCGGCCGAGTCGAGCGCGGCCCGCTGGCGCTCGTCGAAGGTACGCTGCTCCTCCTCCTGGAAGGGAGGCGAGAACCAAAACGGTAAAGGCAGGGGGCGTTAGTCTCAGCCTCCTCGGAGCTTCCGAGCTTCGGAAGCTAGACGCAGGCGCTCGTGACGGCCAGCAGGGGGACGAGGGATGCACCTTCTTGGCCTTTTCGTCCATCAGCTTGAGCCGCTCGTACTCGCGCCGCCGGTTCTGCTTGTAGACGTGAAACTCGCCCGAGCCAGCACCGGCCGACGAGCCCTGGACGTTCTTCATCATCTCGCGCGGTGGCCGGAGCGTCTTCTCCTTGGCCGGCTTCGGAATCAACACCGGCTTGTCGGGGTTCTTGAGAAGTCGCTCGAGCTGCCGGAGACGGTAGGCGAGCGGAGCTCACCGAGGTCAGCCGCCCACTCTCGGCACCGTCTCAAACGCCATGAGGCGCTTCGAGGGAGTCTGGAGACGCACCTTCAGCCGCTGAACCTCAGCTGGAGAGAGGTTGTAGCGGTTGCTAGACGACGACGAGCTCGGGCCGGGCAAGGGCGAGGTAGACCCGGACGGGCTGCCGGCGGGTGCGGACGAGGCAGACATCTGAGAGCTCCGGCGCTTTGAACGGCGTGGTCGGCGAGGACGATGATGAGCAGCTGGCGGCGATTAGGAGCAGGACGTGCGGACGAAGGCGGGCGACTGTTGTCAGAATCGTGGGTCGGGGCTAAGAGGAGCGAGAGGCATGAAGGGCGCTCGCCCCTGGAGGGGTCCGCCGAGGGCGGCGCGGCGGCGTCGCGCGCGCCGCGCAGCTTCCGAGACGAGTCTCATCGTCGCTCTCGCTGCCTGACGGCCTGTATCGCGAGCGGTCTGGGTTGCGCATGGATTGAGACAAAGGGAGAAGGGTCGCACAGGCTGATCGTACAAGCAAGCAAAGAAGAGGTGAGGAAGGGAGGTCTGGAGCATGGCCGTTCGAGCAGGACGACGGCGGAAATGGGACAACAGAGTGGGAGAGGGGGGCGAGGTGTAATTGAGAAGGCAAGCACGATGGCAGAATGCAGCAGCACTATCATGACCGCTGAGAAGGGAAGCACGAGTATTCGAGCGCAAAGGTGTCAGACGGGCGACGTCGGGTCCTCGTCCTCCGCATGGCGTTCGAGCAGTCGGCGCGCGCAACTCGTCAGCCCAAGCGCAAGTCCGAAGGACGACCGTATCGCTCGCACCGTTTAAGATGCCTCCCCTGATGAGTCCTCGGGCGCAGGCCGGCTCTTGAGCTGCGACTCGAGAGTGTCCTGCGCGTGCGGTGGGGCGCATTCGGCAGAGTGGTGAGTGCGCGTCGAGCGAAACCAATAAGGCATTGGGCGTGCAGCCCCGTGAGACTGACGCCGAGCTGAGCGCGCTTAAGTGCTTCCTGCTTGGCCTGGAGAGCTGGAGCAATCTTGTCGTCTGATGGTGGGGTGCGAGTCGGGATCAGCCCTCCCGCCTCACTACCGACGGGGGGCCGCTGCACACGCGGCCGGCGACGAGGTGACAAACCCTTGAGCACGCCCCGATCGAGCAGCTCGTCCTTGTGCTCCTTGCGATGGTCGTACAGGGCGGCGATCTTCTCCTCGGACGCGGACGACGGCTTGCGGGCGGGCGTCGAACGGGTCGACGCGCCGGTGATGGGGTCGGGCACGTCCTCGGTCTCGGCCGAGGTCGGCGCGGCGGCGGTGAGGGCATCGTCGACCTTGGTGAGCGTCGAAGTCAGGGCCTCCTTGTCTTGCGTGACGAGGTCGGACATGGATGCGTGCTGCTTCGTCTGAGCTCAGGGGGCGAGCGCGGGAGTGCGATGGACGGCGGGTGCTGGCGGGCGAGATGGAGGTCAGCCGGAAGGTCAGCAGAGGCGTCGCCCAGCCCCTCTTGAGCTCGCTTTCACATGACGGCCTGAGACAACCTTCCGTCGAGCAGCCCTCTACACGTCGTCTTGTCAAGCTCATGCTCGATCGCATGACACAGTCGCTAATCGAGGTTCAGATCCAGTCAAAGGGCTTCAGGTCGGCCCGAGGTAAGACTGGCTGGCCGAAGCCAGACGAGCGGTCGGCTTGCTGCGCGCGTCGGACGAAGACGCCGGGATGACCTGCTCGGGCCACAGATACGTGCGACAGGCAGGCTGCTCGATGAGCTCTTGTCTGACCAGTCGCACGGCTCGGTTACGTAGCTGTACTGCTCCCGCCTGACCTTTGGTCTGTCTCAAGAGCGAGTCGA
>Ga0308160_10002626_pt1 | contig 21326 bp, 22 predicted proteins | sample PhyFR1_FD_201036 | JGI IMG/M metagenome (GOLD analysis project Ga0308160, IMG submission 201036) | Phyllosphere microbial communities from UC Gill Tract Community Farm, Albany, California, United States - DLSLF.R1 | ecosystem: Host-associated > Plants > Phyllosphere > Unclassified | place: USA...
TGGGGATCAACAGTTATTGAATCGTCCCACCTTCGGGACTATGCAGCAAGGAAATTCCGAGTGGGCCAAGTGGTCCTAATGAACGATTCCATCATATTCGCCCACCTGATATACTGACTGCATTACCATTGACTGATCACGATTGCGAGTCAGAGTCTGATGAAGGATCGGCGGTTAGCTGCTAAGAGGATCGCTGATGATATTGCAGGTTCTTACATCGAGGTCGAGGTTGAGGCTGTTTGCGTACGCTTGGGTACGCCTAGTCTTCGTAAAGCATGCGGATGTGCCAATCTCACAGTCGTATTGGCTATATCACACGGAATTTGGTTGCCAATGCCCCAGCAAGAGCATGATGCTAAATGTTATGGTCTCGTGTCAAAGAGTCTTGTTAATTCTCAGGCAGCGGCGGAGGAGTCAGAGTAATCTGTTGAATTATCCGACTACTAGTTGGTAGCAGTATAGAAACATAGAAGCTGGTGGTCGCTCGCCGACTGGTCGATGTTCGTGATCTGATGATCTACCCAAGACTGTTCTCTTTCGGCTTCCGCGGCATTGAAAACGCTACAATGATCGAGCTGAGAATGCACAATCTTCTTGACCTGATTATATCAGCATGATCGGCGTTCGTACACTCTCTGCTCATGTCACTGCATTCAGGATTTTAGTCTGCTTAGGAAGAAGGCGAAATCGCCTACGAGAATCCTCTGTCGGAATTCAGTCCAGCGTGTCGCGCAGGAGGGAACGAAACATTGCTGTTTCCATCGGGTTTCATTCTTCATGCAGACACGTCGTTCGTCCGCTCTAAAGCATCTGGTTGTCAGGTAAAAGTGACACATGCTTGAACGGGCCGAAGCTGTAGCTGTGTTTCTTTTAGCATACAACGCGGGTACAACCATATTCAGAGGTCTCCTGCACATCGGTGTGTTAGAGTCTATTTACTTCCGCCCGCGCCCGCCCAACTCTTTGCTTCCGCGCGTGTTTCAGACGTTTCTCATATCCGACCTTTTGAACATCCCGACATACGATATCAGACTCGACCGACATCCAGAGCACACTAGAACACACAGCTATAGTCTCAAGGGCCTCCTGAACCCCTTGTGCTAGTACTCGGATCATTCGTATGTATAGTGAATCACGAAAACCCGAGTTCGAGCCCGAGTACCTCGTACATTGCGAAAAACGACCATTTCCTTCTCCGCAACATCCCCAAGTCCCGTCTCTCTTCCCAGATCGAACAGACAGCCACCCAGAGCGTTTTTGTGCTCTATCGGTAACTTTTCTGTCGTCGAGAGCGTGCTCCCTTTCCTCCGAACTATATAAAGTAATCCTAAGGTCAGCAAGTCCCCTACGCGTCCGATAACGCGCTCGACGTACCTTCTTGGGCTCCATTCGTCGGGGGTCGGCGACAAGGAGGGTTCGGTCGTACTGGACCAAAGCCTTCTTGAGCTCGAGAGCGGAAGCGGCGTCCTCGTTCTTGGCGAAGTAACTAAGCGAAGTCGAAAGATTCACGTCGAGGTCAGTCATACGCGCCAGCAACATCCCGCGCACGCTAGACTCACGCGACGACTCCCTTGGCGATGGCCTGCCTCAAGGCGTAGATCTGGGAAACGTGACCACCTCCCTTGACTCGGAGACGGATGTCGATTCCTTGGAACCTCTCAACACCGACGGTGAGGATGGGCTCGTAGATCTTGTATCGAAGGACGGCGCTGAGCGGGAGAACCACAATGGCGGCATCAGTCCCGGAACGGATTGAACAACGAACGAACTGCACCATCTACTCACGGCTCGACGACCGAGATGGGGGATCCGTTGAGCCTGATCAGACCCTTGCCGGGGGTGACAAAGGCGACGGCGGTGGCGGTCTTCTATTGAAAGTCAACGATGACAAGAAATCAAACGAATCAGCTTTCCGTTCCAGCGAAATGGATTCGGCTCTCCTGGCTTTTCAATCGGTGCGAACGAGGGTGGGCAGAGGAAGGCGATGGGCATGGTGCGGCACACAGAAAAAGTGATTTTCCCTCCATTTTCGAGAGGAACCATCGATCGTCTCCTTCCGATGGCAACGCCTAGTAGAGTTGACAGACAAATCGCCTGTTCTTCTCGGACTCCAAGGGCCAGTAGATTTGAACTATTTCAAAATGCCGTTGTGGCCGACGTTTTGTTGACTGGCCAGCGGTTTGAGCCGTTTTTCAACCGGGGTCCGAGTAGGTAGAAACCGATGCGTCTCGTCCTGACAAAAGACATCGTCGCCATGGCGACCATGCACAGTCGGACAACCTCTCGCTGATAATCCACTCCTGGAGATCCTGATATGCCGGACCTGTATTTTTGGCTGACCAGTTCTCGTCGACTTTCGGCTTCCTTCATCTTGTCCCAATGAACCCATACATCCCCTGCCCATCGCTCATCCCTATGCTCCTTCGTTCATTCCATATTTTCATCCCCGACCCGGCGTCCCTCTCCCCTCTCGTTCCGAAAGACAAACATCGACCTAGCGACAACTAACCTTTTTACCGAAAGTTTGGACGTTCGACATGATTGCAGGTCGATCTGATTCACCCGTTTCTTGCCCTACAAAAAGTGATCCGTTTGAAGAGAAAGAGGTGGTCGGTTATAAAACAAGTGTGCGGAAGGGAGCGTGAAAAAGGCAATGAAGAATTGGCGGAGAGGGTGGTTAGCGACCGTTCAGGAGGGTTCCTTGATATATCGACGAGCAATAATAGGCTCACGTTTTGTTGACTTGACGCAGGTGCCTAAAGCAGAGTGGGGTCAGGCGGGTCAATTCCCTCGATAATCTGACAAAGATCACCTTGATCTGATCGACTGTCTACCTACGTTGGAACCAATCCCTAGGGGTCTGTGGGCCGTGACGGTGTGCTCGCGTACTCGGGCTTGCACTGCCTAGGCCTGTGTGCGTGAGAGGTGGTGTCTCTCCCTGCGAACCAAGGCTGACTGCTAGTCGCTGAGGGGAGATCGAAGCTTGGGCTGCAGGCTCAGCGGCGTGTGTGTGTGGTCAGACGCGCGATAGAATGGGTTGACTGGCGAGGGGAATAGCTCTTGGTAGAAGCGCAAATGCACAAAGGGGAACAAGCGCGTCCTACCTTTTCGTTCACTAACTGGTAAGTAGACAAAGGCGACGCGCGTCTAGTAATCTCCGACTTTTGACCATCCCAACGTCTCGCGTCTAGATCATGTTGAGCTCGGACTTGACGACAACCTCTTGCCCTCACATCGGTTGGGCGTCTCACGTTTGGCTCACACAGTCGTCCCAGCCTCAGCGTTCTCTGCTCACGATCCCAACCTCCCCTTCGGGCTGCTGCTAGCACGGCTCAACCAACCTCTGCGAGCTGAGCGTGATCGATCGACAGCCAGTCCCCCCCAAGCAACCTGGAAACGACCACGACCTAGTGCCCTGGAATAACTTGATCTGCCCTCGCACTGCCTCGCTCCCTTTCGCTCAGGACGTCCCCCTCAAGAGAACAGACTCGACAACACCCAAAAGAAGACTATCAACTTTAGTTACAAGATGTCTGCTCCTGCTGAACAACGTGGAGGATTCGGTCGTGGTGCCGCCAGGGGTGGTGCCGGTGCTCGAGGAGGTGCGTTGCAGGCTGGTTGATTGCATGATCTTTCCCGGAGGAATGGGCAGGCGGTCTCTGGCAGAAAGAGCTGGTGGAGGAAATTGCACACAGTGGATCAACGAGGAGGATGGACGAAGGAAACGGTCTTTTCGCATATTTCGGTCGATGTGGGAATGGGAAGCGAGATGGACAGCGTCAAAATGAGCAGAAGAAAGAAAAATATACCGCAGACGCGGATTTGACGAGGCCGATCAGTTGCTTCGCTTGCAACAAAAGCGGGATTTTCGAACCGGGAACTTCTCGACCGATGCCGCATATCAAGATCATCAGCCCACCACCCATTTCGATCAATCTTCCACTAGCGATGTTTCTCCATCGACTTAACTCCACTCCTACACTGGATCACTGTGTGCAATTACCTCGACCTGCTCTTTCTGCTGTGATCCTGCCTGCCCACCCGCTCCGGGATCATGCAACGACATGATGTGACGGCCTTGCTGACCCTTCTCTATTCTCTTGCTCTTGTCTCTTTCCTTTCCCTGACCGGCATCACCGTCGTCCCCTAACGAACGACTTGATATTCAACCCGACGTTTAGGCCGAGGAAGGGGTCGACGAGGTCCCAGGAAGGACGAGGACAAGCCTTGGCAGCCGGTTACCAAGGTGAGCATAAGGTGTCAAGGGCAAATCCGCCGAAGAGAGCCTCGGCAGCTGACCAATCGTGTTTTGTGTCTGCAGCTCGGTCGTCTCGTGAACGACGGCAAGATCAAGTCCATGGAGGAGATCTACCTCTTCTCGCTCCCCATCAAGGAGTACCAGATCGTCGACAAGTTCCTTCCCAACTTGAAGGACGAGGTCATGTCCATCGCTCCCGTCCAAAAGCAAACCTCTGCCGGTCAGCGAACCCGATTCAAGGCTTTCGTTGCCGTCGGTGACTTTGACGGTCACGTCGGTCTCGGAGTCAAGTGTGCCAAGGAGGTCGCCACTGCTATCAGGGGAGCCATCATTGTCGCCAAGTTGAGCGTCGTTCCCGTCAGGAGGGGATACTGGGGTAACCACATTCAGGAGCCCCACACTGTTCCTTGCAAGGTTTCCGGAAAGTCCGGTTCCGTCATGTGTCGATTGGTCCCTGCTCGTGAGTCCCAGCGTGCCACCTCGATCGAGTCAACTCGAAACGGTCGAACTGATCTCGAACTATTCTATTCTCGCGTCTCTAGCCCGAGGAACCGACATCGTCGCCGCCCCCGCCTCGAAACGTCTCCTCCAGATGGCCGGAGTCAAGGACTGTTACACCCAGTCCACTGGATCCACCTCGACCCAAGGAAACTTCTTGAAGGCTACCTTGGCTGCCATCGCCAAGACCTACGAGTTCCTTTCCCCCGATTTGTGGAAGGTCATCGAGCCCGGTCAGACTCCTTACGACGAGTTCTCGGGTCACTTGCAGGTCGGAAGCAAGAAGGCCGCTTACTAGAGAGTCGATCTCTAGTTGGTGTCGTGTCTTTCTTTTATGCTTGCGTCTGGATTTGATGATGATGGATTCTCCGTTGATATGGGGAGAATGAGGGTGTGATTGGTAGCGATGGGGTTGGAGTGGACAGGAAGACGTCGTTTCGTCTACTTTGTAATAGGTCTTTTTGGATCATTCCGCCCCTCGTCTCCTGATGAGCATCCTTGACCCGCACCTTTGAGCCGGGCCCGCTATTTCGCGTTTACCCCATTGATCGAGAGTTGAAAGCGACGAGAGCTGTGTAGTTACTTGCTACCAGACCTGCTTGCTGTGACGCAGTGTGTTGTGCAACATTCCGGACAATGGTGCTGCTGCCACTATCGTGAAACTTGACTGAACCGGCAAAAGATGATGCCGAACGTCTTGCGTCTCGGTCTTGCGCGTCACGCGAGCGAGCGAGTTACGGGTCGCGAGCCCTTGCAATTGAAAGCCTAGAGTTTCGTCATTTCATCTTGCATCAATTCATCTTTTGCGGTTTCGGTATCATCCACTGTTCTACCCAGCAGGCAATCGAGGCTAACATCAGGCTGCTCTGGAAAGGGAAATATCAAACGTACCGTCGTCTCGCAAGACTATGGAGTAGGTTCCCGATTACAGGACACAGCCAGGCATGTGCGAGTCTTTACTGATCACTCCCTCTTCCCCCACGCAGTTCCCTCTCACCGGAATGTACACCCCTCAAGCACCGATATGATTCCTGCTTTAATGCTTGGTTCGAAGGATACCTCCAACCTGTCGTCCTGACCAGTGGCCCTTCCACCTCGACCAGTAGCTCCAACGAGGTCTCCGAACGAAGTTCACCTGACGCCCGAGCCGAGATCGAGGAGGACGATGACCGAACGCGAATAGACCCATTGGTGGAGACGAATACGACCACAAAGGAACCCATTCACGGTGATCGACCTCTCAGAGCCGTCGAGATCCCCGCAGCTCTGCTTGAACCCCCAAAGGAAGAAGCCCCGACCTCGACATTTCGAGGAGGAAATCTGAGGGAAGACGATGTTCGTGCTCACCCGGACCTGTACCCGTTCTTATCCCGTCGACCTGCGCACTCGACGGCTCCCCTACCCGAGCTCGTGCACGAGTATGCCTACTTTGCTCAGGGAGAGCATGAAGACGGCACGGATGAGGACGATGAGGATGTCGAGGAGCTCGCAGAGAGCGAGAGGCAGGCGATCGAGCAAGAGTTTGGGCCGGAGGATTCGTTGTTTGATGATCTCCTGGTAGACCAGGATGAGCGAACATCGAGATCAGGGTACATGGGTGATGGAGATCGTGGTGACGAGGATGACGTGCAAAACGTAGAGATGGCTCAGGGAATGACCGAGGAGGAGATGAGAAAGGAGCGGTCGAGGCTCATGGCAGAAGAATATGAGCGGAATTGCGGCGGGCTCTGGACGGATTATCGGGCATGTCTACAGGTGAGTCTCGCAGTGGTTACGAAAGTCATGTTTGGACCTCAAAGCTGATGGCGTCGTCACAGCGTGCCATCGACGCCAATCAACCGCTATCGGTATTGCTCGACCAAGCGAGACTCGAGAACCCTCTGGACGAGGCTGTTCAGCTCGAAGGAGGCGGATATGGCGCTCCAGGATCGGAGCCATAGGTTACAGAGTACTAGTTTACTGCCCTTATGATTGTTACCCCTACTTATGACGCAAGTTCGATCAAGCTCAACCTGTAACGACACGATGATCGACACGCTTTGCCCTCCCTGTCCTACATCTGCGATGATTGTAAACCAACGATCCAATAGGTCTAGCGCTTCCTCTTGTGGTATTCTGAACGAGGAGGCCAGAATGTTTGTTTCTTTTCAAGTTGCGCCTATCAGTTCACGTACTGTCGCTGATCACCGGCCATGAGGAAGCGGGATTTCAGGGATTTGCGCGCGTCGAATACCGTCTTAGACCATATTCGAATGGGATGAGAGAGGTTGTATGATTCATCTTCTCATCCTGCGTTTTGTATATCGTCCTCGAACCTGTACTCTTGATCTAGACGGCTACTCTCTTTGTAAGCTAGATCACAAATTAGAGACAGGCCGTCATGCCAATTCCCATTCCGACCACCACCGTCTCCTCGATCCCTTCATCTCAATGGCACTGCATCTCCCCTGCCACTAGACCCCTGAATCTCCAAGTCCTCGAGATCACATCCATCTCCCTCACAATCGCCCTCTCTCTAGCTAGACAGCCCAATAATAGATCTTCTCATCAAGCTTCGGGATCGACATCCAACTCTACCCCATCTGGATCCGGATCAAATGCTACGAAACAACGTCGACCTCGACACCGAGCCAAGACCACGCATCACGAGTCTGATGAGGATTTGACAGCGGTCGAGGACAACGATGGAACTGGAGCGGATAGCCAATCCGGACAGGCAGGGACCTCGGTATCACCCTATGTATCATCATCTCAGTCCGGACCCTACCCTGTCAGGCTAGCTCCTCTTCCGGATGCCAAGCCATCGTTCAAAGAGCTATTGTCAAAGGGTGTCATGGTCACCGTCAACGGACGACCGTGGAATCAAATTGTCGCTCACGTCAGTGATGACGAGCCTTCATGCGGATCAGCAGAATTGAATGAAATGGGCGGGGAGAGCGAGGCTTTGAGTAACCGGGTGGTGGACAAGATGGTAGGACAGACAACGAGGGACAGGGCGGTAGTGGGAATCTTTGGGCTGGAACCTGGCAAAGAATACGAAATCGATCTCAAGGTGGTCGCCAATTTCGCTGGTGATGGCGAACCTCTACAAGCTGGTAAGCTGTACTTCTGCATCACGGCTGAGCCCAGCCTGGATCGTAATTGATCTGAACGAACTCTGTCGTACAGTCACCGCCAACATCGTCACCCCAGGCGCTCTTTCCACGCCCACGGGAACCCGCTCACGAGCCAACTCTTTGCGGAATCGGGGAACAAGGTCGAGATCCAGCTCCTTGCTCCAAGCTTCTGGATCAGGAGATAGCCCGTCGCCAGCTGACCAAACTCGAGGGTTGTTACGAAACCACTCGAGAGACCCGTTGGATGCACCCGTTGTCATGCCGACCGAAGGAGACGAGGTGGATAATGGAAATGCATCTTGGGGGATCGCACCTTCCGCAGAAGAAATCCAGGCTTCTCATTTGCGTCACTCCATTGCTGTCGCCCATGCCGAGCGAGACGATCTAGCTGGGCAATTGAAAAAGTCTAGGAGGGAATCTCAAAAGGTCGAGGCTGGGCTCAAGTCCGAGGTGGAAGCGCTCAAACGTGCAATGGAGAAATCGACTCTGCCCGATCAACGTTCCAGACAAAAGAGCTTAGCCTTGCAGGAACAAGTGAAACAAGCCTTCGCGGCGGCGGAAGGAGCGGAGCACGAGAATCAAAAGATCACGGACTCGAGCAGTACGTGGGAGGACGATGAGGCTGGACAGAAAGCCGAGTTTGATGCGGTACAATCAGCTCGTGATACGGCAAGGGTCGCCAAGGAAGAGGTCCTCGAACGGGACAAGAAGACTATGGCCGAGCTCGATAACAAGCTTGCCAATGTGACCGCGAGGTCTGAAAAGCATACGGCGAAGAAGGACAAGCTGTCTAAGGAGAACGAACAGCTCAAGCAAAAGTTGGAGGACATTGCGAGTGCGAGGAGAGAGGTCGAAAAGAGGAACGACGCTGTTCGGCAGCAACGGATGATGGTAGAAGATTATGCAGGACCAGCCAACCTCGCTTCCATCCGCGGACCTGGTTTGAATGGCGCTGAGCGACCGCTCTCGGGCGGATGGGACTATGAATCGGGCTGGACGGGCGGTCGAGGGTTGGCGGGACGAGGTGCTATGGGATCTAATTCTAATTTGGTTGGACTTGCTCAAGCGGCAGCTGGCGGAAACGCCGTCAATATGAACTACCCAGAAAACTATGGACAGAGCCGGTCGAGGCAAGGCAGTGTTTTCAATCCTAGAAATCTGCCAGCAGCAGCTCATGCACGAAGCGCGACCGGGCCTTCGCCTAGTTCTGCGGCGGTCGCTCTCGCCACTCAAGGGATTCCACGCGGTGCTACTGGTGGGATCTCTCACCTTGGTAATCCCACAGGATTTTTTGCAGCCCAGAGCCAGCCAACTGAGGGTTCTTCGACCCTGGCTGGCCGTGCATTGCGAAGTCCTCCGGCTCGTGACGCGGGAGGCTCCGTCTCGCCCATGATGGCGAATGTTACCGCGGCTCCCTTTATGCCTCAATCGCAGCTCGCCGCTATTCCAGCCACATCTCCCACCATGTCTCATCAGGATCACCACACATCTCTGGTCCCTCCTCAGCTTCAGCACAGGATCTATCTACCCCGGGGCAGGAGTGGTACCTCGCCAGGGACGGCATCCCGATTACCTGTCGAGGACTCGTCGGATCCACCTACGACATTGAGCGCCGCTGCACCGGCTTTCCCTCCTCTACCATCACAAAACGCCGTCAGCCCAGGTACTTCTGCCGCCAAACAGGGCGCTCAACCCGGTCCTTCTTTGGCTTCAATCGTTACGCGTGCGATCATTCCCAATTATTCCCCTCTTCTCTCGCAACAACAGCAGCAACAGCAGCAGCAGCCTTCTCGACAGGGCTCGGGCGAGAGGGGTCCTTCAGGGATGGTTTCGCCACCCGTGTCTAGACCCACATCTTGGCTTCCCGAAAGCGCTGAAGCTCAAACATGGAGCAACCACAACTCGAACACCTTATCTCCCGCTACCGAAGAATTCCCTCCATTATCGCCTGTGCAAGGGAGTTTTGCTGGCAGAGCTTCGCCTCATCCGAGACTAGATACGCCGACATCACAAAACAGTTGGGGAAGAGCAGCTGGATCGCACACGCCAAGTCGACGTGGTAGTCTGCGGGGGAGGGATGCCAACGAGTCGGAGGAGATTTCAGGTTAAAACAGCCCTATTTTCCTTCAGTGTAGGATGTTATCGAGCGACCTTGCAGACGTCAAAATGTAATTAGAAATGGGTCGACATACATCTTTCGATCTCTCGATCTCTTGCGTTTGTTCCATTTGATCCCCGTGTTCTTCGGCTGTGACCGTCTGGTTTGTTGATTTTGTGATGCCGTAAGGGAAATCGAGGCGACGATGATTAATCTCGGATCTCGGTAGCGGGCTTCTCGAGCTTCTCGCTTCTCGATGATTCATTTCGAAAGGCGGAAATGTATGAGCATGTTTTCCCTTAACTCTATGGTTCTTGTTCACTTTGACGGACGATTCGTTGTACATAGCTTTGAAGAATCCAAATACTCTGACCACGACTTGGTCTTTGCTAGGACCCTTGCCGTTGTCGGCTGTTTGTGACTAGCACGGACGGCTCAAGGGAGCGATCGACAATCATGGAGGGATATTTCATTCACCAACCCGAGGACGTGATTGTCAATCCGCAGACCTCGCAGGAGACTGGACAGGAGTTGGACCACAGCGAGCTTCCTGTATCAGTCCTTCATCAACAGTTTCTCGCTTCTCACGGCCTGGAAGAGGGCATGCATACCTCGTACATTTCGTCGTCACTTGGCAAGCAGTCTCCGGAACGCATCGATTGGTACGCCCTCCGCTCTATCTTAGATATAAAGCAGGACGAAAATGCGGTGGGCACTGGGAAAGGACATCAAATGCCTGATGTAGTCAAGGGAAAGACCCGCGAGCTCGAGGACGAATCGCACTCCTTATCGCCAGACGATCGAAGATTGTTACACACCCGGCATCTGGTGACGAACTATCCCTTGTCCATGCGCAAGGTGAAGGGCGGCAAATGGATGAACCAGGATTTCACGGAGCTGGCACATGAAGTCATCGACGAAGTGCTAGCAAAGCTGCAGGATCTCCAGGCACATGAGAAACCCTTTCCCTTGAAAGGCTCTTATGAACTTATCCCAGGTCGGATGGTGAAGACTTCCACAAAGCACCCAGTCACCTGTCCTCTCGGCTGGATCAAGCGAAAATCACCGAATCAAGATGTTTTTTCATTACATCCGCAGCTCAGCGACGAGACAGAGATGGCGGACTACCTGGCCCACGGCCTGATTTTAAACGAAAAGAACATGCGAGATGCAGACCGCCCCGAGTTCCGCGAGACCTGGTTCAACTCGCTCGTCCTCTTGCTAGAAACTCCGGGATGTCCATTCGATGTGGAAACTAGGCTTCACGTCACCCTTCATAGACATACCGGAGCTGGTGTCCGGGTCGGACAAAAGGCAAGCTGGACCGTCACTTTTGACACGACACTCGATATTTACGGCACAGTCTCCGCCCTGGTGGATCGTCCCGCACTACCGGCAACGCTATCTGAGCACATGAAACGCGTGCTACATGTCTTTCTGCCTTCGCCGAATACTGCTTCCGAGGTATCGAAGCCCGACATGACGCTGCAGGCATTCTACGACATCCTGCGTCCAGCTCTTACGCCTCCGGAGGAGGTGCTTCAAGTCACGCAGCCTCCAGCGATGATTGCTCGATTGAAGCCTTTCCAAAAACGAGCTGTTGCTTGGCTGCTTTCGAACGAGAATGCCACCCATATTCACCCTTACTTCGCACGACCGAAGATGGCGGATCCCGCAGGACTGTGGGAAGAAGTGCAATTCGGAGTTCCGGACCAAGCGGGCCCAAAGAGCATCGCGTTTTGCCGGGTGCTGGGGAGAGCGCTAGGGTTGTCTCCTGAGATCACGACTGTGCGGGAAGAGGGAAAAGGCAAGGGTAGGGAATCAGTATCGGAAGTAGACCAATCGGATGATCGCAGCTGGCTCTCACCCCCAAATGGCGTCTTTCGGATGTGCGACGTCAGAGGAAGTCTATTAGCAGAGGAGATGGGGCTGGGAAAGACGCTGGAGGCCATTGCCACAATCATGCTACATTCTCGACCGGCCTCTCAGTCGGGAGGACTTGACGTCAAAACAGAAGCCCTCGACCTGAGTGCAAGCAAAGAAGCGAGCGAGACGGAAGAGCAGCCTAATAAACGGCAAAGAATCAGCGGCGATTCTGCTGTGCACTTTGGGTCCTCGTCGACAGCGTTCGTTGGGACGAGCTTCTGGGATGAAGAACTGAAACTGAAAGTGCACGAGATCAAAGTGCGTGCCTTAAGACTGATTTCTACAGCTGGATCCAAAGCTGATCAGGTCAATCTGTGAGCTAGAGTACACTGATCGTCACTCCAAAAATCCTTCTGCGACAATGGATCGAGGAAACGAAAAGGCATGCCCCGAGCTTGACATATGTTGTATATGAGGGATACTCTGACATGATGGCTGACTGGCTAGACAGAGGCCTCTCAAAAGAAGTCAGCGCGACTTCTCGCAAAAGAAAGCGAGAACAAGCCGCGGAAGGACCAGAGAAGATCGCGCTGAAACCTGGACAAGACGAGACGGCTAACGCCTTTTTCAAACGGTGGTACGACAGCTGGATTACCAAGATGCGGACAACGGACGTCGTTTTCGTGACGTATGATACAATGGGCAAAGACCTGGATGTGGCGCTGGCTCCTGTGGAGAGACCACGACGAGCGGCCGCGGGACCTCCGCGAGACAAACCGAGATCCGTTCTCTCAATGTGTCAATTTTGGAGAGTGAGTCGTCGCTTGCAGGAATTCGTTGCACAATGAAACTCATGGTGCTCCGCTTCGTCCTTCGTCCCAGGTTGTCATGGATGAAGTACAAATGCTCGATGCAAATTCTTCCAGCAAGGCCGCACGGATGGTCACAACGCTACGGCGAATCAATAGCTTGGTGCTTAGCGGTACTCCCGCCAAGCAGGACGTGCACGACCTTCGATCCTCGTTGACCTTTGTCGGTATTGACATCTCTTCCAATGTTTGGGACAAACTTCTAAGGCCTGGATACCGCACAGCCTTCGAGGCTTTGTTCGGCCAAGTTGCGATACGACATACCAAGAAGATGGTAAAAGATGAGACAGGGATACCGCCACAAACTAGGACACTCATACCGATTACGATGAATATCGTGGAACTACAATACTACCGTGACACTCTTTACCGCAACATTGACGCTCTAGCTGCTTCATCGACTGGATACCGAGATACAGATGTCCTCCGTGGTCTCGTACAAACGCTCCGTTCCATCTGCACCCACATTCAGGCAAACGATCACCTTCGTCTACGGAATGACGACAACCGGATTGGACGTGTTCGTCTCAACGGTGAAGAAGGTGGCGTGCTTAGGGACATGGATCAAGCCCTCGGTAAAATGCAGACTCAAGCTTGGCGAGACTATCACCATCTGATCTACGTCCTCCAGGCGGACCGCATCAGATATGCTCTGGCATTACACTCCGATGACAAAGGCAAATATCGTCGCAGCATTGATATGCTCACCCGAGTAGAAAAAGAGTGTGCAACGAACGTAGTCAAACTGCAGGATATGATCTCTCAGCTCTCAGAAAATGCCGATGCTAGCCCAGAGGAGGAGGCTATCACCGAGGATGGCGACTCGGACACTGAAGGCGAATTGAGCCACAAAGCGAGTACGGTGCTGAGGTCACGAATCAGTAATTTGCAACATCTGCAGCACGAAGCATTCTTCCGTCTGGGAGACCTGTATCATCAGCACCTAGAAGAAGAGGGTTATGGGGCTATGGAGGAACACAGCTACGACGCGGCTACTGCAATCCGTCAGCGGTTATTGGCTCGTCCGCTCGAGCACTCCAATTCTTCAATCGCCAAAGTGCAAACTCTCATGAATCGAACCCGGGTGCGAGCATTCAAAGAGCTCGAGGTAGAAGATTGCCCGCCACTCGGAATCGTGACCGCCAAGTACGCTACGATGATCAACGACTTCCTGGATCCTGCCATGAACGCAAATGCAGAGTACATATGGAACTTGCGAGGCCAAGTGATGGAGGGATTGAAAGAGCCTATCGACAAGACTGACGACGACGCCAATGCTACCGGTGAGGAATACGATGCTACTTTGCAGGCGCAATCGATGCTAGAAGCCAATATGAGCGCCTTCACCGATGCTCTTGCCGATCGACGGGAAATCCTTACAAGTGTCGGGGCTCATATTGAGCAGATACAGCGGAAGAAAGGTGGAAAGCGGACGACGCAGACTTCGAGGCAAACAGCAAATGCCATTCCGGAAGACGCCGATGATACTGATCATATCCGCGACCTCAAGGCCACGCGCCAGGCTTACCGCGAAGCGTTCGCTGGCGGCAAGTCGCTCCAAGGATTGATCCTATTGTTGGATGACTTCGCCAGCCAACATACTGGTCGGTCAGAAGAAGCACAACTGGCAAGAATCGAACAGCAGCGCCTTAGAAATATGAAAGAAAAGCAATTGACTCTGCTAAAGCATTTAGAAGACGAAGCGAAGGGGTTAAATCAATGTTTCAATGTCCGCCTGACATACTTTAGGATCCTGCAACAGATCAGTGATACCTTGGTGGGTAGACTTCATCATTGAGGTGGCTCCATAAGACTCACATCTCAAGTCTATCAGGTGGATCCCGATGCTGTAGCTGTTGACCGAGAAGCGATTGTGGCCCTGGACGATGCAAGGCTGGCGGAACGCATGAAAGCTGCTCGCTTGAAGGAAAGGTTCGAAATATTGGAGAATCTGCCGGACACATTCGTCACCATGGAGAGGCAGATCGCCGCCGCTCAAGCTCATGCAAGATACGTGAGTCGTATGGAAAGCTAAGGGGCTCCGCTCCGCGCTGATGTGTCATCGCAGCTCGAATCCCTCAGCAAATCCAAAATCGACCAGGGAGAGGATGAGGACTGCATGATCTGTCAACAAGAATTGGAGGAAATAAAAAAGACAGAGTCGATCATGGTCCTGCAATGTGCACATCGTCTGTGTCAGACCTGCTATACTGAGTACCTCAGGATGACGCCGCGTGCTGGTTGTCCATGCTGCCGATTGGTCATTCAACCAAGCCAAGTTCGCAAGGTGACCGCTTTCAAGAAGGCTTTGCCTGCTCCGGCACCGACACAGAAAGCTGAGGACCTGGCTGGCGAGAGCGACATCATTGCCGATGCTTTAGACTTGGCCTCGATCAATACCCTGCCACCAACAAAATACGATAGTATCCGAGAAGTTGAGATATTGGGGCAGTGGGGAGCCAAAGTGAGCTACCCATGCTGTCTGGTGCATGGGCATGAACTGATATGAAGCGGTCCCAAAGCTGGATTTTCTGATCAAGCATCTCAAGGTAAGACAAGGCATTGTTCGTAGATGAATATCCGCCTAACGTGACCTATGATTTTGTTTAGTATTGGAAACGCACCCAAGCTGGTACCAAGCACATTGTGAGTTTTATGACTAGCTCAAAGACGAATATCATATGAGCTGACATATATATATATTCCAGGTCTTCTCGGCTTGGGCTAGCTCTTTAAGCATCGTAGAGGCAGCACTGACAGCAAACGGGATCAAATGGAACACGATGGGTACACAGAAGACAAACAAGAATGCTGTCACGGACTTTGCAACCAGTGATGATCAGGTCTTTTTGCTACATGGAGAGCGCCAAGTGACCGGACTAACATTGTAAGTTCGACAGATCAAGCATGACAGGTCGATCGCCTGCTGACCTTGGTTCATTTACTTCCAGGACTGCTGCTACGGTTGTCCATATGCTTGAACCGGTGCTAAACCAGGGATATGAGCTGCAAGGTCAGTCGAGAATCGAATCGGGCAGGCGCAGAGTCCCCATGCCGATCAGGACTGTTTTTACAGCGATTGGAAGAGTCGATCGGCTTGGGCAAGAAAGAGAGACGCATGTGTTTTGTTACGCCTGTGAAGGTGAGAAGTCTTGATATAAGCTGAGTTACTGCTCAAACCCTGACTTTTGGCATGTCCAGAAACGATCGAGGCCAAAATTATCAACCGCGGTCTTACCGCTGGACATTGTATCTACGCCAAGGGCGTTGACCATAATGCCTTTGACGCCGAGGCAACGAAAGTGTCCGATAGGAAGGGCGCCGACAAGAACAGCGGAAAGTTAGTCAATCTTGCGTCTTGAACGAAGGGTTAGCGATATTGATAATCTTTGATGAACAGCCATGATGACCTGATGGATCTGCTGCTATAACGACTTTTCCCTGGAACGACCAATAACGACCCCCGAATTTGTACGAAGCGTTCTATTATGTCTCCGATTAAGCAAACCGCTTACACCACAAGAACCGCGCTGATTCTCGATTCGAGGTGAAAGCCGGCCCGTACCGGCGGTATCTGCGCGATGTGATGGGAATACCTGATGCTTTGCGAGCCACATCTAAGGCAAAGCCGTCCTACGCAAAATATAAGATACGATAAGCAACGCATAGATACCTGATTGTATGAAATATGCAGCCACGCACCGCGGTTGCCCATTATCTATTCCTAAATCGTAATCCTCCGAGTAGACGTGCAAGACGACGGGAAAGCAACAGATGACGTGGCGGACTTCAGAGACTGGCTGGTGGAGCATAAGGGCTTGGACGACAATCTAATGGCCATTGGTTAGCCTAACGTATAGTCTCAGATTACGATCCAGTACGGTAAGATCTCAATGCCTGCGGGCGGCTCACATACTAGTGGATCTTCGACCGTTCGTCAGCATCAGGACGTGTGTAAACCAGTAGTGATGGACATGTCACCTTCGACGATGACTAGCATAGCCCGTACATTGACGTCTTCCGGGCATCCATATCTGACCGTTTCCTGTCCTGTTTAGATGATTGCGATGTATAATGGTACAAGGTGACATAACACTCTATAGGTTTTTTTTGTGGGTTTTGTAGATTTTCGGACAAGGCATCAGCGAGAAGCAAATAAAGTACAACAACTCGTTCCATTATTCAGTGAATCCAAACGTAAGAACGTCTCGACGGTCCAGGATCCTATCACTAGGCTCGCGGTATCCTTCACATCCCAACCAAGAGACAATATTCTGAGGGGTTGACGAAACTCCCCAAGGTGACTGTTCTCAGTTGGCAAGGTCGATGCGAAGAATCCTCGAGCGGGATGGATGAGGCGGTGAGGGCGTTTTTGAAATGTTCTGAAGGTCCGAGTGGGGAAAGACGGCGGCATCCGGGTTGTATTTGGACGTGTGTAGAGGTATAACCGGATGACTGCGTTATTGGGAGGCGAAGGCGAAGGCGGGTCCAAGGAGGCAAGGCGCTGCTTCGTTGCAACGATCATGCCATCTAGGATTTTGCTCAAAGATATTGAAAGCGATAGCCAGTGTTCATGTCCGTCTGAGAGACGGCTGTCCTGCGGCCTTCTACGTGGCGATCGAGTCAGCCCTCAAAAAGAGTGGAGTTCGGCGTTTCCGCGCGCTCCATCTCCGTTCATCGCTTTTCTTGGTGGGTTCCACAAACAAATGCTCAATCATCGATCCGGAGAGACTCAAAAGGATGGAAAAGCTCGTTTTTTTGTGTTTTATGGTTGTTTTCGAAAAGGTCGAAAAGAGTCGCAATTCCAGAAGTTCCGTGATCCAAAGCCTTTGTCGTTGACGGGATACGACGGGGATCGTAACACCTACTCCACTCTTCCTCCGCCTCTACTACCACTAGCCAATCACAGAGGGTACGTGCGCAAAACCAATTCGGAAAGAAAAGAGTTTAGGTGCAGCCGAGGCTGCGTAGTACCCCAGTGAGGTGCGAGAGAGAGAGAGAGAGGGAAGAGGTGGAATGTGGGATTGATGAGGTGATCCAGTTGTATCGATATCAAACGAGAAGGAGGAAATGGGTCTGGATAGTCGAGGTGTATTGACGACGTCTTTTCGGCCCGAGCTGTTGATCCTAAAGAGAATCTACGGTCCGAGAGCTAAAAGTCGCCCAGAAGAAAAGTGAGAGAGAGAAGGCGCGAGTCGACGCAAGCGTAGGTAGAAGGTGAAAGTGATGACCGAACGTTGATATCGAATCGATACTGAGTCGAGTGGTGGTGAGTGGTAGTTGGTATGATGCACGATATCGTCATGCAATGGACGATTCGCGACTTGTCAGTTGGTAGGGCTAGTCGGCTTGATCGGCAAATTGGGAAGCGTCTTCATCCGCGGAATTAGCCTTGGCCGTTTCCCGAGCATGAATGCGTTCTTGAGCTCGAGCGAGGGCCGGAGCGATTCCTTGAACTTTGGCGTCCATAAGTGGGCCGTCGGAGTGGATCTGCAAAAGAGATCAGGAAGGAGGATTAGACTATCAGCCTAGCTACCACGGATAGCAAATGCCGAACTCACTCCTTGCCTGTGTCTCTCTAGATCATGCAACCGCGAGAATGATCTCGGACAGCTGTCGTGAGGACAAGGGAAAGGTTTCTTCCTGGCCGGGTCGTGGGTGGCAGCATGGGACTGTAGGTAAGAGAACCACCAATGATCAGTATATGTAGCCCATGCTTGAGGATCTCTCGAGGGAATACCGACTCACCTTCAAATTGAAGAGCCTCGCGAAACCACGTCCACAGACCTCGCACTTGTGTCGCTTGGAAGGATCGTCCGGAGTCTCACCGGGCACGTACCCGCGTCCACCTCCAAAGGGATTCCTGATCTTGGGTTTCCCATCCTCGTACAAGACGTTGCGGGAGATGACGGTACCTTCCGACGGAGACGACGACGACGACAACAACGAGGACAACGAGTCCGACGCCGAGACCGACTTTTGACGTCGATCGGTAGAAGACTGAGCATCGGTCGATTCGGACCGATGGTAAGGAGCCCTGGATCGATGAGACTTGAGTTTGTTGCTGGCGGCACTCTTGCTCTTGCCCGTCGATGAAGATCCTCGGAAGACACGATCGGGTCCAGCGAGTGCAGCCTCGACTTCAGCATCGAGCTCGTCGACGAGGTTCTCGATCGTCTTGGCCGATCCGTTGTAATCTGCGTCATCTTCGACCTTGACCCGAGGCGGTTGTTGCTGTTCCTGCTGCGCATTAGACCCGCCCAACAATTGCTGCATCTCGCCGACGTTCTGCGCCGCCATGGCACGATGATAATCCTCGACCGAAGAGTGCGTATTCGATGCCATACTAGGTCGAGTGCGAGGAGAGACGATCAGACCAGGCTGAGTTTGGATACCTTGCTGGTGGAATTGCTGCGACTGTTGTGCTTGCTGAGGTTGTTGAGCTTGGACGACGGCCCCGACGCTCGCGTAAGCTGGCAAGACCTTGCCCGCAAAAGTAGGCTGAAACGCCCCATTTCCAGACGTAGCTTGGGAATAGTAGTAATTCTCGCTCGTCTGCTGATACTGAGGTTGACCCATGACCGGTCCAAACGAAGGATGAGCGACCGGGAAACCCCTCGCCCCACCCGTCGAGGACGTAAACATCCCACCCGCCTGCGCATCTCCTTTACCGACGACCCCCTCACTGGCTTGCTGAGCAGATCCAGCGAACGCCTGAGCAAAGTTGGACCCCCCAAGAATCCCCGTCTCCCCGACTCTGGACGCGGACGAGACGAATTGACCCTTACCCGAGTTGGAAACCATCGAGTCCGACCTGTGATGCTGTTGCGGCTGCTGCTGCCCATTCGCATTGACACTCCCAACCTGATTCTCGACAAACATACTCGCCGCGTAGCTCGTAATATCCGTCCAATCCTTTTTATCCCTGACGTTGGTCCTGAGAACCGCCGTCGAGTCCGGGTCCGGGTATACCGGGCCCTGTTGGTGTTGTTGATGCAGAAGTTGCTGCTGGTGCTGGTACTGGGGGTACTGAACCTGAGAGTCCAAGATATAAACCGGACCTGTCCCGTACGTCCCCGCCAACTGAGCTTGACTCTGATGGTTCAATCCCACTTGATTTTGATTCTGATTCAACCCTCCGTTCAACCCTGCTAATCCGTAGTTGACGAGGTAATGGTCGTACCCGTACGCCGAACCCGATCCTACTCCAGCCTTGCCGACTCCCGTCCCTTGAAACCCAGACGCTGCCAGAGGATCCAACGCGGCGTCCAACCCGACCCCTTCTCCTCCGTTCCCGAGAAGATCGTACGGCTGATGCTGAAATCCGTTCTGATCGAATCCGACCAGCCCGTCCGTTCCGAGACTGAGAAATTCGTTCCGGGTATTGACGAGGTTGCCCTGGAGCGAGGTGGGGCCGAACCCGATGGATGGGTCGTACGTCAACGAAGCGGGCGGACTGGGAGTTTGGATGATACTCCACGTTTCCCCGGCCCCTGTGGAAGAAGAGGATGAATCGGGTGGGGAAGTCGTCGTGGTGGTAGCTAACGTGAACGCCGTAGTGGCGTTGGAATGATCCGAGGAGATACTACCTCGGCCTTGATTGTGCTGAATATAAACTGGGTCGAGTTGATCTTCCTCTACTACCGAACCGATATTGGAATACCCTTCGATCCACTCCAAGGTCGTCGATTTCGACAAGTGGGTGGGATGAGCTGTTGTTCCGTCTGAACGATCACCGTCGTCCTGAACGTCGTCGTGAACGTATCCTGCAAAAGCCTCTACGAAGCTTTCCATATAGAGCGAGGGTTTCTTCGCTGGGTGGGAGAAAAAGGGGGGTGGGTGAGGTCTGATCCGCGAATGAACGTTGGATCCGGGAAGGTTGGTCCGAGGCTCGACGGCGAGGTGTTGATGGCGAGGTGCCTGTTTGTCCTTCGTTCAGCGCAAACAAAGAGACGCGTGAGAGAGAAGAGGTTCTCGAAGAGGTTCTCGATTCTTCGCGATCGAAAGAGAGAGACAGACAGAGAGGTCAAACAAAAGGGGTGGTTTGTCCGTCGTTTGCTGATATAGGCGCGTCGATGGTTGCTCTTTCGCCAAAAGGATTGCTATGCCAACAAGCTGGTACTTCCTACAACTGCGGATCCCTCTTGTATCGAGACGAAGCGGGTGAGAAGACGAAAGTTTGTGCAAGCGAGAGAACAAGTGGTGATCGACGAGCGGTGGTGAAAAGAGGCGAGAGGTGGGAAAAAGGCTGCGGCGATTTGTAGAGGTTGAAGGCTCAGGTGGTCGGTGGTATTTCCAGATATGAGTGGGATTTCGAGGGAGAGATGGTTGTGAATCGTTTGGGATGTGGTCGGGTGCTTTGTACTTGGGAGTCACTTGGAGGGTGGGGATGTTTACGGGAATGTTGTAAGAGTTGATGTTTGAGGTTGTGAAGGATGTGTGTAGTACAATTGATACCACTCGAGAGATGAAGATCGACTAGCGTCGAGGTGATGATGCAACCGGAGAATACACACAAACAGACGCACACAGACAGAGGGAGACACCGAGAGAGATGTCGGTCGACCCCTACAAAACCTTTTTCCCTCTTTCTCTCTCTCTCGAATCTCCCTTTCCCTCGG
>Ga0308160_10002627_pt1 | contig 21318 bp, 13 predicted proteins | sample PhyFR1_FD_201036 | JGI IMG/M metagenome (GOLD analysis project Ga0308160, IMG submission 201036) | Phyllosphere microbial communities from UC Gill Tract Community Farm, Albany, California, United States - DLSLF.R1 | ecosystem: Host-associated > Plants > Phyllosphere > Unclassified | place: USA...
TCGCCTACGCGATCACGCCGGGCACCTTCGAGGACATCGTCGAGTTCGTCATCCCCGAGCTGCGTCGTCGTGGCGCCTACCCCGAGGAGTACGTCGAGGGCAGCCTCCGCCACAAGCTCCACGGCCGAGGCGACCGTCTCCCCGAGGAGCACACCGGGGCCCGCTACCGCTACGCGAAGTAGGTCCTGCCCCGCCGGTCCCGCTCCCCCAACCACCCCGGTCCCTGAGCCTGTCGAAGGGCAGCACGCACCCAACCGACCGTGACCCGCTCCCCCAACCATCCCGGTCCCTGAGCCCGTCGAAGGGCACAACGCACCCAACCGACCGCGACCCGCTCCCCCAACCATCCCGGTCCCTGAGCCCGTCGAAGGGCACCACGCACCCAACCGACTGCGACCCGGCCCCCAGCCACCCCGGTCCCTGAGCCTGTCGAAGGGCAGCACGAGTACACCCCGCCCTTCGACAAGCTCAGGGACCGAGGAGTACTCCGATCAGCGCGCCCCGAGCCACTCCCGGACAGCCGCTTCGAATGCCTCCGGCGCGACGTTCCACTCCAACCCGTGCGGCGCCGCGTCGACCTCGACGAGCTCGAACGAGGGTGAACGGTGAGCGACGGCCCGCGTGAGTTCCACGGGGATCGTCGTGTCGCCGGGCGAATGGATCGCGAGCGTCGGCACGCCGTCGATCGGCCCGGCGGACAGCGCGCGGACCGGAACCGCGCCGCGCACCCCGGCGGATCGCGCCAGCACCGGCGTCGAGAGCACGGCGAGCGCCGAGTGCACGAGCAGCCGCGGCACCCCGGCGACCGCGGCAGCGTGCAGCACCGTCTCGCTGAGGCCGAGCATCGGCGAGATGAGGATCGCGCCCTGCACCGCATCGGGTCGCTCGCGTGCCGCTGCGAGGCTCAGTGCGGCGCCGTAGGACCACCCGCAGACGATGACCCGTCGCGCACCGAGCGCCACGGCGTCGTCGATGGCCGCGATGACGCGGTCGACGTCCGTGGCGTCAGCCCCGGAGCGACGCCCGGCGAACGCGGACCCGAGGCAGGTGACGAGCGACGGAAGGCCCGCGCGCTGCACGGCCTGCACGGAGCGGAGAGTCGCGAGCGGCGAGGCCCCGAGTCCGTGGGTGTGCACGACCCAGGTGCCGTCGCGGGCCTCGCTGTCATCGCCGTCGAATCGCCACGCCCCCGACCGTGTCCTCGGCACGCGCGCCTCGTCCACGCCGAGGTCTGCGGGTGTCACGGCCGCGCCGGTGAACCGCGCACGGGTCGCCCCTGCGGGAACGCGGCCGGCGATCACGGCTCGCATCACCGAACCGTCCGTCGTCTCGCGACCGATCACCGGTCCGACGATGACGCGCGAGCCGTCGTCGAACTCGAGCCCGTATCGTCCCGGGAGTGCCGTCGCCGCGTTCCGTTCGAGCCGCACGGTCATCGGCGACGAGGTCGGCAACACCTCGCTGTAGTGCACGCGTCCGGCCCCGATGACGCGCCGGGCGACCATGGCACTCGCGACCCCGAAGCCGGCGACGACAACGGTGGCGAGGCCGGCCACGACGACACCTGCTCTGCGCTTCACGTCACACCCTCGATCCCGTCCCGCTCGGGGAACGGTGAACCAGCCTAGCTCCGGGCCGGAGATTGACTGAGCCGACCCCGGCGACCGACCGAGCGCCGGTCCCGTCCCCGGACCCCGAGCCCAACCCCGGACCCCGAGCCCAGCCCCGGCCCCTGAACTTGTCGAAGGGCACACGACCCCACCCCCGCCCTGCGACAAGCTCAGGGGCCGCACGCAGGGACCGAACGGAGGCCCGCCGGGTCATGTACGATTACTCAGGACGCTCCGGCGCCACGCGGATGTAGTTCAATGGTAGAACTTCAGCTTCCCAAGCTGATAGCGCGGGTTCGATTCCCGTCATCCGCTCCAAATACCTGGTCAGCGGCGATTTTTTCACGACCATGGGGCCATCTTAGAACTGCCGCGTGAGCAAACGCCATTCTCAAGCCGATGCTTGCGATATGTACTCTCATCAGGTTATTCACACTCTGCTGAATGGTTCTGTTGACGGTGAGTCACCCGTTACTCACCGTAAACTCGCGACTCGTGTCCGCCGCAATGCTGGGTACCTCTCGAAGTGTGACGCCGAGGAGTGATCGGCCGCCCGCGGAGCGACCGTGCGGAAGTGCTGGTACTCATGCCTCCCCAGCTGTCCACGCAGCGGACGCATCGGCCATTCGGGCGACGATGGTTCGACATAGCGACCGGCGTGATGACGTTGAGGCTGTTCCGTTGGTCGGTCAGTTGCGGGTGGTTGCGCGGTGTTCTGCTTGGGTGCGCGCACGCGGTGACCGGGTGGACGTCGGTGGCCGGGCGCCCAGCACTGCTCGGCATCTCGTACCAGTGCCGGAGTGAACGAGTTGCTTCCCCCAGCCGCAGTGGCGGCGTCAGCAGGCAGACGAACTGCGAGCAGATCCGTGAGGTTCGCAACGAACAGGCTGCCCACCCTCGCAGCACCCAGGCTGGCACCGATCTGTCGAAAGTCCTTGTTCGCCGCGTCATGAAGGCGTCGTGCGCACGTCGATGCGTTTGACCAGCCACGGGACGTGGTGGTAACTGACCATGCGGTGGAGGAGTCCCATGAGGCGCGTGAGCGATGCGAAGTATCGATGGCTGAACGCAACGACGTTCCGCAGCGGCCCGACCGAATGATGGTCGATGAGGACTCGATCGAATCAGACCGACGAATCCGACCCCGCTCGGCGGCGCTCGAGCGTGCGGTCGCGCAACGAGATGCGTCTCCGACCGGGTTCACGAGATACAGTACTGAAGCCCTCTTCGTCAGAGAAGACCCCCGCCGAACCGCGGACAGCGAAGGTGGCAGGAACTGGTATCCGTTCGGAACAGATTGGCGTCGCGACGGAGACGACGACAATCGCGGCAAGGGCACTTGGACGCTTTGGTGGCTCGCGACGACACAGGAAACCGTATTGGAGCGACGAGCACCACGATGGGAGCTATGGCTGCTCGGAACAGCGATCGCTTCGTTCGACCAGGCGCAAACGGTGCTTCATTCCATTGAGCCGCTCAGACCTGAGCCCAACAGCGTAGCCGTTGTGCTGGACGTCTATCGAGCTGTCGACGGACTCAATCCGAAAGCGCGTTGATGGCTCTGGCCGAACGGCCGTCCGTCAGCAGGATGACAGCTCCTGACCGCCTCGCGGCCATGCTCCAGGCCGAGCCGCAGCGGCTTCGACGTCGCAGCATCTCGTTGGGTGTCCCGGTCTCGGACGCCGACGACGCAGCCCAGAACGCCGCACTCCGCGCCTGGCGTTCGGTCGATGCGCTGCGTTCCAGTGACAGCGGATCGGTGTGCTCGTGGTTGGACACGATCGTCCGCACGACCGCGATCGACATGCACCGGGCCCGGAAGGATGACCTCGGCGAGGTGCTCTGCGATCGGCTGGAGTCGGGTCAGGACGTCGCCCGGGAGGTGGAACTGCAGGAGCAGCTGACCGCTGCCTTTCAAGCGATCGCCGCTCTCCCCCCGCCCCTTCGTGAGCCATTGCTCCTGTTCGTCATCGACGGCAGGTCCACGGGTGACATCGCGGAGGAGCTCGGCCTCTCCGCGGCAACCGTCCGGCAGCGGATCGCCCGGGCCCGACGGGCACTCCGCGGCTGATCCGGCGGTCTTGTCACATTCTTCGACGGCTCCCGTCTTTCTCGATGAACCCGCTTCCGCGGGCGTCATCTCGAAAGGAACCAGCCATGTCGTACCCCCGGGTCGAATCACTTGACCAACTCAACCTCGCGTTTGCCGAGCGCTTCAACGCACAGGACGTCGACGCCCTGCTGGCGCTGAACGTGCCCGACGCCGTCTTCGTACCGGCGCCCGGACAGCCGGTGCAGGGCGAGGAGGCCGTCCGCGGTGCCTTCGGCCAGTTCCTCGGCCTCAAGCTGCCCATCAGCATGAACGTCCGTCGCGTGTTCCAGAGCGGCACCACCGGCCTCGCGGTCGCCGATTGGACGATCGAGGGCGTCAGCCCCGACGGCTCCGACGTCGAGCTCGCCGGTACCACCTCCGATGTCGCCGTGTACGACGAGGAGCACGGATGGCGATACGTCATCGACAACCCCTTCGGAACCGCCTGACGCACGACCCCGATGCCGCGGCGATCGCCAATCGTCGCGGCATCGGGGGCTCGGTGCTTCGTGTCCTCCTGCCGCCTTCGGCAGCCCGTCCTCCGTGGTGGGGCGGGCTGCGCCCTGAACCGAGCTGGACGTGCTCTTGTGGCTAGACGCGCCTCCGTCGGCGTCCGACGACGAACCACGTTCCGAAGGCAAGGAGCAGTACCGCGATCGCGACTGATGATCCGATCGCTAGTCCGGTAGAAGCGAGGTCGCCGGACTGGTTGATCGAAGGTGCGCCTTCCTTGATTCGAAGAGGGTTCGTGACCGTGATCGGGGTGGCAGAGCCAGCCTCGATGGTCACGGCTTGGGCACTGACTTCGGGAGCGTTCCAGGTGAAGCCCGCGGGTGCTGCGGTGACGGATGATTCCTGGACGGAGCACTGAGCTCCATCGGGGATGTTCGCGATCACAGCAGATCCGGTCGTTCCTTCAGTGATGCTGATGACTGCCGCGTAGGTTCCGTCGTGGCCACAGAAGGCGGTGAGACCGAAGGCGCCGGTCGTGCCGGTCGTCGGTCCGCCTGCGATGTTCTTCGTCAGTGCCAACGATCCGCTGGGAACTGACGGGTCCGCCTGCAGGGTGTTCGTGACGGTGATCGGGACGATTTGGCCGGCGCTGAGCGCGCCGGTCGACGTCGGAGAGATCTCCGGTTGTGCCCTCCAGGTGTAACCGGGGGGAGCCGTTGTCGGTGCCGACTCAACGACCGCGCAGGAAGCGCCTGCTGGTTCATCGATCCGTGAGGTCGACGCGCTCAACTGTCCCGCTGGGACCGTGACGGCCCAGTCCTGCGTCACGTCGACGCCGCCGTCAGGGTCGGTGCAGACGATCTGCCCAGAGAACACTTGGTCGGATTGCATACCGGCTCGTGACGATCCAGCGATGTTCTTCGTGATCACCAGAGAGGCCGACGTCGCCGGTAGCGCCGCGAGGGTGTTCGTGACCGTGACGGCGACCGGGCTTGTCGGGCCGAGCTGGGCGATGACGGCTGGTGTGATGGTCGGCGACCCGACCCATGCATATCCGGCTGGCGTGCCTCTCGGCGTATCCTCCTGGATCGAACAGGACTCCCCGTCGAAGAACTGGATGGGTGAGGCCGAAGCACTGTCGCTTCCGGCCGGGACGGTCACCGACCACTGTGTTGATCCTTGCGTCGCGCAAGTGATCGACCCGGTGAATGTTTCTGGCGCGGGAAGACCTTCTGCCGGGAGTCCTGCGATTCGCTTCGTCACGGTGATCGAGGACGTCGTGTTGAAGATCTGCAGGTTGACCTTGCTGGAGTCGGTTGCCGGGTTGGGATCGAAGTAGACGCTGGTCGCGCTCGGAGTGGCAGAGGCCGTGTTGGCATATGTCCCCTGAACGACCCCAGCAGTCCCGGTGATGACGATGGTCACACCATCACCAGCGGCGAGATCCATGACCGCGCTGACTGTGTTCGTTGCCGCGTCGAACGTCGCGGTCGGGCAGACTGGCGAACCGGCAAGCGGGGCACAGGCCACCGACGAGTAGAGGAAGTTCGTCGGAAGGGGGTCGGAGAAGGTGATGGAATCGGCCGACGCGGCTCCTGCGTTGGAGACACTCACGGCGTAGGTGACCGTCTGTCCGGCTTGCACGCTCGCTGGGGAAACGGATTTGTTCACGGTGATCTCGGCGCAGATCACAGGGGTGAACAGATCAACGGTCTGGTTCGACGTGTTCGTATCGATGGTGTTCGCTGGCGCACCGATCCGGGCGAAGTTGTACATGTCGGACCTGCCACTGCTACTGCACGCGCCGGTTGCCGCCTTCCCAAACGTGACCTCATACGTGATGGTCACGCTGGAATTGCCCGGGAACGTTGGCAGCACCGTTTGCAGGACCGTTGAGTTGTTTCCTGCGTTGACGCGATCTGTGAGTTGCGGACAGACCGCGCCGCCGGTGGTCGTGCAACCGGTGAAATGAACGCTCGTTCCGTTGAACGCGGAGCCCGCATTGGTGCGGTTGAGCTGGTCCACGATGGTGGCACCATCGGCTGAACCAGACTCGTTGTTGCTGAAGGTGAGTGTGTAGGTCGCGGTGTCGCCGGGCGAGATGGTCGCCAGGTCGACGGATTTCGTAGCAGTGGTGTCCACGCGAGGGCAGTTGGTGACGTTGGCCGGTGTGAACAGATCGAAGGTCTGATTGGCGGTATTCGTTTCGATCGTGTTCCTGGGTGGATCGACGCGGGCGCTGTTGTACACGAGCGGGTTGCCGGAAGCTGAGCATCCGCTTCCCCGGTCGAAGGTGACCTTGTACGTGATCGTGACCGTCGAGTTACCGGGGAAGGTCGGGATCGACGTCTGGAGCACCACGGCGCTGTTCGTGGGGCTGTCGCTATCCGTCAACGTCGGGCACACAGCACCGCCGCTCGTCGTGCAGCCGAGGAACCGGATGTGCATGCTCGAGAACTCACTGCCCGCACTGACCGCGCTGAGCCGGTCGTAGATGGCTGCACCATCGGCGCTGGACGGACCCGCATTGCTGTACGTCAGCGTGTACGTAGCGGAATCCCCCGGGGTGATGGTCGGCAAGTCGACAGACTTGGTGACTGCGGTGTCCACCCGGACGGTAAGTGCGGTCGACACGTCGCTGCTGTTGGTCGACGGATCCGGATCGGTCGTGCCGGCTGGCGGTGCAACTGTTGCCGTAGCTGTCACCGAAGGTGTGCCCACGGCATAGTTGCCGCTGACCGTGATGAAGACCGTTCCGAGATGCGGAAGGACTGGCAGAGCGCCATCAACGGCCGAGTCCGTTGTCGAGGTGATGGTCGCGCAACTCGCTCCGTTCGTAGCGTTCGTGCACGTTGCGGTGACGTTGGTCGACCCCGCCGGGGCAGCGAATGAGAATGTCGAGCCATCTGCGTCGGGCAGGCTGTTGTTGGTCAGCTGGATGGTATAGGTGAACGCCGATCCTCCTGAGCTGCTGGTGGGGCCCGCCAGAATGACCTGGAGATCAATGGAAGCTCCGGGCGCGGGCTCAGCAACCGCCGCGGGAGCGGTTGGCCCTGCGGACGGGTCGTTGACCGACGAAGCTGGCGGCTGAGCTTGCGCCGACGTGGTGCCGCCCAGGGCGAAAGTGCTCGCCGCGAGGGCGATCGCTACGACAAGCGCTACCCGGCGCGTCAGACCTCTCGTTTCGTTCGAGTCGATCAGTGTTCGGAAAGTCATCGGGCTCTCTTTCAGTTGTTCTGAGGTTGGGACTCACCTGTGCAGGTGAAACCGGGGTCACGGCTGGTCAGAACGTCGTCATTTCTCGCAAGCGGTGCACGAGGTGGCAGCAAGATCCAAGAACCCACGGTCGAATGTGATCAGGTGACAGTTCTTCCCGATTGCTCTCTGCTGCAAGGACGCTGAGCGAGCGAATCTGTGACGCCGAGGAGGCATAGTTCCGACAAGACCCACAAGTACCGCGGTGCTCGCCCGGACGAGGCAGCGCGCGGTGCAAGCGGACTCGCGCACAACGCCCGCCGAACGGTCCCGACCATGAGCCTCCGGGCCTGGGTGATGGAGAAGCTCACCGACGAATGCTCTACGCCCCGGGGAGATGGAGCGGAATGCCAGGTTGCCGTTGATCTCGCACTCAAGAACACGGTCAGCGCGAGCGCGAGCAGGACAATGCGAGTCGCTTCAGCTGATATCAGGCCCAGCCGAGTTCGCGCGCGATCGCGACTGCCTCGTCCCTTCGCGTCACGCCGAGCTTGCGATAGATGTTCTTCAGGTGCGTCTTCACCGTGTTGAGGCTGATGAACAGCGACGCGGCGATGGCCACAGCAGAGTCGCCCTGTTCGAGTTGCACGAGGATCTGCCGCTCTCGCTCAGAGAGCGTGACGATCGGGCCCAGACTTTCGGAAACCGGCGTCTTCCCCAGCCGGTCTGCGATCTCAGGAGGCAGCCCGAGCGAGGGGATCTCGGAGGTCGGGATGACGTTCAATGAGCGCAGCTGTTCTCCCTGGATCGCAGCCGATACGACGCTTCGCAGTTCACGCTCAGACGCGTCTCCCAGGGCGTGGAGCAGCAAGGAAGCCATGATCGACCAACGCGAATGACTTGATGACCCTCTCTGCACCGACCGGGCCAGTTTCACGGAGGCAGCTCGGTCGCCGTTCGAGGCGTTCGCGAACGCATGGGCCAGGGCTGTCGCGGCCGTCGACGTACCGATCCCGAGTCGTTGGAGATCGGTACTCGCTCTCCCCCGCTGCGATTGCAGTTGACGGGCGAGCACGATGACGATCGCCAGGCAATCCGCATTCGTACCACGCGAGTACAGGGCCGTGGGCAGTCCGGCGATCTCTTCCTCCACGGTCCGGATGATCTGGTCACCCTCCTCGGGCCGAGCCAGAGAAGCGCGAACCAACAGGATCTCCGCCCAGCACTCCGTGCCTGAATCCGGGACAACCTGTTCCAGGAAGGCTCGGGCGGCATCGAAGTGCAACGCATCAACCGCGAGCAGGGCACGTGTGAGCATCTCCCCGATACGGAGCGGAACGGGCAGCGGGAGCCGCGTGTCCGTCCTCAGGAGCCACCGTTCAGCGAGCAATCGTCGGCCGGCCAGCGCATGGATCCAGGCGATCCAGCTCGCCGCCAGAGCAGCCGCGTGATCGTCGTCGACCACGCGTCCGAGATCGTAGGCCTCAGTGAAGGTTGTGAGGGCAAGCCGCTCGTCGCCGGCGAGCTCGAAGCTCCGAGCCAACTGGATCAGCAGATGCGGGAGCACATACTTCATGAGCACCCGTTCCTCGTCCGCGGCGGTATGCAACAGATCCGTCGCCCGCTGAGCAGCTTCGACGGCAGCGTCGAAATCACCGACTGCCCGCCGTCCAGCCGAGCGGCTGGTCAGTTCAGACACCCTGTCGAGCAGGCTCCGTTCAACACGCGGACGAGAGACCACATCACGGTAGGTCGTCGGCGCACTGACACCCCCGGCGACCAACCCGACGTATGCGGCAGCAGTCGCCCATTGCGGTTGATCCTGTCGAATCCGATCAGGAGCTCCAGACAGCGCCTCCTCCAACAACGGCAAGTCCTGGGCAAGCAGGATCGACCAATGAGCGTTGATGACCTCCGCGACCACATCCCAGTCCTGTCCAACCAGCGCAGCCCGGAGCGCGGAACCCGCCTCCGACGACGAGACGGACTCATCTCGAGTCATCAGAGGCCCTTCCTGATACGTGATCCCCCACGCCAGCTAACCACCATGACGCTCACAATGGTCTGCCAGTCGTGGGATGAGGAGAAGAGAGGACCCTGCGTTGTACATGTGGGCCTCCTCAGCCGTCGTGCTTGCCTGAGCCGATGCTCCTGCTGGCTGCGTAGACAACCTTGACCGGTAACCATGACGTGAGAACTGAAAGATCGTCACCGAGATGGCCGCTCCAGCTCGTTCTGCGCGTCGGGGGTGGGCGAGCTCGTCGAGCGTGTTCGCGAGGTGACAGCGGACAGCACGTTCGCCCCCGCTGAGCGCGAAGACTGCTCCGAGATCTACGTCAGGACGCCGGTTCGGCCCCTTCATGCCGGGCCAGACTGCTGCCGTCCGAGCCGTGAAACGCGATGAGCGCGGCGACGATGGCTTCGGCAGGTGCCATCGGGGAGGAGGTCAACGCGCGCAGGATCGTCAGGGCTCGCGGGTCGTCGACAACGAGATGCATCCGGTCGGCGCGCACAGCTTCGCTCCAGTCTCGGCGCCTGATGGAACTCTTCCACTGCGCCGCGATCCAGTCTCGGTTCATCTCGACGTCGATGTTCCAACCGTTCGGGGTCTTTTCACCGGCGAGTGCGCCACGGCGGAGACGGCCGTGGACGACCGCCCGGGGAATCGCGAGGACCGCGGCGAGCTCGGTCACGCCGACGGGATCGGGCAGGTCGTCGAGGAAGTCCTGAACGAGGGCCGTATCCAGATGTTGACGCTCACGACTCACTTCGGAGAGATCCGGCCGCTTGAGTCTGCTCGGAGCGCCCTGTCGCACGCGCGTTTCAGTCCGAGTGGCTCCGTTCGAGTTCGAAGTCTGTTGTGGCGGTCGGGGCTGTGACGACATGGCGAACCTTCTTCCGGTGAGTGATCCGCTCCTGCAGACGCGATTCCTCGTCACTCATGACGCGGTGCGTCGCCTGACTCGTCGTCAACCCGTCCTCAGCCAACGGAGACCCCTGACGGTCGGACACTCGGCTGTGCTGATGAGCAGAACCGCGGTTTGACTCCGCGCATTCGCTCCAGGGTGATTCAGGGGGTGATATCCGCCGCGAAGGGCCTGGCTGGCTCCCGGGCGACGCGAGGCTGTGAACGCTCGAAGCGGCACCACCCGGTCGGTGCGCTCCCCACCCGACGGACCGCACCCGGCAGATCTGATCTGCGGCGTCATCAACCATCTCGCCCTGCGTCTGAGCGCTCGTCTTGGCTGTCCCTCCCCCGACCTGGTCAGCCCACTCCCGGAGAAGCATGAACCCCTTGAGCCCCGAACTCACAACCATCCCCGACGCGGACCTCGTATCGCGCACCCGCGAGGGCGATCGAAGCGCGTACACGGAACTCTGGCGCCGATATGCAGGCCCAGCTCGAGCAGCCGCGCTCTCATTCACCACGAGCTTTGATCCCGATGACCTCGTCGCCGAGGCGTTCACGCGCGTCTACCGGGCGATCATCAACGGAGGGGGGCCTTCGACAGCGTTTCGCGCCTATCTGGTGCGAACGGTTCAGAACGTCGCCGTCTCCTGGAGCCGCCGCCGGGAGGCCGAGCCACTCGACAACATGGATGAACTCGCTGATCCCACGGCCGGCGAGATCGCAAACGCCAATGCGGTGGACCGGGATCTCATCACGAAGGCGTTCACGATGCTGCCGGAGCGATGGCAGGAAGTCCTCTGGTACACGGAGGTGGACGGACGAAAACCCCGCGAGATCGCGCCCGAACTCGGTATGACCCCGAACACCGTGTCCGCACTCGCTTACCGCGCGAAGGAGGGTCTACGCCAGGCCTGGATCCAAGCACACCTCGCGTCTGGAAACCTCGACGGTGACCATCGTTGGACGGTGGAACGCCTCGGCGCGCACGCGAGGGGAAAAGTGGCGAAGCGGGAACAGGTCAAAATCGACGCCCATCTTCGAGAATGCGCGGCCTGCACGCGGGTGGCCGCGGAATCGAAACGTGTCGCCTCAGTCCTACCCTGGGCGCTCCTCCCTCTCGTCGGAGGGATGGGCGCCGTGACGATGTTCCTCGGCGGCAGTGCACATTCTGCGCAGATGGTCGCGAGCGTGCGGCCGTCCGGAATCCGACGAATCAGCAAACGCTTCTCGGGGGCCTCCCCGAACGCACAACTCCTCGTCGGCAGCCTGGTTGCCGTGACGGTGGCCGCACTCGGAGGGGCTGTGGTCGCACTCTCCAGCTCGCTCGCAACACTGCCCGAGTCGTCTGCAGTCGACCTGCCTCGCGCGGTCACACCGTCCGACACATCTGGCCGCTCACCTGAACCGCTCGTCGTCACGGATCCTGACAGCGAGGGATCCACCCAGCAGCCACCGGTGAGACCTGTCTCGCCGTCACCCGAGAGCTCGCCGACTCCGATCCCTCCGGTCGGCTCCGACGTGATTTCAGCGTCTCCCCCGCCGAACACACAACCCACACCCGTCCCTGTACCCGATCCGACACCGAAGCCCGCGCCGTCATCGACACCGCACTCGACTCCCGACGCGCTCTCGGCTCCCACGGTTCTCCTCGTGGACACCGGTACAGGAGCGCAACAGAACCTGCTCTACCCGATCGTCTCCGGCACGGCTGAACCACGCGCGGTCATCACGCTGAGCAACGGAACCTCGGCTGATGTCACGGTGACGGCCGATCTCGACGGATCTTGGTCGACCGAACAGCTCACCGGCTTTGGGCAGGGCACGTATGTCCTCTCGGTCACGCAGACGACCGTGAACGGCTCGACGTCACCGCCGGCCACCACCCGCGTGACGCTGAACGCTTCCCCAAGCCTGTTCGCTGCCGCGGGAAGTGGTGGGTTCACCATCCTCGTCCTCGGATCGGCGCCTGGATCGATCCGGCTCCTCACCGACCGGAGCATGGACTGGGGCGTTCACGAGCTGATTCCTGGCTTCCTGGGCGCCTACGGATGGGCAGACACGTTCACGTGGGTTCCCTCACCTGGCGTGCACGCGGTATCCGTCCAGTACGTTTTCGGAGATCGCTCAGGACCACCGCGGACCACCGTCCTTCCGTTCAGCTAGACGCGTCGGCCCGCCACCGCAGGCCTTCGTGACCAGGTCCTCTCGGCGAGTGGGGATGGCGCACTCGCGCGGCACACCGCAGCGGAGTGCCGTCACGATCGCCGATACGAATCGTCTCCGTTCCTGACGGCCGCCTGGTGCACGCGCATCGGCTGAGCACGTCGCAGCATGCACAGCGCATTGCACGGAAAGGCGAACAATGGACCTCACACCGCAACCACCACGCACGTCTGGACGGCGACGAATCCGCCGTAAACTGGGCGTGTTCCTTATGAGCGCCCTGCTGACAGCGGGCGTAGCCGTCACAACGGCAACCCCTGCCCAAGCCACAGTCGGAAACCCGGTTGTGAGGACGACCCCGGCAGGGACGACGTCGGCGGCGGCCACGCAAGGGAAGGCTGGCGGCTCGGGTCTCTGGGGATATGTCGGCGACATCAAGACCCGCAACGCCGGCGCCGTGTACTCCTACGGACTCGCCGTCAGTCCCCTGGACGGCAGCGTTTGGGTCACCGACTCGGCGAAAGCCATCTACACCAGCAGCTCGCTGATCTGCGGGTTCGCCGGTGGGACGCTCTTCGGTGGCGTCTGTTACGTCGGAGAGTCCCGCGTCATGCACTACTCGGCCGTGGGCACGGATTGGGCCGTCGGCCAGTACGCCGGAAACGGGACCTATGCGGCCCCGCCCGCCGGGGCGAATGGTGGCATCGGCGCGAACTACGAGTCACTGGCGGACGCGACCGTCCTGTCCGGGACCGAGCCGGGCATGACGAACGGTGAGTTCGGCGGCGTCAGAGGTCTCGCGATAGCCGATGACGGGACAGCGTGGATCGCCGACTCGGACACCTTCATCGGGAGTGCGATCGCATCCAACGCGGGCAAGAACATCAGGCTGATCGCGGCCGACGAATCCGAGGGTGCCTCATTCGGTGGGTCGGCGACGTGGGCGCAACGCTATGAACCCGGCCGCCTCCTGTACCCCGTCGGAGTCGCCAAGCTCACGACCGGGAACGTCCTCATCTCATCCACGACCGCGGACCTGCTCCAAGAGTTCCAACCTGACGGCACATGGGTGCGGAACATCCTCCTGGACCGACCGGCGAACACCGCCTACGCGGGCGATGCCGGATTCCGCAACCCCAACGGGCTCGCAGTCGACCCCACCACCGGTGACATCCTGGTGAACTACACCGCTGCCGGTTCAGGACGAGGCCAGATGGTCGAGCGCATCGACGCTTCGACCGGCGCACTCGTCCAGACCATCGGTGTCGGTGCCCTCCCGAACAACACCAACGGCTTCGCGCTGGCTGTCGACCCGAAGACGGGCGAGTTGTTCGTCGCGATGGAGAACGGCCAGCTCTATACGTTCGCCGCGGATGGCACATACCTGGGCCGTTTCTCGGCCTTCGGCTCAGGAAGCGCCAACGGACAGCTTTCGCAGACGGTGCGCGGCATCGCGTTCGATGCCCGCGGATTCCTGTACGTGACCGTGGCCGAGGGCACCGCGAGCACGCGAGTCCAGATCCTCGCCCGAACGCCTGACCCGGTGACGGCTGTGCGTGCGAGCTACGCCTGCGCAGTCGATGGTGACCGCGTTCCAACTGGCGCGATCGATCGGACCAGCGTGGAGGTGAACTGGGCTGGCGTCACCGAAGGGGTGACCGCAGACGCCCAGACGCCCGTCCGAGACTATGTCATCGAGCGATCAGCGGATGACGGCACAACCTGGGCCGTCGTGCCGACCGCGACCGCGACCACGTGGAACGAGACCGTCGCCGGTCTGAATCCGAACGTCGCCTACCAGTTCCGTGTCTCCGCTTGGAACGAAGCAGGTAACGGGGACACCTCCGTCACCACGGTCTCAGATCCCGTCTGTGACCGTCCAGAAACGGAGCCCGGCACCGTCGTCGTATCGAAGACCGTCGTCGACGGCGGTACCGCGCCCACCGCGGACACGAATTACGCATTCACCCTCACCTGCACCGTCGACGGACAACCGGTGGTACTCCCGACCGCCGATCAGACGTTCACCTTGACGAGCGGAGCACATCGATCGATCAGCGCTCCGGCTGGCGCGAGCTGCACGGCTGCAGAACTCAGTGTGGGTGCCTTCACCACGAGCTACCTGGACTCCGACATCGATTCACCGGGCGCCGAGAGCGATGGCACCGTTCTGGTCCGTTCCCAGACCGAGTCGACGATCGTCGTCACGAACGCCTATCCGGCACCTGAACCGGGCTCGCTCACCGTCACGAAAACGGTCACCGGGGACCCGGCACCGCCAGCGACCGCGTTCACCTTCGGCTTGAGCTGCCGCGTCGCGGACAGCGCAGTCGCGCTGGCCGAATCCGATCAGACATTCGACCTGCTGGCAGGCGGAAGCCGGAACATCACCGGCATCCCCGCCGGAGCGACCTGCAGCGTCAGCGAGGCGGAGCGTGCGAACTTCACCGCCACGTTCAACGATTCCGACGGCGACCAGGACGGCCAGGTAACGATCGGGTCTGAGACCGCGGCCACCGTCACGGTCACCAACCGCTACACGGCTCCCCCGGCACAGTGTGTCGCCGACCGAGACGCCGTCAGCGTCGTGTACTCGACCAGGAACGACTCCGACGCGCCACTCGACGGGTCCTACACCGTGCATGACCGAGTCGGGGTCGGGCGGTCTGATATGAAGCTGGTGTACACCGTCGAGAAACCGTGCGTGAGCTATCCGGTTCCGGTTCTGACGTACGACGGTGATTGGCCTCTCGATGGTTCAGACGCCGACACCTACGCCGTGTTCCAGTTCTCATTCGGGGCTACAAGCCCGGAGGTGGCCGCCGACTACCGGCTTCAGCTCGCGGCCATGAACGCGCTGCTCGAAGACTCGCCCACCTGTGCCGACAGGTCGGTGGCGAACTTCGACGCGTGTCTCCGTCCCATCATCGAGACCTGGGGAGAGTCGGTTCCGGTCGGCATCACTGGAACGGTGACCACATCCGTCCGCTCTGCCACACCGGGTGAGGGCACCTTGTCCTTCCACCTCGAGCAGATGAATACGGGTGAACCCCTGTCGCGAGAGGGCATCACACCGTATTCCGTCACGCAGCCGACGCTCACGCTCACCGGGGGTGGCAAGCTGTGTTCTGCAACACTCCCTGGCTACACGACCGGTTCAACCGTGTACACACCGACTCATGCAGAACCAGAACCGGTGACGTTCGACGCTCGAGCCGCGGACACGGGGACTGCTTCCGACGACGTCACCCCCATCCCCGTGGATGACACCGGGATCACCTACGTCGTCGGCTCCCAGTCGTTCGCGACCGGAGCGTCCGTGCGTGATTTCCTTGCGCAACAGCGTGCCGGCGCGTACCTCGTCGGAGCGCAGTACATCGCTCCGGACGGAGTCTCTGCTCTCGACCCGGACGCGGTCACCGTGGACGTCCTCGGCGCGAGCAGCGCGGCGTGTTTCTCGGCGACGGACGGTCCTGTACTGCCGCCCACGGCCGAGGATGCGGGACCACTGGCCAAGACCGGGGTGGAAGCCGCCCAGCTCCTCAGCGTCGCCTTCGGGGCGTGCCTGCTGCTCCTCGGCGGCATCGGGCTGATGCTCCGAAACCGCCGCCGGCGCACCCGGTAGTACCCCCGTCGGACACACGGGGCCGTGGCCCCACGTGTCCGACGGGACCGTGACGCGGCGCTCCAGCCGCGCGCCTCACGCACACGCAGCGCAAAGGTGCCGTCGGTGAATCCACCGACGGCACCTTCGCGCACGGTCGCCTCAGACGTTTGCGCTCACCGTGCGGGTCCGACGACGCGCGATCAGGAGGATCCCGATCAGGAGCAGCGCCGCCGCCGCGATGCCGCCGCCGATCGCCAGTGTTGAACCGGTGTTCGCCAAGCCGGGCGGAAGGATGACCGTGGTGGCGGTGCACGCGTCATCGCCTGCACCGGTCGGACAGTTGGCTCCGGCGCCGTCCGGAGTGACGACGACGTTCGTCACCTCGCCCACATCCGCGACCGTGAACGAGTACGTGACGGTGACGCTCTCTCCAACATCGAGCGCGCCCGACCAGGACAGAACTCCGTTCCTGTACACGGCCCCCTGTGTGACGTCGCGGTTGTACGAACCGAGGGCCAGGGCAGAGCTCAGGTCGTCAGTGAACGACGCCGGACGGTCAGCCGTGTATGCCACCTGGCCGATGTTGGTCACCGAGATCCGGTACGACACGACATCTCCGGGGACCGCAGTCTCGTGGTCGCTCGTCTTGGAGACGCGGAACGATCCAATCGGCGTCAGCAACTCGCACGCTTCACTGCACCGCCCGCCCGGCCCCGCAGCCACCGCCGTGTTGCGCAGGAGCAAGTCGCCCGTGCCAGCAGCGCCGATCGTCACCGTGTACGTGATCGTCTTCGTCTCGTCGACAGCGAGCGGGCCGGACCAGGTGAGCGTGGACTCACCCACTGTGGCACCACCCGTGGCATCGTCGTTGAAGACGGCGTCATCGAGGACTCCGGCGAGGTCGCTCGTGAAACTCGCCGGCTTCTGCGCCGAATATCCGACCGAACCCGTGTTGGTGACGGTGACCGTGTAGCGGACCCGGTCTCCGGGAAGCGCGTTCGCCACGTCTGCCGTCTGGGACACGTCATAGGAGCCGACCGGGATAGTGGTCGAGCAACGCTCTGGAGTGGCGCAGCTCCCGTTGACCCCGGTGGGCATGACGGTGGTGACCAGTGACCGGTCGCCGGTGATCGGATCGTTCACCGTGACGGAGTAGGACACAGCGACAGACGCGCCTGCCGGCAGCGCGCCAACCCAGTTGAGCTTGTTCCCGGTGATGCTCGCCCCGGGAGAAGCGTCTCCGATGTAGGTCGCATCGTCGAGAACGCCCGCGAGGTCATCCTCGAACGAGGCTGGTGCGTCAGCGGTGTAGTCAGCCTGCCCGGTATTGGTGACCTTCACCGTGTAGGTGACCGTATCGCCGGCAAGTGTCGAGGAAACGTCGGCCGACTGCTCGAGTGTGAACGATCGGTTGGAGATCAGCGCTTCCGTGGTCGCGCTGTTGTTCGCTTGGACCGGATCTTCCTGATCGCCGACGACGTTTGCAGTGTTGACGACGAGTTCGCCGTCGCTTCCGGTCGCGTCTGCGGAGATTTGGAACGTCATCGACTGTCCCTGATCGAGTCTCCCGCCGGAGACGACCACCTCGGAGCCTTCAATCGCCGAGCTGACGTCGCCGGTCACCGAGGGGTTGGTCAGCGAGGACGTGAGCACATCCAAGACGGTCCAGCCGCTGGATACCCCTGGTCCGTTGTTGGTCACCGTCAGCGTGTATTCGATCCGGTTTCCCGAGATGACGGCCGCAGGGCCGTCCTTGGCGATTGTAAGATCGGTCGGCAGTCCAGGGATTGCGGCACCGTCGCTGAAATCCGACGAAGGGCCCGCCACACTCGAGATGAGGTCGAACGTCGGGTCGGCTGCAGTCGGTTCGGTGACGCTGACCTGATACACGCGGCCGGTGTCGTTGTCCGAGAATCCGAAGTTCCCGTTGCCGAACGTCCAGGCCGCTCCGTAACCGCTGGGGGTCGCCGGTAGGACACCGACGAACGTGCGGATGCGCCCGTTCGACAGGTTGAGTCGACGCATCGCTCCGTTCGGGCCGACGCCCCAGGCGAAGCCATCGCTGATCGTGAAGTCTTGAGCTCGGAGTGGTTCTGTGAGCTCGAGGCGTCGCACTTCAGCACCTGTGCTCACATCGATCGCGAGCACCGATCGGTTGTTCACGGCGACCGTCCCGGCGTCTGCGACGTAATACAAGCCGTCGTCGGGATTGAACGCGCCAGACGACCAGCGGTTCCCTCCGCCGGTGTGGCTGTACACACGTGTCCCAACGCGCTGCATGCTTCCGTCCTGGCCGATGCGGACCAGTGATCCGAACGGCAACTCCGCCGTGTCTCGTTGATCGACCATGGCGTACAGGTAGTTGTCCGCGGGGTTGAAACCGAGGGCGCTGTGCCGCACTGGCGCAGCGATGCCCTCTGCGGCGAAGGTGTAGCCGCCCTCGCCGGACGTCTCGGCCTTGTAGAGCTGGGTGGGCGTCCCCTGGGCGACGAAAACCGTCGGCACGGCTGGGTCAAACGGGTCTCCGGATGCAGCGTGTGCGGGAGCTGCGATCACCGCACCCACGCTCGCCAGGGCTGCGACGGCGATCGACAGTGAGATGCCCAACGCCAAGGCGGTCCGGGCACGTCTTCGGAAAACGCTCGAATGAGCATGCGATTGTTTCATGTTCTCTCCACCTCTATTGGTCGGGAGACATCGGTCTCCTCATTCCAGCGGACGCACGTGCCCTCGTTTCGTGACGCCAAACCGTGGTTGACCAGATCGGTCGTGGAGAGCTACTGGTGCAGACGCTGGTCGCAAGCAATGCTGATGCGCCTTTGCCATTGCACGTCGGCCTACGGGTGGGTGGTGTTGGCCCGAACCATCACCACCCACCGTGCCGGCCGGCACTGGGACCGAGCATGGGCGCTCGGATCCGAGAACGACAACGCCCGCCCGAACGGGCGCTGTTGCGTTCACAGCCACAGACGGGACTGCGGAGCGTTCATGACGCAGATGGCACGAGACCCTGTTCGGCGTCGATTCGACACCGGATCCATTCGTTCGTCCGTACGCGGATGATCGAAACGCCCTTCAGCGCTCGAACGCTTCGAGCTGCGCGGCCCCGTTCAGGTCGGTTCGCTGGCAATCACCCGCGCGAGCAGATTCGGGCCACCGTCGTCATCCCAGAGCAGGACGGTCCCCACGCGGAGTTGACGGCCGGACCTCGTCACGACTCCGACCATGACGTTGTTCCGCCCGATCTCTCGCGTCGTGACGACCACACGTTGTCCCTCGATGACCGGGGGAAGCCACGATCTCTGCTGCTCGGAGATGATCATTTGTGCACCATGTCGCTGTGGCCGTGGGCAGGCACTGGGAAGCGAATCCTTCAGGCACGCAGACGGCCATCAGCAGCGACTATGACGCGAACACCAAGCGTTGCGGAGTACATCACAGCGGTGCCGCGCGTGCCGGCCGTCATCCCCGTCCCGACGGCGAGGACGAGACCGGCGCTTCGTCGATGCTGCAGCTGCCGCAGAGCAGCGATCAGTCGCCGCTGCTGGCGCCGAGCGAACCGAGCACGCCGACGTACAGGAGCGATACGAGGACGCCGAGCGCGAGGATCACCGCACTGATGATGACACCGAATGTCGCCAGCTGATTCCGGTAGCCGGCAGCCAACGACTGGTTCTGGGCGACGATGCTGAGGATGAAGCCGACGACCGGCACAAGGATTGCGAGGATGAGACCGACGAGACCGAGCTTCTTGCCCGGATAGTCGGCGCGGGGGGAAGCTGCTCGGCGGGTCGGGCGCTTCTGCGCTGCGTGGGTCATGGTTGGTCCTTTCAAGATTTCCAGTCTCGTCCGAGATGGGGAATGAGCAGGTGACCGAAGGAATCGAGAAACGAAGCTGCCCTCGGCGATTCACTCGATCAGGCGGGGAAGCGCCTACAGGCTGCAGACGTGCCGCTCGGCCTTTTGTGATGCGGGTGGTGCCTTCTCCGCGGTGGAACAGTGTGCGACCAGCGCGGAGACCCGCCGAAGGGATGAGTGACGATAGTCGTCGACGGCCTCGCCACCCACTGCCACGCGACACCCAAGGGCACGGATCGAGAAACCGGTTCGCACACGAGACATTCGGCGCGAAGTCCAAGGAGACCCATTCTGCGCCATTCGCGGCGGCAGCCTGCGGCGAGCGACCTTCGTGCTGAATCTTGGGCCAGCCTGGGATCGTGATCGACGTCGGCCCCACGCCCTACTGTCCTTCACGTGCTCTCGACGGAGGAACGCTCACCCTTTTCTCACCAAGAAATCGAGCACACCACGCCTCATCCCGGTTCACCCTCCCCCGGAATCACGCGGAAGTTCGCTCTAGTGAGCCCCAGTTAGCCGACAGTTGGTAACTTCAGCTTCCCAAGCTGATAGCGCGGGTTCGATTCCCGTCATCCGCTCCATACACCAGGTCAGCGGTCGCTCTAGAGTCGACGACATGCCCTCGATTCGGAACATCGCCGTCGGCCTTCCGATCCGAGACGGTCACGTGCTCGTCTTGAACGGTGTGGACACCGTGAAGAACGAGGCGTTCCATCGCGCGATCGGGGGCGGCATCGAGTTCGGCGAAACCGCGGAAACCGCTCTGCGCCGCGAGTTCGTCGAGGAGCTCGGCGTCACGCTGGGCCCCGTCACCCTGCTCGACGTCGCGGAGAACATCTTCGAGTACGAGGGTGAGCCAGGCCATGAGATCGCCCACATCTTCGCCGTCGAGTCCTCCGAGATCGATGCCATACCGCTCGACGCCCGCCTCCACGTCCTGGACGAGGGAAGTGCGGTTCGGTGGGTGTCGATCAGCGAGACCGATCACCCCCTTCTACCCGGCAGGTGTCACACGCCTCCTCCGTTACCCGGCGCTCATCACCTCATCGCACCAGGCCGTTCGCCACATCGACTCGCCGTGACAACACCTGGCCCGGCCATGCGTCAGCCCCGTCGCCGACCATGAACGTCACGTCACGCTCGTAGCCAGCGGCCTCATAGAAGCGGACGAGATCCCCCGAGCCACCCGCGTAGCAGTCGACCCGCATGCGACCGACCCCGGCGGTCTGCGCGCGCTCCTCGGCGAATGCCAGCAAGCGGCGACCGGTGCCTTTCACGCGTGGATCGCGCGAGCCGATCAACACGCGGACGTAGACCTCCGGCTCGGTGGCGGCCGGCACGTACTCGAGCGCCTCGCCCAGCACGAGCGCTCCGCAGACGCCGACCGCGGGATGCTCGGCGACCCAGGCATCGGATGAGGCACACCACT
>Ga0308160_10002628_pt1 | contig 21317 bp, 18 predicted proteins | sample PhyFR1_FD_201036 | JGI IMG/M metagenome (GOLD analysis project Ga0308160, IMG submission 201036) | Phyllosphere microbial communities from UC Gill Tract Community Farm, Albany, California, United States - DLSLF.R1 | ecosystem: Host-associated > Plants > Phyllosphere > Unclassified | place: USA...
CCAGAAGCCGGTTTTGCGGCCGGTGTTGCCCAGTTTGTCATGCGAGGTCAGAACCATCAGTACTTTTTTCATGATATTTCTCCAGTGAGTGTGTGCTTCTATATTAGACCGGTCGTCTCAACGATGGATGAGCGTGACGGGCCAAGGCTGCGGTGCATGGATGTTTTGCTGCATCGACGGGATCCACGATAACATCGATTAGACCGGTCGTCTATAAAATTTTTGATTTATTTTGTTTGGGATGTCGATAGGTGGCATGGAGGGCTTGGCATGGGGATCGACATGGAGAACATCAGCTGTCATGTCGAGCGTCACGTCGAGGCCAGCTGCCCTGGTCATGGTTGCACCGCGAGGCGGACAACTTCCGACTTGTACCTTGTAGTGGTAGACTGGGATGGCTACTTAACCAGACGACAAGATATGAGGATTACCGGAAAAGCAACTAACGAAAAGATTCTCACTGTGGCGAGGCAACTCATTGCGCGTCGCGGGTACAGTAATTTCAGTTATGCAGACGTTTCTGAAGCAGTGGCGGTACATAAAGCAAGTATTCACCATCACTATCCAACCAAGTCTTCACTTGGGATGGCCGTCACCCATTATTCGCAAAAAATTTTCGAGGCGGATATGGCGGCTATTGCCAAAGACAAGCCTGACCCAGCTGAGCAGTTGCAAGCATATCTTGACTATTGGGAATACACTCTGATTCACGATCCTGAGTTATTTTGCGTTGCTGGCATGCTCGGTGCTGAAGTCCCGTTTCTTGAAAATGAGGTCGCGCAGGCGGTGGGCGAATATTTCGTCAGTATCACGGGATGGCTGGAAAAAGTGCTTGCAGCGGGGGCGTCAACTGGCAGCTTGCACCTGAAAGAGCCAGTGGAAGATGAGGCAGCCGCATTGGTGTCCCTGGTCTACGGTGCAGTGCTGGTTGCTCGTGGGAGCCGTAATCCAGCTCACTATAAGCAAGCGACACGTGCGGCACTCGCTCGCTTAAAAGGAACATCCGTTTAAGTTTAGCTCTGTTAATGGGCGCTCTGTCACTATCACTATCGCTATGGCTTACAGGGCGGGGATCGAGTCAGTGACGTGATCGTGGCATGCCAGCCGCGTGCAAAGGCGGATGTCATCGCAACGAAAATTCCACTCGACGCTTCGACCAATTTCGACGCTTTATTGCCGGCGTCAAATGCTGAAAACAGCAAAGCACTGGACGGTATCGTCGTCGAGCACGCAGGTCAGTTCGCTAGTGGTTACCGATGCGCTGTGTCACCGCCGCGGTGTACACAAATAGCAAGTAGTTCCCAAGCATCTCTGCTTGATAGGTTCTCACCGTCGATGCGTACGACCGTAAGTACGCTTACGAAACCCGTGTCGAAGTCGTACCGCGCCCAGGGCGGGGGAGACAGGATCCGTCTACGATCCCGCACGGTTGGCCATGCCGCCTGCAGCGACCAATGCTCAGCGATCAACGCTGATTGGTAGCATCGAACGCTGGCGCCGCACGGTGATACGTTCCTCCCTCAGCCCGGGTACCTCGGCCGCGTGAGCATGGTCGTTCGAGGTGCACATCCTATTCGATGGAAAATTCATCGGTTACGACTTTGTCTCTTACCGACAATAGGACCTGCCAGCAGACTTCATAGAGGACCGGTCTAGTACGTTAGCGAAGCTCATCGTAACGAAAACACTTGCGCCTTGAGTACCCAACTAGTAGGATTGCGTTGCCTTTCATATTTACTGTCATTCTCTGGGCTACGGGTGGATCGACACCGATCGCGGAGGCGGGCGCCAACTTGCTAAGCGGCCGCTTTGAACCGGCTGTTCTCCCGACGCCGTGAGTTTCATTACTCGCGTCATTGCCGCCGTAGTCGAAAGGTGTTGTAACGCGAAAGTAGCGCGTTTGCGTTCGCGGCTTTAGCTTCAGCGCGATGAAGGATCCGGGCTTGTGACAGGCCATCGCGCTTTTTCTGGATCCGACTATCGTCGCTGACAAACGAGGCTTTGGCTAAGCCGCCTTGGGCTCGTTCTGGATGTCGGCCATACAGCATGCCTCAGACTCAGTGTACAGTGCTGCCTCCTCACACGGTTCAGCCCCGTGAATGTCTGCAAGCGCATTCGTCCATGCTCTCGCAGACTCGGTAGTGGCGCCACTCCGAGATGTAATGCTTCGCGTAGAGGGACTTTCCGCAACGCGGAGGATGCCGCGGTTTTTCCAAACCGGACTGCTCGCGGCTTGAAGCGTTATTTATTTGCCTGAAAAAGCTCAAATGGATTCCCTCACGGCAGCAGATTCCAGCTTGCTCGAGGAGTCAAAGGGCTGAAACTTGAATTGTGTGATGAAGAACTTTGGGAGAACGACGACAAGGTACTTAAGGACTCGCCCGTGCACACTTCGTTTTATTAAAAGGTTGATTCGTTAAATGAGAACGACCGGTAGAGAAACCAAAGAAAAAATTCTTGAGTCGGCACGGGGCCTCATATCGACCCGCGGCTATAGTAACTTTAGCTTTGCGGATATATCGGCCGAAATCGCTGTCCACAAGGCCAGCATCCATCACCACTTTCCGACGAAGTCAGCGCTGGCAATCGCCGTCACGGATGTATGCAGGAGAGAGTTTGAAGCTAATATGGCCGCGATGGCGGTCGAGATTACCGATCCCGTCGCTCAGCTGCAAGCTTATCTTCACTGTTGGGAACAGCATCTCCTCAAAAATCCAAAGGCCTTTTGTGTAGCTGGCATGCTAGGCGCCGAAGTACCTTTCCTCGAAGAAGATGTTGCAATCGCTGTCGAGGAATATTTTGCGTCGATGACAAGCTGGCTCGAAAACGTGCTGGCGGCAGGTGCGGCGTGTGGGCGCTTCCAAATTTATGGGTCTCCGAAGGACGAGGCGGCTGCGTTCATTTCCCTCGTTTACGGCGCGGTACTGGTAGCGCGTGCCACCCGTAACCCAGGACATTTCACCGAAGCTACGCGGGTCGCGTTTGGATGTCTGACTACAACGTAGGCACGCCATTCTTTCGACATGTGAAGTTTTATCAATGGGCGGGATCGGGTAGCTGTTTGTGACATGGTGAGCACTCTTCACGCGAAAAGCCATATCGACATGTTGGCCTGCTGCCCTCAAAAGCCTTTCCATATCAATTTCTCATTGATCGATAAGGAGGCTGGTGGAATATAAAGAAAGAACGTAAATTCCAAAGTGGGGAATCCCTGGCTCAGCATGGCCCTGCAACTCGAGGCAGGCCGCATAGCGTCGGGATTGCGCTGCTTTACTCGGGCGTCGGCGCGGCTGTGAGGTCGAAGCGGCCAAGGTTCATTACCTTGCTCCAGGCCGCCACGAAGTCGCGCACGAACTGCGGTCCGCCGTCGGCACTGCCATACACTTCGGCCAGGGCGCGCAGTTGCGCGGTTGACCCGAATACCAGGTCGACGCGGGTCGCGGTCCACTTGACGGCGCCGGTCTTGCGGTCGCGGCCTTCGAACACGTCCGCGTGCGGCGATACCGGCGCCCATACCGTGCCCATGTCGAGCAGGTGCACGAAGAAGTCATTGCTCAGCGCGCCCGGCCGGGCCGTGAACACACCGTGCTCGAGGCCATCCGTATTGGCGCCCAGCACGCGCAGCCCGCCAACCAGTACGGTCATCTCCGGTGCCGTAAGCGTCAGCAACTGCGCCCGGTCGACCAGCAAAGCTTCGGTCGGCACCGCGTAGCGCGCTTTCTGGTAGTTGCGGAAACCGTCTGCGAGCGGTTCCAACAGGGCGAACGAAGCGATGTCGGTCTGCTCCTGCGAAGCATCGCTCCGGCCCGGCGCGAACGGCACCGTCACCGCATATCCTGCCGCGCAGGCCGCCAACTCGATGCCGACGCCGCCGGCGAACACGATCAGATCGGCGAGCGAGATCCGGGTGTCGCCGGCGACCCGGTCGTTGAACTTGGATTGGATACTTTCCAGCGTCGCGAAAACCGTTTGCAACGCCTCCGGTTGGTTAACGGCCCAGCCGTTTTGCGGCGCCAGGCGAATGCGCGCGCCGTTGGCGCCGCCACGCAAATCGGAGCCGCGGTAGGTCGATGCCGAGGCCCAGGCGGTCGATACCAGCTGCGACACCGTCAGGCCGGACGCGAGGATCGCGTCCCTGAGCGCAGCAAGCTCATGTTCGTCGACGGAGCGATGTTCTGCCGGCGGCACGGGGTCTTGCCAAGGAAAGTCCTCAGCCGGCACGTCCGCGCCGAGATAGCGGACCTTCGGACCCATGTCGCGATGCGTCAGCTTGAACCAGGCGCGCGCGAACGCATCCGCGAATCCGTCGGGATCGGCGAGGAAGCGCCGTGAGATGGTCTCGTAGACCGGGTCCCAGCGCAGTGCCAGGTCGGTCGTGAGCATCGTCGGCAGCAGTTTCTTCGATGCATCGTGGACATGCGGAATGGTCGCGTCGGCATTCCTGGCGACCCATTGATGTGCGCCGGCCGGGCTCCTGGCCAGCTCCCAATCATAGGCGAACAGGTGAGCGAAAAATCGTTGCTCCACTGGGCCGGCGTGCGGGTCCACGTCACTTCCAGCCCGCTGGTGATCGTGTCGCCGGCATTTCCGCTGCCAAAGCGGTTGTGCCAGCCCAGCCCCTGGGCAGCGATGTCGGCGGCTTCCGGTTCGACGCCGACGTTCTCCGTCGGCGCCGCGCCATGGGTCTTGCCGAAGCTGTGGCCACCGGCGATCAGCGCCACGGTTTCCTCGTCGTTCATGCCCATGCGCGTGAAGGTGTCGCGGATGTCCTGCGCGGCCAGCAGCGGATCGGGATTACCGTCCGGGCCTTCGGGGCTCACGTAGATCAGGCCCATCTGCACCGCGGCCAAGGGGTTTTCCAGGTCGCGGCTGTGCACGTCGCCATCCGCATCGTCGTTCGAAACCAGGACCGCGCCGGCCTTGGCGACACCTTCGTCGCCGTGGGCATAGCGCAGGTCGCCGCCGAGCCATTTGGTTTCGCGGCCCCAGTAGACGTCCTGATCCGGCTCCCAGGTGTCCACACGTCCGCCAGCGAAGCCGAGCGTCTTGAAGCCCATGGTTTCCAGCGCGACGTTACCGGTCAGGATGATCAGGTCGCTCCATGAAATCTTGCGTCCGTATTTTTGCTTGATCGGCCAGATCAGGCGGCGCGCCTTGTCGAGGCTGACGTTGTCGGGCCAGCTGTTGAGCGGCGCATAGCGCTGCTACCCACGGCGTGCGCCGCCGCGGCCGTCGGCTGCGCGGTAGGTGCCGGCGCTGTGCCACGCCATCCGGACAAACAGGCCGCCATAATGGCCGAAATCGGCCGGCCACCAGTCCTGCGAATCCGTCATCAGCGCGGCGAGGTCGCGTTTGACGGCGGTCAGGTCGAGGCTGTTGAACGCGCTGGCGTAGTCGAAGTCCGCGCCCATCGGATCGGTCTTGCTCGAATGCTGTTGCAGCAGGTCGAGGCGCAGCTGGGTGGGCCACCAGTCGCGGTTGGTGGTGCCGGCGCCGGTGGCCTGGCTGAACGGGCACTTGCCCGCCGTCGTGATCGTGTCCATGGAGTTTCTTCTGTAGTGTTGCGGTCTGTTATTGACCGGTCGCCGCAGCCTGTTCGATCACTTTTGCGACCTCGGCGGGATGAGCGATGAATGTCGCATGGCTGCCCTTGATCTCGGTCACTTTGCTGCCTGCGCGTCTGGCCATGTAGCGTTGCAGCTCCGGATTGACGGTGCGGTCCGTCGTCGATATCACCGCCCAGCTCGGCTTGGTCTTCCACGCTGCTTGCGTCACGGGAGAAGTGGCCAGTTGGGCTGCCGGCATGACCTGGGATAGGGCCATGAACTTGGTGTCGGCAACGGGCAGGTCGGCGGCGAAATCGGCGCGGAACTGCGCGGCGTCGATGTACAGGTAGCCGTCGGCGGTGGCCTTGATCGAATTGCCGGCCGGCGGCTTTTGCTGGATCAGCGACTTCAGGCTTTCGCCCACGTCGGGCTCGAACGCGGAAACGTAGACCAGGCCCGCTGCCTTGGGATGGTTGCCGGCTTCGGTGATCACGGCGCCGCCGTAGCTGTGGCCGACGAGGATGCTATTGCCATCCATTGCATCCAGCGCGCGCGTCGTCGCCTTCACGTCATCGGCAAACGACGTTTCCGGTTCCTGCACGACGGCGACATGGAAGCCATCCCGCGTCAGGATATCCGCGACGCCTTTCCAGCCGGAGCCGTCAGCGAAAAATCCATGGACCAGCACGATGTTCTTGACTGGTGCGGCAATGCTCGCATGGCAAAAGGTAGTAGCCAAAGTGAAGGCGAGGGCTGTGGTCGTACGGTTGATGGCGGTCATTCGAACTCCATGAAATAGGGTTGAGAAGGTCTTTGTTCAGCATTACGACTTTTCAATCCTACTAGTTGGTGGATTTGGATGCAAGTGAATTTTTGTACATGAGACACGCTGTTGAGTGCGGCGAAAATGATAAACAGATGACAACGGCCGCCGACGGTGCAGCCAGAGGCGTGTGGCCGCCGTCTATTTGCCGAATGAAGCCTTTTTCGTACGATACCAATTCGTTACTGGGGCGGGCCGTTGCTCATTGCGACCCAAGACATTTTTGAGCGCAATATGGCAGTGATTGCGAAGGATAAGAAGGATCCACTCGAGCGGCTATCGACCTTTCTTGATTACTGGAGCCGCAGTCTCATTTAGGCGACTTGCTTACGGAGCGAAAGCGGCCCATCCGCCAAGCGGTAACAAAAACGTAGGCTGCAGCAGTCGACGGAATCGTTCGCAAGTCGGCAATCCAGCACGCACGTTCGGCCGCGATATGGATGTTCCGGAAGCACCCCGATGATCCTCCTACTGATTGGCCTGGAGCGCTGCAAGGGATTTGAACGGTCGTGAGATGAGCGTTCTCGTGTACACTCCTGTTCCAATGCAACTAGATGGTGGGGAGCATGAAGATGAATAGCAAATCGTCCGGCAAACTCGACGATGGCACAGCGACCTTCTCCTGAACAGCGGCGCGAGTTCGGCGCCTTCTTGTCGAGCCGCCGCGCGCGTTTGCTGCCAGCAGAGTTCGGCCTGCCCGACAGTCCGCGCCGGACGCCCGGCCTGCGGCGTGAGGAAGTGGCCGTACTCGCCGGCGTCAGCGTCAGCTGGTACACCTGGCTGGAGCAGGGACGCGATATTCAGCCCTCGGCCGACGCCCTCAAGCGCATCGCCAAAGTGTTCAAGCTCGACCGCGTCGAAGCGGCGCATTTGTTCGCGCTGTCCGCGCTCGAGGCGCCGTCGGCCGCCACCGGCGGCGGCGTCAGCGCGGGGCTGGAGATGCTGGTCCGGGCGATCGACCCGATCCCGGCCTATGTGCGCAATACGCGGCTCGATATCCTGGCCTGGAACGATGCCGTGGCCGACATGCTGGTCGATTATGGATCGCTGCAGCCGCATGAACGCAATACGCTGCGCCTGCTGTTCCTGTACATCCCTTACCGCACCCAGATCCTGGACTGGGAACAGATGGCGCGCGGGATGATCTCGGCATTTCGCGCCGCGCGAGCCCAGGCGCGCGACAAGGCGCCGTTCGAAAGCCTGGTCGAGGAACTTTCGCAGGCGAGCCCGGAATTTCGCGCCTGGTGGCAGGATACTGAAGTGAAGGGCTTCGAAGAAGGCCGCAAGCGCCTGGTGCACCCGAAGACGGGCAAGCTCATGGATTTCACCTATGTCGCGTTGACGCCGGAGGGGCGGCCCGACCTGTCGCTGGTTACCTACATTCCGCGCACGTCTGCCGGGGACCCACAGTCATAGGATAACAAGACGCCTTCTTCGATTCCTCAGCCCTTCCTACACTGGTCTTCATCGCAGCGCATTCCGTGCTGCTCTCCCAGGAAGGTGATCATCATGTCGAACCCGAAGACCAGCACCAATGCCCCCGTCGCCACCTCGCGCAATCCCGCCAATGGTGAATTGATCGCGACCCGCGCGTTCCAGACCGCGAGCGAAGTCGAATGCCTTCTCGACGCCAGCGCCAGCGCGTTCCGCCTGTGGCGTGCGACGCCGATGAGCGAGCGCGTCGCAGCTTACCGCCGACTGTCCGCGGTCCTGCGCGAGCGCTCGGAGGCGCTGGCATCGATCATCACCGCGGAGATGGGCAAGACGATCGGCGCGGCGCGCGCCGAGATCGAGAAATGCGCGGTCACCATCGAGTGGATCGCCGCCAACGGCCCCGCGATCCTCGCGGACGAGCCGGTCGCGGTCGACGGCGGCGACCAGGTTCATGTGTCCTACCTGCCGATCGGTACCATCCTCGGCGTCATGCCGTGGAATTTCCCGCTCTGGCAAGTGATCCGCGCCTCCGGCCCGATCATGTTGTCGGGTAACGGCTTCCTGCTCAAGCACGCACCGAACGTCATGGGCTCGGCCTACGCGCTGCAGGACGCCTACGAGGCGGCCGGGTTCCCCATAGGCCTGTTCGCCAACCTGAACAGCGACAACGAAACGGTCGCACGGGTCATCGAAGATGCCCGCATCGCCGCCGTGACGCTGACCGGCAGCATGCGTGCCGGTTCGGCCGTTGCCGCCACCGCCGGGAAGGCACTGAAAAAAAGCCTGCTCGAGCTGGGTGGCGCCGATGCCTTCATCGTGCTGGCCGATGCGGACATCGACCTGGCCGTCAAAGCCGGCATCGCGGCGCGCTTCCAGAACGCGGGCCAGGTCTGCCTAGCGGCCAAGCGCTTCATCCTCGAGGCGCCGATCGCCGAGGAATTCACGCGCAAGTTCGTCGAGGCAGTCAAGCAGATCAAAGTCGGCGACCCGCTCGATCCGGCCAGCACGATCGGTCCCATGGCGCGTGCCGACCTGCGCGACGAATTGCATCGCCAGGTCGAACGGACGATCGCCGCGGGCGCAACCCTGACGCTGGGCGGCCACCCGATCGAAGGACCGGGCAACTACTACGCGCCGACGGTCCTGGCCGACGTCCTGCCAGGCATGGCGGCTTTCGACGAAGAGACTTTCGGCCCGGTGGCCGCGATTACCGTCGCCGACAGCGCCGAGCATGCGATCACGCTGGCCAACACCAGCGATTACGGTCTGGGCGGCAGCCTGTGGACCAACGATGTCGCGCGTGCCCAGCGCATTGCGCGCAGGCTGGAAACCGGTGGCGTGTTCATCAACGGCTACCCGGCCTCGAACGCCCGCATTCCGGTGGGCGGCGTGAAGCACAGCGGTTATGGACGCGAGCTCTCGCATTTCGGGCTGCGCGAATTCACCAACGCCCAGGCCGTGTGGGCCAAGACCGTCGCTTGAGAGGAGAACATCATGGAACAACGGATCGAAAAACACACCGACAGCCCGATCCTGCAACCGGTCACCATCGGTACGCTTCACCTGAAAAACCGCATCGTCATGGCGCCGATGACGCGCAGCCGCTTGGACGACGAAGGCGTGCCGCCGGACTACGCCGCCGATTATTACGCGCAGCGCGCCGACGCGGGGCTGATCGTCACGGAGGCGACCAACATCTCTGCGCAGGCACGCGGTTATCCGCGCACCCCAGGCATCTGGACGGCGGCGCAAGTGGCCGCATGGCGCCGCGTGACCTCGGCCGTGCACCGCCGGGATGGGAAGATTTTTCTGCAGCTATGGCATACCGGCCGCATGTCGCACCCCGACATGTTGCATGGCGCACTGCCGGTCGCGCCGTCGGCGCTCAAGCCGGAAGGCCAGATTCGGGTACACGAGGGCATGAAGGATTTCGTGACGCCGCGCGCGCTCGAGCTGGATGAGATACCGGCCATCGTCGAGGACTACCGCCGCGCCGCCGAAAACGCCATGCGGGCCGGCTTCGACGGCGTCGAAGTCCACTCGGCGAACAATTACCTGCTCGAGCAGTTCGTTCGCGACAGCACCAACCTGCGCACAGACCGCTACGGCGGCACGCTGGAAAACCGCTTGCGCTTTCCGCTCGAGGTCGTCAAGGCCGTGGTCGACGTGTGGGGCGCGGACCGGGTCGGTATCCGCATTTCGCCAGTGACCACGACACCGGGCAACACACCGCTCGACAGCGACACGATGGCAACCTTCGGCGCCTACGTCGATGCACTGTCCGAGCTGGGTCTGCTATATATCCATGAGATCGAAGGCGTGACCCAAGTGAGCCGCGGCGCCGGCGACGGTATCAGCTTCGCGGCATTGCGCCGACGCTTCAAAGGCGCATACATCGCCAACAACCAATACACGCTGGCCCTGGCCGAAGCGGCATTGGCTGCCGGCGACGCTAACCTGTTCAGCATCGGGCGGCCGTTCATCGCCAATCCGGACCTGGTCGAGCGCCTGCGCACCGGGGCGCCGCTGGCCGACGCGCCGAAGGAGTACTGGTATGGCGGCGACGCGAACGGCTACTCGAACTGGCCGACGATGCATGGACGCTAGAAGCCCCGGCGGCGCCTGGCAAACCCTGGTGGCCAGGCAGGCGCATGACTTTGCAGCGTGGCCGGTCAGCGGCGACCGCTTCGTCGACGAAACCGCATGCCTGGCCGCCGTCCTGCTGGCGATCGGCGCGGCGCGCGCGCTCGGCATCGGCAACGTCGGCTGGGCCGCCTTCAGCGCCTACATGGTGATACGCCCGGACCTGGGCGAAACCATGCACCGCGGCGGTTCGCGCGTGGTCGGCACGGCTGCGGGCGTCATGCTGGCTTGGCTGCTGGCGCCGGCGGTAGCGCATTCTGCCACCAGGATGGGCGCCGCCCTCGCGCTGTTCGGTGGCCTCTGCCTGTACCTGGCTTTGCTGGACCGGCGCGCGTTTGGCGCGCTATTTGCCGGCATGGCCTTCGCCATGGTGCTGATCGACGGCATGGAGTTTCCAGGCGAAGCGCTCGACGTGCTGGCGCGTGCCCGTTTCCTCGATGTTTGCGTGGGCAGCGGCGCGGCGCTGCTGGTTGGCGCGGTCTCGGCGCTGACCGTGCAGCGGCGGCCGACCGCGGCGCAGGACAGGGGACAGGACATCCGGCGACAGGCGCTGCGGCTGTGGCACCGGGGGGCGTTCATGCATGCGCTGCAGGCGGCCATCGCGCTGGCCTCCATCCCTTTGGTATGGCGTGTCTTTCACGTCCAGTCCCTGAGCCAGAGCAGCACCACGATCCTGGCCGTGATGATGGTGCCCTTGCTTGACGTGACCGCGTCGCCGCATCCTGCCTCGCGCAAGCTGAAGCATCGCTTCATCGGCTGCGGTACGGGTGCGCTGCTGGCCACTGCAATCCTGGTGTTGAGCCATGCCTCGCCGCTTGTCATGACGCTCGCGGTTTGTTTCGGCGTCCTGGCCGGCCGGCATATCGAGAACGGCGCGCTCGGCATCGGCTATGTCGGCACCCAGTTCGCGCTGGCCTTCCTCGTCGTGCTGGTGCCGGACAATGCTGCGCTAGTCGACGTCCACACTGGACTCGCGCGCCTGTCGGGCATCGTCGTCGGCATGGCGCTGCTGCAGCCGGTGCGTCTGCTCGTCAGGCGTCGACCGCTTTGGCTGTCGTCGATCTAGAAAAAGCCGGCCATGTAATTGAATCGCCCGTCCTGATCGGTACGGACGAAGTTCTGCATGCCAGGAAAATCCTGATGCACGAGGCGAACATCGATTTGTTAGCCCGCTTGATGCCGCCTCTGGTGCTCATCGAATCGTCCAGCGTGTCATCAAACCGCGTGCGCTCGCTGTTGTCTATGTGCGAGGAAGAGGCGCGCCAACCAGGACCCGCGAGCCAATTCGTCATCGAGCGATTGGTCGAACTGGTGCTTGTCGAAATTTTGCGGATCGACCAATTGCGGGTCGACCATTTGCGGCGTGAGGGCGCGGCGACTGGTTTGCTGGCCGGCCTTGCCGACGCAGTCACGCGGCCGGCACTGCTGGCGATGCACGACAAGGTTGCACATCCATGGACGGTCGACCAATTGGCGCGATTGTGTGCCGTTTCCCGCTCGGCGTTCGCCATGAGATTTCGTGAAATCGTTGGGACGCCACCGCTGGCTTACCTGCTGCATTGGCGAATGGCGCTTGCGAAGGACGAACTGGTGCAAGGGGTGCTAAGCGTCGGCGAAATCGCCTATGCCATCGGATTTCAGTCGTCCAGCGCGTTTACGACCTCAGTCACGCGCATGGTCGGGTGTTCGCCGAGACGCTACGCGCAGCAGGTTCGAAACGCAGAAACGCTGGAGTGAGGTCCTTTCCCTGGGCAAGCGGGGCGCAATTCTCCGCTCGCCCGGCTACCGGCCTTACGCCAGTCCTTCCGCGGCGAGCGCCGCGGCCACGGAGGGCACGCCCTTCATTCGCACGCGGTAGTCGTCGAGCGGCGCCGGCACCGGCACGCCCAGCATGGCGGCCCACGACAGCATGACGAACAGGTAGCAGTCGGCGATCGTCATGTGTTGGCCGATCAGATACTGTTTTTCACCCAATTGTTCGCTGAGCGTGCTGAAGCGCATGAACAAGGTTTCCCGCGCTTGCTCTTTGTCCTGCTCAGTCCCGTCGCGGAAAAACGGCGTGAAGCCGCGGTGGATTTCGGTGGTCATGAACGCCGTGGCTTCGAGCGTACGCCAACGTTCGAGGCCGTCTTTGGCAAGAAGTTTGCCTGAGCTGTCCGCGATCCAGGCCAGAATGGCCAGGTTCTCCGTCAGGATGGTGCCATCGCCGAGGTCGAGCGCCGGCGTATAGCCTTTGGAATTGATGCGATTGAAGTCGCGGCCATCTTCGGTGCGGCGATCGCGTCCGACCTTCACCAGTTGGTGCGGCATGTTGGCCTCGATTAGGGCGATATGGCAAGCCTGGCTACAGGCGCCGGGTGCGTAGTAAAGAATCATGGTTTCCTTTTTTGAGCAGTCAGGATTGTTGACCAGCACCAAGTATGAGACCATGCGATCCTTAGCGAAAACGCATATTTTTGAGACCAGGTCATATGAATGTGTCTACCCCGACCGATACCCGCGATTGCCGCCGGATCAGCGAAATCCTCAATCGGGTCGGCGACAAATGGACGATGCAGGTCGTCGTGGTGTTACAGCACAGGCCGCACCGTTTCAACGACCTGCGGCGTCAGGTCAATGGTATTTCTCAACAAATGCTGACACGCACGCTCAAGCTGCTCGAACGCGACGGCCTGGTCGAGCGCGAGGTGCTGGGCACCTCGCCGCCGCAGGTGGAATATGCGCTGACGCCATTCGGTTTTTCGCTGGTCGAACCGGTGCGTCGGCTTGCCGAGTGGGCCTCCGCCAACCTCGACACACTCCATGACAATCACCGCCGCTACGATGCCGACAACGAGGCGAACGACGGCCGCTAGACCGCCGCCCGCGCTTGCGAAAACCAAGCGGAGAGACGGGCTCGTCCAGTTCGGCAGGGTAGGGGCGCGAACGCTCTGGTTGCGGCCGCAGTTTAAAAACCGGGCCCGGGCACCTGTCCTTCGGGCGGATAAGCCGGCAAGGCTGGCGGCGCAGGCGGCAATGTGGTGGGGTGGCGGTCGAGCGTACGGTTCAGCATCTCCACCGCCGTCTCCAGTTGCTTGTCCCGTCCCTGAAGCGATTCGCCCGGTACGGCCGCCACCTCGACATCGGGTTCGGCGCCGACGTTTTCGATGATCCACGTGCTATCCGGGCTGTAAAGCACATCCTTCGGCACCAGCACGTAGCCGCCGTCCATTAAATCGAGTGGACTGGTGACGCCGCGAACGCCGCCCCAGGTGCGCGTGCCGACGACCTGGCCCAGGCCTGACTGGCGGAAGTAGTACGCGAATTGGTCGGCGTCGGAACTGGTGAAGCCATTGGTCAGCGTAATCATCGGGCCCTGCATCAGTTGCGCCGGCAGCGTTTGGCGGCCGCCCTGGCGGTTGACATACATGCCGGCCACGTGGCGGCCCAGGCGCGCAAGGATCTGCTGGCTAGTAAAACCGCCGGCATTGCCGCGGATGTCGACGATCAAGGCTTGCTTGTCCATCTGTGGATAGAACTGGCGCACGAACTGTTCAGCGCCGCGCTGGTAAAAATCGGCCATGTAAAGGTAGCCGATGCGGCCCTTCGACAGACGCTCGACCTTGCGACGGTTTTGCTCGATCATGTCGGCTTCACGCAGCGCGAACTCGCTTGCCACCGGTGTCACCTTCACGCGATGGGGCGCTTCTTGCAGGCCGCGTGCGACGGTCAGTTCGATGGAACCGGTCACGCCTTCCAGCACGCTGTCCGGTGTCTGCGGCGAGATCAAGGGCTTGCCGTTGACCTCCAGCAGATAATCGCCAGCCCGTACGTCCACGCCCGGCGCAGTGAGCGGGCTGCGTAGCGCCGGCCGCGAATTATCGCCGGCGTAGATATGCTCGAAACGGTAGTGCCCGCTCGACGCGTCGAACGCATAGTCGGCGCCCAAGCGTGGCGCCGGCGGTCGATTGCCATGCGCTCCAGCATCGCCGCCGCCGATCACCATGTGCGAGGTCGCCAGCTCACCCTGCAACTGCCCGATCAGGTAACTGAGGTCGTCGCGCGATCCGAGCACGGGCAGGAATTTCGCGTAGGCGTGACGTACGGCCGGCCAGTCGATGCCGTTCATGGCAGCGCTCAGGTAGAAGTCGCGATCGAGGCGCCAGGTACGGTCGAACATGGCGGCCCATTCCCGGCGCAAGTCGACCGTGGTCGTCATACCGGACAGCGTCAACGCCGAAGCCGCCGCGCCGGCCGCGGTGCGCCCGAACTTCCATTCATTGCCTTGCTTGTAGAGCAGCGCGGTGCCGTCTGCGGACACCACGGCCGTATCGAAGCCGGTCACGAGCACGCGGTCCGTCCCGCTGCGCAGGTCGTAGGCGTGCAGCGCTTGTTCCTGGCCCGGCAGGCTGCCGTGGATCATGGACTGCGGCTGGCTCTGGTAATACAGATGGGTGTCCGAAACGGTCAGCGCGGAATAGGCGCCGGGCGCGATCGGCAACGGGACCGTCCGCGCGATCATGCCGGCGACATCGATGCCGCTAGAGGCGCTTGCATTCGGCGCCTGCAGCGTCGTGACATAAATGCCCTGCGCGTTCACCGTCACGAACGCTTCTTCGCTGCTGGATGTGACGGGGAACTCGTGACGCGAGGAGATGAAGTAGAGCGAGCGACCATCCTTGCCGAATACCGGGTTGCGGTCGTTATTCATCGGCGAACTGGCGACCTGGTCCTGCATCTTGTCCAGGTCGAACAGGTGGAGACTGCGCTGCTGATTGTCGTTCTCGATACTGAATGCCAGGTAACGGCTGTCGGGAGAAAACGCCGCGTCGTCGATACGCTGACGCTTGTTCTGCGCGACGATGCGCGCAGCGCCGTCTGCCAGGGTGATGATCCACAGGCGTTTGTCGGCGTCGGCCAGCGCCACCGCTTTGCCGTTCGGCGCCCACACCGGCGCGTACAGGTAGCCGTCCTTGAAATGCGTGACGATCCGCTCGGGGCCGCCTTGCGCTGGGCGCAGCGCCAGTTGCTGTTCGCCGTCGACATCGGTGATGTATGCGATCGTTGCGCCGTCGGGTGAGTAGGCCGGATGTTCTTCGTCGGCGCCGCTGGTCGCGGTCAGGTTCTTGCGTACGTCGCCGCTGGTCGCCACGTGAAACAGGTCGCCACGCGCCGACAGCATCGCGGCGCTGCCATCGGGCGCCAGCGCAAACGCCGGCGCGTCGTTGGTATCGTTCTCGCGGATGAACCCGGCCGCGTCGACCGTTTTGACCAGCTCGGCCGCCGGCAGCGTCACCTTGATTTCACGCAGCTTCGTCGACGGCAGGTCGATGGCGTACAGCTTGCCGCCTTGCTGGAAGGTCAGCTGGTGATCGCCCAGCGAAGGAAAATCGACATCGTAATCGGTGAAGAAGGTCAGCTGGCGCGCCGCGCCGGTCGCCGGGTCCAGCACCCACAGGTTGGCGCGGCGATGGGCGTCGCGGTCCGAGACAAAATAGACTTTGCCGTCGAACCACATCGGCGCCGTGTCGTTGCCTTTCCAATGGGTCAGCTGTTTCGACGTCCGCGTCGCCAGATCGAAGCTGACCAGTTCAGCGGCCTGGCCGCCGTTGTAACGCTTGCGGTTGTCGAAATCGTTGAGTGTGCTGGCATACACCAGATGATTTGCATCCTGCGCATAGCTCATCAATCCAGCGTGCTCCATCGGCAGCGGCTGTGGCAGGCCGCCGGTGATCGGCACCGTGAACAGGCGATAGTCCTTGCCGTTGACCGCGCCGATGGTCGAACCGAAGACGATCGCTTTCGAGTCCGGCGTCCAGGTCACCACCAGATCATCCTCGTCATGGCCTCGGTTGGCATGGAAGGTGACACGCCGCGGTGCGCCGCCCGTTGCCGGCATCACATACACATCCTGGTGACCATTCGACTTCGCCGAAAATGCAATGGTCTGGCCGTCTGGAGAGAAGCGCGGCATCAGGGGACGCATATTCGTCGTGGTCAGGCGCACGGCGGCGCCGCCATTTCGTGGGGCGCGCCACAGGTCGCCCTGAGCGACGAAAACGATTTGATCGGCGAAGGCGTGAGGAAAACGCTTCAGGACGTCGGTTTCCGGCGCCGCATGGGCAAGCACTGGTGCAAACAGGGTGGCCAGGATGGCCGATGTGGCGCGCGATCGAGAAGTGAACAAAACCATGAAAACATTCCAAAGTGAGTCTGTGGGGCGATGGGCAACTGAGGGAATTCCGAAAAGCAACGCAATCATAGACACGAGCTGTCAAACTCAGCCGTATGAAGCGACGAAGCGGCGAAAACGGGGAACAGGCTGTCTGCGCGCCGCTCGAAATGAAAGAGCGGTCGCGCTACAAACAGCGACCACAAGCATCGCAAGACGACTCGCTGCAACGCACATAGGCCCATTTGAGAGAAGGTTTTACTTAGCGCCGCCTCCGAAATCCGCTAGCCAAGCCTTGCGTGTTTTCTGGCTGAGCTTCCCTAAGTTGCATTCGGCCTCAGATCGAATCGATCCACGCCATCACCGAGGTGTTCATTGCGGCGGCGCTGTCCTGCATGATCCAATGCCCGCTGTCAGGCCAGACATCCACCTTCGACTTCGGATTGGAAAACCAATGACGCATACGCTCGGCTTGCGCTGGATCACGGCAGAGGTGATAAAGCGGTACGGTAACGGTGGCGCAGAACTTCGCGCTCGCATCGCCCATAGCGACCTGATCCGGGCCGAAGAATAAAGGCGGGAATGCCTCACGCAGCACATCAGCGTGCATTCCTTGGGCGCGCCTTGCGTGCCATCTTTTGAATGCAGGATCGGTTTTTGAACCGTACGCGCCAGCGAACAGCTCAGCTGCAGCGCCACCGGGATTACTCGACAGAAGTCCCTCGACCGTTTTCGAAAATACCGGTGCGAGCTGATCGGAAAAGCCAAGGGCGCCGTCGACTGATACGACTGCGCTGACCAGATCGGGGCGCTTTACCGCCAGCCGGGCCGCGATTTGCCCACCCATCGAATGACCTATGAGCACGAACTTGTGCGCGTTGTACTTTGTGGAGATCAAGGTCTCGAGATCGGCGACGAAGTCGTCTGGTTGATAGGTCCCGGAAGGCGTAAGCTCCGAGCTGCCGTGACCACGCAGATCGATTGCGACCGTGCGGTACTTACTTTCGAACTGAGGCAGTTGCCAGCTCCAGTCGTGAGAGTCGCAGCTCCATCCATGGATGAACATGACGTTGCGGCCGGCGCCGACTTCCGTGTAGTAGAGCTTGGGCTGCTTGTGCTGCGCAGACTTAGCTTGTGCAACTGGAAGCTTGATAGCGACAGCGGCAGACCCCACAAACTTGAGCAGGTTACGACGCGAGATTTCAAGATCACTGAGAGTCATGGATATTCCAGGTTAGTTTGGCCAATTCGTTTTAGCTGTGCCACAGCCATCGTCTGGACGACACAGATGGCGCATGATATACACTGGATATCGCAAGTCAATTACGCACTTTAGAGTAATTAGATATACACAAGGATACCGAGATGACATGTGAAGTAGACGAAATATTTTTCGCCGATTGCGCTGCCCGAGCGTTTTTTGATCAAGTTGCAAACAAGTGGTCGGTAATGATACTGACCGTATTGAATCAGAAGCCGACTCGATTCAACGATATCAGAAGGCGGCTCGAAGGCATAACCCACAAAGCACTTACGGAGGCTTTAAGGAGACTTGAAAGGAACGGGCTCATTCATCGCCAGGTTTTGAATACGTCACCGGTATCAGTCGAGTATTCGATAACTGAACTGGGGAAGACCTTGCAAATTCCATTCGGCGCGATGTATCAATGGTCTATTGATCATCTGGAGGAAATTGAAGCATCACAGGCGGCCTTCGATAAAATTAAGGCGTGATTACCGTTGCAGCACAGCGTCCTGATTCGGTGACGTACCGAAAGCTCTTTTGTATTCACGACTGAACTGAGAGGCGCTCGCATATCCGCTCGAGAAAGCCGTCTCGGTCACGTTCGCATCGCCGGACACGAGTCGGCGTCGCGCATCCAGCAAGCGGATCTGTCGCTGATAGGCAAGCGGGCTAGACGCCGTCACCGACTTGAAATGCCGATGGAACGAAGTCACGCTCATTCCGACATGGGAAGCGAGCCACTCGATGCGCATCGGCTGGTTGGCGTTATTTTGAATCCACTCCGCTGCCATCTTGATTTGGCTGAACCGGGCATTGCGTTGCCCGATCTGGCGGAGTCTGGCTCCTAAGCGACCGGTTAATAACCGGTAGTAGAGTTCGCGTTCGTAGTGAGCTGCAAGAACAGGAATGTCGTTGGGCGCGTCAAGAAGTCCCAGCAGGCGCTGCAGGGGATCGAGGATACTCGGCTCCAGCTGTTCGACGGACAAGGCTCCAGGGAGCTCGACAGCTTGCGGCTCGATAAGCGGCGTGTCCGGCATGTCGAGAAGCAGACCGTCGACGATGCCGGCATTTAGCTTGAGCTCGACACTCAGATACGGATTTGCGGCGCTTGCTTCAACCACTGCACTAACGAAAGGTAATCCGACCGAGGCCACCGCGCATGTGCCTGGATGGCAGTCGAACGTGCTGCCGCCCACGCTCATTTGCTTGGCCCCTTGCAAAAGCAAATAAAACTTCGATTCGAATAGCGCCGGCTGCGGGGCGGTCGGCGCATGGTGCGAGCGAATGACGACGCTTTCGTAAGCGGATGGGAAACCGTCAGCGCGGCCATGACGGCTCGCAATGGATATCAGTTTTTTTAACATGAGCTGGGCTGTTCTGGAATCCTTATTGCACCGCAGAGTAAATGACCTGGTAGGATCAGGCAAGCAATTGGAGGGATCGCAGATGCTGCGCCCCCAAGCTGACGTCATCATTCTGCATGTCGAATCGCGACGAATGATCAGGAGCTGACATGTACGATCAACAAGCACGCTTGCAGCGGTTCATGGACGAGGCGTCCATCCGCAACACCATTGCCCGTTTCGCCGACAGTGCGACCCGATCCGATTATGCGATGTTTCGAAGCGTATGGGCTGAAGATGCCGAATTCATTATTGGCAAAGCCCCGCACGGCCAATACGCGAAAGGCGCCGACGAGAATGTGGCCTTATTGCGAAAGCTGCGCACAGGTAAGGACTTCTTCATACAATTTGCTCTACCTGGCGTCATCGAGATTCAGGGCGACAAAGCAACGACACGGACTTTCGTGCACGAAGCAGCACGCGGGCCTGGCGAAAAGTTTTACCGCAACCATTGCGTCGCATTTGACCAGTTGCAGCGTGAGGGCGAGGAATGGGTCTTCAAAGTTCGATCCTTTCAATACATTTGGCTCGATACCGGTCATTTCGCCGGCACTGGTTTTCCACTATTCCTCGACAGTTGAACATCGAGCGGTGAACAACTGAAGCGTATTTTCGAAGAGGCTGGCGGGAACACATGCCCGCCAGTTGCCGTGGTTCGCTTCGATGCAAGGAAACCGGGCCGCATCCGACCCTTTACGCGAACTGCGTCAGCTCCGCTTCCGCATACGCCGGATAATCGGTCAGGCCCGTCGCGCCGCCGCCATACAGCGACGCCGGATCGACCTGTGCCAGCGGCCAGCCGTTGGCGATCCGCTGCGGCAGGTCAGGGTTGGCGATATACGGACGACCGAACGCGATCAGGTCCGCCAGCTTGGCGTCGAGCAGGCGTGCGCCGCGCTCCGCCGTGTAGCGGCCGGCATAGACGATGCGTCCGCTGAAGGTCTTGCGCACGTCCTGGCGGAATGCCATCGGCAGTTCGGGCGCATTGTTCCAGTCGGCTTCGGCGATCGACAGGTAGGCGATTCCCGCCTCCTCGAGCACCTTGATCGCTTCGATATAGGTGTGATGCGGATCGTCTTCCGCGAACCCGAGATAGACCCGCTCCTCGTCGGTGCTGCTGAACAGTGGCGTGAAGCGCACGCCCACGCGATCCGGCCCGACGGCCGCGGCCACCGCCTGTACCACTTCGCGCAGGAAGCGCAGGCGGTTTTGCAGCGAGCCGCCGTAGCCGTCGTCGCGCTGGTTGGCATGGACCGAAATGAACTGGTTGACCAGGTAGCCGTTGGCGGCATGGATCTCCACGCCGTCAAATCCGGCAGCGAGCGCGTTGCGCGCGGCCTGTGCGTACAGCTCGACCAGCGTCCCGATCTCCGCGACGGTCAAGGCGCGCGGCAGCGAGGGCGCGACCAGCGTGCCGGTGCCCGGGCCGGTTTCGATGAAGGCCTTCGCGTTACCGGCCGCGATGGCCGATGGCGCGACCGGAGCGCCGCCGTCCGGTTGCAGCGCGGTGTGCGAGACCCGCCCCACGTGCCAGAGCTGCGCGAAGATGATGCCGCCCTCGGCATGCACGGCGTCGGTGACCTTGCGCCAGCCATCGATCTGGGCCGGCGTGTAGATGCCGGGCGTCCATGCGTAGCCCTGGCCACGCGCTTCGATCTGCGTGCCTTCGCTGACCATGAAGCCGGCGCCCGCGCGCTGGCGGTAGTACAGCGCCATCAAGTCGGTGGCGACGTTGCCCGGCTGGCCGGCGCGCTGGCGCGTCAGCGGTGGGAGGACGATACGGTTTTTCAGTATATGGCGACCCAATCTTACAGGGCTGAACAGTGTTGGATGCTGCATGGTGGTTTTCCTTCCGTGTTCGATGTGCGCCGGGTCCGTCCTCGAGCGAACGGCCCCGGTTGCTGTTCATACAGCGCTCATGCAGCTGCCGTCGCATCCAGTCGTTCGAGCAGCAGGGCGGCGGCTTCAGCCGACGATGCCGGGTTCTGGCCGGTGATCAGGAGGCCGTCGCGCACCACGTACGAGCCCCAGTCCGGACCGCTGGAGTACAGGCCGCCCTTGGCTTTGAGTT
>Ga0308160_10002629_pt1 | contig 21316 bp, 16 predicted proteins | sample PhyFR1_FD_201036 | JGI IMG/M metagenome (GOLD analysis project Ga0308160, IMG submission 201036) | Phyllosphere microbial communities from UC Gill Tract Community Farm, Albany, California, United States - DLSLF.R1 | ecosystem: Host-associated > Plants > Phyllosphere > Unclassified | place: USA...
TGGAGGAAGTGGGCTTCGCCTACAACAAATACCTGATCTCGACACTCCTACGCGAAGATCTTGGGTTCACTGGGGTTGTACTTACTGACTGGCAGCTCGTCACAGACCTTGAAGTCTTTGGCTTGCCGTTCCCTGCCAAGGCGTGGGGTGTGGAGCACCTCAGCCGCATTGAGCGTGTTGAGAAGCTCTTCGACGCCGGCGCAGATCAATTCGGGGGCGAGTCCTGCACGGATTTGGTCCTTGAGTTGCTGGCCAGCGGACGGCTCTCCCAGAAGCGCGTGGACGCGTCAGCGCTGAAAGTCTTGCAGGTCAAGTTCGAACTCGGCCTGTTCGACAATCCGTACGTCGACGAGAACGCGGTTGCAACCATTGTGGGTTCCGAGTCTTTCCGGGCTGCTGGGCACCGCGCCCAGGCGGAGGCCGTCACCGTTCTGAAAAACACTGGTGTATTGCCGCTGCGAGCGGACACCCGGGTATACGTCGAAGGCGTCAACCCGGAAGTCGTCGATGATCGGGTCACCCTTGTGGATGACAAGAAGGACGCCGACGTAGCTCTTGTGCGCCTCACTGTCCCCTACGAGCCGCGCAACGAGTATTTCCTGGACGCTATGACGCATCAGGGTAGCCTCGACTTCCCGGACGAGGAGGTCGCACGGGTGCGAGCACTTGCAGCAGAACTCCCCGTGATCCTCGACGTCTACCTTGAACGAGCAGGGATCCTGACCCCGTTCGATGAGCTCGCAGAGGCCGTCACCGTGAACTTCGGCGCTTCTGACGCTGCCTTGCTCGACGCGTTAACAGGAACTATTCCTCCCCGAGGTCGCCTGCCGATCGAGCTGCCTCGCTCCATGGCCGCCGTCGAAGCATCACATCCTGACGTCCCCAACGACACCAAAGATCCGCTCTACCGCTACGGCGCCGGCCTCAGCCTGCCGTCAACTTCGCGGAGGGAATCCAGGATGCTGACGTGACCGGGATGGACAGGAAATCGAGCGAAGTTCTCTGGAGTGAGTTCGTTGATCCACCGCGGCACTCACGATGCTTTGGAGCCCGCGTTGGTCCGGTCCAGTTCACCGATGTAGCCGATATGGCGCGCGTCAAAATCAATGGCGGGGACGCTGGAGTTCTCTGGAAAGCTCCCTACCGGGTGTCCACCAGCGCACTGAGGTCAGGAACGAACCGGATCGAAGTAAGCGTCACCAGTCCGTGGCGCAATCGACTGATTGATGAGGCCCGCAGCAGCACCGGGACGCTCTACCCGCCAATGACGGGTGTCTTCACCGACGATGCCGAAATCCTGCCTGCAGGTCTACTTGGGCCAATGAGCCTGGTCTACAACCACCGTCCCTGATCTCCGCTAACGAAAGACATGATGCATGAGAAATCAGATAACGCCTCCGGCTGTGAGCCTGGAAGGCCAACGCCGTGCCGACCTCGGCAATGGAACCTACCTGAACCCGGTGTTCGCCGGGGACCACCCGGACCCGGCAATCCTCCGCGACGGGGATGACTACTACCTGACCTTTTCGTCCTTTGAGTCCACGCCCGGCCTCATTATCTGGCACTCGCGTGACCTGTTGAATTGGCAACCGCTGGGGCCCGCCCTTTCCACACCCATCGGCTGCGTGTTTGCCGTCGACATGTGCAAAGTGGACGGCCGGTACTTTATCTACATACCGATCATTCCCACCGCCATCTCGCCGGACCCAACGGCGCCTGTGCTGACCTATGTCATCCACGCCGAGAGCATGGCGGGACCCTGGAGTGAGCCCATCAACCTGGGCATCGAAGGGCATATCGATCCCGGGCACGTGGTGGGAGAGGACGGCAGCCGCTACCTGTTTCTCAGCGGAGTCAGCCGTGTTCGGCTCACCGACGACGGACTGGCTACGAACGGTCCAGTGGAGCACGTCTACGACGGCTGGCGCTATCCCGAGGACTGGGTGGTTGAAGCCTACGCACTGGAAGGGCCCAAGCTGACACGCCGTGGTGAGTGGTTCTACCTCACGACGGCGGTTGGCGGCACGTCTGGTCCGCCCACCGGTCACATGGTCACGGTCGCCCGCTCCCGCTCCGTCAATGGCCCGTGGGAGGACTGTCCCCGCAATCCCATCATCAGGACATGGAGTGCCGACGAGCCTTGGTGGAGCAAGGGCCATGCCACTTTGTTCGAGGGCCCCAACGGCCAGTGGTGGAGCATCTACCACGGCTACGAAAACGGGTTCGCCACCCTTGGCCGGCAAACGCTTTTGGAACCGATCGAGTGGGACGAGGACGGATGGCCCCGGGCAGTCGGGGGGACCCTTTCTGCGGCACTGCCCGCGCCACTGCCAACTGTGTCTGCAACCGGCGAACAACCCCACGGATCGCCGTTGTCCGATAATTTCTCCACCGAACGCTTTGGGACACAATGGTCATTTCATGCCCCGTCAAATAACGAGTATCTTCGGGCATTCTTTGACGGCGGCCTGGTTCTGCAAGCCCAGGGATCAGGCCCGTCAGACAGCTCGGCGCTGACGTGTATCGTCGGCGACCGGCGATACGAGATCACGGTGGAGATGGAAATCGGCGACGGCGCCCAAGGCGGGTTGCTGCTGTACTACAGCGACCGCCTGTTCTGCGGCATGGGCCACGACGGCGGCAGCATGACCAGCTACCGCGCGGGCAGGGCGATTCCGTACTGGCGTGAACCTGCGCCAGCGGCCCGGACCATGCACCTTCGAATAGTCAACGACAACCACATCGTCACGCAGTACTACAGCCTGAACGGAACGGACTGGACCAGGCATGGATTGCGTTTCAACGTGGAGGGTTACAACACAAATACGGCCGACGAACTCCTCAGCCTGCGCCCGGCATTGTTCGCAGTCGGGACAGGGGAAGTGCGGTTCACGAACTTCACTTACCGTGCCTTCTAGGCTGGGCTACAACAAGGCCAGTAGCGCTGGTGGCTCTCCGAACTTCAGGCGAGCGTCCGAACAGCAGGCCGACGGGCAGCGGTGCCGGGCCGGAAGTTCTCCACCAAGATGTCAGCGGTGGCGGCGAGCCTATTGACCGCTTCCAGTCCTTGCGCGGTTTTCAGGTCAACGGCGAAGGATCCTGCTGGGATCCGGCACCACGAGTCCTTTAAGGGGCCCTTCTGCCGCTGCCGTGGACGGGTCGGAGCCGGGTTCCGCTGTTGGTGGATGGGGTTGGGTGAGAGTCATGCCTGCGTCGCCATTTCTTTGCTGCCCCTTGAGGCTTCCGTCGCGGAGTTGCGCACGAGGGTGTCAATGTGGAACTTTTTCGGTTTGCTGTTGCTGAGGAACACCCCGCAGTGGTGATTGAGTTCGAGGATGACGACCGGGCTCTGGATGCAGTCGTAGAACGGTTCGTCCTCGCTGTATCCACCGATCCATGAGAACCAGGTGTCCTGGTAGTGGGCGCTGATCTCCCCGCGACGCGCCGCTGCCGGTCCGGCGGGGAGGTATTCGATGAAATCGGCGATGATGACCAGGACGGTGTTGGCGCCATAGGAGCCAACCTCCCGAAGCGGCACGGCCAAGGGGTAGCGTGTGCCCTAGCCGACGAAGGAGTCACGATGAGCTACAAATATCGAACTGTTCGGGTTCGCGGTACCGAGCTAGTTGGAACAATTGCCAGGAAGCACGGGAGTGCGGCTGAAATTTACGAAACCTCCAAAGACCTGAGCACATCAGTCATTCCGGTGTTCTTCGAAGCAACGGGCGAGATCCGTTTCTTCGACAGGTCAGTGCTGGAGGACGTTGTGGCACCCACCACTTAATCCGCCGAGGCATGCCATATGCCAGGGCGACCATGGCGGCCGGCGTGTGGGACCTATTCCACGGCAAATGAGGGTGTGGACACTGTCCGCACTTTCGCCTTCGAAGCGGATCGCATATCGGTTGGACCGGCTCGTATTCCGCATGCTCCCGAGAGTTCCCAGCGTTGGCAAGGCCCGGAAGACAGTTCTAGTCCCACCTCGGGGACGGCATACCCATTCGTTAGAGGGGTTTTTGCTTTAGCGTGTGCGTACAAAGCTTGCGCTGAGGTGCCTCTGACGCTGTGCGTGCAGGCTTGAGCCTGGCTGCCCAGGGGCCGATTCAGGCGGGGTCAAGCCCCGGGCTGCTGGGTTTGCGCCTGCTGAGGTCGGGTTAAGTGTTCCTCGCTGCCCGTTTCTGTTGGGTTGGCCGGAGATGGCCTACCCCTATTCACATGCCGCGGAAACAGCACGACTTGGCATCGGCGCTATGCCGCGTCCCGGGATGCTGACGCCATGACCGCCTGAGATGGCGGTGTCCCACTCTTTGTCCTACCAAAGAGTGTGTGGACATTGACCGCATCAGTTGCGTGCGCGTTAGCTTTGATTGGAGACCATGCTGGAAGGCTGGGCGGCGGCCGGTTCTGATGAACTCTTGGGGCCGGCCCGATGTCGGGTTGAAGGCCCATCCCGGCGAAGGACGCTACCTCATTCTGATGCCTTGTGAGTCAGGGTTTTTGGGTGCCGGGCGGACGCTTGCGAGTCAAAAGTCGGTATCCCAGGGCAGCCGCAGGCCGATCGAAGCATTTTCATCCGATTGGCCGAGTTCATGTACATCCGGCCGTCGTGAGTTCCACCGGCTATTGACTCAGGCTTACGGTTCCGGTGAGACGATCATCTTGCCCTGGCGAAACACCCTATTGATATTCAAGTCGTGGTCAACGACCACGATGTCGGCCGACATCCCCGTGCGCAGGTCGCCGATATCGGCGGATCGTCCCAACGCTTCCGCCGGTACTGCGGTCGCTGACATCACGGCGTCCTGCAGCGGGACACCTGTAGCTGCCGCAGTACGAACAACGTCCAGTAATGTAGCGGTGCCCCCGGCTATCGCGCCGTTGCTGTCCAGTCGGGCTATTCCTTGCTGCACTGTAACGGCGAGGGTCCCGAGCTGGTAGTGGCCGTCCTGCAGACCGGTGGCAGCCATGGAGTCTGTGACCAGGGCGATGTTTTCTGCCCCGACTGAATCGAAAACCAGCTTCACCGTTTCGGGAGCCAGGTGCACGCCGTCCGCGATGAGTTCCAGGACTGCATTCCCGGCGTGTGCAGCGCTCAGGCTGGCGGCGACCGGGCCCGGGGAGCGGTGGTGCAGGCCGGGCATGGCGTTAAAGAGGTGCGTGACGGTGGGTCGGCGGCGAGCCGAAGACGGGGTCCGTCCAAGACCGGCGGCAGCGTGGACAAGGAATTCGGCCGCGACGGCGCGAGATGCCGCGGTGTGGCCAAGCGATGGGGTGACCCCATGGTCAGCGAGCATGGTCACCAGGTCCGTGGCGCCGGGCAGTTCGGCAGCAAGAGTCACGGACAACAGTGACGGGCCGGCTGCCGTGAGCAGGCAGGCCATCAGCACCGGGTCTGGCTCCAGCAGCAGGGCCGGGTCGTGCGCGCCGCACTGGCCGGCTGCGAGGAACGGGCCCTCCAGATGTGAGCCGGCGACGATGCCTTCGTGGGTTAGCGTGTGAAGCGTTGTGAGGTTGCGGATCAGGTTTTCCGGTGAGGCTGTTACGAGGCTGGCGACCAGGGTGGTGGTACCCCTGCTGTGCAGGTACTGGGCAGCGATCCGGGAACCCCTGGGGGACCCCTCCGAGAAGTCGGAACCGAGCGCTCCATGGCAGTGCATGTCCACCAGCCCCGGAATCAGCAAGCAATCACCTGTTTCAGCTTTGCCGGGGTTGCCGGGGAATTCTGTGGCTGGGCCCGCATAGGAGATTCGGTCACCGATGACTGCAATAACGCCATCGTCAATGTTCATGCTCCCTGTGACCACGTGGCCACGAAGTATCAAATCTTGCCTCATCCAAAGGCCTCCCACTCTCGGCGCCGGTACTTTTCGTTTTGACTGTTGCACCATTGAGCGCCCCTTGATGCCATGTATGCGCGCCGGCTGTAGCCGCGTGAACCGCGGTGATGCGGGCTCAGGAGCACATGGAGGGGATCAGAGTCCCTGCCAGGCGGGTTTGCGCCCGTAGGTGTCTGAGTAATATTCACGGTGCGCCAACTGCGATGCCGCTCCTTCATCGACTAGAACGGAGACGTGCGGGTGCAGCTGCAACGCCGATGCCGGGCAAATGGCCGCGACCGGGCCCTCTACAGCAGCTGCGACGGCCTCCGCCTTGGCATTCCCGGTTGCCAGCAGCAGCAGGTGCCGGGCTTCGCGGATGGTTCCCAGGCCCTGTGTCAGCACGTGGTTCGGGACTTCGTCGACGTGCGTGAAGAAACGTGCGTTATCCTGCCGGGTCTGATGGGTGAGTGTCTTGATCCTGGTCCGTGAGGACAGTGATGACATGGGCTCGTTGAAGCCCAGATGTCCGTCAGTGCCAATGCCCAGGATCTGTATGTCGACGCCTCCCGCGGCAAGGATGTGGCTTTCATACTCGGAGGCTTCCGCTTCTGCGTTATCTGCCATCCCGTTGAGTCCGTGCACCCTGCCCGGGCGGAAGTCCACTTTGCCGGTAAATTCGGCGCGGATGACCGAGTGGTATGACTGTGGATGGGCGGTGGGGAGACCCACGTATTCATCGAGCAGGAAAGCCTGTGTCTGGCTGAAGCTCAGGCCGTCCTCCCGGTGCCGTTCGATGAGCTCCAGATACGTGTGCAGCGGCGTCGACCCGGTGGCCAAACCGAGCACAGTGGGGCCGCGCCGGACCTGCTGTTCGATGACATCGGCGGCCGTGCGGGCAACGTCTGCGGGTGTGGCGAGGATGATGATTTCCAATGGTTTGTGTCTTTCGGTTCCATAGCTCATCAGCTGAGGGCGGGCAGTTGAAGCTTGCTGGTCTGCGCTTGGTTAGGTGGCGGCCGAGATTGCGGCACCGACTGCCCCGATGGGCAATCCGGGCGGCACGAGCCGGATGCGTTGCCCCAGGGCAAGTCCGGCAAGGAACGGTGACTGCATTTCGGCGCGCACGAGTTCCTGGCGGAGCCCGCTGAGTAGCGGTTGTCCGAGGGCGTTCAGACCTCCGCCGATGTAGACGGTGGTGGGATCATAGGTGAGCCCGAGGATGCGGATTGCGGCGGCGGCGGCTTGGAAGAATCGGTTTTGGATCACCCTGGCCTGTGGATGTCCGGTGAGTGCCTTTTCGAACAGCGACACTGCCGGCCAAGGGCCCCCGCCGTCCCAATGACGGTCGATACCGGACCCCGAGGCAAGCATTTCCAGGCAGCCTGTCTGACCGCACGGGCATCTATCCGTGTGCAGGCCTATGGGCAGGTGGCCTATCTCGCCGGCCGCCCCTGAAGCGCCTCGGACCAGCGACCCGTTGCTGATAAACCCTGCAGCCAGGCCCGTCCCCAAGTTCAGATAGGCGCTCGAAAGCCCGCTGGAGTCCGGGCCGGGGGAGAGGAGATAGTGAGAGCCGAGAGCGGCGGCGTTGACGTCGTTTTCGATATGGACTTTGAGTCCGAGCTCACGGTGCGCGAGTAGGCCGAGCTGCAGATTGCTGACGCGGACGTTCACCGCGTTTGAGACGGTCCCTGTAGCTGTGTCGACGGTTCCTGGAATTCCGATGCCCAAGTTGGCCACGGAATACCGTGACAGGCTGCTGGCGCTTCGCAGCTCTTCGATGACCTCGAACAGCGTGCGAAGCACTTCCTGGTTTCCGTGGCGGGTAGGGATGCGCCGGGTGTGCAGAACGTTGTTGTTCCCGTCGATGGCGACGGCTTCCGTTTTGGTCCCGCCGATGTCCACTCCGATTGTCATGGTTGGCAGGTCTGATGATGATGGAGCGCTTGGATGTGACATCAGGAGTCCCTACTTCCTCGGGTGGTCATCAATCCGGACCAGGTTCCGGCCACGCATGGTGTAGAGGTAGCCGTCTTCGTCATTGGTGATGTGGGATCCGCTGTACCAACCGCCGTCGGTGTCCGCGAGCACAATTGTCACCTCGAACGTCTTGGGGTCGAAGCGGAACACGTTAGTGTCCGAAACGCCATAGATCACGCTGCGGTTGGCCACCAAGGCACCGAATCCGTAGGACAGAGGGCTGATGTCTGCCTGGTGCACGATTTTGCGCGTCGGGACATCCAGTACGAAGATGCAGCCCTTGCGGGTTAGCCCGTAGAGGTTTCGTCCCTGGATGGCCAATGCGGCGATACCGGCTCCCATCCCCGGTTCGATCCGCCAGAGCTCTTTGCCGGCAATGGGGTCGAAGGCGACGATGGTGCCTGGGCCGTCCAAGGTGGGTAGGCCCGCGCCGAGATAGGCAACGCCCTCCCGGGTGGCCACTGCACGCAGGAGCTGGCGGTTGTCGATCGGGTTGGTGAAGCACTGTTTTGCCCCGGTACCGGGGTTGTAGGTCCAGAAGGACCCGCCGCCCTCGGTGTCGGACTGGGCGGCGACCAGCATGAGCCTGTTGACGTCGTCCCAGCAAACATCCAGCGGCCGGTTCTGGGCGGCGGGAAAGTCAGCAGCCTGGTGGATCGGCTGGCCACTGAGCGGGTCGTACTTCCAGATGCCCTGGGAGTTGTACTGACCGGTGTACAGGACCCCGGCAACGACCACAGCGTCCTTTGCTTCGCCCTGGGACTGCAGGTTGACCACTTCTCCGGAGCTCAGGGAGTGGCGGGCGATCACGCCGTTGCCGCCAACGTATGCGAATCCAGCCCCGACGGCGATCCCCATGACCGTCTGGGCACTCGCGGAAGCGCCGGCTTCGCCAAGGTCCGTCACGGCCATGCTTGAGGTGCGGGGATCGATCTCGGCCACGAAACCGTAACCGGAGGTTGCAAGGAGTGTGTTGTTCCGTGCGTCCACACCCCAGATCTCACCCAGGGACGGGCCGCTGAGGGTCAGTTGGGAAACAGAGTTCGTGGCAGGGGAGTAGACACACAGTCCCGTTTCGTTGGCGAAGTACACCTGGTTGCCGATGCTGGTGAAGTTCTTGGCTGTCTTGCCGATGGAAGTCGCCACAGAGTAAGAGGTGGGATTGCCCAGGTCCAGTAAGGCAATTTTCGACTGTTGGGTGGAGGCAGCGGAGCTGGCCAGGAGCTTGTCGCCAAGGATTGACAGTTCACGGATGCTGGGGTCGGCGAGCATCTCTGGCGGGGTAACCTGCGTGTAGGTCTTCGCGGCACGGTCGTAGGCCCATAGGCACGCCCGGCCCGCGCTTCCGCCGCCGCCAAGGGTGCTGCCGGCACCAAAAAACACTGTGCTGTTAGTGGCGGCGACTGCCCGCGCAAGCGTCGCTCCGGTATCGGGGATTCCGAGGCTGAGGACCTGTCCCGTCGCCGGGTCGTACTCCCACAGGGCTGGTTTGCTGGAGCTTCCGCCACCCACGGCGTACAGGCGGCCGTCTGGCGCCACGCTGAGATCACGCACGTCACGGTCGCCGATGCGGCCGATCGCCGTCGCCGTCGTTGACGGCGTGGCCAGGTCCCAGCGGTAAAGGTTTGCCTGGGCGCCGCCGGCGTTCTGCAGAACACCGGCGTAGAGGTAGCGGCCGGTGGCGTCGGCTGCCAGGGCCTGGATGCTGTATCCGGTCTTCAGTTCGGTCTCGGCGACGATCTTGCCGGTGGGGACGTGGAAAGCAATGATCCGAACCGGATCGAGGTTGCGGGACCCGATATAGACGGTGTCCCCGACCAGGATTGAACTCATCAGCGAGAACTGGACCACTGCCGGTCCGAGGTCGGTGATTTCGGTGGTGCCGGCCTTCGCTGTTGCTGCGGTGGAGGGCCCGGATGCGGTCAGGCCCAATGCTGCGGCCAGGCCGGCTGCGCCGCCCGCCTGGAGGACGGAACGCCTGCTGATATGGGAGATCTGCATTGAACTTCCTTTGATGTGAAGGGGAGGTGAAGGGCAAAGGCGGGGCCGCCGTCGTACTTTTTTGCGCGCCGGAAACAGGGCCGGGGGTACCGGGCATTTTGCGGACGACGGCGGCGGGGCGGGTCAGGCGGTGAAGGCCAGGTCTTCGTCCTGGACGGGGAAGCGCAGCGGCTCACCCCGGGAAATGCGCTGGGCTTCGGCAAGGGCCGTGGCCGCCAGCCGTTCCAGCTCGGTGCCGAGGGACCCGGCGAGGTGCGGGGTGAGCAGGACGTTGGGGTTGCTGTAAAAACGCGAGTCCGGGGGCAGGACCCAGGGTGTGGTGACGTCCAGGACGGCAAAAAGTTCGCCCCGTTCCAACCGTGCCAAAAGGGCTTCCTGGTCCACCAGTTCTCCGCGGGCGGTGTTGATGAACGTGGTTCCGGTGCGCATTAGCGCAATGAGTCCGGCGTTGACCAGGTTCAGGGTGGAAGGCAGCGCGGGAGCATGCAGCGAGACAACATCGCTGGATTCCATCAGTTCCTCCAATTCAACAGAGGCCACACCGAGGGCTTGGGCGTCCGCCTCCGTCAGGAAGGGGTCTGCTACCACCACTTCGAGTTCAAAGGGTTTGAGCAGGCGGATGACGTGCCTGCCGATTTTGGATGCAGCGATGATGCCCACCCGTTTGCCGTAGTTGCCCATGTCCGGAAACAGGCCATCCGGTTCCACCGGTGCCTTCTCGCGGTGCAAGGTGCCGGCGATCTGCAGGACCCGTTTGTTGGCGAGCAGGATCATGGCCAGCGTGTATTCCGCTACGGGGATTGCGTTGGCTTCTGCTGCCGAGCTGACCTGGACACCGCGGGCCCAACAGGCACTGTCAACATGGTTTTTGACCGTGCCGCCGGCATGCAGGATGTGGCGCAGGCGCGGTGCGGCATCCAAAACGGTTGCATTCACCTTTGCGCAGTTCCAGCCGGTGAGGAGGATGTCTGTCTCGGCCAATAACGCCAGCGAACGCCGGGAGCTGAATTCCTCCATCGGTTCATGGTTCAGGAGCCGCAGGCCCGCCGGCAGGGATTCCAGGTGCCCGGCCGAGAAGATCCGGGACGCGACGCCGGGGCCCATGGCCAGGGCGACGTTCAGGGTTTCCCTGCTCATTTGACGGCTCCTGTCGTTAGTCCGGACTTCCAGAAACGCTGCAGCATGATGAAAGCCACCAGCAACGGAATGATGGAGAGCAATGATCCAGTGATCACCATGGGAACAAACTCGGGCTGGGGGACGGCATAGCCCTGCCAGATGGAGATGCCCACGCTGACCGGGAGGAGTTGCTCGTCCTGCAGCATCACCAGGGGAAGCATGAAGTTGTTCCACACGCCCACGAACTGGAATAGGGCGATAGTGATGTAGCCCGGCATCATCATGGGCAGGCCCAGGGCGAAGAAGGACCGGATGGGACCGGCGCCGTCCACCCGTGCTGCCTCCAGCGTTTCCGAGGGAACATAGGAGGAGGCGTAGACACGGGCCAGGTACACGCCGAAGGGGTTGCAGAGGACCGGGATCAGGACCGCCCAGATGGTGTTGGTCATGCCCACCACCGAGGCGAGCAGATACATGGGGAGCACTGTCGCCGTATTGGGGATCAGCACACCCACCAGCACAAACCCGAACAGCGAGTCCTTCCAGCGGAAGTTGAACTTGTCGAACGCATAGCCGGCCATCACGGAGATGAGGCTGCCCAGCACGGCGCCGACGCCTGCGTAAAGGATGGAGTTCGCCATCCAGCGGAAGAACACTCCGCCGTCCTGGGCCGCCACGGCGGCGATGTTCTCGAACAGGGCAAAGTTGCCCAGGGCGTAGGCGCTGGTGCCGTACAGGTCCGCAGCGTTTTTGGTGGAGGCGAACAGGAGCCAGAGGACCGGGACCACCATGTAGAGGGCGCCCACCACCAGCAGCCCGTTGACCGTCAGTTTGCTGGCAAAACCTCCGTGGCCTGCCACGGTGTCCTGACGTTGGGCGGGTTTCCTTGGCATGGTCCTGGGCGTGTTGGTCCGGAAGGCGGGAAGGGTCTTTGTGCTCATGATTTGTTCATCCTGGAACTGAAGCGGGTGACCACCAGGGAAAGGAACGCAGCGAGTGCGGCGATGATGATCGAGGCAGCGGCAGCCTGGTTGAGGTTGTGCCGGATGAAGGCCGCGTCGTAGGCCCACATGTTGGGCACCCAGGTGCTGGTGATGGACGGGGTGGCCTTGGCAATGATGGAGGGCTCGGTGAAGAGCTGCAGGGTGCCGATGATGGTGAAGAGCATAATGACGCTCAGCGCGGGCAGGATGAGCGGGAACTTGATGCTCAGGGCGGCCCGGATTTCCCCTGCACCGTCCACCCGGGCGGCTTCCAGGATTTCCCGCGGGACGGCCTGCAGTGCGGTGAAGAGGATGATGACGTTGTAGCCCGTCCACTCCCAGACACCGATATTGACGATCGCCGGCAGGACCATGTGGGCATCGAGGAAGTTGACCTGGATCCCGCCGCCCTGGAGCGCCTGGACCACGGGGCTGATGCCCGGGGTGTACAGGTAGGCCCAGATGAGGGCGGCGATTACGCCGGGTACGGCGTGGGGCAGGAAGACGAGCAGCTGGAACAGCTTCCGTGCCCGCGCCACGGTGGCGTCAAGGAGGAGCGCGAACACAACGGCGCCGCCCACCATGCAGGGAATGTAGATCGCGCAGTACAGGCCAAGCCGGGCAATGCCGGTGACGAAGGACTCGGATTCAAGGACCTGCAGGTAGTTTTCGAAGCCAACGAAAGAGGTTTTGGCTTCCCCGAAGCCAAGTCCGGACTTCTGCTGTGCGTAGAAACTGAGCACGATGGCGTAGATGACCGGGGCCACCATGGCGATGGCAAAGACGGCAAAGAACGGGACGAGGAAGAGGGCTGCTGTCCGCCCGCCCGTGCCGGAGGCAGTACTGCGCCTGCGCTGCGGTGCAGCGGGCTGCGGAACAGCAGTAGGGGCCTGTGTGGCCATGATGATCTCCTAAACTGGCTGGGCTGCCTCCGGAGAGGCAGCCCAGGGGCGAAGCTACTGTTTGACGGAAAGTCCGGCCTGTTCCAGCCCGGCCACGGTGGCCTTCTGGGCGGTATCAAGCGCTGTGGGGACCGTGCCGCCGGTGCCGAGGTTGCCGTAGGCGTCTTTGAGCGCGGTGTTGGTGAGGTCCCAGCTGGGGCCCCACTGCCAGCCCGGGCTGACGGTGGCGTAGGCCTTTTCGAACACGTCGTAGATGTCGTTACCGAAGTAGCTGGCGTCGTAGGCCTGCTGGGCAACCGGCGTCAGGCCGGGATAGGCCAGGAAGGCTGAACCCGTGTTCCCCCGGGCCTTGATGGCTTCCTGGCTGGTGGTGAGGAACTCGACGAACTTGGCTGCAGCTGCCGGGTTCTTGCTGCTTTTGGTGACATTGAAACTGGATCCACCAAAGAAGGCGCCTGCCGGGGTGCCCCAGTTGGGCATTTCGGCGGCGATCCACTGCCCCTTTTGGCCGCTGGCCTCTGTCCGTTTCTGGATGCCGGTGGCGCTCCAGTTGGCACCGATGACGCCCACAACAGTGCTGTTGGCCAGGTCCAGGCTCCATTCGTCGCTGAAGGCCTGGCTGACCTTGACCAGTTTGTTGTCAATGAGCTTCTGCCAGTAGCCGGCCACCTTACGGGTGGCCTCGTCGTTCACCCCCACCTCCCAGCTGTCGTCAGAGGTGCCGAACCACTTCGCACCTGCCTGCCAGGCCAGCCCGGCGGTTGCCGGGACCTGGTTGGGGTTGAAGCTTGCCAGGTAGGAGTCCGGGGCAACGGCTTTCAGCTTCTTTGCTGCATCCTCGAATTCCTGCCAGGTCCTGGGAACCTCCACTCCGGCTTTGGCCAGCATGTCCTGGCGGTAGTACATCACCATCGGAGCCGCGTCATACGGCAGGCCGTAGGTCTTATCGCCGAACTGGACCATGCTTCGGATCTCGCCGGCGAGTTTGTCCACGGTGGCTGACTTGTCGATCAGGCCGTCCAGGGGCTGCACCTGCCCGTTGCTGACGAACTGCGGCAGCTGGGGGTATTCGATGGTGGAGACATCGGGGCCGTTCCCGGCCGTGATGGCGGTGGACAGCTTGGCATAGCCGCCGCTGTCGGCGTTGGGGATCGTTTCGAAGGTGACGTTGATCTTGCTTTGGCTCGCGTTGAACGCTGCGGCCACCTTGTCCATGCCGGCCAGTGATGACCAGAAGGTGATGCTGCCTGACGGGTCGGCAGCGGGTGTGGGGGCAGTGGATGTGCCGGGCCCGGTTCCGCAGGCTGCCAGCAGCAGTGCGCTGCTGGCCAGGCTGGCGGCCCCGACGAGAAGATTGCGACGCTTCATTGTTCTCCTTTGAAATCCACGATGCGAAGGTGGGATGTGGCCGGTGCCACATGGTGTATTCCAATGAAACACGCAAAGTTGAACAAAGCCAACGAACTGAACAGTAGTGAACATTGGTGAAGATTCGCTTTTTCGCCGACCAGGATCCTGCGTCCTGATCAGCTCGCCGTGGAGTCCCTGACCACCAGGGTGGGGGAGAGAATGACGCGCTGCAGGGCCAGGCTCGAAGCCCGCCTCGGGCCCAGCCGGTTCAGGCACATCTGCACCCCGTGGTACCCGACGTCGAATTTTGGCGGGGCCACCGCGCTCATGGGGACGCTGCCGAAGGAGGCGATCTCGTCGTCGTACGCCACCAGCGCCAGGTCCCCTGGAACGTGGAGCCCCCGCGCCTCGCACAGGTCAGCAAACATCAGCGCGTCTTCGTCGTTGTGGACGATCGCGGCCGTGGCACCGGCGTCGGTGAAATTGCCAACAATGCTGTCCAGCTCGTGGCGGAGCGTCTCAGGATCGGTGGCCGAGAGGGTGATGGAGCGGGTCATGGCAGGATCGTGCGGCAGGCCCGCAGCCTGCATCGCCTTGCGGTAGCCTTCGCTGACCGGTGAGGACGTGGGGCTGCTTTCGCGAACGCAGAGCGCTATTTCCCGGTGCCCCAGCGACACCAGGTGGTTGACGGCGAGTTCGGCCCCGCGGGCGTGGTCGCTGCGGACTGACTCCAGCCGGCCCTCATCCAACACCCCGTCAATGGAGCGTTCGATGATCACCACGGGCACCTCCGCTGAGGCCAGGAGGTCCAGGGTGGGGGTGCCCGCCAGCGACTCGCCGCTGGGGGTCACCAGAAGCCCGTCCACGCCGCTCTTGAGCAGCCGCTGGATTTGGCGCTGCTCCTCGGCGGCAGAATAGTTCGAGACGCCCAGAACCAGCCGAACGCCCAGCTCCTGGGCGGCGGCCTCGGCGCCCCTGATGATCCCCGGAAAGTAATACCGGGCGGTGGGCACGATCATGCCGATGGTGGCCAGCGGGCGCTGCTTCGCCGGGATCGGGGTGTTGCGGCCGGCAGGAGCCATGGTCCTTCCCTCGCGGTTTGAGGGGGCGTTGCTTCCCTGACCCTGGTCGGCAGGACTGCGGGCCGGTCCGGCCAAGGCAACAGCCCCGCCGTGGACCCGCTGCAGCAGGCCCTGTCCTTCGAGAAAGGCAAGGTCGCGCCGCACGGTCATTCCGGAGGTCCCCAGCCGCTTGGCAAATTCTGCTGCATTCAAAGATCCCCGGAGTGCCAGCTCGTGGAGGATCTGGTTTTGCCTGTCGTCGGTTAGCACTGGTTCCCCTTTGTCTGCTGTTTACTTCTGTGCGCATTGTTCAAACTGAACTACAACCAACATACGATGGACGTCAAGCAGCAGACGAACAGGGGGAAGGTGCCGGATATGACGCTGAGTCCCGGAATGTGCTCGGTGACCCTTCGCGCCCTGGACGTTGACGCCGTGGTGCACACGGCTGCTGCGGCAGGACTCACCGGAATCGAGTGGGGTTCGGATGTGCACGTTGATGACATCGGCGCCGCCGCCAAGGCCCGCAGGGCCACGCTGGCCGCCGGGCTACGCGTCATGTCCCTGGGCTCCTATTACCGCGCCGGATCCTTCGCGAACTTTGAGGACGTCCTTTCCCTCGCCGGAGCACTGGATGCACCCAGGATCCGGATCTGGGCCGGTGTTCTGGGTTCTGCCGACGCGACCGCAGCCCAGTGGGACGCCGTGGTCGATGACACGCGGCGTATCGCCGGGCTCGCGGAGGCCCGGGGACGGACCGTCGCTTTCGAGTACCACGGCTCCACGTTGACGGATTCCCCTGGCAGCACCCTCGAACTTCTCCGCCGCGTGGACCGGCCCAACGTCGGCACGTACTGGCAGCCCGCCGTAGGCCTGACCGACGATCAGGCCCTGGAATCTTTGCAGCAAGTGATCGGGCACGTGATGGGTGTGCATGCTTTCTCCTGGTGGCCGAATACAGAGCGGCTGCCACTTACCGCGCGGAGATACCTTTGGGAGGCGGTCGCGGACGTTCTGCTCGCAAGCGGCAAGCACGTAGACATCATGCTGGAATTCGTAGCCGACGACCTGCCGGTGAACGTCCTTGCCGACGCCTCAGGTCTGAAAGACATAACGCTGGCTTCTGGGCCGGAAGCACTCCAAACCTGAGTCCCAATACGTCGGTGCACCGCCGCCACCAGCATCACGGGGCCAGTTGTATCCATGTTGCCGAACAAAAAGGTGTACAGGACCGACCGGCGTATAGGGCCCGCGTACTGCTCTGGAAACGGCACGTTTGCGCAGGTTCCCTGGCTTTGGAAGTTCTGGACGTCGAGTCCCACCTCGGGCACAGCGTTCCGCGGCTGTTCGCGGCTCGAGGGTAGGCCTTAGGGCGCTGCGCCGCAGGACCTGGCTTGGCAGGTTTGGCATGAGCGCGGTTCCTGCGGATGTACTCAGAACGGTTCGGATCAACCTTGTTCGAGCATGTTCGAATGCATTGTGACCCCGGCATCAGGCTCATAGTCTCGGGGTGCCCGGCCTTCCTGAACCGCCCGGCACACAGCACCCGACACCCCGACGATGAGGTCCCTCCATGGCGTTATCAGCACACAGAATCCGAAGGCCAGTCGCCGCCCTGGCAGCAGCCGTGACCGCAGCCGCCGGCTTGGCACTCCTGCCGGCAGCTCCGGCAGCCAAGGCAGCAGACTCAACTGCCGTCACCATTACCCCGAACCCGGCCAGCCGCGGCGAAGCGTTTGAAGGTTGGGGCACCAGCCTTGTCTGGTTCGCGAATGCGACCGCGGGATACTCACCGGAGCTGCGCGAACAGCTGTACCAGAAGGTCTTCGGTGAGGACGGCCTGAACCTTAATATTGCCCGCTACAACGTGGGCGGCGGCAATGCCTCGGACGTCAAGGACTACCTCAACGATGGCAGCGCAGTGGAGGGCTGGTGGAAGCCAGTGGCTGAAGCGACACCCGGCCAGCCGGCGTCGGACCTGTATAACCCGGACGGAAGTGTCGACAAGACCCAGGCCAACAAACTCGCCTTCCTCAAGGCCTGGAACCCGGACGATCCTGCGTCCTTCAACCCCGATGCCGATCAGAACCAGCGCTGGTGGGTGGAGCGTTTGGCCCAGGACCAGCAGATCACGCACTGGGAAGCGTTCAGCAACTCGCCGCCGTGGTTCATGACCAAGAGCGGCTACGTGTCCGGGCAGGTCAACACCGCCAAGGGCGAAAATCTGCTGCCCGAAGCGGAAGGCAAGTTCGCAGCCTACATGCGCCACGCCGTCGAACTTCTTGAAAAGGGCAGCGGGATCAAGGTGGACACCATCGATCCCTTTAACGAGCCCAACTCCGGCTACTGGGGCACTGACATCAATGCGGCCACCGGGAAGCCACCCACCACCTACACGCAGAAGCAGGAGGGCGCGCTGATCTACCCGGCGGCCCAGGACCGCGTGACCAAACTGCTCGCCGCTGAGCTGGCGAAGGGCAGCACTGACGCGGTTATCTCCGCGATGGACGAGACCGACCCCACCAAGTTCATGACCAACTGGAACGGCTACAGCCAGGACGCCAAAGACGCCGTGGCACAGCTCAACGTCCACACGTATGGGACCAACGATCGCCGCCGTGTCCGGGACCTGGCAAGCTCCACGGACAAGCCGCTCTGGATGAGTGAGGTGGGCGGTTTCTGGACTGGAAACCCCGCCCTGGGTGACTCCACCAGCGGCTGGGACCGCTCCAACATCACCAACGGCCTGGGCATCGCGAGCCGAATGGTCAATGACCTTCGCGAACTCGATCCCAATGCCTGGGTGTTCTGGCAGCCCGTGGAGGACACGTACAAACAGGAGAAGGCAGACAAGGGCTGGGGCTCCATCTACGTCGACTTCGACTGCAACTACGCGGGCCGCGAAGGCTACTCGAACCGCCGCATCAACGATGGCGCCACCCCGGACGCCGCCAAGTGCAAGGTCCTGACCAACCAGAAATACAACACCACCCGGAACTTCACGCACTACATCCGGCCGGGCGACTTCCTCATCCAGAACAACGACCCCAAAACCGCCAGCGCCCTCCGGGCCGACGGCAACGGTGCCACGCTGGTCCACTTCAATGACACCCCGACGCCGGAAAAGGTCACCATAGACCTCAGCCGCTTCGGGAGCATCGCGCCCGGTGCCAAGGTCACGCCTGTGGTCACCACCAAGTCGCCGCTGGACGACATCGAGAAGAACGCCTTGGTCGAGGGCACCCCGGTGGCCGTGGATACCGCGATGAAGTCCGCGACGCTTGAAGTTCCTGCAGCGTCCGTGGTGACGTTCGTCGTCGACGGCGTCAGTGGAGTTTCGGACGACGCCGCACCTGTGCAGGACGGCCACAGCTACCACCTCAGCGGCGAAGCGAGCGGCAAGTACCTGACTGCGGGCTCCGGCACCGGCGCATCGATCCAGGATCTTGGCACGGATGCAGCGGGTGTTTCCCCGCAGATCTGGACCTTCAAAGCAGTGAACTCCGGCAACGAGTTCGCCAACGACCGCCGCTGGGTTGTTACCGGCGCGGACGGGCGGGTTCTTACCGGCAGCGGAGGCGTGCTGAACGGCAGCCAGAGCGGGGCGGCTTCGCTTGCTTCCCTGACGCTGGAGCAGGCCAAGGCCACTCCTTCTGCACAGTGGATAGTGACTTCGGAAAACGGCAAGCAGTGGACCCTGGTGAATGCCGCCGCTGCCATTGCCCTTCAGGTTTCTGGGAACCAAACAGCGGCTGGGACACCAGTTGCCCTGGCCTCCTCAACGGGCACCACTGCAACAGCTCTGGCTAGCCCACATCAGGCATGGGCCTTCACGGACATCGCCGATCTGAAGCTGCTGGGTGTCTCGCCCGTTGAGATGAGCACGCCCGTGGGGACAGCTCCCGTTCTGCCCGCCACCGTCACTCCCGTTTATGAGGCCGGACCCGGCAAGCCACTGGCCGTGACGTGGACGCCCGTTGACGCTGCCTCCTGGCAGAAAGCCGGAAAAGTGACGGTATACGGTTCCGGCGTGGACCCGTACGGTCAGACGTTCGAAGCTGTCCTGACCATCACCGTGGGTGCCTACATTGCTACCGATCCCGTCTCGGTGACTGTTGGTGTTGGCGAATCGCCGGCTGCCGTGCAGGCTTCGGCTCCCGCTGCTGTTCCTGGCCAGATCGCGGATGGGCCTGCCCGGAACCCGCTGTCCGTCAGCTGGGACTGGTCTTCCGTGGCCGAGTCCTCGCTCCAAGCCCCGGGTAAGGTGACAGTTGCCGGAACCGCCAACGGGCTCCCGGCAACCCTGACCGTGATTGTGGTGGACCGCGTTCCTGTAGCCAACATCTGTAAGGACGACCCCGCCACGACAGCCACAGCTTCCTACACCGAAGGCTCCTACATCGCCAGGAACACCTGCGATGCCAACCCATCCACACGCTGGTCCAACTGGGTGAGCGGCGGCCGTGCAGGTGACTCGTTGAGCTATGGCTTCGCCCGTGAGTACTCCGTCTCGTCTGTGACCGTCACGTCTGCAGAGAAGGCTGCAACAAGCCTCAAGGTCCAGTACCAGGATGCCGCCGGCGCATGGAAAGACACATCGGTGGGGGCCGTGAATGGCCTCTCGATCACATCACCCACCACGGTTTCCTTCGATCCCGTGACCACGCGCGGCGTCAGGGTGTCCTTCGTGACCACGGCCTCGTACACCAAGGTCGCCGAGGTGGCCATCGCTGGAACCCGCCTGGCTGACGCCGGGCTCGCCGATCTCGGCAGGCTCCTCGTCAATCAGGCATCAGTGGTTGGCTTTGACCCCGGAACCACCAGCTACCGGTCGCTGACCTCGACGGCGGCTCCCGCCGTCGTCGGCTACCCGCTGGACATGAACGCCAAGGTGACGGTTCGGCAGGCAACGGCGGAAAGCCCGACGGCGGTAGTCACCGTGACTGCCCCGGACGGAACCATCAAGGAGTACCGGGTGACGGTGTCCACCGGTAAGGACGCATGCTTCAACGATGGCTGGAAAACGAGCCCATCGCCCGTGTACAAGAATCAAGGGCAGTGCGTGAGCAGCTTCGCCGCCGGTAAGTAGGACTTTGAACGCAACGGGGCCCCCTCCAAAAGCGACCCGAGGGGGCCGCGTTGCGTCCGAAAATGGTGGGTAAGGGCGCTGCTGCCCACCCCGATCAGGGCAGGCGAAGCGAGTCGTCGAAGGGCCAATGCGTGCCGGACGTGGCGGGGCGCAGGCCTGCGCCGGCAGTCGAGGGAACTACGCCTGAGTCCTGCCGGGTCTTTTGATGGATCGTGCAATGGCTTTCACAGAGTGCGCAACGAATGCGACTGTTCCGGCGAGGATCAAAAGAATGCTGACCGCTGCCAGTTGTCCGATGAACATGAGCAGCGCCACCGTCAGGGTTCCGCCATACGTCAGCGCGAAACTCAAGGTGTCCGGATCAGAGGGCATTGGGGGCTTTCAAGTCAGGGGGCGTGGGCAAGCCCGGGAGCAGAGGCTCCCCTTGGGGTGCGGGCTGGCTGGTTGGAGCTATCAGGACAACAAGGGTCTGCTCGTGAGGATGTAGTCCACGGCAGCGGGTCCGGTCATCCTGAGTCCCGGCCAAAAGGTTCCATCGTGGTTTCGTCGGTGTGCACACAGCGGCAACGCAGACATCGCGTGCCAGAAGGGTTCGCTGGGTTGTGGTGTCTGCAGCTGAAGGACGCACCAGCTGACGTATAGCCCATACATCTCATCGTTGGTGAGGCCATAATCAGCGGAATAGTCCACAGTGATGCAGTCCCGGAGAAAGCGGTCCAGGGGCGGGAAATCCCAATCTTGTCCGGCGGAGACGCTGCCGACGGTTCCTGAAGCCGGCGCGGAAGGCATCACTTACGCCGCAGAACCAGCGAAGACGGAACCGGCCAGAGCGCCGACATCGCCCCCATGACTTTTGATGAGGCAAACAGCCATCCGTTTGGCGAACACAGCTGCCTCCCGGTCTCCCTCGACTGCGGAGATGATGGAGCCCTTGGTCAAGATGTGGCATGACCGGGCAAAAACGTCCGGCTGGTCGAGGCCCGCTTCCTGGGCGAGTGTCCGCATGAAGGCT
>Ga0308160_10002630_pt1 | contig 21305 bp, 20 predicted proteins | sample PhyFR1_FD_201036 | JGI IMG/M metagenome (GOLD analysis project Ga0308160, IMG submission 201036) | Phyllosphere microbial communities from UC Gill Tract Community Farm, Albany, California, United States - DLSLF.R1 | ecosystem: Host-associated > Plants > Phyllosphere > Unclassified | place: USA...
GTCGCTCGTGACGGGCACCCCGGTCGCCGACGAGGTCGCGGAGAAGCTGGGCGTGACCCTGCCCCTCGCGGGGATGTCGCTCGTCGTCGGGCTGGCCGTCGGCGTGCCCCTCGGGGTCGTGGCCGCGTTCCGCCACCACCGCGCGTCGGGCGCCGTGCTCGCGGTCGTCGCGCAGCTGCTCGCCGCGGTGCCGGTGGTCTGGGCGGGCATGCTCCTCATCGCGCTCTTCGGGGTGACCCTGAAGGTGCTGCCGACCCAGGGGTTCCCGGTCGACGGCTGGGAGGAGCCCGGCCGGGCCCTGCGCTCGCTCGTGCTGCCGGCCGTCACGATCGGCCTCGTCGAGGGCGCCGTGCTGTTCCGCTTCACCCGCTCCGCCGTCGTCGGCGCCCTCGACGAGGACTACGTGCGGGCCGCGGCCGCGAAGGGCATGACCACCACGCGGGCCCTGCTCCGCCACGGGCTGCCGAACGTGCTGCTCAGCGTCGTCAGCGTGCTCGGCCTCCAGGTCGCGGGCCTGGTCGTCGGCGCGGTCGTCGTCGAGCAGCTCTTCTCCCTGCCCGGCCTCGGCCGCATGCTGGTGAGCGACGTGGGCCGTCGAGACCTCACCAAGGTGCAGGGCGAGCTGATGACCCTGACGGCCCTCGTGCTGCTCGTCGGGCTCGTCGTCGACGTCGTGCACCGCCGGCTCGACCCGCGCCTCCGGGAGCAGGACGCGTGAGGCGGCGCAGCGCGCTCGGCGCCCTCCTCCGCCGCCCCGCCGGCGCCGCCGCGGCCGGCTGGCTCGCCCTGCTGCTCGTCGGCGCGCTGGTGAGCCGCGTCTGGACGCCGCTCGACCCCTTCACGACCGACCCGTACTCCGCCTGGCTGCCGCCGTCCGGCGCCCACCTCTTCGGCACCGACGGCGTCGGCCGCGACATCGCGAGCTACGTCCTCGCCGCGACCGGCACGACCGTCGTCGTCGCGGTCTCGGCCGGCGTGGTCGCGGTGCTCGTCGGGCTGGCCCTGGCGGCGCTCGGCTCGCTCACCGCCCGGCCCGTCCGCGAGGCGACCGCCGTGCTGATCGACGTGCTCGTCGCCTTCCCCACGATCCTCGTCGCGATGGCCCTCGCGGCGGCGTTCGGCGGCTCGCTCGCGGTCGTCGTCGTGGCGACCGGCGTGGGCTACGGGGTCACGATCGCGCGCGTGTCGCGCGCGGAGATCCGCCGCGTGGTCCGCGAGGACTACGTCACGGCGGCCCGGGCCTCCGGCGCGGGCACCGCGGCCGTCCTCCGCCGCCACGTGCTGCCGAACATCGCCCCGGTGTTCGTCGTGCAGCTGTCGCTCGCCATGGCGACCAGCGTGCTCGCGGAGGCGGGGCTCTCCTTCCTCGGCTACGGCGCCTCGGCCGAGACCGCGTCGTGGGGGCGACTCCTCGCCGACCTCCAGAAGTTCCTCGGCGTGCACCCCTGGACGGTCGTCTGGCCGGGGCTCGCGATCACGCTCACCGTGCTCGCCCTCAACCTGCTCGGCGACGCCGTCCGCGACGCGGCCGACCCGCGCCTCCGCGACCGGCCCGCCGGCACGGAGGGCACGGGCGGCACCGGCGGCACGGCCGGGGCGGGCCGCTCAGGCCGCCGTCGCCCGTCCTACCCGTCCGACCCCGCCGACCCCGCCCGCTCCCCCGCCCCGGAGGTGACCTCGTGACGCTCGAGATCGACCACCTGACCGTGACCATCGGCGACCGGGCCGTCGTCGACGACCTCTCCCTCCGGCTCGACGACGGCGCGCGGCTCGGGCTGATCGGCGAGTCGGGGTCGGGCAAGTCGCTGACCACCCTCGCCGTGCTGGGCCTGCTGCCCCGCACCGCGCGCGTGGCCGGCAGCGTGCGCCTCGACGGGCGCGAGCTGCTCGGCCTGCCCGAGCGCGACCTGGCCCGCGTGCGCGGCGCCGTGGTCGGCACCGTCTTCCAGGACCCGCGCACGGCCCTCGACCCCGTCATGACGGTGGGGCGGCAGATCGCCGAGCCGCTCCGGCTGCACGGCACGGTGACCCGTCGCGAGGCCCGCCGCCGCGCCGTCGAGGCGGCCGCCGAGGTCGGGCTGCCCGAGCCGGACCGCATCGTCGACAGGTACCCCCACCAGCTCTCCGGAGGCCAGCGGCAGCGGGTCGTCATCGCCACGGCGCTGATCACCCGGCCGGCCGTGCTGCTGGCCGACGAGCCGACGACCGCGCTCGACGTCACGACCCAGGCCGAGGTGCTCCGGCTCTTCCGCCGCCTGGTCGACGAGCGGGGGGCGTCGCTGCTCTTCGTGACCCACGACCTCGCCGTGCTGGCGCAGGTGGCCGAGGAGGCGGTGGTCCTGTCGCAGGGGCGCGCGGTCGAGAGCGGGCCGGTCACGCGCCTCCTGCACGCCCCCGAGCACCCCGTGACGCGCGGGCTCGTGGCCGCGACCCGCGCCACCACGTGGAGGGCGTCGTGACGGGGCCGACGGGCGAGGCGGGCAGCGCCGGCGCCGCGGGCAGCGCGGCCGGCGCGGGCACCGCTGGCACCGCTGGCGGCGTGTCCGAGCCGACCCTGTCGCCCCTGCTCAGCGGCCGGGGCCTCACGCGCACCTTCCGGCTGCCGCGTCGGTCGCCCTTGCAGCCCGGCCCGGTGCGGCACGCGCTCGTCGACGCCGACCTCGACGTGGGGCCGGGCGAGAGCGTGGCCCTGATCGGCGAGTCGGGCTCCGGCAAGTCGACGCTGGTGCGCCTCCTGCTGGCCCTCGACCGCCCGACGGACGGCACGGTCACCTTCGACGGGCGCCCGGTCGAGCCCGGCCGGGCGGCGCAGCTCCGCTGGTTCCGGCGGCAGACCGGCGTCGTGCTGCAGGACCCGTACAGCTCGCTCGACCCCCGCATGCGCGTCGGCGACACGGTGGCCGAGCCGCTGCGGCACCTGCACGTCGCGGGCGACCACCGCGCGCTCGTGGCCGAGGTGCTCGAGCGCGTCGGCCTCGACGCCGCCGACGCCGAGCGGTGGCCGCACGAGTTCAGCGGCGGTCAGCGCCAGCGCATCGCGCTCGCGCGCGCCGTCGTGCACCGTCCGCGGCTGCTGGTCGGCGACGAGCCGATGAGCGCCCTCGACGTGACAGTCCGCGCGCAGATCATCGAGCTGCTGCGCGAGCTGCGCACCGACCTCGGCCTCAGCCTGCTGCTCGTCTCGCACGACATCGGCCTCGTGCAGCACCTCGCCGACCGGGTGGCCGTGCTGCGCGACGGGCGGGTCGTCGAGCAGGGCACGACCGACGACGTGCTGCAGCGGCCGCAGCACGAGTACACGCGGTCGTTGATCGCGTCGGTGCCGACGATCGACTGAGCGGCGCGGCGCGGCGCGGTCGAGGTGACCCGACCGGGGGCCTTGACGTGCTCGAGGACTCGGGACGGGTCACCTCGTGCGTCGATCACCAGACGGAGGGGTGCCTCCGCTGCCAGCGCAGCCGCCGCTCGAGCTGTGCGCCGATGCTCAGCAGCACGTCCTCCCGGCCGGGGCGCCCGATCAGCTGCACGCCCGCGGGCAGGCCGTCGACCTCGCTCACCGGCAGCGTGATCGCGGGCAGGCCCGCCACGTTGACGAAGGAGGTGAAGGGCGAGACGAGGCACTGCTGCTCGAACGCGCGCTCGGGGTCGTCGGCGTCGTACCAGCCGAGCGGCTGCGGCAGCAGGGCGAGCGAGGGGGTGACGACCGCGTCGAACCGGTCGAACGCCCGCACCACGCTGCGCTCGAACTCGGTGAGCCCGGCGAGGGTCGCCCCGAGCTCGCGGGCTCCGATCTCGCGGCCGCGACGCACGAGCCAGGCCGTCATCGGCTCGAGCCGGGCGAAGTCGTCGTCGGTCTCGGCCGGGATGCCCGCGGCGCCCGCCTGCCAGAGGGTGCGGAAGAGCTGGGGGTACCGCGAGGCCGGCAGCGAGGCCTCCTCGACCCCGTGGCCCATCGTCGCCAGGAGGTCGACGGCGTCGGAGAGGACCGCGAGGAGGCGCGGGTCGACCCGGACGTCGTAGGCGTCGTCCCACGGGCTGGCCGTCAGCACCCCGAGCTGGTGACGGCCCTCGCCGCGCACCGCCGACCCCAGCCAGGCGCCGTCGGGAGAGTCGGGCGCGCGCAGCGCCGTGTCGACCCGGGGCGGGCGGCCGTCGGGCGACACCATCGCGTCGAGCAGCAGGGCCGCGTCGGCCACGGTGCGGGCGATCGGGCCGCCCACCGAGAGGCCGCCGAGGCTCGAGAGGCCGGACTGCGCCGGCACGCGACCGCGGGACGGCTTGAGGCCGACGAGCCCGTTCGCCGCGGCGGGGATGCGGATCGACCCGCCGCCGTCGCTGCCGGGCGCGAACGGCAGCAGCCCGGCGGCGACCGCGGCCGCGGCGCCGCCGCTCGACCCGCCCGCCCCGAGCTCCGCACCCGTGCCGAGCCCCCACGGGTTGCGCGTGACCGGGCCCGCGAGCGGCTCGGTGTAGCCCGTGAGGCCGTACTCGGGCGTGCTCGTCTTGCCCAGGCTCACGGCCCCGGCCTCCGACAGCACGGCGGCGATCTCGCTGTCGCGGGCCGCGGGGGTCGCCGCCGTGAGCCGCGAGCCGGAGCGGGTGGGCACCCCGGCCCGGTCGTAGAGGTCCTTGTCGGCGAGCGGCAGGCCCCAGAGCGGTGCGGCGCTGCGGCCCGCGGCGGCGAGCTCGTCGGCGCGGCGCCGGGCGGCGTCCGGCGTCACCGTGACGAAGGCCCGCACCTGCGGGTCGAGCCGCTCGATCCGGGCCAGGTAGTGGTCGGCGAGCTCGCGGGGGGTGACCTCGCCGCGGCGCAGCCAGTCCCACTGCTCGTGGGCGCTGAGGTGGTGGAGTTCGAACATCGTCCCGAGCCTACGACCATGCCGCGGGGGGAATGCGGGGTACATCTGAGCATCCGTCGTTGACGAGCGGGGGACGACGGCGTAGGAATGTCGGCACGCGGGATCAACCACCCCGCGGCCGGCCTCACCAGCCGGCGACTCGACGAAGCGACCGAAGGCGGTGCGCCGTGGATCAGACGGCCGAGACGACGACGCGGCGACCCGCCGCGCTCTCGCTCGTGCGCCTCCTGGTCCTCTCCGGCCTCCTCGCGCTGGCCTTCGTCGTCCTCGCGCTCGCCCTCGCGCCGCGCTCGGCCTCCGCCGAGACCGCGCCGCCTCCCTCGCTGCTCGGCGGGACGACGCAGGCCCTCGGGAGCGTGACGGGCTCGCTCGACGCCCCCGTCGCCGCGGTGGCGCAGACCGCCGGAGGCGCGGTGTCGTCGGCGACGCAGGTCGCGACCCAGGTCACCGCGGTCGCACCGCCGGTGCAGCGGGTCGTGCAGGCCGTCGCCCCCGTGGCGCCCCAGGTCGTTCAGCAGGTCGCGGCCGCCGCCCCCGTCAGCAGCGTCGTCGCCCCGGTGGCGCAGACCGTCGACCGCGTCGTCGCAGCCGTCCCGGTCGCGCAGGCCGTCACGGGCCCCGCGCCGGTGGCGACCGTCGTGGCCCCCGTCGCCGCCGTCGCCGACGCCGCCGTCGGCACGGTCGCCGACGCCGCGGCCGCCCCGGCTCCCGCCGACGTGCTCGCGCCGCTCGTGCCCGCCCTGCCGACCGCGCCCGCCCTGCCCGTCACGCCGGGCGCAGCCGGCACGGGCGACGCGCCCGACGCGGGCCCTACGGCGACCGCCGGGGTCGGCGACGAGCTCGGCACCGACTCCTCCGCCACGGTGTCCCCGGTCGCTGGCATCGCTGCGGGCGACCCGGCCGCGACGGCGTCGCTGTCGCCCGAGGCCGCCGACGTCGTCGCGGTCGACGCGGGCACCGCGCTCCGGGCCGCGATCGTGGCGGCGCAGGCAGGCGACCGCGCCTCCGCCGGTGACCCGACCCGCGCCTCCGGCCTGCCCCTCTCCCCCGCTCCCGCGCCCCTCCCCGGCCCGTCGGACGACGGCCAGCCCGCCCTGCCCTCCGGCTCGGGCCAGGGCTCGCAGGGCGCCGGCGCGGGCGGCGCCGCGGGCGGGGCCGTCGTGGCCGACGCCACCCGTGCCTCCCAGCTCCCCGCCCTGACGATCACGGCGGGCTCCTCCGACGGCGACGACGACCTCCCGTCGTCGCCTGTGCACGACACCGACAGCTCCCCCGACTGAGGTCGGTCGCGTCGCTCGTGGGCTCCCGCCCACGCCGCGGGCGCTCCTGCTGAGCAGGATGCGGACCCGCCGCCGCAGGCACCGCCTGCCGAGCGACAGACGCGACCCTCGCCGCCCTGCGCGGCGCCCACACCTCACTCGTACGGAGAAGACCATGAACAAGCACGTCTCGAGAGGGCTCCTCGGAGCGCTCTTCGTCGGGGGCCTGTGCGCCCTCGGAACCACCGCCGCCCAGGCGGACACCCTCACCGGCGGAGACGACGGGCTGCTCTCGGGCACCCAGGTCGCCGCGGTGGTCGAGGCCCCGGTCTCGGCCCTCGGCACCGCCGTCAGCGTGGTCGGCGACGCGACGTCGTCGGCCCCGGCCCCGGCCGCGCCTGCCGCTGCGGCGCCTGCTGCCGCGGCTCCGGCTCCGGCTCCGGCCGCTCCCGCCGCACCCGCTGCCGCGCCGGTCACGACGACCAGCGGCGACGCCGGGCTGCTGTCGGGCACGCAGGGCATCGTGTCGGTCGACGTGCCGGTCACCGTGACCGACACCGCCGTCAGCGTGGTCGGCGACGCGACGAGCGCGGCGGCACCGGCCACCGCCCCGACGGTGCCGGCGGCACCTGCCCCGGCACCCGCAGCCGCCCAGACGAGCGGAGACGACTCGATCGGCGGCGGCAGCCAGGCGCTCGTCGACCTCGACCTGCCGGTCACCGTGGGCGGCACCGCCGTCTCGGTGCTCGGCGACAGCAGCAGCACCGGCGGCACGACCACGGCGCCCGCCGCGGGCCCGACGGGGTCGGCGTCGCCGGCCCCCGAGACCAGCGGTGTCGACGGCGTCCTCAGCGGCACCCAGGCGCTGGTCGACCTCGACGTGCCCGTGACCGTGGGCGGCACCGCCGTCTCGGTGCTGGGCGACAGCTCGAGCACCGGCGCAGGCACGGGCAGCGGCACCGGCACGACGCCGGCGACGGGCACCGCGCCCGCCGCAGGCACGGGCTCGGGCTCGGGAAGCACGACGAGCGGCGACGAGAGCGTCCTCGGTGGCACCCAGGTCATCCCGGTCGTCGGCCTGCCGGTGACCGTCGGCGGCACCGCGGTCTCGGTCATCGGCGACAGCAGCAGCACCGGCACCACCACCGGCACCACGCCCAGCACGGGCACCGGCACCAGCCCCGCCACCGGCACCGCGACCAGCGGTGACGACGGCGTCCTCGGCGGCACCCAGGTCGTGCCCGTGATCGGCCTGCCGATCACGGTCGGCGGCGCCGCGGTCTCCGTCATCGGCGACAGCAGCAGCACCGACACCACCACCGGCACCACGCCCACCACGGGCACCGGCACCGGCACCACCCCCGCCGGCGCCGCGACCAGCGGTGACGACAGCGTCCTCGGCGGCACCCAGGTCGTGCCCGTGATCGGCCTGCCGATCACGGTCGGCGGCGCCGCGGTCTCCGTCATCGGCGACAGCAGCAGCACCGACACCACCACCGGCACCACGCCCACAACGGGCACCGGCCCGGTCACCAGCGGTGACGACGGCATCCTCGGCGGCACCCAGGTCGCCCCCGTGATCGGCCTGCCGATCACCGTCGGCGGCGCCGCGGTCTCCGTCATCGGCGACAGCGACACCGACGGGGGCACGCCCGTGGTGCCCACCACCCCGGTGACGCCGACCACCCCGGTCGACCCCACCACGCCCGTCGACCCCACCACGCCGACGGACCCGACCACCCCGGTCGACCCCGGCACCTCGGTGCTGCCCACCACCCCGGCCACGACCGACGAGCCCGTCGGTCCGGCCGTCGTGACCGCCGCCACCGGCGGTGTCACGGCAGCGGCGACCACCTCGGCGACGGGTCGTCAGGCCCTCGCCGCGACCGGCGCCTCCACCGCCCCGGCCGCCGCCGCGACGTCCGCCCTCGCCTACACGGGCGACGACACGGCCGTGACGCTCACCGGAGCCCTGCTGGCCCTGCTGGCCGGCCTCGCCCTGCTGGTCGTCACGCGTCGCCGGGAGGCCCGTCGCTGACCGGCACCCGCCGACGGCGGAGCACCGTCGCCCTCCGGGGCGGCGGTGCTCCGCCGTGCCCGCGGGGCGACAGCCGAGCCAGCGACGACTCTTTCTGGTACATTCGTCTCACTCGTGCTCCCCTGCCTGACGCACACGGCTCGGCGGGATCGTCGCACGGCTCGGAGTCACCACCATGGGCTACCTCTTCCTCTCCCTGGCCATCGTCGGCGAGGTCGTCGCCACCAGCTTCCTCAAGGTCACCAGCGGGCCCGACGCCCGGTGGTGGCAGTACGCCGTCGTCGTCGTGGGCTACGTCTTCGCCTTCGCGATGCTCTCGCAGTCGCTCGGACGGGGCGTGCCGCTCGGCATCGCCTACGCCGTCTGGGCGGGCATCGGCGTCGTGCTCGTCGCCCTGATCAGCTGGCTGGTCTTCCACGAGCCGCTGACGCTCCTGCAGCTCGGCGGCATCGTGCTCGTGATCGGCGGCGTCACCATGCTGGAGCTCGGCGGACGGCACGAGGCCGCCGCGTGACCCGGACGGGCGAGCAGCGGAGCGGCACGCCCGTCGAGCCGACCCGCGACTCCCCCGGGGTCGGCTCTCGCGGAGACGCCTCCCTGACGCCGAAGGGCGAGGCGAGGAGGCGCGCCCTGCTCGCCGGGGTCCTGACCGTCCTCGAGGCCGGCGGCCCGTCCGCCGTCACCCACCGCGCGGTCGCCACGGGGGCAGGCGTGCCGCTCGCGGCCGCGACCTACTACTTCTCGTCGCGGGACGACATGCTGCGGAGCGCCCTCCGCCACGCGACCGCGACCTGGGCCCGTTCGCTCGACGACCTCGAGCACCCCACGCTGGGCGACCTCGCCGAGCTGCTCGTGCGGTACGCCGTCGTCGAGCGGGCCGCCGCGGTCGCGCAGTACGAGATGCTGCTGCAGGCCGTCCGCGACCCGGGCCTGCGCGACGACGCCGAGGCCTGGTACTCGTCGCTCGAGCACGTGCTCGCGCGGGTCGGCGTGCCCGCCGAGCGGCTGGCGGTCGTCTCGCTCGCCGTCGACGGCCTCATCGTGCGCATGCTCTGGCGCGGCGAGCCGGGCGACGCCGCCGCCACCGAGCAGCTGTTGCGCCGCGTCGTCGCCTAGGGCGCCCGGCGCCCGGCGCCCGGCGCCCGCCGCACGTCCCGCTCCGCAATGCGAGAGACATCCGTCCTCGAGCGACCAGGACGCCCCGCGTCTACGGCCGACCCGCGCCGATCACTCTCGAATTCGAGAGCACGAGCACGAGCACTAGCCAGAGCACGAGCACGAGCACGAGCACGAGCACGAGCCAGAGCCTGACACGAGCCGAGCAGCGGCAGCCTCAGCCGCCCTACTTCCCGCGGCGCCGCTTCTTCAGCGACTTCTGCATCGTCACCGTGCCGAGCCAGCGGCCGAACTTGAAGCCGACGCGCCCCATGCGGCCGACCTCGGTGAAGCCGAGCGACTCGTGCAGCCGGATCGACGCCTCGGCGTTCTTGTCGGCGATCACGGCGACCATCTCGCGGATGCCGGCCTCGCGGCAGGCCTCGACCAGCGCCTCCAGCAGGGCGCGACCGAGCCCCTTCCCCGTCGACGCGGCGCGGAGGTAGATCGAGCTCTCGACGGTGTACCGGTACGCGGCCTTGCCGCCCCACGGCATCGCGGTCGCGTAGCCGAGCGCCTCGCCCGCGGGGTTCACCGCGACGAGGAACGGCATGCCGAGCTTCGCGGCCACCCCCGCCTTGCGACGCCAGTCGGCGAGGGTCATCGGCTCCTCGTCGAAGGTGACCGTCGAGTTCTGCACGTAGTGGTTGTAGATCTCGCGCACGTACGGCAGGTCGGCCGCGACGGCGGGGCGGATCTCGAAGCTGAACGCCGGCTCGGGCAGCGGGGCGGGCCGCAGCTCACGCGGCAGCCGCCGCCGGGTCTGGTATTCCTCTTCGAGCACCCGTCCACTCTGGCACGTCGCGGTCGCCCGCCGACAGGGCAGGCCGTCAGGAGGCGGCGGCCGGCTCCGTGGGCAGGGCCCAGTCGACCGGCTGCCCGCCCTGCTGCACGAGCAGCTCGTTCGTGCGGCTGAACGGCCTCGACCCGAAGAACCCGCGCGACGCGGACAGCGGGCTGGGGTGCGGCGACTGCACGGTGGGCACCTCGCCGAGCATCGGGACGAGGCCTGCCGCGTCGCGCCCCCAGAGGATGGCGACGAGCGGGCCGCCGCGGGCCGCGAGCACCTCGATGGCGCGCTGCGTGACCGGCTCCCAGCCCTTGCCGCGGTGCGACGCCGCCTCGCCGGGCCGGACGGTCAGCACCCGGTTGAGCAGCATGACGCCGTTCTCCGACCACGAGGTGAGGTCGCCGTGCACCGGCACCGGCACGCCGAGGTCGTCGTGCAGCTCCCGGTAGATGTTGGCGAGGCTGCGGGGCACCGGCCGCACGTGCGGGTCGACCGCGAACGACAGGCCGATCGGGTGGCCGGGCGTCGGGTACGGGTCCTGCCCGACGACGAGCACGCGGACCTCGTCGAGCGGGTAGGTGAAGGCCCGGAGCACGAGCGCGCCGTCGGGCAGGTAGCCGCGCCCCGCCCGCACCTCGGCGCGGAGGTACTCGCCCATGTCGGCGACCTCGTCGGCCACCGGGTCGAGCGCCTCCGCCCAGCTCGGGTGCACGAGGTCGCGGAGGGGGTGAGCCGTCACTCGACGCCCAGGGTGCCGACCGAGACGCCGACGATCTCGCCGTCGTCGTCGGTCTGCGGCTCGACGCGCCAGACGTTGCCCGTGCCGAGCACCGCGAGCGCGCCCTCGCCGACCACGAGGGCCGTGTGCTCGTCGATGGCGACGCCGCCCCGCACGAGGCCGGCCTCCGTCGCCGCGACGAGGCGCGTGAGGGTGCCCCACTGGGCGGCGTGCACGTCGATGGCGAGGTCGACGAGGCCGAGCCCCTCGCCCAGGGTCACCTCGCCGAGGCCCTCCGCGGCGTCCTCGGGGCAGACGGCGACGTCGCCGATCAGCCAGCCGCCGAGCAGGGCCCGGTCGGCGGCGATCATCGCGCCGGCGGAGAAGCCGAGGTAGGGCAGGCCGTCGGCGACGAGCAGCCGCACCTGGTCGATCAGCGGCGTGACCGACTCGAGGTAGGCGGGCGTGAGGCCGCCGGCGACGACGAGGCCATCGACGTCGCTGAGCACCCGGGTGTCGAAGGCCGCGCCGGCCTGCACGACCGTGACGACGGCCTCGCAGCGCCCGCCGTGCGCGATGAGGGCCGGCCAGCCGGTGACGAACTCGTCGCCGGGCGACCCGTCGGCCACGACGACCAGCACGGCGACGCGGGGCACCGCGCGGCCCAGGGCGGCGCCGCGCACGGCGGCCTCGGCGACGAAGGGCTCGTAGATGTCGGGGGCGTCGGGCGACCAGCCGCCGCCGACCAGGTGGATGCTCATGCCTCGCGGCTCACCGTCGCGTCGCGGGTGACCGGGGGCAGGGCGCTCCACGGGAAGGTGATCCACTGCGCCGTGCGCTTCCAGACGAAGTCCGGCTCGAGGATGGTCTGCGGCTTGCTGTAGAGGCAGACGGTGCGGACCTCGTCGGCGACCTCGGCGAGCAGGTCGCGCACGAGCGCGAGGGTGCGGCCGGAGTCGGAGACGTCGTCGACGACGAGCACGCGCTTGCCGGCGAGCGACGGGGCGTCGAGGGTCGGGGGCAGCAGCACGGGCTCCGGCAGGCGGGCGTCGACGCCCGTGTAGAACTCGACGTTGATCGACCCGCACATCTTCGTGTCGAGGGCGTACGCGATCGAGCCGGCCAGCACGAGGCCGCCGCGCGCGACCGCGACGATCACGTCGGGCGTGAAGTCGGCCGCGACGACGTCGCGGGCCAGGTGGCGAGCGGCGTCGCCGAACTCCAGCCAGCCGAGCACCTCACGGCCGGGGGCCTCCGTCGACGACGCGGCGGGCGCCTCCTGCCCGGTCTCGTCGACCCCGGCTCCCGGCGCCCCTCCCGCGGGGGGTGCGGCGAGGTCGGTCGGGTCGTCGGGTGAGGAAACCATGCCAGCAACCGTAGTGGGCCGCGCACCCGCGCGCGACGCCCGTCGCGTGCCCTCGTCGTCGGGGCATGCTCAGGGCGCCTCCCACCGGCCTCCGGGAGGCGCGAAGACGGTGTCGACGCCGTCCGACCAGAGCAGGGAGTCGGGGGCGCGGTCGGTGACCCCGGGCAGCCCGGAGTCGGCGACGAGCTCGTCGTCGAGGTCCATCAGCTCGGCCCGTCGGAGCGGCCAGGCCCCGTGCGTGTTCGGCCAGTACCTCGTCGTGCCGCCGCGGGCGACGTGCATGCCCCAGCGTGCGGTGAGGAACTCCGCCAGCGGGTCGCCGACGACCTCCTCGTCGGTGGGGCGGACGGCGAGCCGCGTCGACGGCCGGGGCCCGGGGCCGTGACGGCGGGAGGCGTACTCGATCGTTCCGCCGACGCGGCGCCGGCTCATCGAGGCCCAGCGGTAGGGCAGGCCGAGCGCCGCGTTCGCGGTCACGACGGGCAACAGCTTGGCGGCCTCGAGGGTGCGGAAGACCACCCCGCGGCGACCGAGGTCGTCGACCGAGTAGAGGCGCACGTTCGTCTCGAGGAAGGTGCCGAGCCACGGCACCGGCGGCAGCGGGCCGAAGGCGCTGCGCGAGAGCTCGAACGGGATGAGGCCGACCCAGGTCGACCCGTCGTGGACGTCGGGGCGCGTGCCCGGCGGCAGCAGCGGCGCCACGCGCTCGGGCTCGACGCGCCAGTGGGCGAAGGCGAGGCCGCCCCAGTGCTGGCTGATCACCGGCGCCCGCAGCAGGTCAGGGGCCACGGTGCTGACGGGGGCGGGCTCGCGAGCGGTCATGGCGCCACGATACGGACGACGCCTGGGCGGCCCCGTGGGTAGGGTCGACGCACCGGGGGCGCGGGCGGCGCCGACCACCCGTCCGACCACTGCGCGGTCGCCCGTCCGCCCGACGACCAACCGAGGAGGCCCGCCCGTGACGACCGGACCGACCGCGCGCCGCGCCGACCCGAGCCCGCTCGAGCGGGCCGTCGACGAGGGCTTCCTCATCATCCGCGCGTCGCTCGTGGTCGCGACCGCCAACCAGGTCATCCGCCGGGCCCTGCAGGAGCGCCTCCCCTTCGACGAGGAGGTCGCCACCGGCTTCGTCCGCTCCGAGATCGACCGCCTGACCGAGGAGCAGCTCGAGGGCGCCCGCCGCCTGCGCCGGGTGCGCCGCCGCACCCACCGCTCGTACGGCCAGTCACAGCACCAGTTCGACTACCGCGTCGACGACGTCGACGCCCTCCGCCTCCGAGAGGCGACCCACAAGGCGCTCGTGAAGGAGCTCGGCCGGGCGGGCCGCGACGACGCGTTCGTCGCGGCCGTGGTCGACGCGGCGCGGGCCCGGGCGTGGGACGACGTCGGCAGCACCGTCGTCGACCGGATCGGCTGGGCCGCCGCGCCGGCCCCGGGCTACGACGAGGGCCGCGACGAGCGGCTCCGCGACCTGCTCGACATCGACCTCGCCGGCCTCGCCGAGCGCCACGACGAGCCCGGAGGGCCCGCGGGGGCGGCCGGCCCCGGCGAGGCGACGGAGACCGGCGACGCGACGGGGACCGGCGCCTAGCTCGCCGACACCGCCCCCGCGGCCCCCGCGTCGATCCGTACGCCACGGCCCGACACCACGACGCCGCCCGTGACCGGCACGAGCACGTCGAGCACCCCGGGCCGCCCCACGTGGGCGCCCTGGTGCACGCGGACCCGGGCCGGCGGCAGGACCCTGCCGGAGGCGCGGAGCCAGCCCCCGAGGGCGGCCGCGGCCGAGCCCGTGGCCGGGTCCTCGACGAGCGTGCCCACCGGGAAGGGGTTGCGGGCCTCCAGGACGAGGGTGCCGTCGTCGTCGATCCCGAGCTCGTGGACGACGGTGACCGTGCCGGCCCAGCCCTGCTCGTCCATCAGCGGCCGGAGCGCGCCCGCGTCGACGACGAAGCCGTCGAACGCCGCGCGGTCGACGACGGACAGCACGGGGTGGAGGTTGCCGGCCCAGGCCGCCAGCACGGGCCGGGAGGCGTCGAGCTCCGTCGCCCGGAGCCCGAGCACCCCGAGCAGCCGCGAGAGCACCTCCGGCTCCAGCAGCTCGACGCGGGGCTCGGGCGAGGTGAACGACGCCCGCGCTCCCCCGTCGGGCTCGACCGTCGTGACGAGGGGCACCGGGCCGACGGCGGTCTCGACCACGACGTGGCCCGGGCCGTCGCGCTCGGCGAGCGCGATCGCCGTCGCGACGGTCGCGTGGCCGCAGAAGGGCACCTCGGCCACGGGAGAGAAGTAGCGCACCCGGTGGCGGCGCCCGTCGCCGTCGAGGTCGGGCCCGACGACGAAGGCGGTCTCGGCGTCGCCGACGGCGAGCGCCGTCGCCTGCATCTCCGCGTCCGTGAGGCCGCGGGCGTCGAGCACGACCCCGGCGGGGTTGCCGCCCGCGGGGTCGGCGGAGAAGGCGGCCCAGCGGGCCACGGCAGGGTCGGAGGTCGAGGTCGGTGCAGGGGTCACTCGCCCATGGTGCCGGGGAGGCGCGGTGCGCGTCGAGCGCCACCCGCGCCTCCCCGGCCTGGTCGCCCCCGTCAGGAGCCCGGCGCGCCGTCGATCAACGAGAGCGGGTCGGCGACGAACCGCGCCAGGGCCCGGTCGACGACCCCGCGGTCGAACACGTTGTCGTTGTAGGCGACCGCGACCTGGAGGGCGCCGTCGATGACGGCGATCTGCACGGACAGGTTCTCGGCCGGCACGGGGTGGACGGTGTAGCCGAGCTCCGCCGGCCGGCCGTCGCGGACCCAGGGCAGGCCCTGCATCGTGCGGGCGACGCCGAGGTTGCTGACGACGAGGTGGCCGCGCGCGTGGGCCGGCGCCGTGGCGGGCACCCTGCGGTCGCCCGGGCGGACGGCCTCCTTGACGGCACCGGCGACGAGGGCCGCGAGGGGCCGACCCGACGTGACGGTCTCGTGGATGCTCTCGTCGACGGCGAGGAGGTCGTCCACCCCGGTGACGGGCACGCCCGTCACGAAGTTGCCGGTGGTGTCGACGCCCGCCGGCAGGTACTGGCGGACGTCAAAGACGAGCTCGCTCTCGGCCGCCAGCCGCACCCCCTCGCGGACGAACGCGGCGCGCAGCGCGACGATGACCGCGCTGGAGAAGGCCACGGGGTGCGGCTGGGCGCGGAGCCAGCGCCGCAGCTCGGTGAAGGTCCGTCGGTCACCCCGGCCCCAGGCCACGGCGGTGGAGGGAGCCCACGCGACCTGCTCGCGCTCCTGCACGACCCCGGTCGGCACCGTGGGCACCTGCACGCGCCGGGCGCGCAGCAGCGCCGGCACCCGGGCCGGGTGGCGCAGGTACGTGGCGGCGACGGCACGCCACAGCGGGTGGCGGACACCCTCGGCGCTGAGCCAGGCCGGCATCTCGCCGCCGGCGGCGAGGTCGAGGAGGGCGGCGGGCAGCCGCGAGGTGAAGCGCGCGTCGACGACCTGGTGGTCGTAGATCATCAGCAGCCGCTCACCCGAGACGATCACCTGCAGCGGCAGGGCGTCGTCGATCATGCCGACGAGGCGCTCGAGCACCTCGTCGGGCGCGAGGTCGTCGCCGAGCGGCGGGATCTCGCGGACCATCCGCTCGCAGAGCTCACGCTGGGTCTCGGGGGTCCAGGCCCAGTCGCGGCGGTCGGCCGCCACGAGCCCGAGGCGTGCGCCCGGGCCGAGGGAGACGACGCGGTGCAGGGCGGCGACGAGGGCCGCCCGCGGGGGCAGCTCGAGCGGGCCCATCACGCCGAGCACGTGCGCGCCCGCGGCGAGGCGGTCGACGGCGGAGATGGGCAGGGTGCGGCGACCGCCCTCGGCGGGGCTCGCGGCGCGGAGCGCGGGCACGGTCATGGCGGTCACGAGGTGGCCCCCGCGACGGTCGGCACCGTCACCGTCACCGGCGTCGGCACCGGCGCGGGCATCGGCACCGGGGCGGGCATCGGCACCGCGACCGGTGTCGCAGCCGCCACGGGCGTCGGCGCCGCCGCAGCCACGGGCGTGGGCACCGGGCGCATCGTCGACGCGCCGTCCCAGCGCTGCCGCAGGTAGAGCAGCGGCCCGCGGGCGACCCCGGCGAGCTCGACGCGGGCGGTGCGACGGAGCTCACGATCCAGCTCGGCGTCGGCCGGTGCCGTGCTCACCCGGGAGGTCGCGGCGGTGGCGGACCCCGCCTTCCCCTTCGCGAGGAGGGCCGCGACCGCGTGCGGCGCTCGGCGGAGCGCGGCACGCCGCGTGCGCCCGTCGAGGGCCACGCCGGCCAGCCAGGCGCCGAGGCCGGTGCCGTAGCCCGCCGCCTGGACGCGGAGCGCGGCCAGGTCGGCGCGGTGTCGGTGCCAGACGAGGGCCGAGGGCTGCACGGCGAGGGCGTGCCCGGCGAAGAGCACGCGCGTGAAGACGTCGAGGTCCTCTCCCCCGGCGGTGCGCGTGCCGACGCCGAACGCCGTGTCGAAGCCGCCGAGCGCGAGCGCGACGTCGCGGCGGAGGGCGAAGTCGGCCCCGGTGCCGAACGCACCGACCGAGAAGGGGAAGGTCGGCAGGTCGGCGGGCTGCTCGTCGAGGCGGAAGACGCGCGGCGAGACGTTCCGCGACCACGAGACGCGGTCATCGAAGGAGCGCTGCACGGGGGTGCGGAGCTCCCCGCTCGCCACAAGGCCCGTCACGCAGGCCACGTCGTCGGCCCGGGCGAAGCCGTCGCAGAGGCCGAGCAGCCACCCGGCGTCGACCACGACGTCGTCGTCGGTGAAGGCGACGACCTCGCCGGTCGCGGCGCGGAGGCCGGCGTTGCGGGCGCGGGAGAGGCCGGCTACCGGCTCGACCACGTACCGCACGCGCGGGTCGTCGAACTCGGCGGCCACGAGGTCGCGGGTCGCGGAGGTCGAGGGGGCGTTGTCGACCACGACGACGTCGAAGGCCGCGTGGTCGAGGGCGAGCACCGACGTCAGGCAGCCGCGCAGCTGCTCGGCGCGGTCACGCGTGCAGACGACGACCGTCACGGTCGGGAGCCCGCCGGAGGGCACGACGACGGGGCGCGGCGCCGCCGGGAGGTCGGCGGCCTCCGAGCGCACGAGGTCGATCGAGACGTGGTCGGCGACGACCGGCACCTCGACGACGCCGAGCACCTCGCGCCCGTCGCGCACCAGCAGGCGCGCGGCGCGGTGGCCGTCCGCGTCGACGAGCCGCAGGTCGTCGACGTCGGGGCGTGCCAGGTCGGCCACGTCGACCGCTCCCACCCACAGGGCGCCCGCCCAGGTCGGCACCGCGGTGCTCGCCATGGGGCGCGTGAGCGAGAGGGCGGTCACGAGGTGGCCTCGACGACGGAGGGCCGCCCCGGGGAGGCGGGGGTCGCCTCCTCGAGGAGCGCACGGCCGACCGCGGGGTCGTGGGGCGCGAGACGGGCGCGACGGAGCGTGCCGGCGGCGTAGCCGAGGACGGTGGCGATGACCACCGTGAGCAGCACGCCTGCGCGGCGCGCGCCTCCCCGGCCCGTCTGCCCGAGCTCGCGGACGAGGGCGGCGGGCACGACGCGGCGCAGGTAGTCGGACTCGCTCGAGAGCGCGTCGCCGGCGCCGACCTGGCGGCTGAGGGCGGCCTTGGAGAGGCCCTCGCCCCAGCCGCGACGACGGGCGTAGGCCCACGTCACGCGCGGAGGCGTCACGTGGTGGCTGACGTCGGCGCGCGGCTCGAGCACGATGCGGGCCGAGGGGTCGGCCTGCCGGATGCGGATGCAGAGCTCCGTCTCCTCGCAGCCGAGGGGCACGGTGCCGACCCGGCCGGTGTCGAGGTTGAAGCCGCCGACGGCCACGACGGAGGCGCGGCGGAAGGCCATCGAGCAGCCGATCACGTTGCGCACGTCGGCGGTCGTCGTGGGCAGGCCGCGGTGGCTGCAGCCGACGACCCAGAGGGCCTCCGGCGCGTAGAAGGCGCGGGCACCGTCAGGCCAGCGCGGGGTCGCGTGGCCGCCGACGCCGACGACGTCGGGCTCGGCGAACGGCGCGAGGAGGTGCTCGAGCCAGCGCGGGTCGGCGGCGGCGTCGTCGTCGAGGAAGGCGACGACCTCACCGCGGGCGGCGGCGACGCCGGTGTTGCGCGCCCCGGACAGCCCCTGGCGGAGGCGGTTCGGCACGACGACGACGTCGCTCCAGCGGGCGAGGCTCCGCGCGAGCAGGGAGTCGCTGTGGTCGACGACCAGCACGACCTCGGTCGTCTCGGGCAGGCGGCGCACCGACTCGACGCTGGCGACCAGGTCGTCCCAGCGCTCCTCGGTGTAGGCGCAGACGACGACGGAGACGGTGACCGGGCCGCCGGTCACGCGACGTCCCGACCCGCTCCGGTCCGGATCGAGCCGGTGCTCGTCGAGACGAGCTCGGGGGCCAGGGACGCCGCGGCGCGCATCGAGGCGCGACGGGCCGCCGCGGACGGGCGACGACGGCGCTCCTCGAGGATGACGCGGAGCACGCGGAACCCGTCGGAGACGGCGTTGAGGTTGCTCGAGCCGTGGATGCGGAGCTTCTCGATGCTCGGCACCTCGACGATGTCGTAGCCGAGGGCGGCGGTGCGACAGTTCAGGATCGTCTCGATCTCGAAGCCGTCGCCGTTGTGCATCTGGCCGTCGGGCCGGGGCGCGAGACCGCTCGGCAGCAGCTCGAGGCTCGGGACGATGCGGGCCCAGAAGGCGTTGTAGCCGTAGCAGAGGTCCGTGTAGCGGGTGCCGAGCAGGATGTTGGTGAGGGCGTTGAGGCCCCAGTTGCCGAGCGCACGGAAGTGCGTGATGTCCTCGCTGCCGCCCCCCTGCACGAACCGGCTGCCCTTGGCGACGTCGGCACCGGCGACGAGCGCCTCGACGAAGCGCGGGATCTCGGCGGGGTCGGCCGAGCCGTCCGCGTCGAACATCACGATGACGTCGCCCGTGGCGGCCTCGAAGCCGCAGGCCAGGGCGTTGCCCTTGCCCTTGCGGGTCTGGTGGACGACCTTGATGTCGGGCATGACGCGCACGGCCGTCGCGACGGTGTCGTCGACCGAGTGGCCGTCGACGAGGATCACCTCGTGCACGCTGGGCAGCATCGGGAGCACGATCTCGAGGTTGCGGGCCTCGTTCCGGGCCGGGACGACGATGGAGATCCGGGGCTGGGCGATCGAGGGCAGGGGTGAGACCGGGTTCACGAGGGGGGTCCTTGCGTGGGTGAGCGAACCAGCAGGTGGGGTGGCCTGCGGTGGAGAGCCGGCGACTCGGGGTTTTCGGGTCCGTCGAGCCGGGCTGGGCGGGCCGATCGAGTTTCGGGTTCGATCGGCGCCGCTGTCGGGTGAGCACCAACATACGCGCCTGGCGGCGACGCGCAAGCACCCCCACCCGGACGTGTCGAGGGGTGATCCGTCGCCGTCGGAGCATCGCGGCCGACACCTCCGCGGCCTGTCGGCCGATACTGGCCGGTACCCGATGGCGGACACCGCGTGTCCCCCGAACTGTCCCCCCACCAGCCGACTCCCAGGTCCGACGTCGCAGCCCCCGGGCCTCCCCAGCGGTCCACGAATAGGATCGCCGGACACCAGACGGGCGCCCCGAGCGCCCGCCCGAGCCCCCCGGAGAGACCACCGTGACCGCTGATCGCCCCGAACCTGCGGCCCTCTGCGTCTGCGGGCACGCCCTGGAGGCCCACGAGCACTACCGCGCCGGGACGGACTGTTCGCTCTGTCCGGCCGGCGCCTGCCGCCGCTGGCGACCCGCCCGACGCTGACGGAGGGTCGCCCGCGTCCCCCGTTCTGATCCGAGGGCCTCTCATCTCATCACAGCCGTGAGTCCGCATCTAGGGGGACATGGATGGCGCTGACGCCCCTCGGACGGGGGTCATCGAGCATCCCCGGGGGGCCGTCGGCCCCGCGGACGGGGGCCACCCTGCCCCCCGTTCTGGGGGATGCCCGAGACTGACGGCGGCGGGTCGGCTCACCCGCTCCTCGCCCGACTCACCCCCCGCACGAGGGTCTGGGGCGCCCGACGGACCGAGCGAGGGGCAGTACGAATGACCGTCCCAGCGACCGCTCGCGGTCGGCGAGGACGAGCCGTCAGGGGCGACGGACGGCCAGAGCGCCTCGGGCGACGCGGTGCGGGGCGGCCTGCGCCACCGGCTTGACGGTGACGAGGTCGAGGTTGACGTGGCTCGGCAGCTCCATCGCGTGCACGATCGACTCGGCGACGTCGTCGGCCGTGAGCGGCCCCGGCACGTCGGCGTAGACGGCGTCGGCCCGCGCCTGGTCGCCGCCGAAGCGCACGAGCGAGAACTCCTCCGTCTGCACCATGCCCGGCGCGATCTCCACGACGCGGATGGGCTCCCCCGCGAGCTCGAGCCGCAGCACGGCCACGAGCGCGTGCTCGGCGAACTTCGACGCGTTGTAGCCGCCGCCGCCCTCGTACGCGACGTGGCCCGCGATCGAGGTGACGGTCACGACGTCGGCGACCCCCGCCTCCTCGGCGCCGTCGCGCAGCGCGGGCAGCAGCGCGGCCGTGACGCGCTTGGTGCCGAGCACGTTGACGTCGAACATGCGCTGCCAGTCGTCGACCGAGCCCGCCTCGACGCTGTCGAGGCCGAACGCTCCGCCGGCGTTGTTCACGAGGGCGTGCAGCGGCCCGGTCGACTCGACGTGGGCGCGGAGCGCCGCGACGTCGTCGTCGCTCGTGACGTCGGCGCGCAACCAGGTCGCCCCCGTCTCGTCGGCGAGCGCGCGGAGGCGGTCCTCGCGACGGGCGACCGCCAGCACGTCCCAGCCCCGGCCGCGCAGCAGGCGCACCGTGGCCTCCCCGATGCCCGAGCTCGCCCCGGTCACCACCACTCGTCCCGCCATGTGCGCCTCCTTCTCTGCCGTGCCCGCCGCCCACGGTCGCGGGACGGCGCCCTCCGACGCTACCGCCGCCCGTCGGGGCGCGCGCCGGCACCCGTTACGCCCCGTGTCCGCGCGGTGCCGGTCGCCGCGGCCCGTGTCGTACCGTGGCCCCACCGCGACCCGAGCAGCACCGACCGACGCAGGAGACCACCGTGACCGACCAGAGCGACTGGAAGTTCGAGACCCAGCAGATCCACGCCGGGGCGCGACCCGACCC
>Ga0308160_10002632_pt1 | contig 21302 bp, 20 predicted proteins | sample PhyFR1_FD_201036 | JGI IMG/M metagenome (GOLD analysis project Ga0308160, IMG submission 201036) | Phyllosphere microbial communities from UC Gill Tract Community Farm, Albany, California, United States - DLSLF.R1 | ecosystem: Host-associated > Plants > Phyllosphere > Unclassified | place: USA...
GCTCAGCGTCAGCACCCCGATCACCGACGTCAAGGTGCCTTACGGCGACGTCGTCGCGATCGCCTCGACGCCTGAAGAATTCATCGCCGCCTGCGAGCGCATGCTGGCCGCCGGCGAGCAGGAAAAGGCGCAACTGGTCGAACGCATGCGCGACGTCGTCGCCAACACCTCGTGGGACAAGACCGCCGGCCGCATGCACGAGCTGATCAGCACCACCGCCCCGGGCGAGGCCCGTTCGGCTGCCGCCGCCGTGCTCGAAGCCGGCACCGCGGCCCGCGTCAGCCCGCTGCCGGTCGCGCAGAAATCGGCTGCCTGATTTTCAGGTCGCCACGACAACCCGCCCGGCCGCAAGGCCCGGCGGGTTTTTTTATTTGTTCGGGGTTGGTGGGCACGGGGCGCCCACCCTACGGGCCGTGCCCACCGCCTTTCAATGCCGGAACGCCGATCCCGCCGCACCGACCGCCTGCGGCGCCGGGAGCTCCTGCCCCTCGGCCATGCGCACGATCGACAGCGGGTGCGCGAAGCGGATCCCTTCGCGCTCGAAGCGGCGGTAGATCTCGAGCAGGATGGCCTGCTGGGTGTCCATGTGGGCGACGTAGTCGGGGCTCTGGAAGTGGTAGACGATCTCGAAGTTCAGCGACCACTCGCCATAGTTGAAGAAGTGCGCGCGCTCGAAGGCGGCCATCGCCTCGGCGTCGACCACCTCACGGATCAGGACCGGAATCCGCGCCAGCTGGCGGTCGCTGGCGCCATAGGCCACGCGCAGGACAAAGGCCACGCGCCGCGTCTCCATGCGCTTGTGGTTGTGGATCCGGCTTTTCAGCAGGTCGCTGTTGGCGAAGATGACCTGTTCGCCGCCCAGGCCGCGCAGGCGCGTGGTCTTCAGGCCGATATGTTCGACCGAGCCGAGCACGTCACCGACGATGATGAAGTCGCCGATCTCGAAGGGCTTGTCGAGCATGATGGACAAGGAGGCAAACAGGTCGCCGAGGATGTTCTGCACCGCCAGCGCCACCGCGATGCCGCCTATGCCCAGGCTCGCGACCAGGGTCGTGATGTTGAAGCCGAAGTTATCCAGCACCATCAGGAAGGCGATCACCCATAGCGCGAGGCGCAGCAGGAAACAGAGAATGGTGCGCGAGGCCTTGCGCGGGACGTCGTTCACATAAGCGTGGTCACGCCAGGCGCGCAGGAGGGTGTCGCCCCAGATCGCCAGCTGCAGGATCAGGGCCGCGATCGCGATCCGCGAGACCACCAGGCGCTGCTTGTCGGTGAGCTCGAGCGCCAGGCTGGCCAGGTAGCTCGACACTGTCACCATGATCAGGAGATAGGTCTTGCGCAGCATCTTGGCGACCAGGTCGTCGGCCAGGGTGTCGCTGCGCTGGGACAGGACCTGCATCTTGTGCAGGGCGAGGCGGCGCAGCCAGTGCATCGCCAGGGTGGCCCCGAGCAGGACCGCGACTGCGATCGCCCAGCTCTCCAGGTCATTGTTCAGGAACGAGAAATCCATTGCGGCTCCAGGTCTGCTGCACGAACTGGTGGTCCGTCGCAGCAAACCCTTAGTGTGAGGGCGGCTGGGCAGATGGCGCGCACAATTGACATTCGGAAGCGCCAGGCATACATTGCATTCCTTGCAATTACTCACACAATCTCACGCTTGTTGATGCGCCGGATTGTCAACCCAATCGCCCACCTGTCCACCAAGCTATCGATGAGTGCTGCCGTCCAACCCCGCATCCTTCTCGTGGACGACCAGCCTGCCAACCTCGCGGTGCTGGAAGCGCTGCTGGCTGGCGTGGACGCCGAGCGCGTGTCCGTCGATTCGGGCGAGGCGGCCCTGCGCGCACTGCTGGAAAAGGAATTTGCCGTCGTATTGATGGACGTGCAGATGCCGACCATGGACGGCTTCCAGACCGCCGAGCTGATGCGGCGCCATCCGCGTGCGCAAGCGGTACCGATCCTGTTCGTCACGGCCGGCGACCCCGACGACTTCCCTTGGGAGCGCGCCTTCGCCCTCGCTCCGGTCGACGTCCTGCAAAAGCCCGTCAATGCGCACCTGCTGCGATCGCGCGTCGAGCTAGCCCTGACCCTGCACCGCCAGGCGGCCGAACTGGAAAGCCTGCGTGCGCCGCCGCAGCCCGCGCCGGAGCCCGGGCCGGGCAGCCACGCCAGCCGCCTGCGCCTGATCCTCGACAACCTGCACGACTACGCCTTCATCGGCACCGACACCGAGCGCCGCATCACCGAGTGGGAAGCGGGCGCTGAAGCGGTGACCGGCTGGAGCGCGGAGCAGGCGATCGGACAAAGCGCCGACATGCTCTTCGTCCCCGAAGACCGCGCTGCCGGGCAGCCGGATCAGGAAGCGGCGCGCGCCCGCGCCACCGGCCGCTCGGAAGACAAGCGCTGGCACCTGCGACGCGACGGCCGCCGCTTCTTCGCCGACGGCATGATGATCGCCCTGCGCGAAAAGGGAGTGCTGCGCGGCTACGCCAAGATCATGCGCGACGCCACCGCCGAACACGAGGCCGGCATCCAACTGGCCGCCAGCGAACGCGCGCTGGGGGAAAGCACCGAGCGCTTCGAGAGCCTGCTGGAATCCTCGGGCGAGGGCATCGTCGGACTGGATGCGGAGGGCCACTGCACCTTTCTGAATGCAGCCGGCGCTGCCTGCCTGGGCTACGCGCCGGAGGAGCTGGCCGGGGTCGCGGTCGGCGCGCTGCTGCCGGCGCAGGATGGCACGCGTCCGGAGGAGGGCGCCTTGCTCGACGCCGTGCGCAGCGGCGCGGTGCTACGCCTGGACGATGCCTGCCTGGTGCGCAAGGACGGTGGCCTGCTGCCGGTGGCCTGTTCGGTCCATCCGCTGACCACCGGCAGCGGACCGGGTGGGGCCGTCCTGACCTTCACCGACATCAGCGCGCGCCAGCAGGCCGGGCGCGAACGCGAGCGCCTGGTGGCCCAGCTGCGCGCGGCCGGCGAGCGCATGCGCGACATCTTCTACCGGGCGCCGGCCTTCATGGTCGTGATGCGCGGGCCCGAGCTGGTGGTCGAGATGGCCAACGAGCGCTTCGCCGAACTGGTGGGGCGGCGCGCGCTGCTCGGCAAGCCGCTGCAGGCGGCCCTGCCGGAACTGGCGGGGCAGGGCCTGTTCGAACTGCTCGACCAGGTCTACCGCAGCGGCGAGGCGCACGAGGGCAGCAACGTGCGCCTGCAGCTGCAGACCGCGAGCGGCGCCCTCGACGCTTACTATGTCGACTTCATCTACATGGCCCTGCGCGAGCCGGACGGCAGCGTCTCGGGGGTCCTGATCCACGGCATCGACGTCACAGAGCGCACCCGCGCCAACCTGCTGGAAGCCGGCCAGCGCGGCGCGCTGGAGTTGGCGGTCTCGGATGCGCCGCTGGACGACGTGCTCGACCTGCTGGCGCGCACCGCCGAGGAATACGCGGCCGGCGCGGCCCTGGCCGCGATCCAGCTGACCGGGCCTGGCGGCAGCCTGCGTCACGCGGCCGCACCGAGCCTGCCGGACGAACTGCGCGCCGCCCTCGACAAGGTCGGCATGGCGCCCCTGGGCGGCGGCGGCGGCACCGCGGCCTGGCGCGGCGAGCCGGTCGACTGCCAGGACATCGCCGGCGATCCGCTGTGGGAGCGCTGCCGCGCGCAGGCGCTGGCGGCGGGCCTCTCCAGCTGCCGCGCCTTGCCCATCCTGTCGCCGGCCGGCGGCGTGCTGGGCGCCTTTACCTGGTATTACCGGCTTGGTTCGGCCCGCGCGGCGCGCGACGAATCGGCGCTGGCCCTGCTGGCAAATACCGCCTCGCTGGTGATCGGCCAGCGCGCCGAAGCCGCGGCGCGCCAGCTGGCGGAGGAACGCTCGCGCGCGATTTTGGAAAGCATGCTCGACGGCTTCATCGCGGTCGACGCCAGCTGGCGCATCGGCTATGCCAACGCGGCCGCCGAACGGATCACAGGCCTGGACCGCTCGCAGCTGCTCGGCGAAGTCTTCTGGGACCTGTTCCCCGACTGGCACGGCAGCGCGCACGAAAGCGCCTGCCGCCGCTGCGCCGCCGCGCGCGCGGCCACCCGGCTCGAGGCCGAACTCCCGGCCTGGGGCGGCTGGTACGAGATCAGCTGCTTCCCGACGCCGGACGGCGGCATCGCCCTCTACCTGCGCGACGAGAGCGAGCGGCGCCAGGCCGAGGCGGGGGTGCGCCGGCTGGCCGCGGTGGCGGAGCAATCCTCGGACTTCATCGGCATCTTCGCGCCCGATGGCACCGGCCTTTACCTGAACCGGGCGGGACGCGCGATGGCGGGAATCGGGCTCGAAGCCGACATCAGCGGCGCGCGCCTGCTCGACTTCTTCTCGAACGACTGCCGCGCTTTTGTCCGCACCGACGTGCTGCCGGCGCTGCGCGGCGCGCCGCAAAAATGGGAGGGCGAGCTGGCCTTCGCGGCGCGCGGCGGACCCTCCGCCGCGGCTGCCCCGATCCCGGTCTACTTCAAGGGCTTCGCCGTGCACGGCGCCGACGGCGCCCACCTCGGCCTGGCGACGATCACGCGCGACATCACCGAGCAAAAGCGCGCCGAGAACGAGCTGCGCCGGATCGCAGCCGACCTGTCCGAGGCCGACCACCGCAAGAGCGAGTTCCTGGCCACGCTGGCGCACGAACTGCGCAATCCACTGGCGCCGATCCGCACCGGCCTCGATCTGCTGCGCATGGCGCCCGGTAATGTCGCGACGGCGGGCCGCGTGCACGAGATGATGGACCGCCAGCTGGGCCAGCTGATCCACCTGGTCGACGACCTGCTCGACATCGCGCGCATCACGCGCGGGCGGATCGAACTGAAAAAGGAAGCGATCGACCTGCGCACGGCGGTGACGATGGCGGTCGAAAGCAGCAGCGCCCTCATCGACGCCGGCAAGCACCGGCTGCAGGTCAGCCTGCCCGAGGAGCCGCTGCCGCTCGACGCCGACCTGACGCGCCTGGTGCAGGTGCTGTCCAACCTCCTGAACAACGCCGCCAAGTACACGCCGGGCGGCGGACGCATCTCGCTGTCCGCCTGGCGCGAGGAGGGACAGGCGGTGGTCGCGGTGACCGACAGCGGCATCGGCATCGCGCCCGACGCAATCGGTTCGGTGTTCGAGATGTTTACCCAGGTGCGCAGCAGCCTCGACCGGGCCCAGGGCGGACTCGGGATCGGCCTGTCCCTGGTGCGGCGCCTGGTGGAGCTGCACGGCGGACGGGTACACGCTTTCAGCGCCGGACGCGGGCACGGCAGCACCTTCACCGTGCGCCTGCCGCTGCGGCGCGCCGCCGGCGACGCCCGGGACCCGGCAGGTTCCAGCCAGGCGCCTGCGCCGCTGCGGCGGCTGCGCGTGCTGGTCGTGGACGACAATCTCGACGCAGCCGAAAGCCTGGCCGCCTTGCTGGCCGCCCTCGGGCACGAGACGCGTATGGCGCACGACGGCCCGGCCGGCCTGGCCGCGGCGCGCGCGCTGCGGCCGGATCTGGCCTTCCTCGACATCGGCCTACCCGGCATGAACGGCCATGAACTGGCGCGCGCCATGCGCGCCAGCAGCGAGCTGAAGGACACGGTATTGGTGGCCCTGACCGGCTGGGGCGCGGCCAGCGACATGACGCTCTCGCACGAGGCCGGGTTCGACCAGCACCTGACCAAGCCGGTCAGCCGCGAAGCCTTGGAACAGGCGCTGGCCACCGCGATCGAAGCGCGCCGATGAGCAAGTTCGCCATATCCTGCGGCACCCTGGTGCTGAACGACGAAGGCCGGCTGCTGCTGTGCCACGTCACGAACACGGCGGCCTGGGACATTCCGAAGGGCTTGCGCGATCCGGGCGAAACGACGCTGGAAGCGGCCGTGCGCGAACTGCGCGAGGAGGCCGGGGTCGCGTTCGATCCAGCGCGCTTTCGGGACTTGGGCGAATTCGACTACCGGCGCGACAAGCGCCTGCACCTGTACCGGGTCGATGCCGGCGCCGAGCTGGGCGACCTGGCTGCGCTCCACTGCAGCAGCTACTTCCCGCACCCGAAGACGGGCGCGCCGACCCCGGAGATGGACGGCTTTCGCTGGGCCTCGCGCAACGAGATCAGCCGCCTGTGCTGGCCGCGCATGGGGGCGCTGCTGCTGACGCTGGAGTGGTGAAGGCGGCTGCGTTTGGTGGGCACGCGGCGCCCACCCTACACCATGACGCCCGTAGGGTGGGCGCCCCGTGCCCACCATCCGCCAAATAATGCCGCGCGGGTGATTCACGCACGCCCGTGCGCGCCGGCGCCGCGCTTTCGCAGTACCATGACTGCGCTTGAGAACAGGAGACAGCCATGAGCAGCACAGCCACCGCCCCCGAATCCTACGACGTCGCCGCCATCATGGGCGGGATCTACGGCGACGGCATCATCGCCTGCAAGGGCGCTTTCGAACGCGCCTGGGTCGAACGGCTCGGACGCGACATCGCGACCCTGTTCGAAGAGGCCCAGCGCCAGCCGGGCGGGGCGCTCGCGCGCGGGCCGAACCGCTATTACGTGGAAGTGCATCCGGAGCGCCTGTCGGGCTTTGCCGACATCATCGGCCACCCGTGGGTGGTGGCGGTCTGCCGCGCCATCCTCGGACCCGACTACAAGGTGGTCGAAGCCGGATTCGACGTGCCGGGACCGGGCGCGCTGCACCAGCCCTGGCACCGCGACTTCCGCTCGCCCGAAGCGACACTGCAGGGACGGCGCATCAATTCGCTCGCCTTCAACATCACGACCGTGGACGTGAGCGAGGACATGGGTCCGTTCGAGATCGCGCCCGGCACCCAGTGGGACGACCTGGGAAGCGGCGACCCGATGTTCCCGCCGCAGGAGCTGTGGCCGCGCTACGAGGAACGCGCCCAGCGCAAGCTGCCGAAGATGGGCGACATCTCGGCGCGTTCGGCGCTGACCATCCACCGCGGCACGGCCAACCATTCAGACCGTTCGCGCCCGGTCTTCGTGCTCGGCGTCGACGCGCCCGACGCCCGCAACGCCGACAAGCACGACCTCCAGCTGACCCACGCCTATTACGAAAGCCTGGCGCCCGAGCTGCGCCGCCACATCACCTGCCGCGTGGTCGAACGCCTCGAGCCGATCGTGCAGGCACACACGATCGAAGGCCTGAAGATGGGTATCACGATGTAAGAGGGATCAGGGCGTGCCCTTGTTCTCGTCCTCGGGTTCGGTGCGGACCGTGTCCGGCATCGATTCGGTGACGCTGCCCGGCAGCTGGCCGACGCGGCGGGTATCGTCGCCCTGGATGTCGAGGCTCACTTCCTCGGCCACTTCGAAGCGGCCGTCCTCGGCGCCTTCGTCGCCCGGCAGCAGGTTCTCGGAGCGATTGTGTTCGTCGGTGCCTGGCTGCGGCGATTGGGGCTGCTTGCGTGGATCGTTGGTCGCCATGTGCTTCTCCATATCAAAATGTTCACATGGCTGCATTATGTCGGACCCACGGCGGCCCGGGCGCACGCTACTTGCGGTCGCGCTCGCGTCCGCGCTGGGGCAGGTTCTTTTCCAGGATCGCCCACAGGATCAGGCCATAGGCCAGCAGGCGGATCAGGTAGTGCAGGGGCGAGTCCTCGCCGCCGGCGTCATGCAGGGCCGAGTACAGCCGGTGCAGGCCTTCGATGAGGAAGGAGGCCGCAAAATACAGGAAGAAGCGGTCGCCGGAATCGCGCCAGAAGCGCAGGAAGAACAGCGCGATCAGGAGCGAACCCATGCAGATGGCGCCGGTGAAGAGATCGGTCATGCTCACTCCTTTTCGTAGATCAGGCCGTACAGCAGCAGGCAGGTGGCGACGAAGGCGCTGATCAGGCGCGCCGGCAGGAAGTCGATCGTCGGGAACACGATCTTGTCGAGCAGGAGGAACAGGTTATTCAGGGTCATGACCGCGAAACAGGCGCCGCTCCAGAACAGCAGGCGATAACGCGTGCGGCGGTAGCTGCCGAACAGCAGCCAGGTACAGGCCAGCGAGGTCAGGATGCACAGGATATAGATCGTAACCGCCATTACGAGTCCTTTCGCAATTTGAAGGCGTCGGCGAATTGCTGCGCCTTGCGGTCGAGAGATGAATGGATGAGGTGGGTAACTTCGACCAGGTGCCGCGCGTAAAAGTCGGCCAGCGCGTCGATGCGTTCGCGCAGTGCGCCGGTGGCAGGCTGGTACTGATAGCAATGTTCGTTCGGCGCAGCGCAGGGCGCGGTCATTCCGGCACGGCACAGGTCCTCGAGCAGCGTCTGCGCGCTGCGCTCGCGTACGTACAGGCGCTGGGCGAGGGTGTCGGCATGCCACTGCTGGGCCGGATTTGCACGCAGCAGCAGTAATGCTTCAAGGAAGGGAACCGACGGTATGCTGGTAAGCACGAAGCGTCGCAACTCCTCCGGGAACGGGACCTTTTCCATCGGCGGTGGTTGTTTCCGGTATGGAATGTTATCGAAAGAGCCGCAATTCTAGAGCATTCTTCTCAACAATGCACCCTTGCATGCCTATCGTGCGCCCGTATTGACGCGAGTTTACGACCGTGACGGCACCTGATATGTGTCGGCTACAATGCGAATTCGTCACACTCTTTCGATTCATCCATGTTCCAGAAATTTATTGCTCGCACGGCCCTGGTGGCAGGCCTGCTGGCGCCGGTGCTCGCTTTCGCAGCGAACTCGCTGTGCCCCGACCACTACGCCGGCGGCCGCGCACCCGAGATCCGCAATCCGAAGCTGGCGGTGGCCACGCGCGAACTGTGCTACGGCGTGTTCGGCGTCATGCACTCGGGCGTCACCCGCACGCCGCTGTGGTCGGCCGAGCACCTGCGCGCCGAAAATGTCGCCGCGGCCCAGGGCCTGAAGCGCGACAATGCCTTCCACCCCGAACCGCGCCTGCCGCGCAGCCAGCGCGCCGAACTCGACGACTATGCGCGCAGCGGCTACGACCGCGGGCACATGACGCCGAACGGCGACATGCCCGACCGCGTGACCCAGCGCGAGAGCTTCACGCTGGCGAACATGGTGCCCCAGGACGGCGACCACAACCGCCACATCTGGGCGCCGATCGAAGGCGCGGTGCGCAAGATGGCGAAGAAGGAAGGGGAGCTGTACGTGATCACCGGCCCGGCCTACCTCGGCACCAACGTGCGCAAGATCGGCAACGTGCTGGTGCCCACCCATTTGTATAAGGTGGTCTACAGCCCGCGCCAGGGCCGCGCCGCGGCCTGGTTCACCGAGAACAAGGCGAACGCCGACATCCAGGTGATCCCGGTGGCGGAGCTGGAACGCATTCTCGGCATCGAATTCCTGCCTTCGCTCACGCAGCAGCAGAAGGAGCGCATGCTGGCGCTACCGAGGATTCGCGCCAGGCAGACGAACAAGGAGCCGAAAAAATACGTCTTCCCGAATCTCTTTTCCTGAACCCCAGATCGAAACCGGAGCCATCCATGACCGCGAAGAAGAAGACCTTTGTGCCCTATGCGAACGAAGCCGACGTGCTGCAGATCGATAACCTGATGATCGAGAACCGCCTGGACCGCATCACGATCTCGGGCGACGTCGACCTGACCGCCGACCAGCAGGGCCTGGCGCATGCGCGGCGCCTGCACGAGATCCTGGGCGCGGTGCTGGCGAAGCTGGAAGGGCAGACCCTGCCGGAACGCCTGCCGCCACCCGACGTGCAGGACGTCGCCAACCCATTCAACTAGTTCCGCAGCACGCCTTTCCGCGGCTCCGTCCGGGGCCGCCCCCCTTTCCTTTCTCGGCCTTTTCAAGGCCTCCGCGCTTCGCATTTCGCCTTTATTTACGCGCTTCCCGCCGATTTCACGCGTGGTGAATACCTCAACATTTACAACAGTCAATGGTGCGCGGTGCCCCGGCTGTTTGGAGTAGTCTGGCCTCTGTCTCGCGCAAGCAACCACACGGAGTCGAAACAATGGCAGGCAATCCCGCAGAACCTTTGGAACAGGACCCGGTACGGGTCCCCGTGATCGCGGAAGAACTCGCTGTCGGCACCCGCGTGGTGGACACGGGACGCGGTGTTCGCATACACAAATCCGTGGTCGAACAGCCAGTCACCATCGACGAGCGTCTCGGGCGCGAAGAGGTGGAGGTCCGGCACGTCCCGGTCGACCGCATCGTGGCTCCGGACGAGGCGCCCGCCAACCGCTACGAGGGCGACACGCTGGTCGTGCCCGTCCTCGAGGAAGTCCTGGTTGTCGAGCGCCGCGTGCGCATCAAGGAAGAGCTTCACATCACCCGGATCCGTCGCGAGGAACACCACCAGCAATCGGTCGTCCTGAAGGCCGAGCAGGTCAGCGTCGAACGCTTCGACGAATCCGGCACCCCGCCAATGAAGTAATCAACACCATCTGGAGGACTCATCATGCAACATACTCTGATCGCCGTTTTCGACAATCACAATGACGCCATGAGCGCCAAGAACGAACTGCTGTCCTCGGGCTTCTCCAGCTCCGACGTGCGCCTCTCGCATGGCGACGAAACCCAGCCGGGCGGCACCATGTCCTCGACCGGCGGCGCCGCCCCCGGCTCCACCAGCATGAGCACCAGCAGCACCGACGACGAGCCGGGCATTGGCACCAGCATCAAGAACTTCTTCAGCGATATCTTCGGCACGGACGACAGCACCCACAGCACCAAATACTCGGCTGCCGTCGAGCGCGGCCACCACGTGCTGCGCGTGAACACCGACAGCGAGCCGGAAGTCGAACGCGCCGCCGACATCGTCGAGCGCTACGGCCCGATCGACATCGACGAGCAGTCGGAAAAATGGGGCCTTGGCAGCGGCGGCCTGACCGAAGGCTCGGGCGCCATGCTGGGCAGCGCCGGCAGCATGAGCGGCGGCCAGTCGATGTCGCTGCAGTCGGATAACGACCGCCTGCCGATGAACCAGCAGTCGCTGAACGATCCGAACCCGATGGGCACCACTTACCAGGAACCGCTCGGTTCGCGCGACGAACTGTCGACCGGCAGCTACGGTTCCGGCACCGGCAACCTGCAGAACCAGTCGCAGTCGCTGAGCGGCTCCTCGCTGGAAGGTTCGGCCGCTTCGACCTCGAATCTGCAAGGCTCGTCGATGAGCGGCTCGTCGCTGACCGGCTCGAAGTCGGACTCGATGCAGCGCGACACCGCCATGGCACGCGACTCGAATACCGCCGCCATCCCGGTCGTGCAGGAGCAGCTGAAAGTCGGCAAGCGTGAGGTCTCGCGCGGCGGCGTGCGCGTCTACTCGCGCATCGTCGAGACCCCGGTCAACGAGAACGTCCAGCTGCGCGAAGAGCACGTGAACGTGCAGCGCCGTCCGGTCAACGAGCCGATCAGCGGCGCGGATGCCACCGCTTTCAAGGAGCAGTCGATCGAGATGCGCGAGACGGCCGAGGAAGCCGTGGTCGAGAAATCGGCGCGCGTGGTCGAGGAAGTCATGATCAACAAGGAAGTGACGCAGCGCGAGCAGCAGATCCGCGATACGGTGCGCCACACCGAAGTCGAGGTCGAACAGCTCGGCGGCAGCTCGGCCCGCTCCAGCATGATGAGCGACGACGACTACTACCGTAACCACTTCACCAGCAACTACGGAACCACGGGCGCTTCGTACGACGATTATGCGCCGGCCTACAGCTACGGCTCGGAAATGGCGCGCAGCCAGAAGTACAGCGGCCGCCAGTGGAACGACGTCGAAACCGACCTGAGCAGCGACTGGTCCACCCGCGCCGGCAACAAGGCCGGTTCGACCTGGGAAAAGATGAAGGACGCCGTCAAGTCGGGCTGGGACCGCATGACCACGGACGACGACGACAGCTACTACCGTAATCACTACAACGCGACCTACAGCAGCAGCGGCGGCGCGTCGGATTACGACAGCTACAAGCCGGCCTACAGCTATGGTTCCGAAATGCGCCAGAGCCAGATGTATCGCAACCGCCCATGGGACGAAGTCGAACCGGACCTGCGCAGCGGCTGGGAAGCCCGCAACACGGGTTCGACCGGCTCGACCTGGGAAAACATGAAGGCCGCCGTGCGTCACGGCTGGGACAAGATGACCAAGTAAGATCGGTCAAGTAGGAAAAGCAAGGGGCGTCCACAGGCGCCCCTTGTCTTATTTAGTACTGCAGCTCATGAAAAGCCGGCACGATTCAGTGCCGGCGCTCATCAATTACTTCGCGAACGCCTGGGCCGCCGGCGTGATCCTCACGTTCTCCGGCTTGATGTCCAGCTTCATGGCGCCGATCACCTTGTCCTCGTCGAGCACCGCCTGCGGCTTGGCCGCGTCGTAGGTGATCGGCGAGAAGGCGTCGCTCACCAGCGCGTTCTTCAGGCCGGCCGCATCCTTCGTGATGAAGACGACCGACAGATTGCGCGCCGACAGGTGCTTCCTGATCGCCGCGTTCACGTCGTCCACCGTCAGCCTGGCCAGGCCGTCGCGCATCATCTTCGTGAATTCCGGCGTGCCGTACCACTGCGAATCGAGCGCGTAGCCAAGGCGCTGGTCCTGGGTCGCGGTCATCACGAACACGTTTTTCATCAGGTAGTCGCGCGTGGTCTCGAAGTCTTCCTTCGTCAGGCCCTTGTCCACCAGCTTGCCCAGTTCCGACAGCGCCAGGCGCAGCGCGAAGTGGCCGTTCTGCGGCGCGACCGGGCGGATCCAGACTTCGAACAGCTGCGCCTTGCGGCCCAGGTTCGGATTCGGGAAGAACTGGAACATCCCGCGCGGGAAGGCTTCGATGTAGGCGTAGTCGCCGTAGTTCATGCCGCGCAGCTCGCGGATCTGCTGGTACAGGTGCGAGCTCGACGCCCGGTGCTCGCCGAGCCAGGTCTTGGCCAGCCACAGGGCCGGGAAATCCGGGTGCGAACGGGTCACTTCCAGGGGCAGGCCGAAGGAGATGGCGGTGGCACGGGTGTTCTTCTCGATGATCTCGACTTCCAGCCCGTTCGGCTTGCGGCCCTGCGGCACGCTGGTGGCCGGCAGGCCCGCGCCGGCAGGAAGACGCGCCAATGCCGATTTCAGCGAAGCCGTCATCGCATCGCTGACGTCGCCCGAGAGGCCGACGCGCACGGCGCCGCTCGTATATGCCTGGCGCCAGAAGGCTTTCACATCTTCGAGCGTGATCGACTCGATGCCGGCAACGGTACCCAGCACCGGATGGCCGTAAGGCGTGCCAGCATACACATTGGTCTGCAGGCGCTCCTTGCCGAACTCCTCTTCGTTATTGTCCTTCAGGTCCAGCAGCAGGGCATTCTTCTGCGCGTCCTTCAGGCGGCGGAAGTCCTCTTCGCGGAAGCCCGGCTCGAGCAGCAGCGGCAGGGCGATAGCGAGATACTCGTTCCAGTTGTCCTTGTGGATCGAGCCGCTGAAGCTCGTCATCTCCTTGTCGACCTGCTCGCTGAAGCTGCCGGCCAGCGGGAACAGGGCCTTGGTCACTTCGTCGATCTTGCGCTCGCGCGAGCCGCTGGAGGCGACCATCGCGGCGGTGAGCGCGGCGAGGCCTTCCTTGCCTTTCGGGTCATGCGCCGAACCGGCCGCGAACAGCAGCTTGAAGCGCACCTGCGGCAGTTCCGACTTCTGCACCAGCACATTGAAATCGGCATTGCCCGCTTTCGGCGCCACGGCGGCCAGTTTAGGCAGGGTCTCGATCCCGGCAGGGAGGGCGTCGTGGGCGAGGGTGGTGACCACCATGCTGTCGTCGACCAGGTACTTGCGCGCCGCGGCCTGCAGGTCGGCCGGGGTCAGGCTGTCGACCAGGCGGTAGTAACGGTTCAGGGTGCCGTAAGAGCGGTTGAAGTGGACGTAGGAGGCAAGCGTGGCCGCGATCTGCTCGGTGTTGTCCAGGGTGCGGATCAGGCCATACTTCTGGGCCGATTTCGCGTCCGCCAGCTCCTTGGCGGTGACCGAGGTGTCGCGCAGGCGCGCGACCGTTTCCAGGATCGCGTCACGGACGTACAAGGCATCAAGCGGCTTCTTCACGCGCGCGCCGATCGTGGCCAGGTTCGGATCGGCCCGGTTCGGGCTGTAGTCGAACAGCTGGTCGACCTTCTGCTCGTCCTGCACCAGGCGCTTGTACAGCGGCGAAGTACGGCCGAACGAAAGCGACAGCAGCATGGAGAGCGCCGCGCTGTCCTTTTCCTTGTCCGAGAACGCCGGCGCGCGGAAGGCGACCGTCACCAGCGGCAGGGTCGGCGTCTGCCAGGGAACGTGGCGATACCGGGCGCCACCTGGCGCCGGTTCGGCCGGAACGGGCACGCTGTAGCTGCCTTTCTTCCAGCCCGACCAGTACTTCTCGATCATGGCCACCGTCTTCTTCGGATCGACGTCGCCGGCGACGATGATGGTGGTCTTCTCCGGACGGTACCAGCGGTCGAAGAAGACCTTCGAGTATTCGTACTGGTTAGGCATGTCCTCGATGTCCTTCAGGAAGCCCATCGTCGTGTGCTTGTAGGTGTGCGTGTTGAAGGCGGCATCGCGCTGCACCTCGAACAGCTTCTGCATCGGGTTCGCGCTGTTCTTGTTGTATTCGCCGAGGACGGCGCGCGACTCGGTCTTGAAGGCTTCGATCGGGTAATCGAGGTGCTGGAAGCGGTCGGCCTCGACCTTCAGGACGGTTTCCAGGTCTTCCTTGGCGAAGGTCGTGTAGTAATTGGTCAGGTCGTCGCTGGTGTAGGCGTTCTGGCGCGCGCCTGCGCGGGTGATGATTTCCTGGTACTTCTCGGGCGGGTAGGCCTTGGTCCCGCGGAACATCATGTGCTCGAAGAAGTGGGCGAAGCCCGACTTCCCGGGCTCGACTTCGTTACGCGAGCCGGTCTGGACCGGAATCGTGACCGAGACCAGGTTCGGCAGGCCGGTCGGCACGACGATGATCTTCAGTCCGTTGGCGAGGGTTTTCTCGAGCGCCTTGAACGGCAGGACGTCGCCGCCGGTCTTGGCGGGCGTGTTCGGTGCGGCGAGCGCGACGGCCGACGCAAACAGCATCGGCGCGGACAGCGCGAGCGCCGTCGGTTTGAAAGTGGACACACTGTCTCCTTGGGAAGAAATCCAGCGCGCAGCATAAGATATTCCCTACAGAATTGACAGCATGATCAGATATGTATGTTCAGCCTTCGGCCGAGGGCAGGCTGATCCGGTTGCGCCCGAGGTGCTTGGCGCGGTAGAGGGCGGCGTCGGCGATCGCCACCAGCTCGCTGGCGGTGTTGTCCGGTCCGGCGATCGCGGTGGCGGCGCCGATCGACACGGTGACCTGGCGCAGCGGCGCCAGGCCGTTGGGCAGGCGCAGGCGCTCGACGCGGCTGCGGATGCGCTCGGCGACGATGGCCGCGCCCTTCAGGGACTGGTTCGGCAGGATCACGGCGAACTCTTCGCCGCCGTAGCGCGCCACCAGGTCGTTGGCGCGCATCTCGCTGGCGACCGCCGTGGCGATCCGCTTCAGGCATTCGTCGCCGCCGAGATGGCCGTTGGCGTCGTTATAGGCTTTGAAATTGTCGACGTCGACCATCAGCAGCGAGATCGGCTGGCACTGGCGCTGGGCGCGCTGCCACTCGGCGGCCAGGGTATCGTCGAAGCAGCGCCGGTTGGCCAGTCCGGTGAGGCCGTCGCGGGTGGCCAGTTTTTCCAGGGCCAGGCGCGCCATCTTTTCCTCGGTCAGGTCGCGCAGGGTCTCGACCACGGCCTTCAGGCGGCCGCTGTCGTCGAAGATCGGGCTGGCGTCGGCGGCCAGGTAGCGGCGCTTGCCGGCGCGCGGCATGTCGCACCAGGTTTCCACCGACAGGGGCGTCGCGCTACCGGCTTGCGGCTTGCCGTGGCGCGGATAAATATGCCGGATTTCGTCGAGCCGGTTCTGGATCACCAGGTCGGCCAGGGTCGGGCGCGGTTCGTCGTAGAAGCTGCGCCAATGGTGGTCGGTGCCGACGATTTCGCTGGCCGGCACCCCGGTCAGGCGTTCGCAGGCGCGGTTCCAGATCAACACCTGGGCGTGGCTGTCGAGGACAAAAGCGGGGACCGCCAGCATTTCCATCAGCTGATAGGCAAAGGCGAGCTCGGTGGCCGGGGCGATCGCATGGCTCAGGGTGCCCGGCAGTCCGGCATGCTGGCCGCTGCCGATTCCGTTGGCGGGAAGCGGGGGATCGTTCGCCGGGGTGCTTGCGCATTGCATGGCTGTACTGGTCATCGTCGGCCCTTGAGATTCCGTTAAGCAATTGTTGATTGCTGACAAGAACCGATTTTCCAACGTCGACCGCCGAGCGCTATTGATTTACAGCAATAGCCTCCGGATTGACAATTCAGCTCAGCGCGAGACCCTGGCTACAGGGCAGGACCAGCGACAGCGCCGTTCCGCCACCGGTCGCGGTTGCGATACGCAGGGCGCCGCCCGAGGCTTCGACCCGTTCGCGCATGCCGGCCAGGCCGCAGGCGCAGGGCAGGGCGCTCCGGCGGCCGGCGTCGCCGTTGGCGCCATTGTCGTCCACGCGCAACGAAAGTCCGTCGCGGCCGCGCTGCAGCGACACCACGACTTCGGTCGCGCTGGCCTGATAGGCGACGCCGGCCAGCGCTTCCTGCAAGACGCGGTAGAGCAGGGCTTCGGCTTCGTAGGGCGCGGTTTCCGGTTCGGACAGGGTGCCGGGCGCGATATCGAGCCGGTGCGCGATGCCGTTCAGGCGGGTGAATTCGTCGAGCTGGCGTTCGACCGCGGCGCGCAGGCCTTCGCCCAGGGCCAGGGGGCGCAGGCCGTTGACCACGCTGCGCAGCGAGTGCAGGGCCAGGTCGAGGGTGCCGACCATGGCGCCGGCCTTCTGGTGCACCGATGGGTGGATGCCGTTCGACGCGGCCTGCAGCAGGCAGAGCTCGACGCGCAGGGTCAGCAGGGTCTGGCCGAGCTCCTCGTGGATGTCGCGCGCAATGCGGCCACGCTCGCCGTCGCGCGCGCTTTCCTGCTGGCGTACGACTTTCGACAGCACCGTCTGGGTATCGGCCAAAATGGTTTCAGCCTTCGCGCGGGCGTCCTGTTCGCCTGCCAGGCGGGCCGCCAGTTCATGCACCCGGTCGTCGGCCTCGATCGCGCGGCGCAGCAGCAGGCAGATCGCGCCGCCGGCGCCGAGCAGCCAGAGCAGGGTCGTCAGCACCGAGAAGCTGGCCGTGGATACCGGCAGGGCAGCGCCGAAGACACAGGCGGCGCAGGCAAGGGCGGTCGCGATGGTGATGGCGCTGGCAGAAAGGCAGCCGGCTGTTTTCATGACGCTCCTCCTTCCGACGGGTTATAAGAAATTTCCGCTAATCAAGTTACCGTCTGTAGCGATGTCGGATTTTGTCGCCAGTCAATACCCGTGACGTATAGCGGGTGCGCGAGCGACAAGCGGTGTGAATGGCCCTCCCTCGGCAAGCCGGCGCAGGCGCGGTATAATGGAAGGTTGACGAGAGGCTTAACGTGACTTACAGCATCAAAGAGATTTTCTATACCCTGCAGGGCGAAGGGGCGCACGCCGGCCGGCCGGCCGTGTTCTGCCGCTTCTCCGGCTGCAACCTGTGGACCGGCCGCGAGCAGGACCGTGCCAGCGCCGTGTGCACTTTCTGCGACACCGATTTCGTCGGCACGGACGGCGAACGCGGCGGCAAGTTCCGCGATGCCGAAGCGCTGGCTCGTGAAATCGACAGCCTGTGGCCGGCGACCTACGCGCCCAGCAAGTACGTCGTCTTCACCGGCGGCGAGCCGCTGCTGCAGCTCGACGCGCCCCTGATCGACGCCATGCATGCGCGCGGCTTCACCATCGCCATCGAGACCAACGGCACCCTGCCGGTGCCGGCCGGCGTCGACTGGATCTGCGTCAGCCCGAAGATGGGCTCGACGCTGGTGGTCGAGAAGGGCAACGAGATCAAGGTCGTGATCCCCCAGGCCGGCCAGGACTTGGCCGCCTACGAGCACCTCGATTTCGACAATTTCTTCGTGCAGCCGATGGACGGCATTCTCGCCGCGCAGAACACGCGCCTGGCGATCGAGACCTGCCGCAAGAACCCGAAATGGAAGCTCAGCCTCCAGACCCATAAACTTCTTCAGATCCCCTAAAGCTGATGCTTACCATTACCCGTAAACTCGAATTCGATGCCGGCCACCGGATTCCCGACCACAAAAGCCAGTGCCGCAACCTGCACGGCCACCGCTACACGCTCGAGATCACGCTCCAGGGCGAGGTGATCCAGGCGGAAGGCAATTCCGACAACGGCATGATCATGGACTTCTCCGACATCAAGGCGCTCGCCAAGGAGCACCTGGTCGACGTCTGGGATCACGCCTTCATCGTCTACGACAAGGACGAAAAGGTGCGCGAATTCCTCGCCAGCCTGCCCGGCCACAAGACGGTCGTGATCGACCGCATCCCGACTGTGGAGAACCTGGCGCAAGTCGCCTTCGGCATCCTGAAGGCGGCCTATACCGACCGCTTCGGCACCGGCCTGCATCTTCATAAACTGGTGCTGCACGAAACCCCGAACTGCTGGGCCGAGATCACCGATGCCTGATAGCGTCAGCACGCCGGAGCTCGCCGGCCTCGCGCTTGATGCCCGCTTCATGCGCCTGGCGCTCGAGCAGGCGGAGCTGGCGCGCGCCCAGGGCGAGGTGCCCGTCGGCGCCGTGGTCGTCAAGGATGGCGAAGTGGTGGCCGTCGGCTACAACCAGCCGATCGGACGCCACGATCCGACCGCGCACGCCGAAGTCATGGCCCTGCGTGCGGCCGGCGAAAAGCTGGGCAACTACCGGCTGCCCGGCTGCGAACTCTACGTGACGCTGGAACCCTGCGCGATGTGCTCGGGCGCGATGATGCACGCGCGCCTGGCGCGCGTCGTGTACGCGGCCAGCGACCCGAAGACCGGCGTCTGCGGCTCCGTGCTCGACCTGTTTGCGCACGAGGTGCTGAACCACCATACCGAGGTCGTTGGCGGCGTGCTGGCGGAGGAGGCGAGCGCAATGCTCAAGGGCTTCTTTGCCGAACGGCGCGCCGCGGCACGGCGCATCCCGGCCGAGTAGGCGGACAACCAAGCGGGCCCGCGCACGCATGCGCGGCCATGGGCGCCGCCGATGCTGTGAAAATGTTATGCTGGTTTTGTGCTGCTGCCCTGGCGCAGCGCCACGCGCAGTGAAACATTTCACACGTCACCATGCCCACGCTCACCGCCAACGGAATCCGCATCGCCTTCGACACCGCCGGGGACGCCAAGTCCACGCCGCTGCTGCTGGTGCATGGGCTCGGCATGCAGCTGACCAGCTGGCCCGAGGAATTCGTCGACGGCCTGGTCGAGCTCGGCTTCTACGTCATCCGTTTCGACCACCGCGACAGCGGCCTGTCCACCAAGTTCGACCGCGCCGGCAAGCCGAATGTGCTGTGGAACTGGATCAGGGAACACCTGAAACTGCCTGGCAGTCCCGCCTACCACCTGGACGACATGGCAGAGGATGCCCTCGGCGTGCTGTCCAGCCTGGGCATCGCGCGCGCCCACCTGGTCGGCGTCTCGATGGGCGGGATGGTGGCGCAGATCCTGGCGGCGCGCCATCCGCAGCGTGTGCTCAGCCTCACCTCGATCATGTCCAGCAGCGGCAAACGCGGATTGCCCGGCCCGACGCCGGCGGCGCGCGAAGCGCTGCTGCGCAAACCTGCCAATCCCGACGACGTCGAATCGATCATCGACACCGCCGTCAGCTTGCAGCAGGCGATCGGGAGTCCGGTCTATCCGACCCCGGAAAAGCAGCTACGGCGCCGCGCGGCCCGCGCATTGCGTCGCTGCTATTGCCCGGCCGGCACGGCGCGCCAGATGCTGGCCGTGAACGCAGCGCCCGAACGGGGCGAGCTGCTGCGCGCCATTACCGTGCCGACACTGGTGATCCATGGCGCGGCCGACCCGCTGGTCCCGCTCGCCTGCGGCGAGGACACCGCAAGCCAGATACCCGGCGCGCGCCTGGAAGTGATCCAGGGCATGGGCCACGACCTGCCCAGCCAGCTGAACGAGCGGATGCTTGCCTTGATCGACGCCAATGCGCGCGGTAAGATGGCGCCGGACTCAACACCGCGCCTCTTCGTCAGGCAATGACCCTGTGATCAAACCCCAACCCGGCGTCGCCATCGTGGCGCCTTCCGGCTGCGTGCCGGACCCGCAAGCCGTCGAGCGCGGCATCGCCCGTCTCGCAGCCCACGGCTGCCGCGTCTTCAATTACTACGACCACGGCGCCGCCTTCCAGCGCTTCGGCGGCACTGACGAAGCGCGCCTGGCCGCGCTGTACGCGGCAGCCGAGAATCCCGAGGTCGATCTGGTGCTGGCCGTGCGCGGCGGGTACGGGCTGACCCGCCTGATGCCGGCCATCGATTTCGAGCGGCTCGCAAGCAGTGGCAAGCTCTTCGTCGGCTATTCCGACATCACCGCGCTGCAGTTCGGCCTCTATGCGAAAACGGGCGCGCTGAGCTACGCCGGCCCCTTCGCCGCCAGTGATTTTGGCGTCGAGGAACTCGACGACTTCACCTGGGACCAGTTCTGGTCCTGCCTGGCCGGCCCGACCCACACGATTCTCGAAACCGTCGCCGGCAACCCGCGCGTGGAAGCGGCGGGCACGATCTGGGGCGGCAACCTGGCGATGATCGCCTCGCTGATCGGCACCGAATGGTTTCCGCGCATCGAGAACGGCATCCTGTTCGTCGAAGACATTGCGGAACACCCTTACCGGGTCGAACGCATGATCCTGCAGCTGCAGCAGGCCGGCATCCTGGCACGCCAGCAGGCGCTGGTGCTGGGCGACTTTTCCGGCTACCGCCTGGGCGCCATGGACAATGGCTACGACTTCGGCGAAATGCTGGCCTACCTGCGCAAGACCTTGCCGATTCCCGTGATCGAGGGACTGAGCTTCGGCCATGGGCCGCACCGGGTCACGATTCCTTTCGGTGCCCAGGCCAGCCTGGTATCGAACGAGCAGGGCTTCCGCCTGACGATGGCCGGCTACCCGACCTTCCCGCGCGGCTGAGTCGACCTCTTCTGTGAGCGGCCTGACAACCCGGGCCGCGCTCACGATGGTAAAATGCACGGTTAATCGTACTTATCGCTTATAAGGTTTCCCCAGTGCTCTCCACAGCTAACATCACAATGCAATTCGGCGCCAAGCCGCTCTTCGAGAACATCTCCGTCAAGTTCGGCGAAGGCAACCGTTACGGCCTGATCGGCGCGAACGGCTGCGGCAAGTCGACCTTCATGAAGATCCTGGGCGGCGACCTGGAGCCGTCCGCCGGCAACGTCAGCCTCGATCCGAGCGAGCGCCTGGGT
>Ga0308160_10002633_pt1 | contig 21292 bp, 27 predicted proteins | sample PhyFR1_FD_201036 | JGI IMG/M metagenome (GOLD analysis project Ga0308160, IMG submission 201036) | Phyllosphere microbial communities from UC Gill Tract Community Farm, Albany, California, United States - DLSLF.R1 | ecosystem: Host-associated > Plants > Phyllosphere > Unclassified | place: USA...
AACCTCCCTCTTTAGTTTACCCATAGCCCTGTTGTTCTTGCTGACATCGGTGTCGGTTTGTCGCTTGTACTGCTTGACGAGGTAATCAATGACTCGGTTATCGAAATCTTCACCACCGAGATGGGTGTCTCCAGCGGTAGCCAAGACCTCGAATACGTCATCTTCGATAGATAGAAGGGATACATCGAAAGTTCCTCCTCCGAGATCGTAGACGATGATCTGGGATTCAGCCCTGCCGGATCGGTCAAGACCGTAGGCTGCATGTTAGTGATACTCTAAGTCAAGAGGTAGAGAACTTACCGATGGCGGCGGCGGTAGGCTCGTTAACGATTCGGAGAACAGTGAGACCGGCGATGGTTCCGGCATCCTTGGTAGCGGCTCGCTGAGCATCGTTGAAGTCTGCATGTCAGCTGTGATTCTTCTAGCGGTAGATGTAGCTTACAGGCAGGGACGGTGACGACGGCGTGGGTGACCTTGTGACCCAAGTATGCCTCGGCAGTCTCCTTCATCTTGACCAAAACCATAGCAGAGATCTCCTCGGGGGTCTGATGTCAGCTCAGTTCTGGCATCAGGAAGAATCATCGAGCTTACAAAGTCCTTGGTGTCACCTCTGTGGTCGACCTGGATCATAGGCTTGCCTCCCTTGTTGGCAAGCTTGAATGGCCAGTGCTTTCTGTCAATCTGGACATCCTTGTCATCGAAAGTTCGACCCATTAATCGCTTAGCGTCAAAGACAGTGTTGGTAGGGTTCTGAGCGGCCTGATTCTTGGCGGCATCACCGACTAATCGTTCATCGTCAGTGAATGCGACCCAAGATGGGGTGATTCGGTTTCCCTGGTCATTGGCGATAATCTCGACTTTTCCACCTCGCTGAACACTGTCTGATCAGCTCCACTCCCGATTGCAAAGTATAGAATAACGTACGCGACACAAGAGTAGGTAGTACCCAAATCGATACCGATAACAGTTCCGTAATCCTCCTTCTCGGCCGACTTGTCGTCTGCCTTGACAAAGTTACTGGCGGGTAGGAAACACAAGATGGCGACTAGGACGAAAGCCATCATTGTGAACTTTGACATCCATGATGAAGTAGCTTGCCGCGTAGTGCGGTTCAAGTTTTTATTGTTTGCCATTGTTGGATGGCCTTACCTATGTGATAGATGAAAGATGAGAAGAAAGAGAAAGGAGGAATGGATTTCTATGGAATTGGGTGGAGAGAGGGGGATGTGAAACGTGGAAGTGCGTGGAAGGTGGAGGGAGACACAGGGCATTATCTCGACGCGCCTTTTAAACATTTTATCCCAGATTACAATGGGACAAGGGAGTCAGTCAGTTAGTCGTAGTACCAGTACTGCTATCAAGGGCAGTATAGCCCAAAGCATCAGCAACAATGTACTCGACATTACAGAGACTCAACAATATCACGTCCTTGGCGACGACATATATCATGATCCTACTAGGGTTCATATCCGTCGCTTCCTTCCTTTCAGTTCCAACCATCGACCCAGGTCAGATCAATATCAAGGATCTTATCGTGTAAGCTAGTCTCTCCTGGTGGCAGTCAAAGCTGATATATAGTCAAAAAGGTCGACTGAAAAGATGGGGAGCTAAGACAGAAGAACTCGCTTCACTCCGATTCGATATCCGAACAGACCTAAACCCTATCTTACAATCCTACAACACGAAGCAGCTATTCATCTACCTCACGGCATCATACGATGAGGGCGGACCATCGAATATGACAGTAGGAGAGCATGAAGTTGTGTTGTGGGATAGGATTATCACGAGAGGCGATATGAAGGATTTGAGAGCTGTCGGCCAGAAGGTCAAGACAAGCGGTGGACCCAAGAGGAATAGGGGGAATGTTAGGGTCGAAGAGGGCAAGAACAAGTACCAGTGGAGGAATCCTGGTGGAACTTTCAGGTAAGCTTCCATCTCTACGAACAGAATGAAGCTGACTTTGTAGGAATGTACCTAATGCTAACTTCACGTTACATTACTCGCTCATGCCCTATGTTGGGATTCTTTCTTCTGGAGTAGCTGCAACGGCGCAGGGTCCAATTGATATCCCAGAGACACTGAAGAGATGAGTATGTATATCGTATAGCAGGTTTCTTGTCGGCTCGACGACCTTGAAGGACACTAATACAAACCACATTCAAAATACAACAAGTCTACAGCATGATGACCACTAAAATATAGGATATATCTACAAGGCACTTGGTCACAACTTTGAACATCCGAACAAACAATGACAACTTCAATCTACAAGCTAGCAGTCGGAACGACAGCAGCATCCGAGGCGTCTCCACATCCTGCATCTCCACATTCCTGATCCCCATCCCCAACCTGCCTACACCTCTTTAATCCGACCGATCCAAAGTGAATCCAATCCTTGATTGGCAAAGCCTCCAACCCATCGTCAAAACACCCAACTTTTAACTCCTCAAAAGGAATGACCCAACCTAAACAATCCCTCTTTTGACCCATCATAGTCCCTCTATCAAAATCAACCGTCCAAGTCCAGTCAACTTTTTCACTCCTCCAAGTCTCATGGTGGTCGACAAGTCTTTGGCCATCCATGATCCGGTATAACAAGTGCTCGGGTATTCGGAATGGGATTAGGACGTCGTACTTCTCGACGCAGGCGAGGGTGGAGAGTGCCAACCAGGTTTCAAATGGGAATGGGCAATCTGTCGGGTGGTCAGGGAGCTGAGGGAGATTGAATAGCATTCTGACGAATCTCATGTCGGATTCAAGATGAGCTAGTTTGTCAGGGATCCACTCAAGCTATCGTGTCAGCCGATTTCGCATTGCATTGACATGGGTGGAGTTGGACGTACCTTCTTGACTTTGCGCTTCATTTCCTCCATCTCCGCAGGAGTGAGAGATAGAATGAACTCGATGATAGTATTTCCCATTCTAGTCGGTTCACAACCCCAAAATCCCCAGCTAGCGCCTAAGACTTTGCCATTGGATTTCAGGACAAGGTAGCCAGTCTGTAGACCCATTTTATCGTTTCTTAGCTCAGCGGTATGTACAGTATGATTTGACGCGTTATGGTAATGGTATCGATAGATTATGAATGATCAAGAATTAAGATGGAGAGTTGAATCGAGTTGAAGTGGTCTTGCGTTGAGGTAGGCTAGCAGGGTTGAGTAAATCTTGGATTGGATTAGTTGCACGTCAAATATATCATTCTCTCCGATATACCTCAGATTCAATTAATCAGATCTCTGATGTATGGCCATGTACTCGTACCTCATCCATTCCATCCGCGATGTGACACCTCAGATGCACCGTCACTTTACTATATCCATGGTGCTAGTCCAATTCGCTTTGTCCAAGTGAAATGATCGATACACGTTCGAGGTAACGGTCCAGCCACACAACATATTATCTGTGCCTTCCCACATGGGAGTGGACCATATCTTCGCCGATCGATAGCTTGAAAACACCACCAACTTGATTAACGGTACGCCACGGTGACGACGAAAGGGTGAACAGCAGACCTGAATATCATCTCCGGGCGGCTACGGTAAAGAGACGGTACCAACCAGCCTCTCGGCCGAGCTACCATACCAAGCGCACCATCACTCTCGGCAAACATCAAGCAAGGGACAGGAACAAGACGGGGAGGGATATCAAGTTTCTCCACATGAACCAAAAGACGCCAAGGTTATTTAAGGCTACTGGAATGGCTTACATGCCCTTAAACTGGCGTTCTTATTTCCTGATTAGTCCTAGTTTAGCCATCTAATGTCGTAAAAATACTTTCTCTGACATGACCGTCTGGCCGAGGACTGAACGTCATCTCTTGCCGGTCGCTACCAAGCCATCATGATAGAGAGAAGCGATGCAAAGGTTTTGGTTATAAGAGGTGGAGCTGTGTGATCCGGTTTCTCACCATCATTACGATCACACAAGATGATGAGACCTTTTGCCATCGTTTCCATCACCAACACTATCCTCGCTATCTCGGCAGCTGTCGTTCTAGGTATTTCGGCTTACGTTGAGCACACTGTATGTCTCCTTTCCGCCTTATCTGGTTCATGGCTGATAATAGACCGGGAAAGTCGATATTCACAGCTCTACCTATATCTACGATGCTTTCGTAGGCGCTTTCACCATAGTTGCCCTCCTCGCGGTCGTACTCGTCAGATTCATCAAGCCAAGTCTAGCATCGCTAAAGATTGAAGCAGGAGTATCCGCTCTTCTTTGGATCTTCTGGTTCGGTAAGTCCTCCCCTTTGATTTATGGTTTGAGGTGAGCTAATGAGTAGCCGCCGGTATCGCAACCACCCGGTACACTGAAGGCGATAGAGCAATCTGTAAACACCTAGACGATCTCTTCAGTCTTCCAGAATTCGAAGACGTCGACAAGGATGCTTTAGCCTTAGTCCGAAAAGTCTTCAAATCGACCTGTAGGGATGTCCACGCCCAACTCGCCTTTATCTGGATCGGATTCGTAGTCCTCACCTTGACCACCATCTACCTTATCTTCCTCGGAGCCAAGAAGGGTAATACCGTAGGTCCATCATTGTTGACATCCATATGAGTGAGCTGATAATAGGGATGGAACGCTACTTTGAAGGAATACGAGCATGATATCAGACATCGACATGATCCTTTTGCTGATCCCGTCGGACAGGTTCCCGGGTCGGTAGCTGGTGTTGTCGAGCCGGATGAGGATCCGGACTTTAAGCCTTAGTACTCTCCAAGGGATAGGTCAGATTACGACCAAATAAAGGCGGAGGGTGAGCTTGTGAAGTGCGGTGTGAGGGTGGAGGAGATGCGTTGTCAGAATCGTATAAGAGAATCAAGTATAATCGGAAATTGGCTGGTAGTAAAGTAGTATGATCATGAGATACATCCCTATTCTTCTACAGCCTTCGCAAAGCCGCGGCCTGTTCGAGAGCGTAATTGTCCAGGCGATGCGAGATCCAACGATGGGGCTATGTGGGTCGTAGAGGCCTTATCGGGCTCCAAGCCAAAGACAGATAGTACTGCCGAATGGAGCATGCGGAGTCGGCCGGGCGATAGCGCATCGTCCGAGTTGCACTCATCGTCATCGGCGTGAAAGTTCTTGAGTACCGTAATGGGGAGTCGGAGTATGTACACATGTGGGTGATGTTGTCAGGTCATCGCTGAGTGCTCATTTGCCCAGGGCTTTCTTTTTGCTCTTCTCCCATTCCTCCACCAAATGTGACTTCAAAGCAGGCATAGTCTTTAGCGTCTGTCCGCAGGAATTACAATCGAGTGTCGCTTTGAGAACTTCATCGCCAGGTAGGGACTACCATCAGCTACTATCACGGTTGTCGTACAGCATGCTTACCATATTCCCATCTGATTCGATCCATTCCTCGACATCACTCAAGTGGACAAAGAAGCCTAGATCCGTTCGGAAGGAATTGTAGTGTTTCTTAGTCTTCATTGCTGGCGATATTCGATCACTCGAAATGACATGTAGGTGGATATGTCTACCATCAGCCCTTTCCCTCCTTGTTCCAAGAATGCATACCTCATAGAAGGAACAGCATGAAACCCTAGATCAACCCCCCAAGTAAACCCTTCAGTCTTCATCATCTCATCCTTGATCATCTCGACGACTTCCCCGGCCATACTCCTCACTTCCTCCACTACCGCCTTTCGGATTTCCTTAGGTGCTCTTAATAGACTCGAGAGATCATGAAGATAATCGATACTACATTTATGAGGGAATGGGTAACGCGGTAAAATCAGGAAATGATATTTCGCTTTGGGATATGCGTCGAAAATAGCTATACATTCTGGAGAATCGAGGAGTAGGGTTGAGGGCGATATTTGGGTAGAGGGGGATTTAACGAGAGCGTAGTCGCGTAGGGCGTTGGCTGAGAAGCCGGCCATGGTTGGGTTGATAAGAGAAAAGTCAGCTGGACGACTGGATGAAGGAAGTCGCGTCACTTCAGGCACAACATGATGGAGTGACTCCCGGTTGCTGGTCATCATTGTCCGTCGTTTGTACTTCATAACATGCGATAAAAAGGGATACGTAGGGATAAGAAGGAATAAAGGAGGGGCCCGAGTTCCACCAGGAGACATCCACTACTCATACTTGGTCATCTCATCTCGCGTCCATCGAACAATCAGGGACAGGTGGAGTGGGATGGCGTTCTCGTCGCGTCCTCAGCTGGACAAGGTGCTTGGTGTGAGGCTTAGGTCATCTCCTGGCTCAAAGGCTCAAAGTCCCATGCTACAGTATGGAGAGCCAGAGAACAAGCATCCTCGAACGCATAAGTCAGATAAATACTGAACGATAGGTAAGAGACTCGACCAAGCTCTTGTCACTGACGTCTAACGTCCCACCGACTATACATAATCCCTTCGCCCATCCACTGGGATACTATCGACCTAATCACATCGGTCAGTATCGCTCACGGTCTGATGTATCGTACAGGTCATATAGTCATCTTTGAATCCGAGGAGAGAAGGTATATAACCGCTAACGACGCTATGACCTCCAGTGAATCTCCATGGCGCAGTTGTGGTCCTGCCTAATGCAGGACAAAACGGTGATGGGGTGCAGCGATGAAATTTCGTTTCCCCGACGGGACGCCGACGGTTTTTAGGTCGTTCCAAGCAAAGGCATCAGGTCAGTCAATTTTTTTGCTTTTTAAAAAGCTATCGAGGAGGGATATTGAGGTCGCTGGAGGACATTCAAGGTCCAAACTTAGGAAGACACGCAACGCGCAAGAGTTCGTCTCCTTCTTCATGCTCTAGCCAGCTCTCTTCAGCTGTTAGGGGGATACATACCGATCTGACTGATGCCAGAATACCTTCAACCTGATCTGGACGGTTTTGTCGACTTTTGACCTCGGATGGACTGAGGTTACGAAAATTCGTCATGTGTGGTATATATACTCATCAATCACTCACACGATCTACTCGTTATGAGCCCGAAGACCGATGTGGAGGCTTCGAGCCGCCTGCGGTAGCGCCTGCGGCACAGTAGTTAGAAAATAGAAAATAAATCTCCCCTCGGGACGCCGAGGGTTCTTTTAATCTTTTTCTCGCCGCGTGATCCGTAAGTCCTGGCCGACGTAAATGTACCCAGATGATCAAGTGATATCAAGGAATCATCTGACAAGTCTAGAGACTCACTGCTTGTCCCTACCGACTTGGACGGCGGGAAACGAGCTGATACGGGATAGACTAATTGCAAGTGCAGACGTTCGAATCCATCCGTACGTGCCCTTCCTTCAGCAGGCTGACAGAGACACACAATTCCAGGGAGCTCGGAGGACATGGTCGTACCTCTGTAGTCGTGTTTCTACCCCGAGGTCAAGGGTATATATACTCTGAAACCTATTCATCGCGGCCTCGGCCAAAATTTACGTATATCGTCGGTGGTGAAAACCATGCGAGAGTATATTAGAAATAGAAAGTCATTTCTTCCGTTGGGACGCCGGTGGTTCTTTTTGCGATCTTCAACACTGACACATACTGATGGTCATCTCCTACTGATGCATTAAGGAAGTGGGACGTCTCGCTGGTGTAGCTCAGGCTAGGGCGTCGAAATGAAGTTGTCACGGGATAAGCTCATGGCGAGATCACTTGTTCGACGCTCTCAGCATGTTCCCCTCCTTTGGGTAGACAAGGGCGTCCATGACGATATCTCGGAGCAAGCGCTCGCCCGTCCGAGAATGTGTGCGTCTGCTCTTGATTGAGAAGAGTATATTCACCCACAAATCCAGGCCTTCCGGCCACGGCCATCAAGTGGGACAGGAGTTAAGGTTACGGTACGTCCCTTTTGCATTTCCATATTTCCATGATAAATACATTACGTCGCCGAGGGAAACCTCGGTTCGGCTACATAGAATAGAAATCGTTTCTTACATCGGGACGCCGATGGTTCTTTTTGTCCCAAGAAAGGAGGCTCCATCAAACGAGCTTTCTCATGAATGCCCGATTTTACGAGCTGACGAGATACGACCGAGTTGAGCTCTCATGTTCGAGTCTACCTCTATTAAACCCTCCTTTCGGATGCAGCACGAGATGGCTCGGACTCGAAGTCTGAGCCTTACCGAAGACGTGTTATGGTGCCTGTCTCCTTCAAGGGGTATACAAACACAGAAACACGACCTTCACAGCCTTACTCACTCCCTTTGCGGTTTAAGCGCACAGTTACCTGTGCGCAGATACGGGTGAGGGAGTGGGTGAGGTTATAGAATTGTTTTCTCCCGGGGGACGCCGCGGTTCTTTTTGCTCTTCTGGACAATCAGGCGAGAAAGGTCCGTTTATATGCAGGAAGGATCGTGTTGGAAGCAGCCATCCTCCAATGGTATCAGCGAGATACTGTAGCTTAGGCTGGAGGTAAGTGAGACACTCACTCCCTAAGCTCGCTAGTTCGACCCTCCCTTTATGCTGTTAATCAACTTGAGCAAGGGACGAACGATTCGGCGAGGCGAAATCGCTCCGGGCAAAACCCAATCGAGTGCCTAATCACAAAGCAGTCAAAGGAGCGTATATAATGCCTGGAAACACGACGCACTCAAGTCTTTCGGACTTGCACACTTTTCGGTGAAAATCCGAAAAGGGTGCAAGTGAGGAAGGCTATAGAATTGCTTTCTCCCTGGGGACGCCCAGGTTCTTTTTTTTCAACCGTTGTGAGGTAGGCCAGATTGACCGTCTTTTACCCCGCATCACGCTCCTGCTTTTTGTTCATCGAAAGTCAACAGACGATGACCTTGTAGGAGCATGTTTGACGCTCGAAGAGATATCGTCGCTTGAGCTGAGGCGATGCTCGAGAGTTCGACTCTCCGATACCCATAGTCGTAGTAGGCAGGCTGCGTGGCTTGTGTGATGAGAAGCAACCGTCGTGTGTGTGGGAACTGACCACGCCTCGACACTGCTACGACCCTACCTGCAAACAAAGAACCGCCTCAAGTGTGTACTTCCAGGAACGACACGCTGTCAATTTGCTGTTCTGTTCAGATACTAGCCCCCCCGGAAACACGACTCGCAAGCCGTCTGTTTGTCGAGGATGTAAGTATACGTCCTCGATTGGCAGATTGCTATGAAATTCGTTTCCCCTCTGGGACGCCAGAGGTTTTTTGATCTTTTTGCGTCTCGATAGTAGTCCCAGTATATCGGACGTTCAGCTTGGGACCTGTATTAGCGTCGTTCATCCATTGTTTCAGCTTGAATGCCTTCAGAATCCGTCTCTATCCCTTCTTGCCTGTCTAAGCTTCTGTTATCCCCGAAAGGGCGAGTGTTCGATCCTTTCCACCAGTCCGCGAATCACACTTACATCGACATTAAGCTACACTATGCTACATTTACCGTATATCGTATTAGGGTATCACAATTCCACAATCAAACTCACACCTCAACCTGTTCCGGCGGTGGTCTAACCCTCCTGCTCCTTCTAGTCATCTCCATCCTCTCTCTAATAGTCTTGAATCCTCCAGCTCCAGAGCCTATCGGTTGTCTCTCTTCGAAATCTCCCCATGATCCTCCATGTCCGTGTATCAGTTCTCCAGCCGGGTCGAGGACAGATATGACTGGGACTTCTAATCCGAGTCCTTGTGGTCCGTTGTATGATGATTGTGAAGGGGAGGATTCGGATGATTCGGTGGAGGAATCGTAAGATGCTGTTGAGTCGTTACTACCCTTTCGAATGGGTAGGAAAGGGGGAGGGGGTCGGGTAGCGGGGGCGGTCTTTTGGGTGGATCTATATCTTTAGCATACATCCTTGGTGGGTAGGTGGGGTCAAGCTCACGATGCCTATAGATCAGCATATACCATGCGAGAATGTATAGAACTTACCTTGAAGACTTGACTACATATCCTTCGGATTAGGCCCGAGCGTTTTGCCGGCTGACTTGGCGTAGCAGCTATTCATCAGCTATCAATCCCAGAGCTTTCCATGTCTGCTGATAGGTGGACTCACCATCATTCGCTCCTGCACCGTCCATTGTAGGTAGCTCTTTCCAGCTCATGGCCACCTGATGTGGTCGACAAAGGAGACAAACAGTTCGTGAAAGCTCGGACTTTTCGCCCTGAGTTATCAAGCGACAAGCTAGCTAGTCGATTTTCGCAGTTCGTCGCTATCGCTCGATTCTCCAGGACCAGTGTGCACGCTAGTATCTGACAATACGATGAGATGAGTAGATGAAGTATAAGATGAACAGATGCATCAAGCTTTGACCCCCTACTTTACATGTTTAGCTTCCACCCCTTAACTCGTTTCGCCAAGCAAATCATTCCAGTGCCGAGTCATTGCCGAGAACGCCCAAAGCGGGGTTGCCCGAACCTTAAATACCGCTCGCACCTCCAAATCCACCACCGCCTCCTCCACCGCTTGAACTAGAGAATCCACCTCCTCCACCACTACTGGCTCCTCCACCATCACCGCCGAAACCACTGTTACCGCCGTAACCAGTGGCTACGCTGCTGGAAGTATCGCCTGCGTGTCCGTGTCCGCTGGTATGCATTCCTGCGTTGGTCATGTGGGTCGGGAGGGCCGAGAGGATACCGTGTCCACCGTGAGCTGGGGAACCAGCCGGTCCAGCGATAGAATCCGGGTCGTCGTGGCTGTGCGCTCCAGTTCCTCCTCCTACACCGCTATGCTGTCCATCCTCCTCGCTGACAGGGTTGATGATTGGTGCTGGAACGGTCATGGGTGCGCCAGTCGAGGCGGTGGGGGGGATAGGAATTGGGTTAGGTCCAGGTCCACCTCCTCCAGGGGGCCCAGTCTGGGGAGGGTTGTCGGGTTTGGGAATAGGGTTCGGTCCAGGTCCACCACCACCGATAGGTGGGTTCTTGGGAGGTACGTCAGGGTTGGGGATCGGATTAGGGCCGGGTCCACCACCTCCACCGAGAGGAGGTCCAGTTACGGGAGGAGGGTTGGATTTTGGGATAGGGCCAGGGCCGGGACCACCGCCTGGGAACGGTCCTCCTTTGGGAGGGTTGGTGGGGAACGGACCACCGCCGGGAAGGGGTCCACCCTTGGGCGGATCGATTGGGAATGGGCTCGGTCCACCGCCATGAGCGGGAGGAGGAGTGTGTGGGCCTAAAGGTGGTCCACCGGGATTAGGGCCTGAAGGGGGTTTGATGATGGGGACCGGGGTCTTTGATCGTTTGATGGGTTCCTTGTCGTGTTCACTACTAGGTCAGCTGAATGTTTGGGTGGGGTCGAGTTACTGACGCGGGCTAGAGGTCAGCTTGCTCCGTGGCTTGGGGACGATGAGCTTACCGGAATGCAAGAAGCAAAGATACGCTTGAAAAGACTGGGCTTCTTTGGCTTGTTGCCTTGGTCGGTGAGATTTCCTGTGTTGTCAGTGCCATCCTACTATCACGCTTGTGGGCTACTTACCTCTGTCCATCGCAGTGAAGAATGGGTAGTGAAGTATAAGAGATAGAACAAGAAGAGAAGCTGAGGGTGTTGTGTTTGATATTCAAAGGAGGGTCAGTGCACACTCAACCTTATTCAACTCATCATCGTCATACATTATATACAATCTTTCTAGTCATCTATGCAGTATCCTATCCTGCTCTATATAACTCTTGGCCATAGTCCATCACCCACTAGCTCTCTCACTCCTCCGTTACCCAATACCGCCCTTAACCAGATCTTGACATCCTCTACTTCCACCCCTGCTACCCTGACCACTCCTCCTTTCCCACCTTCCACCGGACTGAAAGCCCAAGTCAACTTCTGCGGTCGTTGTAGTTGGAATTGCTGGACACCATCTACCATCACCCTCAGATACTCTAGAAGAGACTTGAACTTCGGACCAATGATCAAGACGGTAGCGTAGACATTGTATGGAGCGAGGTGTTTTGCGATAGACGATATATCGCTCGATTTGCCTGGGAGCAGGGAGTTGTCCAGTATCATACGTTCCCTCATGATCGTCTTGTCACCGATCATGACCTCGTTGGTAGATGCGTATCGCGCCATTGACCAGATCTCTGCGGTCTCTGATGCACCACTGTGTCCCTGTTGTTGTCCTCTGCCCGAGTTCACCCAGTCGAGGATTAATGCTGATCCTGTCCCGCAAGGGGGTAGGACGAATCGTTGCATTTGCGAATACCTCGAGTCTCGAAAGGGTGATACCGAATCTGGCATTACCAATAACAAACAATCCGGCTTCACAGTGACATGTAGTCGCTGATGAATGGTCCAGTGATCATCGGAGGGTGTTGACGATTGTCGTAGTGAATGCGATTTAGGCCTTAATCCAGGTCGTTTCTTAAACACCTTCGTACTCCCCTGCGTCAACATCACTAATCCACACCCTTCATCCAGCTCCACTCTCAGACTAATGACATCGCCAGCGACAAGTCCACCACCATAAGCGAGTGTATAAATCGTAGCGAGATTAGGCGGTTGCGAAGATAATGGTGCTGGAGATAGTAATTTGAGCGGATAAGATGCTCGGCTAGTAGCGAACCTAGCACCTGGAACCAGATGAATATGACCAGATCCAGGCTCTCGGTCTTCTGAGCTGTGTTGCCCTGCTAGAGGGCGAGTGGTTTGTGTCATCTACTCATGGAAGCGATTAAGTATGAGACAGATTTACCCTTCGCCGGAAATGAGCGTCGGAAAATCAAGCGCGGTAGCGCGATAAGCCGGCGTTCATCCTTACTCTGTACTCCCATCTACAACCACTGTATATAGCACCTACGATGAGCGGACGACTCCAAGATCTACCAGTGATCTTGCACAATGACAAACGCGGACTCTTGACCGTCGAAGAAGGCCGACTGGACGTCTTGCAGCTATCAAGAGAAGGCCGGCGTAGGTGACAGCCCAAAATACCGTAAACAGCACGCTGACGCACAGCTCCTAAACGACTCTTGACATGTCCTATCAAGCAATTTCTCCTCGCTCGACTGGCCAAGTCGCCGAGCAATGACTCCGAAGGCAGGTCAAGATTGGATCTGCATGCCTTGAATAGCGCAAGAGGAGGATTACATCTCACGAAATTACATGTTTTGGTGGAAGCCAGCCAGGTGGGGGAGGCGGAACAATGGGTCGAGACTGCCATGCAGGCTGCTTACAGAGGTGAGTCCCGCGTGAGTAAGGGTATCGACGATTGACAGTAGACGTGGCACCGAGAAAGAGGGTCCTGGTACTGGTCAATCCTGTGGGTGGAAAAGGGAAAGCGAGGAGTATCGTCAAGGAGACTGTCCTTCCTATATTCGAAGCGGCTGGATGTACGGTGACCATGATGGGTAAGCTGAAGTCCTCAAGCGAGATCTCAGAGCTGAAGAAGAAGAAACTCAGCATCATCATCATGCCGAACAGCTCGCAAAGGATATCGCGCTGGATTTCGAGTACGTCCCACTTGCTCCTCAACTTCAGTGGGCTGACCATCTAGCGTAATCGCCTGCGTCGGAGGTGACGGGACATTTTACGAGGTCTTGAACGGTCTTGCAAATCGACCAGATGCGAAGAAGGCACTTCGTATACCGCTCGCTCCCATACCTACAGGTAAGCTTTCACACTTATGCCGAGCTGACCCCTAGGATCAGCATGTGCTATTTGTATAAACCTCTTCGGCCCTCAAGACACATTCAATGTCCCACTAGCATGCCTCAACGCCGTCAAAGGCTCCGCAATGGCCTTGGACCTATGTTCAGTCTTGATGCTCCCATCCAATACACGCCGCTGGTCATTCGTCTCCCAGGCGCTAGGTTTGATGGTCGATCTCGATATCGGTACCGAGAATTTGAGATGGATGGGCGATACTCGATTTGTTCTCGGTTTCCTCAAGGGTATAGTGAGCAGTAGCAATTTCAAAGCTAGAATTCGAATCAATGTTGTCGAGGACGATAAAGTCACGATGGCTAGGATAGCTAGGGAGAGGAGTCATGTGGCTCCAGCGACGATGGGAGCTGGAAAGGATCCATTGAATCCTGGGAAGAACGCGCAAAAGCACGCGAAAGCGAGATCGAATCAATTGCAGGACGAGAATGAGCATGGGACGGGTAAAGGCGCGCATGGGATTGGCAAGGCACAGAATGGAGATGGGGAGCAGGCGGATAAACCTTTGACGACCGAAACCACCTCTGCGGACAAGGACAATGAGCCAGATGATGATGGACCATTACCCGAAGCGAAACCACTCGAACCATCCGATTCATGGCTTACCATCGATAGTGGAGGAAAAGCATTACAAGAGCGCAAGAAAGATGGAACGACCCAGAAGACTCCGGATTCAATTCTGTACTTCTACGCAGGGATGATGCCATGGGTAGCCCGGGATCTCAATCAATGGCCCGTAGCAACTGTCGGGCAGGGTGTTGTGGATATCGCTATTCAGCGAGTGGTGCGTTTTATAGTGAAATACAGGTGGAAAGTTGACGCTGATGTATAGGTGCCCAGAACTACTTTGGTCTCTGCTATATCGGGGGCTGAGAATGGAGCATCGTATTGGCTTGAATCACAGCATTACTGGAAAGCGAAATCGTATATTGTCGATAATCTGGATCCGGAACGTCAAAAGCAATTTACCATTGGTATGTCCTCTCTTATCAGCTAATGAACGATAGGCTGACGGGTAGACGGAGAAGCATTCCCATGCACCAGTTTCCATGTTGAGGTGGTACCCAGCGTAGCTCACGTGATGAGCATGGATGGCAAGTTCTTCGTTAGCGAATTCATCAAGAAACACGATACAAATGAGGGGAAACGGTTGTTATAGGCATCAGGAACCAGGGCGGAGAAGAGGACTGTCAGGATAGGCAAAGTAAAGAACCAGAACGAGCATCATGAGCATGATTATTTTACGCAAATACAAGAATATGCATTACATCTACGCATCTAATAGCACCATCTCATGTTGCACATTGTTTTGTCGTTCCTTCACCGTTGAATGCTTTATTGAGCGTTAAACCACAGCTTAGGGTTAATACAATAATCCCAAATACAGTACAGACCACCGCAGGGAGTTTGGCACGAGAATACCAAGGTCCTTTTGTCAAGACGAAATACGCTGAGGCGGGGAACTTTCATTAGCTCCTTCAATGACTCGAGGAGGAACATACGATAAATGCTAATGCTGTTGCACTCAGCCCACCTGCTATTTCAAGAACAACACCAAGATCACAAGTCATCAATGAGACTATTCATCAGTTTTTTCTTTCGGAATCAAGGTGGAAAATTGGGACATACTGGCCATGGTGGAGAAAACGACACAGGCAGTTATAATCACATGTCGTCTTTGGGAGAATGGTCGATCCTTGAAGAAGTACTCTTCAATGACTTCTCGACAAACGTAATTTTCGAGTGGGACTAGATATTAGCATTCTAATGTAGTATATGTAATAAAGCGACATACTTGTAGTAGACATATTAGCTCCGAAACACAGTCTGGCAATATTGACCATCAGGTCATCAGGAGCGAAATTGTTGAGGATGTTCCCCTACTCGTCAGCTTCATCCTAATCACACTAGCAAGACGATACTGACCTCTGTTTTACTTGTAAACACTACATAGCCCGATACGGCCATTAGTAAACAGCAGAATAAAGACATCGCCGTCGAAACATGTGTGACTGCGTAGAAACGGTCCAATGTTGGGGTCGATAGAGATTTGTAGATGAAGATTGTATTGTGGTGACATACGAACTTCTCATCAGCTTCCTCTTTAAGACCAAGAGAGAACATACGGCAAAGCTGATGACACCTATTGCCTCGAATACACCGGACCGGATAAGGGAGACGGCATGTAGTGGTGGTCCCCTCAATTCTGGTTCTACCGCAGCACCCCTCAGAACGACAGTAGTAACGATAATACACATAGATACCAGTGCTACCTGTTCAGCTGATTCTTGTTCTCGCATAAGTGACTTACCGAACCCGGATGATTTGGACAACTTGACGATATCCCGATGTAAACTTAATGGGAATGATACTGCCAGCGTACACAGTACAATGATGAACCTTCTATCCACCAATAACCTCAGGCCAGCATGTTCTGCAAGAACAGGGAAGAGATACGCAATAACGTGTGGTATCGTATCTCCAATAATCACTGAGAAAGCGCACATTCTGATATTAGCCTTATATCCATTTGTATCGATGAAGGAGATAACGTACCCGCCGAAAGCGAAAGCGAATTGAAAGAATGAGACTCCCGCCGAACCCCAATGACCAAAACAATGGTGCATCACCTCGGTATATGATTCCCTCCCTGACAGCTTCGCATTTAGGACAACCAGGCGGATCGTCCAGTCCGTCACGGCTGCTAGGGTGATCAAGAGGAAGATCCCCATGACGAAACCTGCTCGAGCGACTGCGTAGGGTAGACCGATGATTCCAGCTCCTAAGATTGAATTTGCCATCTACCATTAGCTCTGAAGGGGGAAAAGTGAGGACGAACATTAGCTATTCCATCAAGGAGAGTTCCTCTTAATTCTGAATTAGGGCCTTCTGCCTCCCATAATTCCCTCTCTTCCTCACTTGATGTCGCTCTTCCACCACTGATCACGGAAAGTAAAGGAGCCGAAGCAGAATGTTCATCCTCATCATCAGGCGCCTTGAACACTATAACATTAGTTTCCTCCTGAAACTGAAGGCGCAACGCACGTATGTTCCTATCTCCTGAACCATGTTCCCCACTCCGCCGACTATGTAGTCCAGAAGGTGTACTCCTCCCCGAACCATCTCCGTGTCGTTCTACATCCTCCGAAATCCTGACTTTACGAGCTCGGTCGAAAGATGTACGTCGTGAAGTCGGGCGGGATGGCCCTGCGCTTACAGTTATTGAAGGCAGAAGCGGGAATGCATCGGATGATGGGACTCGGGACATGCTGGTGGTCAAGGCGGGCTATGATTCGTGTATGTATAGCATGTATGTGTGGTACGTAAGGTAACGTAGGGTGGGGTAATTGATTGCAGGTACAAATGGTAATTGTGACATGGCTTATCTAGTGGCATTTCATCTGATGCAATTGACAACCTGGCGTCCGAGCCAGAAACAGTTCGGCACTTTTGCATGCAGGGCTGATGATCATGACAAGGAGTATGCCCCCGTACATACATATCATAATAAGCTCATAACAATGGTTTCGTAAAGAATCGTCTCATCATGTCCCAAATACCCCCCTGTCTCTCCTTCCTAGCTGTAGCCTTCACCCCAGCCATTCCAGACTCAGCATCAACATTCTTCATCCTCTTTTTATAATCTCCTGGAAGCTCCATCTTCTTGAGAGACCATAAACCCCTACGTGCTCCCCTGATCGTCAGCCACTGACCTAAACGATATACAATCCCGGGGGATGAAGTTGCTGAAAAGACCAGCGGAGAACTTACTCGGCTTGACGCTGAGCTGCTTTCATACCCTCAATGCCCCATGGTCCATATTCCGCCCCACCTGATTCATATACCACAGCCATTCCCTCTCGGAGCATCATAAGTGGTAAAGGTTTATCTTTCCAATACGATCTACGGATATATGGTACACCCACCTGCCTGTCAGCTCCTCTGACACATACAGATCAGTGAAAGACGTACAATTCGACTATATTGATCTTTCCGTAGTAGCTGGCATTTCATCCTCTTGCCAAGAATGGTAGCTTTTAACCAATCTAATGATTCCTGACCGTGGGGTTGGGCTGGGTTTCCGAAATGAGCGAGCTCTGGGGCGTCGACTCCTGATATACGGACGTGGAGTGTTTCGTCTTTGAGTTCTGCTCATCAGCTCCACATCAATCGATAATAGGATAGACGCACCTTTTGGCGTTTTAGGTATTGAGCGGAATTTGAAAGGGTACGAGTAGAAAATGCCTGGTGTATGGAATAGTCTGAAATTATCTATCGGTCAGCCCCAAGCGCCCGGCAGAACTGAGCTGCATACCTCCATCTCCTACACTATCTCGTCAGCTTACCCTCACGAAGACGGAGAGAGGAACGGCAGCTTACCTGGTAACAATTCCTTTGACCCATTTCTTCCGATCCAGCATTCCACTAGTCACATAATCCGCATTCCGTATACGTCTCCAATACCGTCTATATCCCTGTATCCCACCAACAGTGAGTCCAGTAGCGACTACCGCCGACATCACTCCGACAAGGATGGGATCGTTGGTGATTGATGATGTCCATGTTCGAACTTTCTTTTCTGTGGATGAGGATGAGGATGACGAGAACAGGGAGGTGACGCTCTCCCATGGCGAGTGGATATGGTAGTCGGACGCTTTGCCCTGCTTCAGGTCATCTCTAAGCTGGACGGTGGGCATGATATGTGATTGCCGCGACCGGAAAGATGATTGTAGAGAAGTACGATATTTCGTTACAAAAACGCGTCAGACCGGTGCTCCGCCTCCTCAACTTCAACCGCCAATAATGGGTTTGCCTGGATGCATAGACCTTGCGGATCGAACTGCGGGCAGCAGCAAGAAATCCACACAGGATCAGAGATACGTGCATTCATTGTCTAAAAAGAATATAAGGCAGTCACTGCAATCACCCCTTGGGTCCCCGACCGGTCCGATAACATTTATCGCCACTCCGTTTCCGATTCACCCGAAATATATGATTCATCTTTCACATCAATCCTCTACTTCAGACTATCACACAACAGCTTCAATAGACCGACGCGATACCAACCTCTACATCCGGTCGATATAAGCCGAAAGGAACAGATATTGAAATACGCCGTTAAAGGGTATACACCGAATACGCCGTGAAACCTTGTTCAATACAACCGGCCCCGTCAACAGCCTGCAACCCCGCGATAGACCGCAGTCTACCATCTCCTTTCCTTTGATCTCATATCCTTTATACGCGAATACACACACCTCGTACTCGTACTAGATCTGATTTGCATCGCTTCTATCGACTTTACTTCGCATTCAACATATCTACACGCCTTATCTAGAGCCGCCAACGCGCTCGAGTATTTTACCGCGAGACGCATCCAACGCGTAAGCTATCGAACTGGATAGCGTACATCCCTCTCTTACATCCTCGTCCACGTCACCTAGCGGCCAAGGCTACCCTTTCTTTCTCCCTCGTCACCAAAGCAACCAGACCAACACAATGGCGGTCTCTATGGAAGACCTTATCTCCACGATGAAATCAACAGCCCACGTAGGACAAGGCAGTGATCTCAGAGAACTACAAGTACGCCTCTCCCTGCACTCGATGAGGTATGCTGACTTCCCAGGCTCAATTAAACGAGACACTTCCAAATGTACCTATAAACCGCTCGTCCCAAAATACCGGATCCCTCTTCGACTGCCCGCCACCACCCGCCTCTTCATGGAATGATCAACCTGCCCAAAACGCCTTTCTATCGTCATCACCATTTACAGCGAGGTTGATGGCACATGCAGCGGCCCAAGCAAACCCAAATCAGAACCAGAACCAGAATCAGAATCAGAATAGGGCATCGATACCTGCTCCCAATGGCGGTTCATCCCAACAGCAGCAACAAAACCAATCGAAGCAGAATGGAGGACAAGGTCAGGGACAGGCTATGGACAATAGGAGAGAAACGAGATCGAGCCATAAAGCCAGGTCACCAGATACTGATCATTTCGCAAACGATGCTTTCCGCCCGTTATATGAGAAGTCTGAGGGGAAGAGTAAAGGGTTCGGAAAGGGCAAGTAGGTAGTGAGTGGTACGCGTGCTCCGTTTATAGATGACTCGTTTGTATGTTGTGTTTATAGTCTTGTAACCCTCAGCTCTTATGTATATTTGGATACACCGCGTGCCGCGCAACAGACAGGCAAAATCGGAAGTCAGAGCCAGGGTGAGCTCTTGCCTGACTTTGCCCGTTGAAATTTTGCATTCATTTCCTCTTCACACCCTAAACCGGCTTCTAGACAGCACTCTGCCTCACTCCTGCTAGTCTATCAGCGGCCTGTCCGTCAGCCTCTCGATTGTTCACGCAGCTCAATTACTCACGCCTCGGATATAAGGCATAGACAAAAAGGTTCCGATGATCGGTGTCTGCCTAAGAGCTTGTAGGATGACAGGGAAGAATGATCTATCGGTCAGCTGGTGGCGACGCTAGGGACCAACTCAGCTTACCCAAAGAGTCCGATGAAGCCAACGAATTCAATCAGAATACCCGTAATTGGCCATTTGAAGAATACCAGTAATCTACCCATCAGCTGATCCCTGACGCAGTACAGGACATAGCTTACATGCCACCGAAGAAACATAATGTTCCCCGCCATTTCTCTCTACGTGAGAAGAAGTAGAATGTCTTTGTTGGGCCAATGATGAACGGTAGTCCGGAAATGAAGAGGATCTGGAAGGTCAGCTCGTCGCGCAGGCTGTGAGCCGGAGTCGAAAGCTTACATTACCCAAGGCTAGTAATGGTCCATCAAAGAGCAAGACGATACCTATTTATCAGTCCTGTGTATACGTGGAGGATGTATCACGTACCCAAGAACTGGAAGAAGATACCGAAAGCCACTAGGGCGATACCGATTTCTGCGGGTCAGCTACGCGTCGCTGATAATACGGGCTCAACAGCTGATCTGTGACACTGAAATGACTACACCTACTCTGAGCATCACTTAACCACATCTTTACTGGTGAGTAGATAGCTCTACTACCTTGATCACCTCATAACAAAGTGGGGTGCCTGCCACGAGGATAGGTAGGATGAACTGGTGCCTAACTGTCCACACCCTTCGCACTCAATAGGCACCCACGAAATGCGTGACGTCAAGTTTTGCTTCCGCTTGCCCTGGTGGCAATGGGAAAACGCGCACCAAGAGGGGGGATTCAAAGATGACGCACGCAAAAAGAGCGGTGTGCTTGAGAGCATAGGAGGAGAACAAGCAAGCTGTATTTTTTAATCGGATCCCAAGTGCTCCGAAGCGGTCAGATCAGGGCAAATTAAGATCAGAGTCCGTAACCCCTTTCCCCCTTGCTACTGCCGCCGGTCCCTTGTCTACGCGTCGGTCGGAGTTGGATTTGGATGTCGGACTGCGACAGCTTTTGTTCGAATAGGCCTTCGCAGAATACAGATTGATTCTTTGCCTGACTCACTCGTACTCTGTCATACTCGTAGTCACTGCCATCACCTTTCTCACGTCAAGAAACGACACCGCGCTTTGCCCTTCGACTCTCTCTACACCCGCTTATCTGCCCGCCATCCCCTGAGATCAGGATCAGGATAACGCAAACGAAAACTAGAAAATCAATCGCTGTGAAATCACAAATCACAAATCACACATAAAACGCGACGGGGAAAGGGGACTCGTATCTCAAGCGATAGTAGGGAGGGGTGCATAGCAAAGAGTGAAATCAGATCACACACCCCAGTTCTGGCCAGACTTA